>Ga0265323_10000054_pt1 | contig 61797 bp, 61 predicted proteins | sample 41225metaG_FD_193580 | JGI IMG/M metagenome (GOLD analysis project Ga0265323, IMG submission 193580) | Rhizosphere microbial communities from Carex aquatilis grown in University of Washington, Seatle, WA, United States - 4-12-25 metaG | ecosystem: Host-associated > Plants > Roots > Rhizosphere...
CAGGGCGGGAAATGCCGGACCGCTTGCGGGAATGGCTGTGGCGGTCAAGGACGTCCTTTCTATGAAAGGAAAGAGAACAACGTGCGGATCAAAGATTCTAGAAAACTTTGAAGGGATCTATGACGCAGCGGTCGTCGAGAAGCTGCGGGCAGCAGACGCAATTATCATCGGCAAAACCAATATGGATGAATTTGCGATGGGCTCGTCGACCGAAAACTCAGCGTTCGGACCGGTAAAGAACCCTGTTGATGAATCGCGGGTTCCGGGCGGTTCGAGCGGAGGTTCGGCAGTTGCGGTTGCTGCCGGCATGGCGACAGCTGCTCTTGGATCCGATACCGGCGGTTCGATCCGTCAGCCTGCAGGTTTATGCGGTATCTTCGGGTTGAAGCCGACGTACGGGAGAGTGTCGCGGTATGGGCTTGTTGCCTTCGCATCATCTTTTGACCAGATCGGCCCGTTTGCAAACTCTGCCCGCGACATCGCCCGCGTTTTGGGAGTCATTGCCGGGCACGATGAGCGTGATTCGACGTCGGCAAAGATTCCGGTACCCGATTATCTCTCCGCAATGGATCGAAACGTCAAAGGACTGAAACTCGGTATTCCGAAAGAGTATTTTAACGAAGCGTTAAATCCTGAAATTCGGTCCGTGCTTGAAAAACGGATCGCCCAATTGAAAGATGGCGGCGCAGAAATTGTCGAGGTTTCTCTCCCGCGCTCTGAGTACACCATCGCAACATATTACATCCTTGCAACGGCAGAAGCGTCGTCGAACCTCGCCCGTTACGACGGTGCACGCTACGGGTACCGGAGCAAGCACGCTGATACTCTGATGAAGATGTATACAAAGTCGCGGAGTGAGGGATTTGGGGCGGAAGTAAAACGCCGCATTATGCTTGGTACGTATGTTCTCTCTGCCGGTTATTATGATGCATACTATAAGAAAGCACAAAAAGTCAGGCGGCTGATTCAGGAAGATTTTTTCAATGCGTTCAAAAAAGTCGATTGCTTGATTACACCGATTTCGCCGACCACGGCGTTCAAGTTTGGAGAAAAGGTTGACGACCCGCTTCAGATGTATTTGAGCGATATTTACACCGTATCCGCGAACCTTGCAGGAATTCCAGGGATCAGCGTTCCCGCGGGCGTTGATCGTCAAAACCTTCCGATAGGATTGCAGCTTATGGGCAAGCAATTTGACGAAGCAACGTTGTTGAAGGTAGCAGATTTTCTGGAAGCCGCAGCATAATTTCCAGTTCTCTCGCGTTACTCATGAAGCATTAAGTTTTTTTTGCAGGAATTCTTGATGATGGCCTTTCGGTGTCGGGAGATAATTTCCATCTTACAATAAAGCATAAAAACCTATGAGCATACTTGTCAATAAGAAAACCAGGCTTGTAGTCCAGGGCATCACGGGGGGCGAGGGGACATTTCACTCGTCGCAGATGCTTGCATATGGAACGAACGTTGCCGCGGGCGTCACACCCGGCAAGGGGGGCACAATGTACAAAGGGAACGAGAAAGACCAGTTTAGCAGCGAAGTGCCGGTGTTCAACACAGTCGCTGAGGCAGTCAGCGGAGAGGGAGTGGATACGTCTGTAATTTTTGTTCCGGCCGCATTTGCCGCGGATGCGGTCATGGAAGCAGCCGATGCAGGGATCAAACTTGTCGTTTGCATCACGGAAGGCATTCCGACAAAAGATATGATTCGCGTGTATGAGTATGTGAAGCATAAGGGGTCGCGATTGATCGGTCCGAATTGTCCGGGAATCATTACTCCGGGCGAGTGTAAGGTCGGAATCATGCCGGGCTTCATTCACAAACGAGGGCGTGTCGGACTCGTATCGCGCAGCGGAACGCTAACCTACGAAGCGGTATGGCAGCTTACCGAACGCGGCATCGGCCAATCGACGTGCATTGGAATTGGCGGCGACCCGATTATCGGGACTCGTTTCATCGATGCGATTCAATTATTCAACGCGGATGAGAACACAGATGCTATCGTAATGATTGGAGAAATCGGCGGAAGCGCAGAAGAAGAGGCCGCTGATTACATTGCAAAGTATGTCAAGAAGCCCGTCGTTGGGTTTATCGCAGGGCGCACCGCGCCTCCGGGGAGACGAATGGGGCACGCGGGTGCAATTATTTCCGGCGGAAAAGGTACTGCCGCAGAAAAGATGGAAGCGATGCGCGAGGCCGGCATCCATGTCTGCGACAGTCCGGCAATGATCGGGGAGACGATGAGGATTGCTTTGGCGAAGAAACGCGCCAAAGGTACTTCCGCAAAAGCAAAGAAAGCACCAAGACGCGCTCTTATCAAAAAGAAATCGAAATCAAAAGAGAAGAAAAATAATTGAGATAAAAGGAGTCAATGCGTGACAGAACGTACTCTCTGCATTTTAAAACCTGATTGCGTTAGGAAAAACCTGCAGGGCGAAGTGTTGTCAAGAGTTCAAAAGGCAGGATTCACGATACTGGGGATGAAACAACTTCGGTTGACAAAAGAAGAGGCGGGCGCGTTTTACGCTGTACATAAGGGGCGTCCGTTTTATGAAGGGCTTGTCGAGTTCATGACGTCGGGTCCGTGCGTTCCGGTTGCCCTGGAGAAAATAAACGCTGTCGCCGACTACCGCAGGCTCATCGGAGCGACCGACCCGAAAGATGCCGACCAGGGCACGATTCGCAAGCTGTTTGCCGACAGCAAAGGCGAGAATATTGTTCATGGATCCGACTCTGTCGAGAATGGCAGGAGTGAAGTCGCTTTTTTCTTTGCCGAGAGCGAATTGATCTGAAAGATTTTAGGAGTCAGGAGACAGAAGTCAGAACCCATATAGCGGCATTAATGGCATTTCTCTTATGAATCAGATAATTCTCCGTTGTTTCTGCTGCCAATAGCGGAATGGGCTGATCCTTTTTAAGGGAAGTCTCAAAATCATCTATCATACTCTATCCATCCGATATGCTTTCCCGCTGGAAGAAACTCACGTCAAAAATTATCTATAAGAATCCCTGGTGGAATTATTATCTTGATTCATTCCAGATTCCAAACGGGGTCAAGGGGGAATATCACTACGTGCATACGGAAGGCTCGAGCATGATCGTTCCGGTGATGGATGACGGCAGAATCGTTCTTGTCAATCAATATCGCTATTTGAGAGACAGAGAGAGCATTGAATTCCCGTGCGGCGGAGTGAAGCCAGGACATACGTACGATGAGATGGCCAGGTTGGAGTTGGAAGAAGAAACAGGATATATTGCGCAATCATGGATCATGGGGGGAGAGTTCAATCCTTTCAACGGAGTCACAGACGAAATGTGCAGAGTATTCATAGCGCGAAATCTTTCGTATGTAAAGGCAAAGCCTGAAGCGACTGAAGAATTTGAAATTGTATGTGTTGCTCCCGATGAACTTGAGGCGATGATGGCACGCGGGGAGATTTGGGATGGGATGACGCTTGCAGCGTGGTTATTGGTGAGGAAACAATTTCTTAGATAGCAAGTCATGCCATGGCTCTAGGTTCATGGCATAACTATTCTTTAGATTCCCTTCAGCGCATTCTTTAAATCGTCGATCAAATCTTCTACATCTTCGATTCCAACCGAAATTCGAACCAACCCGTCAGTGACGCCGTTTTTGATTCGATCTGGTTTCGGAACTGAAGCGTGCGTCATTGTCGCAGGATGGGAAATGAGTGTCTCGACGCCTCCCAGGCTTTCGGCGAGCGCGCAAAGGCGGACTCGTTTCAAAAATCGTTTGGCATTGTTCAGGCTTCCGACGTCAAACGAAATCATTCCGCCAAACCCGCTCATCTGCCTTCTGGCGAGCGCATACTGAGGATGGCTTCGTAAACCGGGGTAGTTTACCTTCAGGATTTTTTTCTGCGCCGCCAGCCATTCGGCAATAATCGTCGCGTTTTCACAGTGCTGCTTCATTCGTACCGCCAGCGTTTTTGTTCCGCGCAAACAAAGCCATGCATCAAAGGGGCTCATAATTCCCCCGACGGCTTTTTGACAGAAGCGAAGCTTCTCGGCGATGCCGATGTTGTTCGTAACAATCATCCCGCCGAGCATGTCACTGTGCCCGTTCAAATATTTTGTAACGCTGTGAACGACGACCTCGATACCGAATTCAATGGGCCGCTGCAAATACGGCGTGGCGAACGTATTGTCGACGATAGAAATGAGATGATGCGTGCGCGCGAATTTTGCGATCGCCCCGAGGTCGGCAATTTCCATCGTTGGATTTGTCGGTGTTTCGATGAAGATCATTTTTGTGTTCGGTTTGCGCGCGCGAACAACACTGTTCATGTCGGTCGTGTTGATAAAATCGAACTGTAGTCCGAATTGTTCAAGCACCATTTTAGCGATGCGGTAGGTTCCGCCGTAAACGTTGTTTGTCACGATGATATGATCGCCGGGCGACAGAAGTCGGAAGAGAGCATCGATCGCCGCCATCCCGGATGCGAACGCCATTCCTTCTCCCGCATTTTCAAGAGAAGCAATGTTCATTTCGAGCGCTGTCCGTGTTGGATTTGAAACGCGGGAATATTCGTACCCCTTATTTTTTCCTAATTCTTCCTGGACGTACGTCGATGTGAGAAAGACCGGCGTCATCACGGCGCCGGTCGTCGGGTCGGGTCGTTGTCCGGCGTGAACGGTCTTTGATGAGAACTTCATATCATTCCCTTGTTTTCGTAGTCGGTAAATTCCTTTTCTTCGATCGCGTGTTCTTTGAGCAGCATCAAGCCCTCCGAGTTCAATTTGTGAGAACGTGCGCGAAGAAATCCGAGCACGGCGTCTTTTATCGTGACGTGAGGTTTCTCCCGCTGCGCCGCGTACCGTTCGGCATGCGCCTGTGCAGAGTTCTTGATGATCTCGCGAAACGGGTCGCGGACAACCTGTACCAATTCATCAAGTTTATCAACTGCTGATTTCTCCCATTGCATAAGCGAGTTACCGGGAAAGGTACCCTAAAACGTCGAACCGGGTAATGATTCCGATGAGGCCGGTATCGTCCTTCACTAAGACTGCGGGCTCTTTTTTTGCAAAGTATTCCACCGCCCGGCTGATTTCTTCGTTCATGTGGACTTCGGGGAAAGGAGGTTCCATCACTGATTGCACTTTCGCATCAAACTTGGACGAATCTTTCAGTAAGATGGTAAGGAGATTTCCTTCGGAAACGCTCCCGATACATTTTTTATTTTCGAAGACCGGCAACTGGGAAATGTTCTTACCGGTTATCAAATCGAGCGCGGTGCGAATTGTCGAGGAAGCATCAACGGTTATCAACTGCGGAAGTTTCGATGATTTTGATTCGAGCACATACCGGAGTGTGATGCGTTCGGGGGCGAGGAAACCGTTTTCTTTCATCCAATCATCGTTGTAGATTTTGCTGAGGTACTTGGAACCGCCGTCCGGCAGCAGAACGACGACAACGTCTTTTTCCGAGAGGCGCTCGGCGAGCTTGAATGCTCCTGCAACCGCAGCGCCGCTTGAACCGCCTGCAAAAATACCTTCATCCCGTGTAAGCTTTCGCGCCGTGAGAAACGATTCTTTATCGGTCACTTCGATCACTTCGTCGATGTATTCGAAATGGAGCGTACCCGGTATATAATCCTGTCCGATGCCTTCCACTTTGTATGTTCGGAAAACGGGGGAGAATGCTTTTGTGTAGAAAAACTCGCGAAGGATTGATCCTTTCGGGTCAATGCCGACCACGTTAATCTTGGGATTTTTCTCTTTCAAAAACTTTCCGGCACCGCTGATCGTTCCCCCCGTACCGATGCCGCACACAAAGTAGTCGATTTGGCCGCCGGTTTGTTCCCAAATTTCCGGACCCGTTGTGTGGTAATGCGACTCATCGTTTTTCGGGTTGAAGTGCTGGTCGGCGAGAATTGAGTTTGGCGTTTCGCGGACGATACGCTTTGCAACTTCCGCATAGCTTTCGGGAGAATCGTGCGGGACTGCTGTCGGCGTAACGATAACCTCCGCTCCAAACGCGCGGAGCAGCTGAATTTTCTCGCCGCTCATTTTATCAGGCATTGTGAAGACAGTTTTGTAGCCTTTGATTGCCGCCACAATCGCAAGCCCCATTCCAGTGTTTCCGGAAGTTGATTCGACGATTGTTCCGCCTGGCTTCAGCCGTCCGCTCCGCTCCGCATCCTCAATAATTTCCACCCCAATCCTGTCTTTCACAGAGCCACCAGGGTTGAAGATTTCCACCTTAGCAAAGATATGCGGCTTATACCCTTTCGCAATCCTATTGAGCTTTACCAGCGGGGTGTTCCCGATTGTTTCCAAAATGTTTTGTCTGAATTGTATTTTTTTCAAGTCGCTGAGCATGAACGTTTTCCTTCTTCCTTACACCGAATACCGATAAAATTGTTTGCCTACAACTTTGTTATGAGACAAGCCGCAAAGGCGGCGCCGAATCCATTATCGATGTTCACTACGGTGACCCCTGCAGCGCATGAATTCAACATAGTCAGCAGCGGTGCAATGCCGCCGAATGATGCGCCGTACCCTGTCGAGGTAGGAACAGCGATAACTGGGACGCGCACGAGGCCGCCGACGACGCTTGCGAGGGCGCCGTCCATTCCTGCCACAACAATGATGACGCTTGCTTTATGGAGTTTGTCGCTTTGGTTCAACAGGCGGTGAATACCGGCGACTCCCACGTCGTACATTGTTTCTACATTTTGCTTCATCATCTTTGCCGTGACAACAGCTTCTTCTGCAACGGGGATATCCGAAGTTCCTGCTGTGACCACAAGAATAAGTTTCTTTTTCGAATCGGCCGGCAATGGCTCGTTCGCCGTAATCGTTCGCGCATCGGACATGTAATGAGCGTTCTTCACAGTTTTTCGCACGGCGGCAAAGTCCTTTCGGCTCGCCCGGGTTGCCAGCAGAACGCTGCCGCGTTCTGCGATTTTTTTTGCGATGATCGAAATCTGCTGCGGAGTTTTTCCCTCGCATAAAATAACTTCGGGAAAACCTTGACGGAATTGACGATGATGGTCGATCGTCGCAAAGCCGAGCGATTCATAAGAAAAATTTTGGATCGAAGAAAGTGCCTTCTGTTCCGAAATCCGTCCGCGTTTCAGGTCGGCTAAAAGTTTCTTAAGGTAGGTCTGGTCCATTTGATTTTTTTTCTTATCGAATATACTCGTTTCAGCTTGAAGAATCAAGGAAGGCCGGTACAACTGCTGTGTTGACTTCAAGTTATACGGAAATGTCCCGCTGCTTACCTTGACTATCGGACGATTTTTTGCTACTTTGCTTTCGCAAACATTAAACACTCAATAGTGCGGCAGCAATTTTTTGCTAATCCTGGAAGCTTTTGTCCTTAGTTATCTCATCGGTTCCCTGCCTACTGCCTACATTGTTGTCAAACGAAGAGCACATTTCGATATTCGGACCGCAGGCAGCGGCAACGTTGGGACGCTCAATGCATACGAAGTGACTGGTGAACGGTTTGTCGGTCTTTTTGTGCTTGTTATCGATGTGTTAAAAGGCGCATTCGCAATCTTCCTTACATCTCTATTTTTTGGTTCAACGACGGCGCCTCTTTTTACGGCTCTCCTTGGTATTGTCGTGGGGCATTGTTATCCCGTGTGGCTGAAGTTTAAGGGGGGGCGAGGGTTGGCCCCCGCCGCTGGGGCAATGCTGATGGTAAGCTGGATTTTCGTCGCAATGTGGCTTCTTTGTTGGGTTGTAGGATATTCTTTTTCGAAGAATGTCCATGTCGGAAACGTTGTTGCGATCATTGGGTCGCCAATGATGGGTTTCATTTTGCCGAACGAATTCATTGTGAAGTTCACGATTGCAGCTTTTTCAGACGCTGAGATTCTTTTGGCCTATTCCGTGATGTCTGCAGTTCTGTTCATCCGGCATATCGGACCCCTCCGGGATTTGATTTTATCACGAACAAGAAACGGGAAATAAAATGTCACGAAAGGCGCTTTTGTTATTTATCGTCTGCATTGGTGCCGGCGGCGTACTCGGATATTCTCTCGCACCGAGAAGCAATGCGTCGAATGCCGGTACGACGGGCTCACAGCTGCAAAGCTCGTTGTTTACTTCCCAGGAACAGCAGAAAAATTCGGACGACGATATTTCGAAATCGAGGAAGAATGCTATTACGGCGACGGTGGAGAGCGTGAGCCCGGCGATCGTCGGCATTACCGTAACCGAGGTGAGGGAATATCGGGATCCGTTTTCAAATTTTTTCGGGGATGACCCGTTCTTCCGTCAGTTTTTTGGCAATAGGAGTCTAAAGCAGGAAGTAAAAGGTTTAGGGTCCGGATTCATCATCTCACCTGAAGGATACATCCTTACGAACGACCACGTGGCCGGGAATGCAAAAGAAATTATCGTAACGATGACGAACGGAGAAAAATTTCCGGCTGACCTTGTCGGCACGGACATGGTTTCGGACGTTGCGTTGCTTAAGATCAAAGGGAAAGACTTTCCGTATGTCAAGCTCGGGAATTCCGACGATGTTATCATCGGCGAATGGGTGATCACGTTCGGCAACCCGTTCGGACTATTTGAGAATATCGACAAGCCGATTGTTACCGTTGGCGTTGTCAGCGCCAAGGGAATGAACCTGAATGTCGACGAGAATCGCTCATACCGCGGCCTGATACAGACCGATGCGGTGATCAATGCTGGGAATAGCGGCGGGCCGCTTGTCAATAGCGCGGGAGAGGTTATCGGGATCAACACGCTCATTTACACTGCCGGTGTGAGCCAGGCGTATATCGGCTACGGCTTTGCCATTCCGATCAACCGGGTGAAGTCGATCGTGGATGAACTTCAGAAAAAAGGGAAAGTCGAACGCAACTTCTGGACGGGAATGGAAGTGAATATTGTCGACCAGCGCATCGCGAAGTATTTTGGTCTAAAAAATGCCGAGGGGGTTATCATCAGCGACATCAAGAAAAGCAGTCCCGCAGAGAAGGCGGACTTAAAGGTCGGCGACATTATCCTGGAAATCAACGGCGAAAAAATTCAAACCGAAGAAACGATTATCGCAATCATTAACGATGCAAAAGCAGGCGATATCCTCAATTTAACAGTCTACCGTGATAAAAGGACATTCAAAGTTAATCTGACACTCGAGAAACGAACATAAGGCTCTGATAGCAAATGATTGCACGATATACCCGCCCGGTGATGGGCAAAATATGGAATGATCAAAACAAATTCTCCATTTGGCTGCGAATAGAAATCCTTGCATGCGAAGCGCAGGCTGAGTTGGGCGTCATCCCGAAAGATGCGGTAGCGGTTATTCGTGAGAAAGCAAAGTTCGATATAGCGCGGATCGACGAGATTGAACAGGAAGTGAAACATGACGTCATCGCTTTCTTGACGAACGTCGGCGAATACGTCGGTCCGGAATCGCGCTACATCCATCTTGGAATGACATCGTCTGACGTACTCGACACTGCGTTGGCGGTGCAGATGAAGCAATCGGGCGAGCTTCTGCTGAAAGGATTGGAAGAATTACGTGATGTTCTTGCCCGCCGCGCCAAAGAATTTAAGACAACGGTAATGATCGGACGGTCGCACGGCATCCATGCCGAACCGACCACATTTGGACTGAAGTTGGCGCTCTGGTTCGATGAGACGCGGCGGAACATTCAGCGCCTTCTGCACGCCATTGAGACGATTTCCGTTGGGCAGATTTCAGGGGCAGTCGGAACGTTCGAGCATTTGAGCCCCAGCGTTGAAGAATACGTTTGTGCAAAACTGGGTCTTAAACCGGCGCCGGTATCGACACAAATTCTTCAGCGCGACCGTCATGCCGAATTTATGGCGACTCTTGCGGTGGTCGGCAGCTCACTGGAAAAATTCGCGACTGAAATCCGTCATCTCCAAAAAACGGAAGTGTTGGAAGCCGAAGAGTATTTTTCGAAAGGACAAAAAGGCTCCTCAGCGATGCCGCACAAACGCAACCCGATTACCTGCGAGCGAATCGCTGGCCTGTCGCGTGTTCTTCGGGGGAATGCACAGGCAGCGCTTGAGAATGTCGCCCTCTGGCACGAGCGGGATATCACACATTCATCCGTCGAACGAATTGTCGTCCCCGACAGCTGCATCCTCCTCGATTACATGATTGCTCTGACGACGAATGTTATTGATAAGCTCCTCGTGTATCCTCAAAATATGAGAGTGAATATCGAGCTCACTCACGGCCTGGTTTTTTCGCAGCCCGTTTTGCTCGCCTTGACGACAAAAGGAATGAAGCGGGAAGATGCTTACCGCATTGTCCAAAAAAATGCCATGGATGTCTGGCAGTCAAAAAAGAATTTTAAGGAAGTGCTGGAAGGAGATGCGGAAGTAACAGCACTGCTCTCCGGTGAGGATCTGGACGAGGCGTTCGATCCCTCGAAAAGCCTGCGCCATGTCGATTATATATTTGAGAGAGTCGGTTTAGGGAAATAAGTATACGCGAAAATAGAATCTCACGCTGACGCCGCACATTGGAGTATTCATGTCACAGAAATTTCAAAACCTTATCAACGGAAAGCGGGTTGACGCGAAATCGGGGAGGACTTTCGAGAATCGTAACCCCGCGAATTGGGATGAATTGATCGGCGTTTTTCCGAAGTCGGGCAAAGAGGATGTTGACGAAGCGGTGAAGGCTGCGCGCGCGGCTTTTGAGAAATGGCGGCTTGTTCCCGCTCCGAAGCGCGGCGACATTCTGCGGAAGATCGGGGACATCATGGTTGCCCGCAAAGAGGAACTGGCGCGGGAAATGACGCGGGAAATGGGAAAAGTCATCGCGGAAACTCGCGGCGATGTGCAGGAGGGGATTGATACTGCGTACTATGCTTCGTCGGAAGGACGGCGGTTGTTCGGCCACACCGTTCCGTCGGAGCTTCCAAACAAATTTGCAATGGCAATCCGTGTTCCGATCGGAGTTGCAGGCATTATCACTCCCTGGAATTTTCCGATGGCGATTCCAACATGGAAGATTTTTCCCGCCGTTCTTTCCGGCAATACCGTCGTTTTTAAACCGGCGACAGACACGCCGAAAACCGCTGCCACATTGGTTGAGATTATGATGGATGCCGGTATCCCGGAAGGCGTGGTCAACATTGTTCACGGGGCAGGAAGTGAAGTCGGCAGCGCAATTACATCCCACCCCGATATTGATTTGATTTCTTTCACCGGCTCGACTGTCGTGGGAAAACAAATTCAAAAGGACGCGACTGAAACGCTCAAGCGTGTCTCGCTTGAGCTCGGGGGAAAAAATGCGCAAATCGTGATGGACGATGCCGACCTCGACCTTGCATTGGATGGCGTATTGTGGGGCGCGTTCGGAACTACTGGTCAGCGGTGCACTGCCACAAGCCGGCTCATCCTGCATGAAAAGATTTACGATAAATTCATGTCCATGCTCCTTGAGCGAACGAAGAAATTGCGGCTTGGCGACGGGTTGTTGCCCACAACCGACGTTGGTCCGTGTGTGAACGAAAAACAACGTGAGAATGTGCATGAGTATGTTGAGGTAGGACAGGCAGAAGGAGCAAGGCTCACAGCCGGCGGTTCGATAGCAAAAGGAGACGGACTGAGCAAAGGGTGGTTTCACGAGCCGACGATTTTTACCGATGTCACTCCGGAAATGCGGATAGCGAAAGAAGAGATTTTTGGACCGGTGTTGTCAGTGATTCGTTCGAAGTCATTGGATGAGAGCATCTCGATTCTCAACAACACTGTATACGGCCTTTCGTCGTCGATCTACACTCGCGACGTCAATAAAGCCTTCATCGCGGTACGGGATATCAAAGCCGGTATCACATACGTCAATGTTCCTACAATTGGAGCAGAGGCGCATCTGCCATTCGGAGGTGTGAAACAAACCGGCAACGGCCATCGTGAAGGTGGCTGGACTGTCTACGATTTCTTCACGGAATGGAAAGCTGTCTATGTTGATTACAGCGGCACGTTGCAACGGGCACAAATAGACAATTACTAGAGTCAACTCCAAATAATTGATATTGTATCTTTCACCGCTCACGAAGTGATGCCTTCGGCACGAGAGGCCAAGTGCGCCAATAAGTGATGGCGATAAAGACCAACACAATACCTTTGGCATTCGGCGACTTGACGGTAGGCAAGAAAAGTTTTCAATTGTAACAGTATTTGAATGACAAGCATGTTTCACCTGTATTTCGTTTCGTTATTCGAGCATCAGGAGTTTTTCTGAGGTACGGTGGCTGAGGTACGGCACCACTCTTTCATCGAACCGAAAAAAAACTTGAGGTGTAACATGTCAGAATCAGCCGTCAAAAAGGCGAGCGACGATGGTGGAACAAAAAATAACGGCGGCGACAGCCGTCAAAAGAAACCACTGAGCAAGCCTACCACGAAAACTCCAATTACCGTCCCGTCGACAGACGTCCATCTCACGCTTTCGCATCATATGCTTGTTGACGGATTCGACCTGGTTGTCGATCTGAAGAAGAGTCAAGGTTGTTATTTGTACGATTCGCGCTTCAACAAACGATATCTCGATTTTTTCTCCTTCTTCGGTTCCTCCGCGGTTGGAATGAATCATCCGAAGATGACGGAACGGGAGTTTCTTGAGAAGCTCGCAGCAGTAGCGGTCAACAAGCCTTCTAATTCCGATGTTTACAGCGTGGAAATGGCCGAGTTTGTCGAGACCTTTTCGCGCATCGTACAACCGGAGTATTTGCCCTACGCTTTTTTTGTCGACGGCGGCGCGCTGGCAGTTGAGAACGCATTGAAGACAGCGTTCGATTGGAAGGTTCGTAAGAATTTTATCAAAGGCTATACAGAAGAGAGGGGAAGGCAGATCATTCATTTTCGCCGAGCGTTTCACGGACGCAGCGGCTACACATTATCGCTTACCAACACAGATCCGACGAAAACGAATTATTTCCCCAAATTCAAATGGCCCCGAATCTTAAATCCCGCCATTACATTCCCGCTCAATGGCGTTCATTTAAAAGAAGTAATGGATGATGAAGAGGCTGCCGTCCGTCAAATCAAAGAAGCGATCATTAACAATCCGGACGACATTGCGGCAATCATTATCGAACCAATCCAAGCCGAGGGAGGCGATAATCATTTCCGGAAGGAATTTCTGGTGGAGCTTCGTCAGATCTGTGATGAGAATGAAATCCTTCTTATCTTTGATGAAGTCCAGACAGGAATCGGGCTTACGGGAAAAATGTGGGCTCATGAATATTTTGTGAAACCGGATTTGATGGCGTTTGGCAAGAAGACTCATGTATGCGGCTTTATGAGCAGCACGCGTATTGATGATGTTCTTGACAATGTGTTTCACAAGCCGAGCCGACTCAACTCGACATTCGGCGGCAATTTAGTTGACATGGTGCGTTTCACGAGAATAATGGAGATCATTGAGGAAGAACGCTTGGTAGAAAACGCACACGTGCAAGGAGAATTCATGCTGCAAGAGTTGAATGCGATGGGGGCCGAGTTTCCGTCGTTAGTTTCCAATGTGCGCGGGCGTGGAATGATGTGCGCTATCGACATGGACTCGGCGCAAAACCGGGATCAGCTGCGCCAGAAAGCGTACGAAGAAGGCTTGATCATCATTGGATGCGGTGACCGTTCCATTCGCTTCAGGCCGCCGTTGACAATTCAACGCGGCGAACTGGAAGAGGGATTCACCATCATGCGAAAAGCTCTTCAAGAACTCAACATTGGCGAACTTTGAAAACAGAAAACTATGGAAACTACGACTAGAACCATTTCCGGTAATGAGCTGCTTCTTAATCCAGTATTTGTGCGTAAAATGCTGGTTGATTTTGTCCGTGACCAGATTCATAATGCCGGATTTACAAAGGCGGTGATCGGATTGTCCGGGGGAGTGGATTCTGCCGTTTCCGCTTATCTTTCTGCGGAAGCATTGGGGAAAGAAAATGTGTTTGTTGTCTTGATGCCGTATTCGTCGAGCAGCCCGGAAAGCAAATCCGATGCTGAGTCGGTTGTGAAGGAACTGAAGGTCCATTCGGAAATTGTCGATATTACTCCGATGGTTGATCCGTTTATTACATCTCAGCATATCAAAGACAACGTCCGTCGCGGCAACATTATGGCGCGGATGCGAATGATCATTCTCTATGATCGATCCCTTCATCACAACGCGCTCGTTGTAGGAACGTCGAACAAGACAGAAACGATGCTGGGGTACGGCACATTGTTTGGCGACATGGCATGCGCGGTGAACCCGCTCGGCGACCTTTTTAAAACGCAGGTATGGCAGCTGGCGCAAGCTCTAGGTGTTCCTCGCAAGATTATTGAAAAGAAGCCGACGGCGGATCTATGGCAGGACCAGACGGATGAAGGCGAGCTCGGTTTTTTGTACAGCGATGTCGACCGGCTGTTGTACTACATGATTGATGAGCGCCGCAGGGATGATGAACTGGCGGCGTTGGGGTTTGAGAAAAAGTTTATTGCCAAAATCAAGAAGCGCGTGAAACAAAACCAATTCAAGCGACGGCCGCCGGTCGTGGCAAAGATATCACAACGGACTGTCAACGTAGATTTCCGTTACGTTCGCGATTGGGGTATATAGGCCGATGCCGGAAGAAATTCGCCCAGGAACGCTGTACATTGTTCCAACTCCGATTGGCAACCTTGACGATATCACCTATCGAGCGGTGAAAATTCTGTCGGCAGTTGATGTGATTGCGGCGGAAGACACGCGCACGACAAAAGTTCTACTCGATCATCTCCAAATCCAAAAACCGCTTCTTAGCTTTTTCAGCCATAACGAGACGATTCGTGTTCCACAAATAATTGAAAAGCTGAAAGAAGGTTTGGCTGTCGCTCTCGTTTCTGATGCAGGGACGCCTGGGATTTCAGACCCCGCGTACTCGATTATTCAAGCCTGCATTCGGAACGAGCTGCCGGTTGTCCCGCTTCCGGGCCCGACAGCCTTTGTTCCGGTACTTGTTGCGAGCGGAATGCCGACCCAGTCGTTTGTTTTCGAAGGATTTCTTCCGCACAAGAAAGGGCGTTTAACAAAATTATCACAATTGAAAGATGAGCCCCGAACAATTATCTTCTACGAATCTCCACACCGCATCCTTAAAACTCTTGAAGATCTTCAAAATAGTTTTGGCGACCGGGAAGCCGTCATCGGTCGTGAAATGACAAAAAAATTTGAAGAGATCCTTCGAGGGAGACTATCTTCTATCCGGCAAGTGCTCTCGTCCCGCCAAATTAAGGGGGAATTCGTCCTGATCGTTTCCGGGACCAAAATCTGACCTCAGAGACTTGACATTCCCAACAATCGTATGTATATTAGCACTCATAGGTGATGAGTGCTAATAGATCTTGACGCTCTAAATTACATAAAATAACATAGTTACACGGTATCAACCTAAAGTTAAGGAGACTTGTATGAAATTACATCCTTTGGCTGACAGAATTGTTGTAAAGCCTGCCGAGGCTGAAGAAAAAACAAAAGGCGGAATTATCCTTCCGGATACTGCCAAAGAGAAACCGGTATGGGGCGAGGTGGTGGCTGCAGGACCCGGGAAACTTACAGAGGAAGGGAAGAAAGTTCCGATGGAAGTGAAAGTGGGCGACAAAGTTCTTTATGGAAAATACTCTGGAACAGAGGTTACGGTCGACGGGGAAGAAGTCCTTATCATGCGTGAGAGCGACGTTTTCGCGATCATGCCTAAGTAATTGAAGCAACGAAAAACCAAAATTTAAAAGGAGTGTTAATTTTATGGGAGCAAAGATAATTCAGTACGACTTTGATGCTCGCGCGGCGCTGAAGCGCGGTGTCGACCAGCTCGCCAATGCGGTCAAAGTAACGCTGGGACCGAAAGGCCGCAACGTAGTAATCGATAAGAAATTTGGTGCTCCAACTATTACCAAAGACGGCGTTACCGTTGCAAAAGAAGTTGAGCTTGAAGATCCGATAGAGAACATGGGCGCGCAGATGGTCCGTGAAGTCGCATCGAAAACATCTGATGTCGCCGGCGACGGAACGACAACCGCTACCGTACTCGCCCAGGCAATTGTACGTGAAGGACTCAAGAACGTTACAGCGGGTGCGAATCCGATGGATCTGAAACGCGGCATTGATCTCGCGGTAGCAAGAGTGATCGAGGAATTGAAAAAGATCAGCCGACCTGTCGAAGGGAAGAAGGAAATTGCCCAAGTCGGATCCATTTCGGCAAACAATGATGCAACAATCGGAAACCTCATTGCCGATGCAATGGAAAAAGTCGGCAAAGATGGCGTCATCACCGTAGAAGAAGCGAAGGGTACCGAAACGACAATGGACGTCGTCGAAGGTATGCAGTTTGACCGCGGTTATCTTTCGCCGTACTTTGTTACGGACGCCGACACGATGGAATCCGTGCTCGAAGATCCTCTCATTCTGATTCACGACAAAAAAATCGCATCCATGAAAGACCTTCTTCCAATCCTCGAAAAAGCGGCACAGTCGGGCCGGTCGATGGTTCTGATCGCGGAAGAAGTTGAAGGCGAAGCCCTTGCAACACTCGTCGTGAACAAGATCCGCGGAACCCTTCGCGTGGTCGCGGTGAAAGCCCCGGGTTTTGGCGATCGACGAAAAGCAATGCTTGAAGACATTGCCGTGTTGACAGGCGGTACGGTGATCTCGGAAGAGAAAGGTTTCAAGCTCGAAAACGCAACGCTCGCGTATCTGGGCACAGCAAAGAAAGTGGTTGTCGACAAAGACAATACGACGATCGTTGAGGGCGCCGGTAAGAAAGATGAAATCAAAAAGCGCATCAATGAAATCAAGGGACAGATTGAGAAGACAACCTCTGATTACGACAAGGAAAAACTCCAGGAACGTCTCGCAAAGCTGTCGGGCGGTGTTGCCGTTCTGAAAATCGGCGCGTCAACCGAAGTTGAGATGAAAGAGAAAAAGGCACGTGTTGAAGATGCACTTCACGCAACACGAGCTGCTGTTGAAGAGGGAATCGTCCCCGGCGGCGGCGTTGCGTACCTGCGCGCCATTCCCAAACTGGATGAAGTGAAGACTTCAAACGAAGACCAAAAGACCGGCGTTGAGATCGTCAAACGCGCACTCGAAGAGCCAATTCGGCAGATCGTCGCAAACGCCGGGCTCGAAGGCTCCGTTGTTGTCGATAAAGTAAAGAGCGAAAAGGGCAACTTTGGTTTCAATGCGTTTACCGAGAAATACGAAAACCTCGTCGAATCAGGCGTCATCGATCCGACAAAGGTAACTCGTATTGCCATTGAAAACGCAGCGAGCGTCGCAGCGTTATTGTTAACGACTGAAGCGACAATCGTTGAGAAGCCCGAGGAAAAGAAGTCTATGCCCGCAATGCCTCCGGGCGGCGGCATGGGCGACATGTACTAAGAAGCATTGCAGCAAGCAGAATACAAAGTCCCCGAATGCGAAAACGCGTTCGGGGATTTTTATTTGAGTAAGAATTATTTATATTGGCGGACATGTAGCAGGCAACGACATTTCCCGACATTAGCAGAGGACACATTCCATGTCAAAAGCTGGCGAATTAATTCAAAGAATTTCAGCGATTCAGACAACGCTTAAAACCTACAACCTAGATGGATGGCTGTTATATAATTTCAGGCAATCCAATATTTTTGCTTCGAAATTACTGGAACTCCCGTCGCACCTCACGCAAATGCGGCGATATTTCTACTTCATCCCTGCACAAGGCACGCCGCAGAAACTTGTTCATGGCATTGAACAATACAATCTCGACCATCTCCCCGGCAACAAAACAGTCTATGTTAGCTGGCAATCGCTCCAGGAAGCCCTCAAGGGAACTCTTCGCGGAATGAAATCGGTTGCGATGGAATATTCTCCGAACAATGATATCCCGTATGTTTCAAAAGTCGATGCGGGGACGGTAGAGCTTATCCGTTCGTTCGGGGTCGAAGTCGTTTCATCCGCAGATATCGTTCAATATTTTGAAGCCCGCTGGACGGATGAACAGCGGAACGATCAGTTTGAAACGTCAAAAGTATTGCGAAAGACGGTCGATGTCGCATTCGGATTCATCGGCGAGAGATTGCGCGCTGGACAAAAAGTGACGGAGTACGACGTGCAGCAGCGAATGGTCGAATACTTCAAAGAGAACAATCTCGTTATCGACGATGCTCCAAATTGCTCGGTGAACGCGAACGCAGCAAATCCTCACTATGAACCGGCAAAAGAGATTTTTTCGGAAGTAAAAAAAGGAGATTATGTTTTGATCGATCTCTGGGCGAAGAAGGACAAGCCAGAGAGTGTTTATTCTGATATTACTTGGGTAGCATATGCCGGAGAGAATATCCCCGCCAAATATCAAAAAGTTTTTGAAATCGTCAAAGGAGCGCGTGATGCGGCAGTGGATTATTTGAAGAAAGAATTCGCCGGCGGGCGCAAAGTACGGGGATGCGACGTGGATGATATTACCCGCAAATTTATCGCCGGCAACGGATATGGCGAATATTTTATTCACCGCACGGGGCACAATATCGGAACAGAAGTCCATGGGAACGGCGCCAACATCGACAACCTGGAGACCCATGACCGTCGCGAGATTATTCCTGAAACATGTTTTTCTATCGAACCCGGAATTTACCTACCGGGTGAATTTGGCGTACGTTTGGAAATTGACGTGTACATTTCTAAAGAAAAGAAGATCATCATACCCGGGGAACCCATTCAACAAGACATTGTAAAGATTCTCTGCTAAGCAATTGAAATAGCTATGACATATTCATTTGAGTCGGCGGTTGTGTCTATCAAGAACAGAGGGAATATTTATGAAGCCGAAAATTTTGCTGAGAGTTGCTTCCATAGTTATGATTCTCCATGATGTCGGACACATGATCGGAAGCCTGACGTGGAAACAGACAGCTGAGCTGGAAAAACAGCAGGTCATCGAACAAATGACCGAGCACAGGTTTCCGTTTATGGGTGCAATGAGAAGCATGGGCGACTATTACGATGGATATGGATACGCGTCAGCATTAGCAATATTATTGATCTCTGTTATTCTATGGATCGTTTCTGGTTCTGCAGCCCAAAATCCGAGCCTCGCGAAGAACATTCTTATCACAATTTCGGCGACCCTTTTACTGTGGGGCATCAATGAGTTGGTTTTCTTTTTTCCTTTTGCTGCGGCATTTAGTTTATTCGCAATGGCGCTGACATTCATTGCCTTATTGCAATTGAATGCAGGCGCAAAGTAGTGCTGATGCCCAGAAGCTCCATCTGAAGGAAGAGATTATGAAAAAAACCGTTTTTGTCGTCTCCTGTTCGATGATCTTTATCGCTTTTCTCCATGCTCAAATGACGGATGATGAGAGACAGGCCTTCACCGCGATCAATGCGCACGTTTTTCAGAGTCACCTAAAATTCTTAGCCAGCGATTTGTTGGAAGGACGTGCGCCCGCGACTCGCGGCGACGCGGTAACGCAAAAATATCTTCTCTCCCAGCTTCAGCTTCTCGGCCTCGAACCGGGGGGCGAGAATGGAACTTACCTTCAGCGATTCCCTATTATCGGAACGACGGCCGATCCGACGATGGATTTTGTCGCCCGATGCGGCGTAAAAGAAGAGCACTTTAAGTTTCGGGAGGAATTCGTCGGTTTTTCAGGCACGCCTGATGAAAATGTTGACATCAACAATGCAGAAGTTGTTTTCGTCGGATACGGCATTGTCGCGCCGGAACAAAATTGGGACGACTATAAAGGTGTTGACGTGGCAGGAAAAGTTTTGTTGATGATGAACGACGATCCTCCCGGGAGCGACCCAAAATTTTTTGGCGGCAAGGCGAGGACGTATTACGGCAGATGGACATACAAGTATGAAATCGCAGCCCGGAAAAGGGCGGCAGGTGCTATCATCATTCATACCACTGAATCTGCCGGTTATCCTTTCCAAGTGGTCCAAACGTCATGGACCGGAGAAAACTTTTCGCTCGCCGGCTCCAAAGAGGAACCGATAAAGTTGGAATCGTGGCTATCTGCAAGCGCCAGCAAACGCTTAACAGCAATGTCAGGAAAAGATCTCGAAGCATTGATGAAAGCGGCGAGGTCAAGAAAATTTAAACCGATTTCGCTTTGCACAAATGTTTCGGTGCATATTCATAACACGATCAGGAAAATGATGACTGCCAACGTTGCCGGTTTGTTGCGCGGAAGCGACTCGGCTCTATCGCATGAAGTTGTAATTTTCACGGCTCATTTCGACCATCTAGGGATTGTTCAACCGGTGAACGGAGATTCTATTGACAACGGCGCTGTCGATAACGCATCCGGCGTAAGCATGGTGTTGACCCTCGCACAGGGTTTCACACATCTCGCACAACGGCCGAAAAGATCAGTGTTGTTTTTGCTGGTGGGAGGAGAAGAAGCCGGCACGCTTGGATCGGAATACTATGCTGCTCATCCAACATTTCCTCTCGGAAAGATCGCCGCCGATATCAACATGGATGGTGTGAACATGTTTGGCGAGACGCGGGATATTTCGATGATAGGGAGGGGACGGACGACAATCGATGAAGCAGTGAATATGGCTGCAGCGGTGGCGAATTTTATTGTCAAACCCGATCAATTTCCGGAACAGGGGATGTTCTACAGGTCAGACCAGTTCAGCTTTGCCGCAGTCGGCGTTCCTACGGCCTACTTTGACCCCGGAATTGATTATGTAGGAAAACCCGCAGGTTGGGGAATGAAAATGGCTGAAGAATACAACGCCTATAATTATCACCAGCCGAGCGACGAGATTCGAAGCGATTGGACGTACGAAGGGACGATTCAGCAGGCAAAATTTTATTTCCACCTTGCCTATCTTCTTGCCAACCGGGGAACGATGCCTCAATGGAACAAGGGGGATGAGTTTGAGGCTGTGCGGTTGAAATCGTTGAAAGAAGCCCGATAGCTAAAATCCGAGCGCTTCACAGCTCCTACAATTTTCTCCCCCTCAGCACACGCGACCAATGTATGATTTGCTTCTTTACTTCCTGGGAAGACGTGCTTCCTGCCGACTTTTTGTGCTCGATACTCTTATGCGGGTCAAGCAGATCGAACATGTCCTCTTCAAGCAGGGGAGAGAAGCGTTTCAACTCGGACAACGTTAGATGTGCAAGGCTTTTTTTGTGTTCGATAGCATGAGCAACAATTTTTCCCGTAATCGCATGAGCATCGCGGAAGGTCGTTCCCTTTTTTACCAGATAATCGGCGATCTCGGTCGCAGTCAGAAAATCGTTCTTTAATTCTTCTTCAAATCTGTTCTTGTCAAACTTCGTATGGATAAGAATGTGCGAGAAAATGAACAAACACTGACGCGTGGTGGCGACCGCATCGAAGAGCGGGAACTTGTCCTCCTGCATGTCGCGGTTATAGGCGAGCGGAAGCCCTTTCATGATTGTCAGAATATTCATTAAGTCGCCGTACACTCTGCCGGCTTTTCCGCGCACAAGCTCCGCCATGTCGGGATTTTTTTTCTGCGGCATAATACTGCTCCCCGTAGTATACGCGTCGTCAGTTCTTGCAAAATTGAATTCCTGCGAGCTCCAAAGGACGATCTCCTCCGCGAGCCTGCTAAGGTGAGTCATGACGATGCTGCATACGGAAATGAACTCAATCAGATAATCGCGGTCGCTGACCGCATCCATGCTGTTTTCAATCACTCCGTCGAATCCGAGCTTCCGCGCCACAAGGGCCCGGTCTATTGGAAAGGATGTGCCGGCCAACGCCGCTGCGCCGAGAGGAAGTTTGTTCAGTCGTTTGTAGCAGTCCGTCAACCGCTCAAAGTCCCGTTCGAACATTGAAGTGTAAGCGAGAAGGTGATGTGAGAGGTAGACCGGCTGTGCCCGTTGGAGATGCGTATACCCGGGCATGATTGTGTCGAAATATTTCTCCGCTTTAAATAGCAGCACTCGTTGAAGCTGGAGAGTGAGCTTCTGCATCTCGCGAATCGCGCCCCGGAGATGCAGCCGTTCGTCCAACGCAACCTGATCGTTCCTGCTGCGCCCAGTATGAAGTTTCCCTCCCATAGGTCCGATTTTTTGAATGAGCCGCTGTTCAATCGCCATATGAACATCTTCTTTCTCCCACGAAAGCTCGAGTTTTCCTGAGTCGATTTCTTTCGCAATCGCCCTCAATGCGGTTCGAATGCGGCGCGATTCTTCCAGTGAAATAATTTTTACCGCGGCAAGCATTTCGACGTGAGCGATACTTCCGGCAATATCTTCCTGGTACAACTGCTTATCGAGGTCGACAGAGGAAGAGAATTTGAGAGCTATTTCCGACAGCGGCTCTTTAAACCTTCCGCTCCACAACGGCTGTTGATGTGCCATGAACAAGTCCTCACTCTAGTGTTTGTGATAAAAAAAATACCTGACCGTCTCTTTCGTGACGTCAGGTATAAAAAAGGGATACTGTCAGGTCATTCCCGGACAACCCACACTTTTGCTTTTGCACTGACTTTAGTATGAAGTTTCACGGGGACCTCGAATATGCCGAGGGTTTTGATCGGCTCTTCAAGCTCGATCGTCCGCTTGTCTACCGTGAATCCCTTTTCCTTCAGTGCATCGGCGATCATTTGGGAAGTGACGGAACCGAACAGTTTGTCATCCTCGCCGACTTTCATCGGAATAGTGACGGAGAGTTTTTCGAGTTCAACGCCGAGTTTTTCCGCTTCCTTGAACTGCTTTTGTTCCTGCCGTTCGTGTTGCTTCTTTTCTTCTTCCAGGGCGCGCAGGCTGCTTGTCGTTGCCCGGTACGCGATGCTCCTCGGAATAAGGTAATTCCGCGCGTAGCCGTCCTTCACTGCAACGACTTCGCCGATTTTTCCCAGGCTTTCATAATCCTGACGTAAAATGACTTTCATACTTTCTCCAGCATTCTTAATGAGTGCAATTTATTTAATGGCGTCGGACACAAAGGGGAGCAGCGCAAGATGCCGTGCTCGCTTGATCGCCTTCACCAATTGGCGCTGGTGTTTGGCGCACGAACCGGTAATACGCTTGGGAATTATTTTCCCTTGCTCGGTGACGAAACGGTACAATTTTTTTTCGTCCTTGTAATCGATGTAGATTTCTTTCGAGTCGCAGAAACGGCATGTGCGTTTTTTTCGAATTGCATTCGAGTCGCGCTTTTCCCGCCGGTCGTCGCCTCCTCGCCGATTTTGACTTTGATGGAACACGGTGAATTCTCCTTTTAAATTCTATTGCTGGTTTCGAAAAAGTTTGGTGAAATTGTCCACTTTATGATAAGTTAAGCGACTACATCTCCGACGCCGGGTGCTGCCGCCGCTTGACTTTTTAGGAGCGCAGTGGCGATTTCTTTTGCTTTCAGCGCTTTCTTGTCCAATTGGATCGTCAAATAGCGGATAATTTTCTCATCCAATTGATAATGCCGGTCCATTTTGGCGATGAGGTCGCCGGGACCTTTGAATTCAAAGAAAGCGTAGAACCCGTTGTTTTTTTTGTCGACCGTATAGGCGAGGCGTTTGCGGCCCCATTTTTCCAGCGAGCGGACCTCGCCGCCGTTTTTCACGATGACTTCTTTGACTTTTTCGATGACGGCGTCAATCTGGGCGTCATCAAGCGCCGCATTGACGATAAATGTCGTCTCGTAAATCTTGTGTTCTTTTTCCAACGATATGTCTCCTATGGACGTGTAATGATGGCTCCATCTCTTTTATGATGGAACAGGGTGTTGAGTTTAGATTAAAAGTTAAAAATTTACGACCAATTACATGGATAAATAAACAAAACTTATAGCGTAAAACTTAGAACTTAATACTTAAAACTTATTTACACTGTCATGTCATCGTCTAAGAACGATCTATTGAAATTGTTCATAGCGAATTCAATTCCGTGAAGAACCAGAGCGAGCACGGCGTCGCATGCATGCGTAATCATCATTTCAGAGCGCTGGATTTCTTCCTTATCAAATGGAGAAAGCACGTAGGCAGCCATTAACTCCTTTCTATCTTCCGTTGGACATGTCGGACCTTCGATGCCCAAACGCAATCGCGGAATATTATCCGTTTGCAGATGGTAAATGACAGAGCCGAGTCCGTTGTGTCCGCCGTCGCTTCCGTTTTCCCTAATTCTTAAAGTCCCAAGCGGCAGTTGAAAATCGTCGACGATGATCAGCAGGTCCGAAGCCGCGACATTGAATTGGTCCATCAGTTGAAGGACGGCCATTCCGCTTTCGTTCATGTACGTCGACGGAGTCGCCAGAAGAAAGCGCCGGCTTTCGATTGCACACTCAGAAAAAAAGAATTCCCCGTTGCCTTCTATCATGGGCGACCGTAGCGAGCGCGAAAGCGACGACACAACATTGAAGCCGACGTTGTGTCTCGTCAGACCATACCGCTTGCCGGGGTTTCCCAATCCGACAACGCATGCTATTTTCTCTGAATCTGCTTCTTCGTCAAGGAAATTCTGCAATGAGGGAGATGCTGATTAAGAAAAACGTTTCAAAGAACAGAGATTAAAAATATTTCTACCGAACGCAAAACTATTTCTTTTCTTCCTTCTTAGAGGGAGCTGCCGGGGCAGCTTTTGCTGCGGGTGCTGCCGCTTTGCCCGCTGGAGCCGCCTTTGCACCCGGTGCCGCCGCTTTTGCTCCGGCAGGTGCACCTTCCGCGCCTTCTTCACCCTCTTCTGGCTTCTTGCCCTTAGCAATAACTTCGGGTTCGGCAATGGCAGTTGCAGCAGCCGCGTCGGCAGGTGTTTCCTCTTTCAAGATGGTCGGAGGAACAACTGCGACAATCGTACTGGATTCGCTTTCGAGAATCTTGACATTGTCGACCTTAATATCGCGAATGTGGATGGACTGATTAATTCCAAGTTCCGCAATATTTACTTCAATATGATCGGGAATGAATTTCGGTAAGCAGGATACTTTGAGTCGGTGCATCACATGCTGAACGGTCCCGCCGTCTTTGACGCCTTTCGGCGTGCCGTTGAGCATCACAGGCACCTCGATGGTTAATTCTTCGTCTGCGCGAACGCCCTGCAGGTCGAAGTGGATTGGTAATTCTGATACGGGGTCGAACTGAACGTTGCGAAGCACGCACGTCTTTGATTCACCGTTGTCAAGCTTCAGGCTTACAATGTGAGCTTCTGAAGTGTAGATGAGCGGCTTCAATCCAAGCGGAGTCGCCGCAAGGTGAATGTTCTTTTCACCGCGCGAATAGTATTCACCCGGAATTTTCCCGGAGCGTCGCAGTGCCTTTATATGTTTCCCGACGTGCGAGCGAACTTCTGCTTGAAGAACTACTTCTGACATATCTTACTCCTTTTAGAAAAACTAATCGTCCTGGGTTTTATCTTTATCAACGTCAAAAAGCGAACTGATGGATTTGTTGTCGAAGGAGCGATGAATGGCTTCGGCAAAAATCTTTGCGACGGACATGACTTCGATTCTCGAAGATGATTGCTTCAGCTGAATAGTGTCCGTCACGAGCAATTTGGAAATTTGGGAGCCGTTAATGCGATCCATTGCCTTTCCTGAAAGGATCGGGTGTGTACACGCTCCGTACACATCCTTTGCACCGGCATCCTTCAGGGTCTTGACTGCGCTGGTAAATGTTCCTGCGGTATCAATCAAATCGTCAACGATAAGGACGTTTCTTCCTTTGACCTCGCCTACGATGTTCATGACTTCAACTTCGTTTGGGGCCGGCCGGCGCTTATCGATCAACACCAAGTCGGCTTCCAGCCTTTTTGCATATGCCCGGGCCATTTTGATTCCGCCCACATCGGGGGACACGACGGTCAAATCGGGAATCTTTTTCTTCCGATAGTAATCAACAAAGACCACGGAGGAATATAAATGGTCAACGGGTATATCAAAGAATCCCTGGATCTGCGGCGCATGCAAATCCATAGTAATAATTCTGTCGGCGCCTGCTTCCGTCAACAAATTAGCAACGAGCTTTGCCGTGATCGCCACACGCGGCTGATCCTTACGATCCTGACGTGCGTAGCCAAAATACGGGATAACGGCCGTCACCTTTCGCGCGGAGGCGCGTTTCGCAGCGTCGATCGTCAGCAAAAGCTCCATTAAATTGTCCCCGGGCGGATTCGTCGGCTGTATGATGTAGACGTCGGCACCGCGGACATTGTCAATGAACTTGACCCAAAGTTCGCCGTCGCTAAAGTTCCGAATATCCAGTTTGCCCAATTCCTCGCCCAGATTTTTCGAAATCTGTTCTGCCAACTGGGGGTTTGCCCTGCCGGAAAAAACTCTTAATCGATACATGAGAGGTTCACTTCGTAAGAACGAACTGGAGTATCGGCTCAGCTGGCCGGTTTCTTGGCCCCGCAACGGCGGGAGACTCTCAATAGCATTTCTTTTAAGCCTATAAATATAAGCAATACCGCGAAAAGAGTCAATAATTTTTTGAAGGGGAGATTTTGAGCGGTACCATGACCCTAGGCATATTGTAAATACACATCGCGATAGTGTTTGAGCTTTGATCATGAAACTAATGCATCGCTGAAGCCTGCACAAGAGGGACCGCTCAAGGATCCCTTTCTTGACATTCACTCGACTGTTGGCTATTTTCTTAGTGGTTTTCTATGGATGAAATCATTGAACGTGTATTCCAAATTTCAACGTCCTCGGAAGTTGAATTGTACGGGGACATCAGGTGGAGAAAAGAGGCGCCGGAAACTGCAGGCGGAAAATTGGCCGTTGTCATCGTTTGCCACGGCTTCAAAGCGTTCAAAGATTGGGGGCCGTTTCCTGCGATAGGCCGGTATTTTGCCGAAGCCGGTTTTGTCTCCATCGTTTTCAATTTCTCTCATAATGGCATCGGGAAAAATTTCAGGAAGTTTTCGGAACGGGAAAAGTTTTCAATCAATACATTCAGCCTTGAGCTGGATGATGTTGCAGCAATTCTGGACGGAATTTCGACGGGGCGAATTGATTGTCCAATTATCGACAAATCGAAGATCGGAATTGCAGGCCATTCCCGGGGCGGCGGAATTGCGATCATCAAAGCTCAAGAAGATGAGAGAATCAAAGCCGTTGCGGGATGGTCGACGGTTTCGTATTTTAACCGGTATACAGAAGGACAGCGAAAGCGGTGGCGGGAAAAAGGGTATGTCGGACTTCCGTCCATTAACCCAGAGAGTTTGTTCAGATTACGGACGGACTTGCTCGACGATCTTGAGAAAAATGGGGAGAGACTAAATATAAAGCAGGCAGTGCACGATCTGAGGAAACCGCTGCTTTTGATCCATGGAACCAACGACATTCCGGTTCCGATTGAAGAAGTAAAAAGCCTCTACGATGTTTCAGATAAGACGCTGACTGATCTCATCCTTCTGGATGGAATTGGCCATATGTATGGAGCGCGGCATCCGTATACAAAACCGGCTCCGGCCATGAATCGAGTTCTCGAATTAACTTCCGCCTGGTTTCATAAACATTTGTGATAATAGTAGGAGACATGATGGAAACAACAGGTCCATTTTTCCAACGTGCGACGGTATTGCCGTTGACGGGAGAAAAATCAACCATCCTCGTTCAGGCTGTGTGGATTGTAGTATTTGCTGCGCTGACTGCTCTTGGAGCGCAAGCTGAGATTCCCCATCAACCTGTTCCATATACGTTGCAAACATTTTTTGTTCTGCTGGGAGCTGCATTCCTGGGAGGCCGCAACGGATCGTTGAGCCAACTGTTGTACTTGGGCATTGGAATGGCCGGCGCGCCTGTTTTTTTTGGCGGCAGTTTTGGCTTCGCGCGAATGATTGGGCCGTCGGGAGGATACCTGCTCAGTTTCCCGATCGCGGCGCTCTTGGTGGGACATCTTATTCAAATCCGTTCCGGATATTTGTGGACTTTCGCAGTAATGTTCTTAGGACTTGTTGTAGTTTTTGCGAGCGGGGCAACATTTCTGAATCTTTTTTACCTCCATAATTTTGAGGAGTCGCTTGTCAGCGGATTTTTGATTTTTTCATGGTGGGATTTGTTGAAGCTTTCAGCAGCAGCAGCGATCTACAATGAGTTTGCGAGACGATATAGGAAGCTCCCTGCATAGAAAAGCTCTTTGGCAAAACAAAAAGCCTCTCAGTCTATGAGAGGCTTTTTTGTTTGAGAGTTTATGAATTTTTCTTATTGTATCATCCTGGTTATTAAGATTGCACAGAGTGAAAGGGAAGAATTGCCATACTGCGAAGGCATGCAGCTTACCGCAGAAGAGAAGACTGAGTGTGCGAGTGGACAATTGTCATGTTAATAATATTTCTTCTTCAATCTCAACGACACGTTTACAAGCGATATCAACACCGGCACTTCAACCAAGGGACCAATCACCGCTGCAAATGCCACACCGGAATGAATTCCAAATACGGCAATAGAAACAGCGATCGCTAATTCAAAATTATTACTTGCTGCTGTGAAAGATAGCGTCGCTGACTTTGCGTATCCCGCCCCGCTCTTTCTCCCAAGATAGAATGAAATGCCGAACATTGTGACGAAATAGACAATAAGGGGGATCGCAATGCGAACAACGTCAAGCGGAATTTTAAGTATGTATTCTCCTTTGAGAGAGAACATCACAACGATCGTGAACAAAAGAGCGATAAGCGTGATGGGAGAAATTCTCGGTATGAATGTTTCTTGATACCACTCTTTACTTTTCAGTTTCAGCAGTATGAATCGCGTGATCATTCCGGCTAAGAATGGAATGCCGAGATAGATGAAAACACTCTTTGCAATTTGGGTGATGGTGATATTGACGACGAATGTCTGCAGCCCAAACCACGAAGGGAAGATCGTCAGAAACAAGTAGGCATACAGAGGGAAGAAAAGAACTTGAAAGATCGAATTGAACGCGACAAGGCCTGCAGCGTATTCCGTATCGCCTTGAGCGAGTTCGTTCCATACAATGACCATGGCAATGCAGCGAGCCAGGCCAATTATGATCAGTCCGGCCATGAATTCTGGATATCCATGCAGAAATATTATTGCGAGAAGAAACATTAACACCGGGCCGACGAGCCAATTTTGAATAAGCGAGAGGAGAAGCACTTTTCTATTCTTGAACACATCGCCGAGTTCTTCGTACTTTACTTTCGCCAGGGGCGGATACATCATCAGGATGAGCCCGATAGCGATCGGAATGTTTGTTGTTCCGGAGCTTAACGAGTCCCAGAAATCCGCTATGCGGGGCAACGATGATCCAAGCCCGACACCTAAGCCCATGGCTAGAAAAATCCAAAGCGTCAGGTATCGATCAATCAGTGAGAGTTGCTTGCGTATGTTGTCCATGAGTTCTTATCCTATGTGGACGCAAGCAAACAGAATTGTTTCTTTCCCAAAGGGCCTTCCGTTGTTAATGTTGTTAATGATGGATTGTCAAATTGCTCTATGATGCCTTTGTGATCTTCTGTTCATTGAATCTGGTGAACGTTTTTCTTATTTCATCACGAACACGCCGGAACACAGCCGCAACTTCTTCTTCCGTTCCGACGGCTTCAGCAGGATCGTCGAATCCCATATGTAATCTATGATGAACCTTTCCAATGAAGACAGGGCATGTTTCTTTCGCATTATCGCAAACTGTAATTACGTAATCGAAAGAATCGTTGATAAACTCCTCGACATCCTTTGGTTTATTGCCGCCGATGTCTATACCGACTTCTTTCATCACTTTTGAGGCGAGCGGATGGACGCGCGCCGCGGGGTTGGTTCCCGCTGAAAAGACATGAAGTGAAGGATCCAATGACTTCAGAAATCCCTCGGCCATTTGACTTCGGCAGGAATTGCCAGTGCAGAGAATGAGAATCTTCGGTTTCATTTTGTCCCGGAAATGGTTATCGAATTCAAACGCGCATTGTCGAGCTTGTAATCGTAATGTTTTTCAGAGACGATGTCAACATTCTTGAAACCCGCGTTTTTAATGATCGCGATGTATTCGTTTCTGTCGATCGCCCCGCTGATACATCCTGCCCACAATGCGGCGTTGTTTCTTTCTTCCACGGAAATGGCGCCATCAACAACGATATCGGACACGGTGAATTTGCCTCCCGGTTTCAGGACGCGATAGATTTCCCGGAATGCGTTCTCCTTGTTTGGCACAAGATTGATCACGCAGTTACTGATGACGCGGTCAACAGAAGCGTTTTCAACCGGCAATGCCTCGATTTCGCCGAGCCGGAATTCGACGTTTGTTGCATTGATTTTCTTCGCGTTGATTTTTGCCTTATCGATCATTGCCTCTGTCATATCGACGCCGATGGCCTTTCCAGTAATGCCAACATGCCGGGCCGCGATGAATACATCAATGCCGGCGCCGGAACCGAGGTCAAGAACCGTATACCCCTCTTTCAAATCAGCAAACGCAGTCGGAACACCGCAGCCAAGCCCCAAGTCAGCCCCTTCCGGCAAGTTTGAAAGATCCTCTGGATGGTAGTCCAACGACATCTGCACCAGGGATTCGGAGCCGGTTCCGCAGCAAGAACTCTGCCCCGAACCGCAGGAGGAAGTTTTCGTGGCAATAACAGAAATCTGGCCCTTTGCTATCTGTGAATACTTCTCCTTAACGTTTTCTTTAATTTCCAGGTCGGTATTCATGAGGAAAATCCTTTCATCAATTATTGTTGATATGTTAATTCAAAAAAATTAGCAGCAGATCTGCATTTTGTTCTTTACTTTTTCGAGCGTCAATCGATCTTTCTCAATGATCGAATCATCGTCAACCCAGCCAGTGAGTGAAGAGAGAAGTTCTTTTTTCATCGGGTCGAGGCTGTTCGTATCGATCCGATAGTAATTCCATTTTCCTCTTTTTTCATCTTTGATGAATCCAGCATCGCGAAGAGCAATCAAATGATGAGAGAGCTTTGACTGAGCCATATTAAACGTTGCCATGAGTTCGCAGACGCACGCTTCCTCATGTAATAGTACGAGGAGCAGCCTGATTCGAATTTCTTCTGACAACGCTTTAAGTGCTGTGGTTACTTCGACCATACTTTATCCATCAACTAAGTTTGATACGTAAAACTAACAAAAAAAGTTGCTCCTGTCAAGAACTATTTTTGCTAAAGTCGAGGTATTGACTCCATCGTCTGAACAACTCCGCTGTTGCCCGGGCGTCGCCGAGGCAATACTCAGCAATGTCATGAAATCGCTTTTCTTCGACCAGCTTTCCCATATCAAGCCCGGTGATCCCGTGAGCTTTCGGACTGTCGATGCCGAACGATTTGCAATAAAAATCAAGGCTGAATCTGCGCGTAGTATTGTAGTACGTGAGCTGTTCCAAAAGGTCGCAGTGCTGACTCGCATCGTACCGGTAGGGAACAAGGTTTCGTGTCGGCTGGACGTTTAAGAGCGCCGATCGGACCATCAGGAAGGGACAATCGAATCCCCGGCCGTTGAAGGTAATGAATTGGTGGTATGATGCAATCAGTTTCCAGAACGCTTCGAGGATTTCTTTTTCCGATCCGGATTTGTATTGCACAAGGCCGTCCGCAGCGGTGAACTCTTCTTTTGAATCCGATTGAAAGAGCACTTTCCCCATGTTTGTATCCGGATTCAAAAGAGCAATTGCCACAATCTGAGAAGTGAGCGCGTGAAGGTTCAAGTTCTGTTTTGCTTCTTCAATTTTTTCCTCCGTGTCGGCGAACTTAAAAAGATATTCCCGCGTCGGTTGGTCGAACGAATCGAGCGGGAGGGCAAGCGTTTCGATATCAAAGACGACGCGTGTCATGAGCGTGTGATCCTATAATGTTTTAGCCCCCAGTTAGTTTCTCGAGCAGTAACTTTGATAACGGTGAAGATCGGAATTGCAAGCACCATCCCGAGTATTCCGAGCAACTCGCTGCCGATAAGGATGGTAAGCACGATAGTCAAAGGATGCATATCCAGGATTTTCCCGTACACGTTCGGCTGGATAAACATTTGGTCGATTTGCTGAACGACGAATGTCGTGAGAACGATCGGAAGCAGCATGCGAAAGTCGCCAAACTGAATCAGCGAGGCGACGATGATTGGTACCGCGGCGATCAATGGGCCGGCCATCGGAATAATATTCGAGAATCCGCACACCATGCCAAAAATTATGGCGTATCGAAACCCAAGGATCGAATATGCGCCGATGTAGAGGAGTGCTACGGACATCAATTCGATGCACACTCCCCTGATGTACTTGCCGAGTTGTTGTTCGAGTTTATAGATCACATTCAGCGACATTTCGAAATATTTGTTCGGTATGTTTTCGATGAACGCTTTCTGCATTCGGTCATAGTCGTTCAGCAAGAAGAAGGTTATGAACGGGACAATGATGAACGATCCGGCTATGCCGAGTGCGCTTGTCATTGCGCCTTCGGCCTTGGTTGCAAGGACAGGGAGCGTTGTCTCAATTTTTGTCATTAAATCGCTTGATTTGAGAAAAGGGAGACTCCCTGTTATCGATGAACTGAGCTGGTTTAACACAAGGTTGAGGCGGTCTCCTGTTACGAACACTGCAATATTTGTAATCTGACGCACGATAACGGGATATACCGTCAGGAAGCCGCCGAACGATAGAGAACCGATAACAAGATAGAGGACAAGTATTCCGACGGCCCGGGGTAAACCTTTTTTTTCAAAGAAATCAACAAGGGGTTTCAGGATCATCGTCATGGCAAGCGACAGCACAAGGAGAAGAAAAATTTCTCCGAACAGCGAGAGGATAAATATCGGCGCAGCGATGGCGAAAGTAACGACAAATACTTTCCAATACCGGCTTGTAAAAAAATTATCCATTGGACTCCGTGATCCGATAGTTTTTGAGTCCCCAGTTTGTTTCACGTGCTGTTACCGTAATAACCGTGTAAACCGGAATTGCCAGCACCATTCCCAGAATCCCCAGCATTTCGCCTCCTAAGAGAATGACGATAAGAATCGTCAACGGATGCATGTTGAGTAGCCTGCCGTAGAGGTTCGGTTGGACGAAAATATCGTCCAGCTGCCGCACGACGACGGTTGAAATCACGATCGGTATGATCATTCGAAAATCGCCGAATTGAATAATTGACACAATCATGACTGGAATCGCGCCGATAACAGGCCCTGCCAACGGGATGATATTTGCAATTCCACCTACCAGTCCGAGCAGGGTCGCGTATTGAACACCGATAATGTAATATGCGATGATGTATAGAATTGCCACTGCAAGCGAATCGATACAGACGCCGCGAATGTACTTGCTGATTTGACGATCGAGCGTGTGAACGACGTTCAACGCCATCTCAAAATATTTATTGGGGACGTTTTCAATCAACGCCTTCTGCATTTTATAATAATCGTTAAGCAGAAAGAATGTGATGAACGGGACAATAATGAAGGATGCAACAAGACTGAGAGCGCTTGTCAGGGAATCTTCCGCCGTTTTGGCTAATTCGGGAAGGAGAGTATTCAGCTTCTTGAGAATAATGTCTGCTTTGATAAAAGGGATTTTATCCGAGATTGAGGCAGCCATCTGTTTCAGCAATGCCGAAAGATGCTCGCTGTTCATCAACGAAGAGAGGCTTGATAATTGAAGAATAACAATTGGATAGACGTTGATCAATGCAAAGACAAGAATTCCGCCGATGATGACATACATTGCAAGAATTCCTGCCGGTCTCGGAATTCCGTTGTTCTCCAGGTAATCGACGAGCGGTTTCAGGACCATCGTCAGTATAAACGACATCGTGAGCAGGAGGAACACTTGGCCAAGAAGGGAAAGAGCAAAAATCGATCCGGTGATACCGAACGTAACGAGAAAAACTTTCCAGTGCCGGCTTCTAAAGAATTTGTGCATAACTATTTCGAAAGGAGTTGTCTGGTCGCGCTCAATGCAGTGTCAAATGTAAAGCCGCGTCGTATTAAATAGTCGACTATCTTCTTTCTAAAATGATCGCTGTCGAGTTGCTTTGATGAACGTCCGATCCGCACGCTTTGGCGTTCTGCCGCTTTAAGCGCCATTTGGAGTTCCAACTCGGGCGTCGAAAATTCGGGAAGGACGGATTCTATGATCGGACCGGGAACGCCTTTTTTCATTAGTCCCTGCCGGAGTAATTTCGCACCAGCCGGTTTTTTCGCTATGGCATCCCGGCAAACCATGCGCGCGAATGCGAGGTCGTCGAGCATGTTCAGTGCTTCTAACCGCCGGACGACTTTTTCTGCGATGTCGGCCGAGAATTCTTTTCTGAACAAATAGTCACGGATCTCTTTCTTGCTGCGAGGCCGGATGGAGAGAAACCGAAGTGTTTTCTGCTTTGCCGTCTCTTCGTCCTCGGTTTCAAGAATTTGGTCTATTGTCCCCTGATCGAGTTCAGCCCCTTCGTGCAGTGCAAATTTAAGAAGCACATCATCGCTGACGCCAAAAGCAAAACTCCCGTCGATAAACACCGACTTCCGCGACGCTCGTTTCTTTTGCCGCTGTATTTTCGTAATGCGCATCGCGCTTCGACGGATTCTATTTCGCTGCCTTTTTCGGGGATGCCTGCTCGGCTTGTTTTGCCGGAGCCTGCTTCGCCGGCGCTGCCGTATCGGTGTCTGGAATCATTCCCAATTTTTTACGGACAGCAATAAAAATTTCCTCGGCGATTTTTGGAGACGCTGTCAGGTACGCCTTTACGGCATCGCGTCCCTGCCCGATGCGGTCTTCTTTATAGGAGAACCATGACCCGCTTTTTACGATGATGTTGTGCTCGACGGCGATATCGATCAAATCTCCGAGTTTTGAGATTCCTTCGTTGTACAGAATATCAAACTGTGCCTCTCGGAATGGCGGGGCAACTTTATTTTTTACGACTTTTACTTTTGTCCTGTTGCCGATAACGTTTGTGCCGTCTTTCAGCGCTTCGATGCGCCTCACGTCGAGCCGAACCGATGCGTAAAACTTCAATGCATTGCCGCCGGTTGTCGTTTCAGGGTTTCCAAACATAATGCCAATCTTCATCCTGAGCTGGTTGGTGAAAATGACGGATGTTTTCGATTTGCTGATGGCTGCAGTCAGTTTCCTTAGCGCCTGGGACATTAAGCGTGCCTGCACGCCCATTGAGGGGTCGCCCATTTCTCCTTCGATCTCCGCGCGCGGCGTTAACGCTGCGACAGAATCGATGACAACGACATCCAACGCGCCGCTTCGGACGAGCGTTTCGACGATCTCAAGAGCCTGCTCGCCAAACTCGGGCTGCGACAACAATAAATTATTTGTATCGACGCCGAGGCGCTTTGCGTACGCCGTGTCGAGCGCGTGTTCGGCATCGATGAACGCTGCGAGCCCGCCCGTCTTTTGCGCTTCTGCGATGATGTGAAGGCAGAGCGTCGTCTTACCGGACGATTCCGGTCCGTAAATTTCGGTTACTCTCCCGCGGGGAATTCCGCCGATGCCCAGCGCAGCATCAAGCGAAATCGAGCCGGTCGGAATGAAATCAATCTTCACGATGGGCCCTTCGCCCAGTTTCATGATCGATCCTTTGCCGTGCTGCTTTTCAATTTGATCGATGGCGACTTTCAACGCCTGGATCTTCGACTCTTTTTCTTCGGACATAAAAGCTCCTATTGTTTCAATGGAATACTGGATAGTTGTGAATATGCTGAACCCGAGGGGGAGAGGTCGCTTTTCATGATGAGCAACTCGGTACAGAGGAATTGTAATGGTTCAAAGGTAGTATTTTCAATCTTCTTAATCAAGTTTTCAGAAATTTTTCCTTTTACCCTGCCGAGCGTTATATGGGGATGGAACCGGCGTTCTTCCTTCTTGAAGCCGGCAGAGGCGCACGCATTTTCGACAGCCGTGAAACAGTCTTGAAGCAGGATGTTTTGATCCATCCAAGAGCCGATCCACACTGTCTTTGGAGCCCGCGCGGTAGGAAAACAACCGGCATTTGTCAGAGTTATTTCGAACCGGCTGATTGATTGGCTCTTCCGTTCCAATACAATGTAAAGCTGATGAAGTTGATCCTGCGGCACGTTGCCTAAAAACTTCATTGTTACGTGAAATTTTTTTTGATCTTCCCAGCGAATTCCGGAATCGTCGATTTTGAGCGACGATTGAATTTCTGCTATAGCCGATTGAATGTGGGGAGGGGGGAAAATGCCAATGAACGTCCGCATGCCTTTCATCGGGGGCTATTTTCGAATTTCAAGTTTTAACAACTTTCTTCTCAGCAGCTCAAGGGCGGCCTGTGACGCCCGCTCTTTGAATCGAAGGCGATGGTCGTTAAAATTGAATTTCAAGGCGAGGGAGTCTTTTGAATCGGCATACCCGATCCACACTAAACCGACTGGCTTTTCCGGCGTTCCCCCGGTTGGTCCGGCAATTCCTGTGGTTGAAAGCGCGATGTCAACATCGGCATTCTTTCGTGCTCCTGCTGCCATCGCCGACGCAACTTCACAGCTCACTGCTCCGTGTTGCTCGATCAGCTCTTTCGCAACGGACAGCGTCTCAATCTTCGACTCGTTCGAATACGTGACGAAGGCACGTTTGAAGTAATTTGAACTTCCGGAGACGTTTGTAATGCGGTGCGCGATCAATCCCCCTGTGCACGATTCGGCGACGGCAATCGTTAGTTTTCTCTCTGTCAGAAGTGCTCCGACGACATCTTCAAGTTCCATTTCGTTCGAGCTGTAGATGTATTGTTGCGCATGCGTCCTCAGTTTTTGTTCAGCCGCCGTTAATTTCCGTTCTGCGGCTTCGACGGAGTTATCCCGAACGGTGATGCGCAATTTCGTGCCGAGAGGATTAGGGAGAAATGCAAGTGTTGTGGTTCCGTCTGTTCCGATCACTTCATCGATACTTCCAATTTCTGCGGCCAGTGTTGATTCTCCGATGCCGGTTGTCTTCAGTGTGCGATGACGAACGACCGTGCCGAAATGCTCTTTTTCAAAGTAGGGGAGAAGCTCTTCGTCCATAATGCTTTTCATTTCGAAGGGGACTCCCGGCATCACAACAAAGTATTTTTTTCCCTCTTTGCCTGCTTCTTCAAAAAGCATTCCCGGTGCCGTGCCGCTGCTGTTGCGAAGGACTTTGCATGTGCGCGGAACAAGCACCTGCCCCTCTGCCGATGCTGTCCATGCCATGTTGCGTTTTGCGAAAAGAGCTTTGACGTCGTTAAAGACAGCTTCGTTTCTCACCAGGTCGGTTGTGAAAAATTCGCAAACAAGTTTTTTTGTGATATCATCATGCGTCGGCCCGAGTCCGCCGGTAACGCACACAACGTCGTACATTTCCCACGCCGAGCGGAACGCCCGAAGAATATCTACCCGGTTGTCGCCGACTGTCGTCATTCGTTCGACGAACACTCCTACGGTGTTGAGCTTTTCGGCAATGTACGCCTGATTTGTGTTAATGACTTGACCGATGAGAAGCTCGTCGCCAATGGTGATGACTTCACCGTCCATGATGACTGTCCATAAAATGTTGGGAGGTTTGAATGCGTTAAAAAACTCTGAAAGCGATTTGAAGAACGACGTTCGTGTATATTCCAGCAACGACGTCGTCGAGCATGATATTCCAGCCGCCGTGCCTTTTGTCGAACACGTTCGCGGGCCACGGCTTGAGCACGTCGAATAGTCGGAAGAAAAAGAAAGCAGCCGCGATAATGACGTATGATTTTGGCAGAAAGAGAAGGCTGACCCAGATTCCCAGGACTTCGTCGATAGTAACGATCGACGGGTCATGGCCGTATGCTTTTTCCATTGTACCGGCTGCAAGGCTTCCGAGGACGAACACAAAGGCGCACGCTGGCAGCAGGATTGCTGTTTGGGAAAATGAGGGGATGAGGTAAATGAGAATTCCGACCAACGTTCCCACTGTTCCAGAGGCAAACGGTGCATAGCCTGAAAAAAGAGCGGACGCAAAAATCTTAATAAGCGGAGATACAGCCGGCGACGGCTGAGATTCTACAACGATTGTGTCAGTTGGGTTGTTCAGTTTCGGCGGCTCGATCATTCGGCATGAATAATTCTTTAATGATATTCCAGTTTTGGACGAGATAGAGAACTCCCGACCATGCAGTAAGGATTGTTACTATCAACATCAGCCCGAACATGATTTCTTTGGCGGCTGCAATTTCAACCCAAATACCGTAATGGGCATAGAGCGTCGGAGAGCTTCTGATGACGTATGCGACGAGGAAGAGGTAAATGACGACGAGTTGGAAGAATGTTTTTGTCCGCGCAAATTTTATTGTTTCGACCGGCTTACCCTTGTATTCAGAATATGAACGGAGAAGCGTTATAAAGATATCCCTTGTAACAATAATCCACACCATCCACGCGCTTGCGTACCCGATATAGATAAAAGAAATAAACGCAACCGATGTCAGCACTTTGTCTGCTAGCGGGTCGAGAAACTTTCCCCACCGTGTAATGTAGCCCCATCGCCGTGCAACCCATCCGTCGTACCAATCGGTCAGCGCCGCAAGGCAATACACGAGCAATGCTAACTGTTTATTTGTCGGAGAGTCAGAAAACAGGAGTAACGCAAATGCAGGCGTTAAAATGATTCGCAGCAGTGTAAGCTGATTAGGTGGGGACATCTCATCTCCTCAATTCTGCCTAATCTACCTATTTATATCGAAAAATGAAAGCGCGTGGGCAAAGTGGCTCATTAAATCGCATTAATGTTCTGGCGCCGGACAAACAAAAAAGGCCATCGTGACGATGACCTTTGCAATCTTAAAACCTCGTTATTGGTCAGATGGCTTTCTGAATTTTTCCTGCTTTCAAGCAAGAACTGCATACCCTCACACGCTTGACGGAGCCGTTGACCATTGCCCGCACTTCCTGAAGATTTGGAAGCCATCGACGCGGAGACCGGTTGTTTGCATGGCTTACATTGTTTCCCGCAATCGGCCTTTTACCGCATATTTCACAGACTTTTGCCATAATATCTAAAAATTCCTTTCCTTCACATGCTTAATTTCTTCAATGAAGATAAGAAATTTTCTCATTCTTTGCAATAGATTTTTGAGAATTGTTTTGACCCAACAGGGGAAATAGGCCGAAAAGCACTCCTCTCTTCTCCTTGTTATTCAACCCGCTTTTCGATATTTTTGATGCGGCTGGCTGCAACTTTCCCTCATTTTCAACGAAGTAAAGTAAGTATCATACGTATTCCATCAACCGTTTTTCATGAAGATTAGAAAACTACTTTCACTCCTCGTTTCCATTCTCCTTTTTAGCTCGGTGTTCATTATCGATGCCACGATGAAGAGCCTCGATGCTGAGCTCGGAAATTTTTCCGTTGGCCGCGGAGCGTTAGTTATTCTTGCTTTTATTCTCTGCACATTCTACATCGAAACGCTGAGAAAAGAACGCCAGTTCACAATGATTCAGCGAATCGGTCGGGTTGCTGCATGGGCTGGAATCTTTGTCGCCCTGTCGATCACTGCAAGTGTGCTGCACTTCAATGAATTTGAAACTCGGGCGTTCAAATTATTTCCCCGCGATTATATCACCATTCTTTTTTCCACCGTTCTGAGCATCGCTGCCGGCATTGTGGCGGTTATGACAATGCTCAATATCAAGGACATGCTGTTGTATAAAAGGAAAAAAGGGACGCGGCGCAATTTTTGGATTCTGCTGATCTTTTTCTTCCTAGCATCTGCGACGACGATCAACCTCCGGCCGCTCGAGCTGTCGGTTTACACGACCGTCTTTTTTGTTCTTGCCGTCGTCATGATTATCGTTAACTCGTTCCGATTGTCATGGATCGCGTACCTGTCGCGTCGTGAGAAGATTTATGCGATGGTCTACGCCTTGCTCGCTTTTTTTGCTTTCATGGCGGTCAACATTCTTCTCTCCATTTCAGACAAACCGTTTTTGGCAAAGGCACTCCTCTATTTCAGTTATCCGCTGCACACGTTTGTTCAATTGACCTCGTTGTTCGGCGCCGTGTATTTTGGAATGGCATTCATCAGCACACTCTTCCATTTGCCGACGGCAGAAGCCTTCGACCGGAAACAGACCGAATTGAGTTCGCTCCACAACCTCAGCAGGCTCATTACGCAGGTGTTTGACCTTAACGAATTGGCGGAGACTGTCACGAAGATGACCTTTGAGGTTTGTGAGGCGTCGAGTTCGTGGCTGGAAGTTTTTCCAAACGAAGGAGAGAGAAAATCCTCCCACGCCAGCAATGGAATTGTCTCTGCGAGGAATATTTCAACCGAGGATATCCAGACGATCTTATTCGGCGATCAGGTTTCGATCCGCTCGCTCGTATTCTCCTCAAAAAAAGTCCTGCTCATCGATGATGTGAGCACCGACCGTCGCACGAAATATATGACAAAGCTCAAGAAGGTCGGATCGCTTTTGGTGGTGCCGCTGGTGTCGCATCAAAATCTGATAGGAATCCTTTACGCGACGAAACAAATGGATTTCGGTTTTGACCAAGACGACATCGAAGTGTTGTCCGGGTTTGCCGACCAAGTGACCATTGCGATCGAGAACGCAACATTGATTCAACGGTCGCTGGAAAAGGAGCGTCTTCAGCGGGAATTACTACTCGCACAGGAAATGCAGAAGCGCCTTCTCCCGCAAACGCTCCCGATATTCCCGAACGTGGAAATGCAGGCTGTCTCCGCACCGGCCCTCGAAGTTGGCGGCGACTATTATGATATTGCAATACTGGATGACCGCCATGTCGGCATCGTCATCGGCGATGTCTCGGGCAAAGGAGTCGGAGCCGCTTTTTATATGGCAGAAGTGAAAGGTATTTTCCAGTCGCTCAGCAAAATTTATTCATCTCCCAGAACATTTCTCATCAAAGCAAATCAGTCGCTGATCTCGAGCATTGACAAACGATCTTTTATTAGTTTAATTTATGCCGTCCTCGATGTTTCGACAGGGGAGCTTGTTCTCAGCCGAGCCGGACATTGCCCGATGTTGTATGCAACTTCTGCCTCGATTGAGTACATTACACCGACCGGCATGGGTTTAGGGTTGAGTGCCGGAATGTTATTCGAAGACTCGCTTGAAGAAAAAAGGATCATGATGAATAAGGGGGATGTCTGCGTTTTTTATACGGATGGCGTTACGGAATCGCGCTCCTCAGCGGGAGAAGAATTCGGCTACGAGCGTTTGATGAGCGTTGTTCAAGAAAAGCGCTCGCATTCTGCGGAAGAGATTAAGGAAGAAATCATTCAACGCGTCTGGAGTTACACGGACGCTCAAGGATATGATGATGATCTCACTGTGTTCGTGGTGAAATGGAAGGGAGCGCCACGGTGAGAGAGACGATTTTCAACTATTATTGTGAGGAGTTATCAGATGAACGAATTCAAGATTTCATTTCGGGTGAGCGGAAAAGTCCATGTCATGGACTTGAAGGGATATTTGGATGCGCATACCGCCCCAAACCTTGAAGAGGCATTTCAAAAACTCATCAAAGAAGAGAAACTAAATATCTTGGTCAATTGCAAGGACCTGGCATACATTTCCAGCGCGGGGCTGGGAGTGTTTATGGCCTTCATCGAGGATGTGCGGACGGGTGGGGGAGACATCAAGATGTCCAACATGTCGCCGAAAGTCTACAATATCTTCGACCTTCTCGGTTTTCCGATGTTGTACGAAATCTTCACCGATGAACACGAGGCGGTGAAAAAGTTCGATGCAAAGAAACAATCGAGCAAGTAGGAAACCATGAACCTCACGGGAAAAAGGAGATTGGAACGTTGACCAGCGGCGGTAATCAAAAGACAACTCGATTGAATTTGCGCATTCCAAGCCAGACGGAGAAGCTGAACATGGCGCGCGAATTTGTCGCCGATGCGGCAAAGGTCTTCGGCTTTAAGGAAGATGACGTCAACAATATTGCCCTCGCTGTTGATGAAGCATGTACGAACATTATCAAGCACGCCTACAGCTATGCCGCGGACAAGCAAATTGACATTGTCGTTTCGATGAAAAAGCCGGAGTTTGAAATTCTTATCGAGGATCATGGAAAACATTTTAATCCCAACCAGATACCGGTCCCGAACATGAAAGAGTACATGTCTCACTACAAACGGGGCGGATTGGGAATGTATTTGATGAAGAAGTTGATGGATAAAGTGGAGTACACGATTCATCCTAAAAAGAACGTCGTGAGACTTATTAAATATCTCCACTAAGAATTCTTGCCCCTCATTGACATCGAATGAGGCATCCGAATTATGAACGCCAAGGATCGTTCCTTTTGAAGCCTTCCACGCATTCGCCGAACATCAATCGCCTTGCCGATATTACGCCGTTGTTTGAATTCAGCAACATTGTGAATTCTTCCCTCGACCTGAAATTCATACTCGGAACCGTTCTCTTAACATTGATGGGGAAACTCCTGATGTCTAAGAGCGTTGTGCTCATTAAAACGAAAGAGAAGCACTTCCGTATAGAAAACTCTAAAGGAATTCCCGTTGAGTTTGCTTCAAAAGAATTTGTTTTCCCGCGCGTTCCACGAAGGAGCTTTGCCCTTTCCCATACCATGAGCCCCGATGAGGTGCAGCTTTTCAAAATCGGCATTGTGAGGATGTTTCCGATCGTATCTCACGGCATCGTCCTGGGGTTTTTTGGGATAGGCAAACGTGTGAGCAAAGAAAAACTGACGACAGAGGAGAAAGGTTTTGTCGAGGCAATTATCAGCATCTCCGCAGCGGCGATTGAAAAAGGAATTGCCTTCGGGGAAGTGAAGAATGTCAACCGGGCACTCGACGAAAAAGTCCAGGAATTGCGCACGCTGTTCGAGCTCAGCAAAGAGTTCAACGCTATTTTTGACAGGGAAAAGCTGTTGAAGCTTTTCACGTTTACGCTGATGGGGCAAGTGGGGGCAAGCCGCTATGCAGTGTTTCTCCGGAACGGCGAGACCGTTGCTTCGCGGATCAATACACAGGATTTTTCAGAATACAAGCAGGTGCTGTTCGAAAACATCACTTCACCCGTGTTAGTATCTGACCTTCAGCGAAAAAAAGTTTTGTTGACTCTTCGGGAGGCCTGTGAGGAGCAGGGGATCGTTGCTCTTATTCCGCTTCAGGTGCAGAATGAAGTGAAAGGGATGTTGTGCCTTGGCGAGCGGCTTCGCGGAGGAGTGTACTCGGATTCGGACCTGGAGTTCATCTACAGTCTTGGAAATCTCGCCATCATTTCATTGGAAAACACGCGCCTCTTTTACGAAGCTGTCGAAAAGCAAAAGATGGAAAATGAATTGAACATCGCCCGCGAGATTCAAAAAGGCCTGCTTCCACGTTCACTGCCGAAAATTCCGGGACTGGATCTTGCGGCCTTGAACATCTCCTCGAAGCAGGTTGGCGGGGACTACTACGACGTCGTTGTTCTGGAAGGCGGGCGTTGCGTAATAGCCATCGGTGATGTGTCGGGCAAAGGGGCGCCCGCTTCGCTTTTGATGGCGAATGTCCAGGCAACGATCCGAACGCTTGTTCATTTCGATCTTCCTCTCTCTGAAATGACTTCGCGGGTGAACCGCCTCATTTGCGACAATACCGGCAGCGATAAATTCATCACCTTTTGCTGGGGAATTTTTGATCCGGTCACTAAAATGTTCCGTTATGTAAATGCGGGTCATAATTATCCTTTCGTTGTGCGGAAGAACAAGTCAATCGAAAGGCTGAAGGAAGGGGGAATTATTCTCGGCGTGACGAGAGAGGCGGCGCCGTACATCGAGGGAGACGTTCAGCTATTTCCCGGAGACGTCGTTGTCATGTTCACCGACGGAATAAGCGAAGCGATGAATGTCGAAGGGGTTGATTATACAGAAGAGAAGGTTGAAGAGTTTTTGCGAACTATCGGCCCGCTGACAGCTCAGCGCACTCTCGATGAAATTCAAAACGAAATTGCGCGCTACACTTCTGGCGCGCCGCAATCCGACGATATCACACTTGTTGTGATGAAATGCGTTGAGTGAAACATCAATGAACAATCAACAATGAGCAAACAGTGAAGCGAATTCTTCGGCATACTCCTGGCTCTTAAATTCCTACTTTCTGATCTGTCCCTTCCCGTGAACGACGTACTTAATGCTTGTCAGATCGACGAGTCCCATCGGACCGCGCGCATGAAGCTTTTGCGTGCTTATCCCTATTTCCGCGCCAAGGCCGAATTCAAAACCATCGGTAAACCGCGTCGAAGCGTTCACATACACAGCGGCCGAATCGACCTCCCGTAAGAATCGTTCGCCATGACTTGTGTTTTGCGTGACGATCGCATCGGAATGGTGTGAACCGTACCGGTTGATATGCATGATCGCTGCATCGAGGTTTTTTACTACTTTTATTGCGATGATCAAGTCCAGATATTCTTTACTCCAATCGGTTTGTGCAGCAGGAATTGCATTCTCAACAAATGCAAGCGTTTCTTTGTCCCCTCTGATTTCAACTCCCGCGCGCGATAGCCTTCGTGCTACGCGAGGAAGGAATTGTGCGGCAATGGAACTGTGGACTAACAGTTTTTCAGCAGCGTTGCAGACTGACGGCCTTTGGACTTTAGCATTGAAGACAATCTCTTCTGCCATTGCAATGTCGGCAGAGTTGTCCACATAGATATGGCAATTGCCCTCGCCGTGTGCGATTACGGGCACGGAGGAGTTTGCCTGAATAAAACTGATCAGTTGCTGACTCCCTCGGGGAATGACCACGTCGAGATATTTTTCTTGCTTCAACATCTCCAGCACTGCGGCTCGGTCCGTGGTATCAATAAACTCGACGCAGCCCGCAGGAAGGTCGACCTCGTTCAGCGCTGTTTTGATAACGGCAACAAGTTTTTTGTTTGTGTGGATTGCTTCGGAACCTCCGCGAAGCAATACTGCATTTCCGGATTTTAGGCAGAGCGCTGCCGCATCGATTGTCACATTAGGCCGCGATTCGTAAATAATACCCACTGCACCCAGGGGAACTCGCATTTTCTCTATACAGAGTCCATTCGGTCTCTTTATTTTCTCGACTACAGTGCCGACGGCGTCGCTTAATTTAATGACGTCCTTTACCCCTTCCATCATTTGCGCTATCCGTTGTTCATTCAATGTGAGGCGATCTGTTAACACGTCTGATAACTTTGCGGCTGCGGCGCTTTTGAGATCCTTTTTGTTCGCTTGGAGAATCTCTGGAATTTGATCGCGTAGTCGAAAGACAATCGCTTTGAGCAAGGCGTTCTTCTGCCGTGATGAGCAATTGTACAATACGCTGCTTGCTTCTTTTACCGATCTGGCTTTTTTGGGGACGTTGCCGGCGGCCATTATTCTGTTCCAATCAACACAAGATTATTACGGTGAATGACTTCGTCGCTGCCTTTCCGGTTTAGGGTTTTCTGAATCTCGCTGGTTTTCTTCCCCTTAATTTTATTGAGGTCGGATGATGCATATCCCGCAACGCCCCGTGCAATTTCATTTCCTTCCGTGTCTACGACTGAAATCGTATCGTCCGTCTCAAACTCTCCACGCACTTCCAGAACTCCGGATGGAAGAAGACTTTTTTGTTTTATGAGTAAAGCGCTTTTTGCCCCGCCGTCAACAACGACGACCCCTTTTGAATCCGACACAAATCCGATCCACTTTTTTCGCACATTCATTTTATTGTTTGCGGGCAGGAACAGCGTTCCTGAATTCTTGCCGGCGAAGATTTCATCGAGAATGCCGGGATTCGTTCCGTTTGCGATGATGACGGGAATTCCCGCGGAAACGCATTGCTTCGCTGCTTGGACCTTGGTAAACATCCCGCCGGTGCTCATTTCACTGCCATGCTTCTTCGCCAGTTTTTCAACATTTGGCGTAACCTTGTCCACAACGGAAATCAATTGAGCTTTCGGATTTCTCGTCGGGTTATCTGAAAAAAGTCCATCGACATCGCTGAGGATAATCAGCAGGTCTGCTTCGATAAGGTTGGCAACAAGGGCCGAAAGATTATCGTTATCCCCGAGCTTGATTTCCTCTACGGCTACGGTATCATTCTCGTTGACGATCGGGACGGCTCCTTTTTCGAACAAGGCAGAGAATGTGTTCTTGGTGTTGATATACCGCGCCCTGTTGACGAAATCATCCTTTGTCAAAAGAATTTGGGCAATCGTACAGTGATATTTTCTGAACGCATTCTCATATACTTCCATGAGAATCGGCTGACCGATGGCTGCGGCAGCCTGTTTTTCGGGAATCGCCCTCGGACGTTCTTTCATTCCAAGCAATAACATCCCCGCGCCTATCGCACCCGATGTAACAATTGCGACCTGCTTGCCGCGAGATTGCAGGGAGGAGACACTTTTCGCGATCGTATCGATCCTGTCGCGGTTGATCCCTTTCGCCCGGTCGGCCAGGAGGTTCGTCCCAATCTTGATGACGACGCTATTCCCGGCAAGCAATATTTCTTTCATTCGATGCATACCGTTAAATGATAATAAATAAAAATGCTAATTCAAAAAAAATGGATTGATTTTCAATCCATCCAATTGATAGAAGCAGTCAGACGGCTTGCAACAGCGGGTAGTGACTTAATTTCAATGTATCTGTAGGTCAGACATTCTTGTCTGACCTATCTGACAGGCATGAATGCCTGTTCCACCCAGAAAATTTATCAAACTGAGTCGGTACCCAGCAGCGCGTTTCGTTGCTTCTCTCTTCAATTTTCGTTAATTTCTGTTATTGAGAAGAAAGATGAGCGAAACGTCCCACTAAAAACTCTGCTGTAGGAGAATGAAATCGTCGCAATTTTCTTCTGTCCGGATTTCTCACAAGCGATTGCTCGGCCATTTCGAGGGATTTCTGAAAGAACTGCGAAAGAGCAAGCCCGAAACTCGCGGCACGTATGAACGCTCACTGCATGAATTCATGCGCTGGTATCCGTTGGATCAAAAATTTCTGTTCCGTGTAGCGGATGTAGAGCGATACAAGACATATTTAATAAAAAAAATCAAGCTTGCACCAGTTTCGGTCTCCACTTACCTTACGGCACTGAGGCGTCTTTTTGATTATTTGGTCGAGGTCAAAGTCCTGGAACGGAATCCTGCAAAAGAGGTAAAAGGAAACAAGAGACCGCAGCAGCATTCTCGAGAGACGATCTCGTTGCAGGATATTCAAGCGATTTTTCAGTCGATCGATCGGAATGATGAGCGGGGGTTTCGAGACTTCGCAATCATCAAAGCGATGGTCGGATGCGGATTATCGGAGATAGAATTGATCCGTGCGAATATCGGCGATTTGAAGATCGTTAGCTCGACAATGATCTTCAATGTTCAGGGCAAAGGTAAAACGACAAAAGAAACAACCGTTCTTCTTCCTAACGATGTGAAGGAAGCGTTCCTCGGATATCTTGCCTTCAGAAATGATGCCCGAGAAAATGAACCATTGATCATGAGTGCAGGGAATCGGACACGTGGAAAGAGAATGACGACACGCGGAATCAGGCAGCGCGTCAACATGTATCTTGAGAGAGCAGGCGTGAAGAACGGAAAAGTTCGCCGGATTACAGCGTTTTCGCTGCGGCACACTGCTGCGACGATTATGGCACAGAATGGCGCAACCGTAGAAGAGCTGCAGTCGAGGTTTCGAATCGGGACGGAGGGGACGGCAATGCTATACATTAAGAAGACAATCAACAATGAACCATGAGCAGCGCACAACGAACGGAGTCATTTTCATTTCGCTCCAACGGAGAGTGTTTAGCGATAGGCAGATATACAACGACAGAAGACAAAAAGGATGAAATACAATTTTTTAGAAATAGAATCCAAGTGGCAGCAATACTGGGAAGCAAATCAGACGTTTCGAACGGATAGTTCTTCAGCAAAGCCCAAAGTCTACATTCTCGACATGTATCCATATCCTTCCGGGGCCGGACTTCATGTCGGGCATCCCGAAGGATATACGGCGACCGATATTCTTTCCAGGTTCAAAAGGATGAAAGGGTACAGTGTCCTGCATCCGATGGGCTGGGATGCGTTCGGGCTGCCGGCTGAGCGGTATGCGATGCAGACAAATATCCACCCCCGCATTACCACCGAACAAAACATTTCGACCTTCCGCCGTCAGATCAAAATGCTCGGAATGAGTTACGATTGGTCGCGGGAAATAGACACGACCGATCCGGCATATTATAAGTGGACGCAATGGATTTTTCTTCGAATCTATAATTCATGGTACGACGAACGCGTCCATAAGGCAAGGCCGATACAAACTCTTGAAGAGGAATTGCTTCGTCAAGGGACAAAGGGTCTGTCTGTCGGAGAAAGTTTCACCGCTGAAGAATGGAAGCGGAAAAGCAAAAAGGATAAGCATGATTTCCTCGCGCAATTCCGCCTTGCCTATATCGCCGAAATTCCAGTGAATTGGTGCGAGGCTCTGGGGACGGTCCTTGCGAACGAAGAAGTTGCTGAATGGACCGACAAGGGGTACACTGTCGAACGCCGGCCGATGAGGCAATGGATGATGAGGATTACCGCGTACGCTGAAAGGCTGCTTGAAGATGGAAAAGAACTTGATTGGCCCGCTTCAACATTGGAGCAGCAGAGAAATTGGATCGGCCGGTCAGAGGGAGCAGAAATTAATTTCCCGGTGAAAGGGAGGAATGACAACGTAAGAATTTTCACGACAAGGCCGGATACGATTTTTGGGGCGACCTACATGGTGCTTGCCCCCGAACATCCCCTTGTGGATGGAATAACGACGGGAGATCAGAAAAAAGCCGTCGAGAGTTATCGAACTCAAGCAAGCCTGAAAAGCGACCTCGAGCGCGGCATCGACACGGAGAAAACCGGAGTATTCACTGGCAGCTATGTTATTAACCCGGCGACAAAAAAAGAAATTCCGATTTGGATCGCCGATTACGTTTTGACAGGCTACGGCACGGGTGCCATCATGGCAGTTCCGGGCCAAGACGAGAGAGATTGGGAATTCGCGGAAAAATTCGGTTTACCCATTCTCCGTACGGTGCAGCCGCCTGAAGGTTTTCAAGGAAAAGCATATACGGAAGACGGGCCGGCTGTCAACAGCGCGTTTCTCGATGGACTGCATGTCGATGAGGCGAAAGAAAAAATTATCCGATGGCTGGAATCTGAACGAATCGGGGAACGGAAAATAAACTATAAGCTGCGCGACTGGCTTTTTGCCCGCCAGCGCTATTGGGGCGAACCGATTCCGATCGTTCATTGTGAAGACGGAACAATGAAACCGCTCCGCGACGATGAACTTCCGCTGATTCTTCCGGAACTGAAAAAATTCCAGCCGAGCGGAACAACCGAATCTCCGCTCGCTCTTGCGACTGAATGGGTTAACGTCGTCGATGCGGAGACCGGAATGAAGGGGCGCAGGGAAACGAACACAATGCCTCAATGGGCGGGATCCTGCTGGTATTATCTTCGGTTCATCGATCCAAAAAATGACACGCAATTCTGTTCCCCTGCGCTCGAACGCAAATGGATGCCGATTGACTTGTACGTCGGCGGGTCCGAACACACGGTGCTGCATTTGATGTATGCCAGGTTCTGGCACAAAGTGTTGTACGACCTTGGCTTCGTAAGCACAAAGGAGCCGTTCACAAAGCTAAGGCATCAAGGCATCATCCTCGGCGAAGATTCACGGAAGATGTCGAAGTCGCGCGGCAACGTTGTCAACCCGGATGAGGTTGTCAAAGAGTACGGAGCGGATTCCGTGCGGTTGTTCGAGATGTTCATGGGGCCGCTTGAAGAGATGAAGCCATGGAGCACGCGCGGTGTGGAAGGGGTCTATCGGTTTCTGAACCGCGTATGGCGTTTGTATGTCGGCGAAGACGGAACTCTTGATCCCGCTGTAAAGAGAGTTGAAATTTCCTCCGAGCTTGAACGCATCTTCCATTCGACGGTGAAAAAAGTTGGCGAGGATATTGAAGCGCTCAGGTTCAACACTGCGATCTCGCAAATGATGATCCTTGTGAACGAATTAACAAAAGCTGAATCCCGTCCACGTCAAGTTCTCGAGCCGTTCGTCCTGCTGCTTGCGCCGTTCGCTCCCCACATTGCGGAAGAGTTATGGCAAAAGCTGGGGCATACATCATCGTTGGCTTGTGAACCGTGGCCGGCGTTCGATGAATCGAAAATGGAGCAAACAACGGTCGAAGTGGTCTTTCAGGTGAACGGAAAAATTCGTGCGAAGAGAAATGTTCCCGTCGACATCGATGAATCGGCCCTGAAACAATTGGCGTATGCGGAACAAAATGTGAAACAGCATGTCGACGGCAAACGTGTTGTGAAAGAAATTATCGTCAAGAACAAGCTTGTCAATTTTGTTGTACAGTGATGCCGGGAAGAGGCCTGCGTCTGCCATTAGGAATATTTCCTTAAAATAGAGAGAATCGTTGCATGCGTGTGTTCTTGAGAATACTCCGCTATGTCCGGCCGTACTGGAAGTCGCTGACGATTTCTGTAGCGTGTACGATATTCTATTCTATTTTTAGCGGCGCTTCAATTTATCTCTCGATCCCGCTTCTCGAAACACTGTTCGATCAATCAACCCCGCAAGCGCTCCAGCAAGCCACTCCTCCGCGGAACAGCGTCGTGCCGAACGAAATAGTCGGCTTTAAACAACGGTTCGATCAATCGCTCCAATCATTCGTATTCGCGGGCTCGAAAACGGACTCGCTCTACCGGATTTGCATTATCATTCTCGTCGTGTTTCTGCTCAAGAACGCCTTCGGTTATGTCCAATCCTACACGATGGCGCATGTTGAGCAGGGTTTGATGATGGATATTCGGAATGAGTTGTTCCGTCATCTTCACAATCTCTCGCTCAGCTATTTCACCAACGAGCGGACGGGCAATCTCATTTCCCGGGTAACGAACGATGTCAACGTCGTCAACGGCGGCGTCTCGGCAAGCTTCGTAACTTTGATTCGAGAGCCGCTCCTTGTTATGGTTTTTCTGGGTATTGCCTTTACCTTAAGCTGGAAGTTAACTCTCCTTTCATTCGGCGTATTCCCGTTTTCCCTATTTATCATCAGTTGGATCGGCTTGCGGCTTCACAAAGAAAGCAGAGTAATACAGGAGAAGATGGCTGATATCACTTCGGTTTTGCAGGAAACGATCTCGAACGTCAAGGTGGTCAAGGCCTTCGGGATGGAAGATTTCGAAGACAAGAAATTCAGGAAAGAAACAAAGAGTTATTTTCGCACTGTTCTCACAATGACCAGGATCAGGAATCTGTCAACTCCGGTCACGGAGTTCCTCTCGATTCTGGCGGCAGTCGCCATCATATGGTACGGTGGACGGCAGGTCCTCGTGACGGGAGAGATGAAGGCGGCGGAGTTTCTCGGTTTCCTTCTTGCGATATTCCAGGTGATGCCTCCTGTCAAGGAACTGAGCAGCGTGATTAACCGGCTGCAAGAATTTTCAGCTGCGGGAAAACGGATTTTTGAGATACTCGATATTGAACCTTCGATTCGAAACCATCCTCAGGCCGCTTCCATCGGCAATCTTCGCGATTGCATTGAGTTCAAAAACGTCTCCTTCTTCTATTCGAACGGAGTGCCGCAGGGAGGCGAGACTAAAGAAATCCTCCGCGGTATCAACCTCAGGGTTCGGAAAGGGGAAGTCGTTGCAATTGTCGGACCGAGCGGCAGCGGCAAGACGACCCTCGTTGACCTTCTCGCGCGATTTTACGATCCAGTCGAAGGATTGATTACGATCGACGGAGTTGACATACGTTTGATAGAATTGCAATCGCTCAGGAAGCAGATCGGGATTGTGACCCAGGAGACAATTTTATTTAACGATACCGTGCGCAGCAACATCGCCTATGGGTTGAGCGATTGTCCTGAGGAGAAGATCCGCGATGCCGCTGCAGCTGCGAACGCTCTCGAGTTTATTGATGCGTTGCCGAGAGGGTTCGATTCGATCATCGGCGACCGGGGTGTAAAAATCTCCGGAGGGCAGCGGCAGCGTCTTTCTATTGCCCGTGCATTGCTGAAGAACCCTCCTATCATGATATTTGATGAAGCGACATCGGCACTCGATTCGGAGAGTGAGATCCTCGTTCAGGAAGCGATTGAACGTTTGATGAAGAACCGCACCTCTCTTGTGATTGCGCACCGGTTGTCAACGATCCGGAATGCGGACCGGATTGTCGTCCTTGAGAACGGAAGAATCGAACAAATGGGGCGGCATGTCGAGTTGATGAAACAGAAAGATGGTTTGTATAAACGTTTGTACGACCTTCAGTTCAATGTATGAAGTTTGGGAAACAAATATTTCCGACATGACTCCATCCGGTCAAACATTGGCACCCTCCAAGAAGAAGGGGCGCTTTTTGCAATTTGCTGGGCAACGGGAGCGAGTAAAGAGCATTCTAGTGATTCGCAACGGTTTGCTCGGCGATGTTGTCTCGATTACACCTGTGTTGCTGCGGCTCCATACGACATTTGTAGAAGCTGCGATCGACGCGGTTGTCAGTGAGAGGTCGGTCTCTCTACTTGAGGGTTTTCCCGGCGTCCGAAATGTTTTTCCACTCTCCGCGAAGTTTTCACTCCTCGAACATACAAAATTGTTTCTCCATCTTCGGCGCTATCGCTATGACATCATTGCCGTTGAAGAAGCCAACTCTCATTATACGATCATGGCGAAACTGGCCGGAGCGAAATATCTTTGCGGCATGGACAATTCGCTCGGAATGCTTCTCGATGTTCCGGTTCCGCGGACGCCCGGATTGCACACCGTCGATGCGCAGACTGAAACAGTTCTCGAATGGACTGACCCCGGCAAAGTTGACGGCACTCTTCTCGTTGCGAAAGAGGAAGAGAAGAAAAGCGCCAGGGAATACCTCCATCGTCTGCAAATCTCGGATAATGACTATGTTGTTTGCCTCCATCCGGGATGCAGCGCGCCCAATTCGGTCCGCCAATGGCTTCCGGTTCGGTACAGCGAGCTTGCAGATTCTCTCGTCGAGCTGTATGATGCGAAGATTGTGTTTACAGGCATTGAGCAGGACGAGCGTGAAGTTGAGTCGATTCGGTCCGGCATGAAACATAGCTCCGTTTCGCTCGTCGGGATGACGTCGCTCCGACAACTCATGGCATTCCTTGACCGTGCCGATCTAGTTGTCGGGCCCGATACCGGCGCGCTCCATATCGCCTGTGCGCTGCAAACACCCGTCGTGATGCTCATGGGATTTGCCGATCCGTTGGACACTGGCCCCTATGATCCAAGGAAGATTTCACGGTATGTACGAGTAGACCTGCCATGTATCGGTTGTGCAACCCGTAATCCTAAACCGAAGCAGTGGGAATTGTGCAGGGACAAACGTCCAGTCTTATGCATGGAGACGCTTCAGCTAAAACCGGTTCTCAATGCTATAGAAGAAACAAGATCCGCTGCGTCGGAACATATCACAAACAACATAGTTTTCCAATGACCACCGCCGATTCTCTTCCCGAGTCGCGAAAAGCGCTCCTGAGTTCAATTCTTTTTGCTCTTCTTGTTACTCAAGTAGCCGTCATTTCGATATCGATTGCGGCTTCCTCAATTGTCTTCGGGCTATCGTTGATGCTTGTAGTGTATTGGAGTTTTGCAGAGCGGAGATGGTTGCTTTGTGGAACTTCCTTCGATTATTTTTTTCTTGCATATGTGTGCATCGAATTTTTGACGACCGCGACCGCGGTGTTTCCGGCTCAGGCGGCTGTCAACACAAAGCGGCTGCTGCTCATTTCCGTTCTGTATCTCGTGCTGCTGTCGTTTGACTCCAGGAAAAAAGTGTTGAACAGTCTGCTCATTATTTTTGGCGCGGTGGCGGTGACATCAATCATTGAAATAGTCTATTACTATGTTGTCCACGAGGGAAGATTATACGTGTTTCAACACTACATGACGACGGGCGGTTTGAAAATGATCGCGTGCCTGATGATTGTTCCATTTATCCTCCACAAGAAAACACCGGCGGCGGTCAAAGGATGGTTGTCGTTGTTTTTTGTCCCGTCATTTCTTGCGTTAATCCTGACCAATACCCGGAGTTCATGGGTTGGATTTCTTGGCGGAGTGATCGTCATAAGTATTTTGAAAAATAAATACCTCTTTTTCGTTCTTGTTGCATTCCTTGCGTTGTTTTTTTTGTTCGCTCCTGCCAGCCAAGTGCATCGGGCAAAAAGCATCGTCGACCTTTCCGACCCGACAAATCATTCTCGGTTAGTGATGTGGTCAACGGGCCTGAAAATATTCGCCGACCATCCTCTGCTCGGGATTGGAGATTCCGATGTTCATGAAGTCTACGCACAATACAAATCCGCGGACGACCCGGAAGGAGGGGGGCATCTTCATAATAATTTTGTCATGCTGTTGGTGACGCTCGGTCTCATCGGCCTTTCCATCGTTGTTGCTATGTTCTGTAAAATACTCGTCGTGGAATATCAAATGTTCAGAGGCTCAACTGCCGATTGGCTTGCGGGATCGGTTACGCTGGGGGCATTTGCCGTCTTCATCGGTTTTCTTCTCAATGGGTTATTTGAATGGAATTTCGGCAGCCATCAAATAATGGTTTTCGTCTGGTTCACAGTCGGGTTGGCTTATGCGGTGAAGAAGCTTCCCGCCCCGGAGAGTGTATGACACCGTTGTCAGTCATTGTCATTACGCGGAATGAAGAACGGAATATTGCTGCGTGCCTCGAAAGCGTTCAATGGGCGGACGAAATCGTTGTCGTTGACGCTGAGAGCAGCGACACAACGGTAACGCTGGCTCGGCAATTCACTCAAAGCATCTTTATAGAGCCGTGGAAAAGTTTTTCCGAAGCAAAAACATTTGCAGTAGAGAAATCGCATCATAAGTGGATTCTATGGCTCGACGCCGATGAGCGCGTCACACAGGAGTTAGGCGCTGAAATCCAATCATTGATGGGATCCTCCCCGTCAAAGGCGGCTTATTCTGTCGCTCGTCGGGCGTATTTTCTCGGTCGTTGGATGAAACATTCCGGATGGTACCCGGGAAGAGTCGTACGGCTTTTTCGCAAGGACTCAGCTTCGTTCACTACTTCGGCCGTTCACGAGGGGCTGGTAGTGCGAGGGACAATCGGCGAACTTCATCACGACCTGCTTCACTTCACCGACCCCAATCTTCGCCATTACTTAGAGAAATTCAATCGGTATACCACATTGGCAAGCGAGGAATTGTTCAAAGCCGGAAGACCGTTTCGGCTTGTCGATCTGTTGATCAGACCTCCATGGCTTTTTCTTAGAATGTATTGTTTTCGATTAGGCTTCCTGGATGGAATTCCCGGACTGATCCTTGCCGTTCTTTCGTCGGCATACGTTTTTACAAAATACGCAAAACTATGGGAAATATGGAATTCCGATTCCTCGCGAAATAGGTAAAGTTGATTTTGGTTCTTCTCTTTCGTACCATTGCATCGGCCAAGGCAGAATTCTGGATTTTATTTCGAACATTTTGCATCGTTCAGCGTCGGAAAGAAAGTGAATTATGGATACTTCAGAAAAGAATGAGATGATGTTTATTCAGCTTGTTTCGATGTTTCAAGCCGCAGCGCTTCAACAAATGGGGAAAATGAAAAACCCCGTTACCGATAAGATTGAAAAGAATATGGAACAAGCGCAATTATCGATCGACTTGATCGATATGCTGAAAGAAAAGACGAAGGGAAATCGTTCGCCCGATGAAGAACGATTTCTTATCGGCGTGCTTCAGGATCTGAAATTGAATTATGTTGATGAGATGGCGAAAGAAACTCCATCGCCGGCGGTGAAGGACGAGGCGGCGCAATGAAATTCGGAATCGTTGGGAATTTATCGAAAGACACGCTGGGAGACGCTGTATTGAGGCTGTTAGGGACCGGCGAAAAGCGCCTCATTGAATTTGTTACCCACGATGAAATTGCCAGGGTCGTCAACAAACAGGCTGGGAAAAAGGTCATCCTCAAAAAAGACACTGCGCCTCTCGAGGAAATTGTTGCCGAGTGCGACATGGTTATTGCTTTCGGGGGCGACGGTACGATTCTCTCGGCAGCAAGACTCGTCGGCCGTGCCGCCGTGCCAATCCTTGGCGTCAACCTCGGGAAACTTGGTTTCCTTGCTGAACTTTCGATAGACGAAGTAGAATCGTTTGTAGACGATATCCTGAACAACCAGCATGTTATCGAAGACCGAATGGTTATCAAGGTTACCGCGGAAGGTGACGACGTCCAGATGTTCGGCGTGAACGATATCGTCATCGACAAAAGTAACTCTTCACGCGTAATCGACCTCGAAACATACGTCAACAACGATTATCTTATGACCTACCGAGGCGACGGGATCATTGTTTCCACGCCCACAGGAACGACAGGCTATTCCCTTGCGACGGGCGGCCCAATCGTCGTTCCGGCGAGCGACGTTCTCACCGTCAGCCCTATTTGCCCCCATACGTTGACTGCACGGTCCGTCATCGTTCCGGATTCGAGCGTTGTCCGGGTCTTCGTCGAGTCGAAACTTCAGAATGTGCGCGTGACGGCGGACGGCCAGCAGGAAAAAGTATTCACTCCTCCGGTCAATCTCTTTGTACAAAAAGCGGATTATTCTGTGAAGCTGGTGAAACGCAAAGACAAGAGCTACTACGATGTTCTGCGCTCGAAGCTTATGTGGGGCAAAGATATCAGAGTCACAAAGGTGGATTGAAATGGCGCGTAGAACGGTTTTTCTTGCGGTATTGTTACTTATTGCCGGGTGTGGTTCCGGCGAATCCTATCAGGTTTCAGTCGAACCGCGCGGACAGAAGATTATCACCGGCAGGTTTTCATCCTCGCTGTTAGAGGCCGACTCCTCTTTTGATTGGTACGCGAAAAACTTTGCATCGTTCACACCGGACTCTGCATCCGTCGTGTTTCTCTCCTCAGCCGCGAAAGATATTCGCTTCATCGTCATCGGCGGCACATGGTGCGGCGACACGAAACGCGAACTTCCAAAATTCTTTAAGACGGCATCTTTAGCGCATATACCTGAAGCGAACATCGAACTGTACGGCGTCGACAGGTCAAAGAGAAATCGCGAGGGAGTGACGGAGAAGTATCACGTGACAAACGTGCCGACGTTTATTCTGCTTTCTGACGGAAAAGAGATAGGAAGAATTGTAGAACACTCGGAAGGAGGCATAGAGTTCGATTTGGTGTATTTGTTACAAAAGAAGTAGGCAGATTACTGCGTGTCTTTTGCACCCTCGTAGATCCACCTCTTCAATCCCTGGATTTGGTTTTGTACCAGGGGCCTCGCCGGCGGCATGGGGGATGATCCAGGCCTTGCTTCAATGCACCATATGAATCTGCTATTGGTTGTATCCCCGCTATAGATAACGCCCGGATCTAACTTCCATAAACCGTAGCTTGTAAGGTTGAGCGTCTTGTCCTGGTTATCATGGCATGAGGTAGTTGCGCAGCCGATGTTAAAGAGCGGCTGCACTTGCTTCTCATAACTGATACCCGTTGCAGGGAAAACTATTTCGTCCAAGTTCGAAACCGAATTTGATGTGTCTTTGCACGATGAGAGAACGAAGACTAACGCTACGACACAGCCTGCCATCGAGAATCCAAATTTGAAAAACCGGTTCATCATATTTTTCCTGCCCTTATCTAATGCATAATATACGTTGAATGTTTTTGTTTCTCAAATTGAGCGGGATGAAAGTTTCATTAAAAAAATGTACATTCAACCAGCAAAAATATTATGGACGGTGCAAGAGTTACACACATGACTGTTTCCAGGTGCTGCTTTATTTTCTTATTTCTCGTGTGTTCGTCGAAAGAATCTCGAAGCCAGCTTTTTGAAGAGAACTATCCTTCGCTCGAGGATTTCCGTTCGTTCGGGATAAACACATCGGTTCAGGATTTTGAGCCGGCGGGAGGGAATACGCTCTCCGATTCAGCAAAAATCCATGTCAAGTCCCCTTTGTGGTCCGCTGAATACCGGCAGCTGGGCTTGCGGATTGCCTTTGGTTATTCGTCATACAGGTTTAACACTGACAGCCGCTCGGAAATTTCGCTGGCCGCTGAATCGATAACCGATATTTCATTAACCGCCTCCTCCGACCGCGGAAATTTGTTTTTGCCAGTTGTGTTTTCGACGAATTTTGTAGAGGCCGGCGGTGCATCAAATTCATCCAAAGATTTTAACATTGCAAGTGTCGGAATTGGGACAGGTTTGGAGTACAAACACATAACAGAGAATTTTGGAGTTCAATTCACCGGCGTTGGAATTCTTTATTACAGCACGGCAGGGTTCAGTGTAGAAAGCGGGTCGTCTACTGCCGTCGTTGCCGAACTTCAATTTTTGTTTCGTGAACTTATCGGAGATGGTGTAACGGCGGGTTACCGGTTTGAGACTCAGAAATGGTCGATGAGCGATAAAACGCAAGACTATGCGCGCATGGTTCACGGGCCGTTTATTGGAATTTTCTTCTAATTTTTTTATATTATCAAAGCATGGCTGAAGTAGCTCAGCGGTAGAGCAGCGGTTTCGTAAACCGCAGGTCGTGGGTTCAAATCCCACCTTCAGCTCTTCGTATTATGCATGAGAGATCCGTCCCTTAAGTTCAAACGAAGGACGGATTTTTTGTGAGAAAGGGCTTTTAATGTATGATGTTGTGATCATTGGAGCGGGGCCGGCGGGGCTGTCGGCTGCTATCGAAGCATATAAAGCGGGTTTGCACTATCTCGTTATTGAAAAGGGCGCGGTGGTCAATTCCATCCAAAAATTTCCAACGGCGATGTCCTTTTTTTCTACGCCGGAACTGCTCGAGATAGGCGGCCTTCCTTTTTCTTCGTCGTCAATGCGGCCTACGAGAGCAGACGGGTTGGAGTACTACATGAAAGTCGCCGAACATTTTAAGCTCCGGCTGCAACTCTTTGAACAAGTAGTTTCCTTAAGAAAAGCAGACCAAGGCTTCGAACTAAAGACGAGCAAATCTTTATACAAAACAAGAAACGTCATCGTTGCAACAGGTTACTTCGACAATCCAAACCTTTTGAATATCCCCGGAGAAGAATTTCCAACCGTCTCTCATTATTATTCAGAGCCATTTTCGTACTTCAGGCGGAATGTTGCCGTCATAGGCGGAAAAAATTCCGCCGCGATTGCCGCGCTAGAATTGTACCGTCACGGCGCGGTCGTCACTCTTATTCATCGATGGGAAAAATTGAGCGATGGAATAAAATACTGGATCCTTCCGGACATCGAAAACAGAATAAGAGAAGGGACGATAACAACACATTTTTCGACTGAGGTAAAAGAGATAAAAGCAGATTCGCTTGTTCTCGAAAACAACGCCCGGGGCCGCTTTTCAATTCCAACCGATTTTGTCTTTGCCCTGATAGGCTACCACCCCGATATCAGCTTTCTCAAAGCAATAGGAGTGGAAACGAATTCCGAGACGCTGGCGCCCGATTACGACGAGGTGACGATGGAAACAAACATTCCGGGGCTCTACATTGCCGGTTCAATTGCAGCAGGAAAAAATAATAACAGAATATTTATTGAAAACGGGCGTTTGCATGGGAAGGCTATCATAGCCTCCATTCTCAAACGATGATTTTTTAAAAGTGAAGTGATGCAATGACTTTATGTTCTTGAACTTTCGCAGTTCGAGATACTTTTTCGCGGAATAATTTGAGTTATGGAATCATTCTTCACCTAGATTTGCATTGATTTTTCTTAAAAAATTAGTTAATTTGAAACATTAGCTACGAATATTGTGAATAAGGGCTTATGAAAGGATCAGAATGGCCGAAGGAAAAATAGTTCAAGTCATCGGACCGGTTATCGATATCGATTTCTCGGACGGGGCGCTCCCGCAGATTCTCAATGCCGTGATAATTCCACGGACAAACATAGAAGGTGTTCAAGAAGACCTTGTTGTCGAAGTGCAGCTGCATCTCGGTGAAAACCGGGTGCGTACCGTCGCGATGGATTCAACCGACGGGCTGGTGCGAGGAATGAAGGCCGTCGATACCGGCCAACCGATCACGGTACCGGTCGGCCCGAAAGTGCTTGGACGGCTGATTAACATCATTGGAAAACCCATCGATGCATTAGGGCCTGTGGAAGCAAAGGCCTACTATCCGATCCATCGTCCGGCTCCGGACTTCAACGAACTCAGCACTCAGAAAGAAATGTTTGAAACTGGGATCAAAGTGATCGATTTGCTCGAGCCTTACACAAAAGGGGGCAAGACGGGGCTCTTCGGCGGTGCGGGTGTTGGAAAGACAGTATTGATCACAGAATTGATTCATAACATCGCCAAAGAACACGGAGGTTATTCTGTTTTTGCCGGCGTCGGTGAACGGACGAGAGAAGGAAATGACCTCTGGCGTGAAATGAGAGAATCCGGAGTATTAGAGAAGACCGCGTTGATCTTCGGGCAGATGAACGAACCTCCCGGTGCTCGGCTCCGGGTAGGATTGACTGCGTTGACGACGGCGGAATATTTCCGTGATGAAGAAGGTAAAGACGTTCTCCTTTTCATCGACAACATTTTCCGTTTCACACAGGCGGGTTCCGAAGTTTCTGCATTGCTCGGACGCATGCCGTCGGCAGTCGGATATCAACCGACGCTGGCGACTGAAATGGGGGCACTGCAAGAGAGAATCACTTCGACGAAAAAAGGTTCAATCACATCGGTCCAGGCAATCTATGTTCCGGCAGATGACCTTACCGATCCGGCGCCTGCGACGACATTCTCCCATCTTGATGCAACGACGGTGTTAAGCCGCCAGATTTCCGATATGGGAATCTATCCGGCGGTAGACCCTCTCGATTCTACATCACGGATCATGGACCCGGAAATTATAGGACAGGAACATTACGATATAGCTCGTTCGGTAAAGAATATTCTTCAATCATATAAAGACCTCCAAGACATCATCAACATTCTTGGAATGGATGAGTTGTCAGACGAGGATAAACTGGTCGTGGGGCGTGCCCGCAGGATTCAGAAATTTTTGTCGCAGCCGTTCTTCACAGCCGAACAATTTTCCGGCGTTCCGGGAAAGTATGTGAAACTTGCGGATACGATTAAAGGTTTTAAAGGAATCATTAACGGCGATTATGATTATTTACCGGAAAATGCTTTTTACATGGTTGGGACAATCGAAGAAGCGATCGAACAAGGAAAGAAATTGCAGGCTGCATAAAAAGAATAACAACGAACTCTGATGTCAGGAAAGAATTTTAATCTCGATATAGTGACTCCGACGAAAACGGTTTTCTCCGGGGAAGTGCAAAGTTTCAGCGCACCGGGTGTGGCGGGGGGCTTCCAGGTATTGTTCGATCACGCACCCTTTCTTTCATCGATTACGGTCGGGCAGGTGAAAGTCGTCGATCCTGCCGGAGCAGTCAGCCGTTATGCAACGAGCGGCGGTTTCGTTGAAGTCAACGGCAACAAGGTTATTCTCTTAGCGGAGACGGCCGAACGCTCCGATGAAATTGACGTGCAGAGAGCAGAGAAAGCCAAAGAGCGTGCTGCCGAGCGTTTGCAAAAGGAAGAACGCATTGACGAAGAGCGCGCTCGAATTGCCCTCATTCGCGCCATCAATCGTTTAAAAATTGCAGAAAACCACTGAGCCGCCGTAATAGTTTGTCTCACAGCCCACAAAGATTAAATCCGTTTGTGGGCTTTTTTGTATGTTCGTTGATTCTTCTTCATTAATCTGCTATATTGGCATTGATTTTTTTTCCCAAGATTGAATTCATGAGACCGACCTACGCAGAAATTGACCTCAAAGCAATTCATCACAATCTCAAGCAAGTTCGAAAACAGGTCGGCAAGCAGCCATACATAATGGCGGTTGTCAAAGCCAACGCGTACGGTCATGGAATGCTTCCGGTTGCAAAGTCGATATTGAAAGAGAAACTTGCATCG
>Ga0265323_10000055_pt1 | contig 61774 bp, 44 predicted proteins | sample 41225metaG_FD_193580 | JGI IMG/M metagenome (GOLD analysis project Ga0265323, IMG submission 193580) | Rhizosphere microbial communities from Carex aquatilis grown in University of Washington, Seatle, WA, United States - 4-12-25 metaG | ecosystem: Host-associated > Plants > Roots > Rhizosphere...
AGGCCTGCTGCGCGGCAAAGCTGTGGCGATTGATGCGACCACCCTGGAGGCCAACGCGGCGATGAAGAGCATCGTGCGCAAGGACAGCGGTGAGGACTGGAAGCAATACCTGCGGGGCTTGGCGCAGAGTTTCTGCATAGTGGCGAAGTCAACGCGGCCTAGCAGATGTTCACGAATCACGGCCCGATACGGTCTGAATGAGTCGGTTGTAATTTGGATTCTTCCATCAACGCGCTTGGCAACGTCCTCAATGAAGATGTCCGTGTTTTCGAGGTTCCGCTTGCCAGTGTGATAACTGACAATGAATTTCTCGCGGGCGGTCAGGGCAAGGAATGTGTATTGATCCCCGCGCTCAAAATCGTCGCCCTGCCGATTCGCCAGTCTTTGGGAGCATCCCACCCTCGACCACAATTCATCAATTTGCAGCGAGCCGGTTGTGATGTGGCGAACCTGGCGGTCGTGGAACTGGTCGCACTTTTGCCCAACCGTTCCCAACACGCCCAAGACCGTATGCGGGTCGCAATCCACGAAGCGGGCCGTGGCTCGAACACCAAGCCCTTCGGTGAGAAGTTTGACGATTTGAACCACCTTGCCGTGGTCAAGCCGAAGCCCGTCCAGCGGTTGAGATTCGCTGAATGTTTTCCCGCAGCGGACACAACGATACCGTTGGACGGTGCGGTTTAAGTTCTGAAAATGGCCGAAGCGTTTGGTCGGCCCGGAACAGCAATAGCATTGCAATCTTGCCTTTCTGGGCAAGGTGAAGTAGCGTCTTATCGCATCTGCAAAGGTGTGTGACAAACGCAGCTAAACCCTGCGCGAGTTGCGCTCCGTGGGTGCTAGAACACTCGCGGAGCTTTATTTTGAGTTGTTTTTAGTAGGATTAGCGGGATTAGGGCGTGGTGTTTTGCGCGAATGAAACGCAATGAACGGTGGCCTGTCAGCCTCACGCCCGTTCCCTAAATCTTTTGTTTTTCTGCCGGTTTAGCGAGATAGAACACGCGTCCCGACTCAGTTCTTTCCTCGGCAATTTTCCCAAGTTGCACAAGTCGCCTAAGCGACTTGGAAACCGTCACGGGGAAATTTTTCTGGTTGCCGCTTGAGCGAAAGCCTTTCTTCCGTAAGGCTTCCAGCACTTCCTGCGCACTCATGCGGCTCGCAGACTGTGACACAATTTCAAATGTCTTCTCGATTACCTTCCCGCGCTTTCGCCTGAATCCGGCCCCGTCTTCGGGGCGCTCGGAGTCTTCCCAATTTTCAAGAACCACAACGAGTGCGTCTTGCACCTCCTCAAGGCGCACCATCTCATCTTGGAGGGTGTTTATTTTCCCCTCGATGCGCTTTATTTCGGCCTTTATTTCGGCTTTGTTCATGTCTTCAATTCTTTTACAAGAGCATTGTAATGTTGGTTGGTTCATAAGTCAAGAGATAGTTTATTCAATGGTTTATGTGTTGGTTTATTGTTGGAAATGGGGAGTTGCGCGCTTCACTTGATGGGTGTTTGATTCGGTCTGACAAATTTGTATTATGAAGAAAATCATTCTCTTTCCATTGGCTCTCTGTGCCTGTTTTCTTTGCGGCTGCGAGAGGAATTCAAATGCCGACAAAGCGCGGATTGATGCGCTGGCACAAAAGATGGATGTGGTGCTGCAAAATCAGTCTCTTATTTGTAGTAACCAAAACGCCATTTTCAAACAAATGGAATTTATAGAAACCCAAGTTGTCATGCTGCCCACTGTGCAACAGATGAATTCGGCGGTCTTTTTTAACGCCACAAATGCGGTCGGTTACTTAGAAAGTCGCGTGCTTTTGGCGCAAGTTGACATCGAAAACTATATCAAAACCACCAGCACCATTAACTTTACAAACATGGCTGGCCTACAACTCGAACTTCTGAAATCAGGCGGCGAAGCAAACCGCGAAATGGCAAGGGACATCTTTTTGCTGAATCCAAAGGTTGACGACATGCAGCGCGACATCAACAAAATCAAGACACACTTGGGGCTTTTCTAGGATTCAGACCCCCGGCAACAAACTAATCACACACGACCCAATCTTTTTCATGGCGCGTAATGATGCCTAACAATTAATGGACTGCTCATTGTGCAGCCTATCAAAGTTCTTGTTTTTGTTTTTAATTCTGCAAAAACCCTTCATCCATAGATTCTTTTCCTGTGAATTGTCGAATTTCATTGGCAGACAAAGGCTGCAAGCTGTACTGATGATTTTCATTTGCCGAATCCGGTTTATTTCACGCCGGTTTTCTGTTTAAGTCAAGGCATGGACGCCGCATTGCCGCCGCTGACTCCGGGTACGTTGTATCTGGTCGCCACGCCCATTGGCAACCTTGAGGATATCACGCTGCGCGCGCTGCGCGTTCTGCGCGAGTGCGATGTCGTCGCCGCCGAGGACACGCGACACTCCGGGCAATTGCTGAAACATTTCGGAATCTCCAAACCACTCCTGAGCTATTTCCAGTTCAACGAGGCGAAACGCAGCGAGGAAATCATCGAACGCCTCCGGCGCGGCGAAAAAGTCGCTCTGGTTACGGATGCCGGCAGTCCCGGCATCAGCGATCCGGGCGAGCGTGTGGTCAAAGCGGCCATCGCCGCCGGCTTCCGTGTTGAATCGGTGCCGGGGCCGAGCGCGTTGGTCGCGGCGCTCACCGCCAGTGGCCTGCCGACGGACGAATTTCATTTCATCGGTTTCCTGCCGCACAAATCCGGCCAGCGACGGAACAAGCTGGAATCGCTCAAGAGTTTCGACGGCACGTTGGTGCTTTATGAATCGCCGTATCGGATCGAAAAACTGCTCGTCGAACTCAGCGAAGTTTTTCCTGAACGGCAGGTAGTGCTGGCGCGCGAGTTGACCAAGAAATTCGAGGAATTTTTGCGCGGCAAACCGGCGGAGCTGCTGGCGATGGCGAAGAAGCGGAGTTTGAAAGGGGAATTTGTGGTGCTGGTGGGAGCGGCTTAGACGTATCCATGTAGGGACAAAACTTTTAACCACGGATGGACACGGATGAACACGGATAGGGAAAAGGATTTAGACAGTGCAAACGAGTTCACCAATATATGAGCCCATTTGAGTTTGCTGAAGAGATCTTTTTGCCTGGTCTTAATCCGTAATAAAATGACAAGCGTTCGCGCACAGACGACAAAGATTTGGACTGCGGTGGCAGAGCGCAGCGGCGCCACCGCTTTCCGTACGACCGGTTGCGTCCAAAAGCGGCGTGGCGCTTCGCTTCCCGCCGCAGTCCAAAATCCGTGGTTGCGGCGCAAGCCGCGTCGGGTTCATCCGTGTTCATCCGTGGTTTAATTGAATAGGTACGGCTTAGTGATGAATTTGCAAAAAAACGACAATCAGTTTCAGGAGAAACCCGCCATCGGAGCGCGCTTTTCCGGGCGCTGGTCGCTGATCCACGATTTGGGCCTCGGTTGCGCGCTGGTGTTGATTATTGGCGGTGCGCTTGCGGTTTACGCGTCTGGTAATTTGACTTTGCCGCAGGCCGGTTGGCGCTTTCTCGGCCCGGCATTGGCGGGAATGATTGCCGCCGGCATTCTGAAATTTATTTTGACCGGATGCGCTTGGACGCTTGGCGAAGCGGTCCGGGATTTTCTGTTTCCCGGCCTGCTCGCCGCTTCGGCGCGCCACCTGTTGCTCTGGCAGGCGCCGCAAAACTTTTCCGGACTGGCCCAGCTCAGCCCCGTTGGCGCGGCGGTTTTTTACCTGCTCTATCACGCCGCCAACACCTATTGTCTGGCAAACTCAAGGAAACACTTGGACGCCATCGCGGGCGCGGCAATTACAATTATTCCTTTCGCGTTGGGACTGCCGCTTGCACTGCCGTCGGAGCAACTGGCGGGTTCGCTGGGCAGCACCGTCACCGCCGGTTTGCTGTCAGGTTCTCCGGCTTGGTGTGCGGGAATCGGCAGGGGACTGTTGCTGTTTTTGTTCAACGTAATCCTGACCCAGGCATTCGCCCTGACCGTGTCCCGCCGTCCGCTGACCGGCTTGAGCACGCAACTCTGCCTGCTGCTCGCCGCCGCGGCGTCCATCGTTGCTCCGGACGTGGCGGATTTGGGTTCGGGAAATTTCGCGGCCGGATTGCCCGGGGTCTTGAAGCCGGCTGCCGCTGTGCTGGCCACGTTGCTTTCGCAGGGCGCGCTCTGGGCGGAGGTATTTCTGTTGACCGGAATGATCATGGACGGCATGCGCGGAAGAGCGCCGACGCGCGCCACGATGAAAACGCACGCCGTCAGCGGGATGAAAAAGGGCATGGTATTCAGCGGCGTTCTGATGACGCTCCTGCAACTGCTCCACATCGTCGCCGGTGCGCCGGTCGTGCAAAATCTTTACCGGACTTTTCCGGCGTTGTTGCTGGCCGTTGCGGGTGCAATGGCGTTTCCGTTGTGCAAGGCGATCATCGAAACCTTTGACGGCAGCCAGTCGTTTTTTCGGCGCGCGTTGAGAACCTACCGCCAGCCGGTGTTGATGGCGCGCGGCGTGGCCGTTGGAATTGCCTGTGCCGTCGCGTTGAGCATGAATCTGCCTGCGCTTCCGACTTCGCAGCGCGTCGCGTTCGGTCTGGCGGCGGGCGCGCTTGCCTACGCCGGCGTCAGTGTGCTGCGCGATTTGATTTACGGCATGAGGCACTGCGGCGGGCTGAAATCGTGGCGCGTGTATCTGGTGGAAGGCGGGCTGGGCGCATTTGTCGGCGCCGCGTTCGCGTTCTATTTCGACAGCACGCAAATTCCCGTCGTGCTGGACAAGCTCAATCTTTACAACACTTTCGGGCTGAAGCCGGAGGCGGATGAATTTTATCCGTTGCTCAGCAAGTGGGGACACATTCAACTCGGCACTTACGCCGGCGGCGCGAAACTGCTCTTCAACGAGGCGTTGAAAGGCGTGATTGGCTGGGGTGTGGCAGCTTGGCTGTTCGCGGTCAATCGCTCGTTTCTCACCGCGCTGTTCCAACGCGACACTGCGCCGATCCGGCGGATGTTTTCCCGCAAGGGGGTCGCCGAACTGACCGAAAACACGATTCAAGTCCTGCGTTGGGGATTGTGGATGGCGCCGATCATTTTCACTTTCCTCAAACAAATGTCCGTGCCCACGTGGTATAATCAGGACGGTGCGGTTCACACTGTGTTCTGCATTTTCAAAGGCGCCACGTCGGACGCCGCGGGTTTCCAGACGTGGAGCCTGACCGTGTTCATGTGGGTGCTGGCCTACGATTTGTTCCGCATTTTGATCTGGGTCGATCACATGGGCCTGCGTGTTGCCACGCTCGTCAACCTGAGCTTCATTGGCATGGACCGGCTCGACGAACGGCTCGCGCGCTTCATCGGCCCGGCCGCCGCCGCGGCCCGGTTCATTCCCGAAGGCGTCAAGCGCTTCACCACCTGGGCGCCGCTGCTGATTCCATTTTTTATTCCGAGAGGAAAGGATTGGGACTGGGCGTGGTCGCAATCCGAAGCCATCCAGCAGGCATCCGGTGGTGGCCTGGCGGAAACGTTGGGACATTTTTCGGCGCTGCAAATAGCCCTGGCGGGAATCGCAGCGGTGCTGGCTGTGGGCTTTGTTTCCTTTGGTGTCCGCGCCTGGCGTTCACGCTCCGCGAAAGGCCGGCAAACCAGTTTCCGGCTGGGCAACCACGCGTATGCCGTCGAATGGAAATCCAGCGGCGAAATCACCAGCACACTGGCAAAGAACGGATTCGACCTTACCCGCCGCGCTTACGACCGCCTGGAGCCTGCCGGCCGCGCGTTGTTCGTGGCCGATGTGACGCCGGCCGGGCAGCCAAAGTCGTGGCCGGTCATCGGCAATTTCCCGGCTGAAATCGCGCCGCCCGCCACGGTCGAACCGAATGAGTCGGCTCTCGTTCTGGCGCAGACGGTCAGCGAAATCCAGACGGTCGTGCGCATTACGCTGCCGTCCGATTCCGACGCCGTGGAGCTTTGGGAAATAACCGTGACAAATTCCAGTCAGCGTGCGCGTGACCTCAAAGTCGTGCCGTATCTGGAATGGGTGTTGAATACGCCGCAGGCGGATCGCAACCACACACAATACAACCGGCTGTTCCACGAAGTGAATTATGACGCCAGCCTGAATGCGTTGATCGCGGCACATCACGGCAACAAACAAATCGGTTTGCTGGCGACGGAGACGCCGCCGGACGGATTTTTACAGGTGCGTGTGGATTTCATCGGCCGCGCGGGGAGCGTCTGGAAACCGCGCGTGCTGGAAACGCTCGCGTTCCAGAAGCCGCGCAACACGGAACCGTGTCCGAGCTTTGACGCCATCGGCAGTTTGCTGCTGAACGTTTCGCTGGCACCCGGCGCGACCGGCAAGCTGCGTCTCCTCATGGGCGGTGCTGAAAATCGGCGGCAGGCGGGGGATTTAATCTCTCGGCATTTAAAAATTGAGACTGATCCCCGCGCGCTGGCCGAAAAGTCACCGGCACGTCAGCCACGCATCGGCCACGGTGAAATTCCGCCCGGCACGCCGCAGCCGTATTTTGAATTCACCGATGGCGGTAACACGCTCCACGTCCGCACGCCGTTCACGCCGCGCCCCTTTGACCACACGATGGCGAACGCGCTCGGTCATGTCTTTTGCGTGACCAATCGCGGGTTGCACACCTCGGCCAGTCTGAATGCCCAGCAGAACCGGCTCACGACGGACTGGGCCGACACGGTGACGAGTGAACTGCCGTCGGAGATTTTTTATCTCTACGACGTTGATGAACAGCGCTGGCTCTCGCCCACCTGGCTGCCGTTGCGCGATGCCGAAGCCGGATACGAAACAGATTTTGGCGTGGACGGCACGGCGACGTTCCGCATGAAGCGCGGCAAACTTTCCACGGAATTGACGGCGTTCGTGCCGCCCGACGAGACGGCGGGCTTTTATCTTCTCACCATTCGCAACGACGGCGATGCGCCAAAGAAAATCCGGTTCGCGCCGTATTTCCGCATCGCACTGGCCGAACATCCGGAAAACTCCGGGCCGCTGGAAATTGAGACAGACGTGGCGAACGCCACCATCTATTTCACCAATCCGCGCAATGCCTTCCGCTCCGGTCCGGCGTTTGTGGCAATTTCCGAAATGCCGCAAATAATCGAGACCCAGCGGAGCCGGTTCGTTGGTCAAGGCCGATCGGTGTCGCATCCGGAGATGGTGGAGCAGGGCAGGCCAGTGAACGAAGAAACCGGAGATAAAGCGGCCATTGCCAGTTTTCTCGTAACGCTGGAAATTCCCGCCGGCGCGTCGCGCACGATCTCCGTCATGCTTGGCCAGAACGACACGCGCGAACAGGCGGCGGCGGTGGTGCAACGCTGCCGGATGGTGGAGGCCGCGCAGGCGAAGCTGGCCGCCACCCGTGCCTGGTGGCTTGACCTGATGCGGACCCTGCAGGTGGAAACCACCGACCCGGCATTTGACCGCCACCTGAACTGGCTGAAATACCAGGCGCTCGTGGAACGCCTCTGGGCGCGCAAAGGTTTTTACCAGTCGAGCGGCGCGTTTGGTTTTCGCGACCAACTACAGGACGCGGTCAATTTGATCTGGGTGAACCCGGCCCTGGCACGGCGACAGATTTTACTGCACGGTCGGCAGCAATTCGTCGAGGGCGACGTGTTGCATTGGTTCTTCCTCCGGCAGGATGGCGGCACGGGCCTGGGCGCGCGCACGCATGCTTCCGACAACCTGCTCTGGCTCGGCTGGGCCACCGCCGAATACGTGCGCATGACCGGCGACGAATCCATTCTCGACGAGACGCTGCCGTATCTCGTGGCGGAAACGCCGCTGCCGCCGCTGCCCGAAGGCCGGCACGGAATGGGGCTGTTCGCGCATGTTTCGCCGCGCGAGGAGACGCTCTGCGATCACGTGCTGCGCGCCGTGGATCTGGTTCTGGGAAAACGTCTCGGCGCGCACGGCCTGCCGCTCATCGGCACGGGCGATTGGAACGACGGGCTGGACGCCATCGGCAGCGAAGGCCGCGGCGAAAGCGTCTGGCTCGGTTTCTTCCTCCATTACACCTTGGAACATCTCCTCAACGTGATTGAAAAGCGCAAAGGCGCCGCGCGCCGGCAATTTTATTGCGAACGGCTGAAAGCCTTGAAAGCCGCCATCGAAAAGGTATGGCGCGGCGACCGCTATTTGCGCGCGATTCACGACGACGGCACGGAGATCGGGGTAAAGGATAGCGGTATCTGGGAGATTGACGCGCTGACCGCCGCGTGGGCGGTGATGTCCGGTATCGACCGCGAGCGTGGCCGCATCATGTTCGACACCGCCTTGCGCGTGCTCGAACGCGACGACGTCATCCTGCTGGGCTGGCCGGCGCTGCGCGAGGATTCCCGGCCGTACCTGGGCCGGAGCAGTCACTATCCGGAAGGGGTGCGGGAGAACGGCATGTATTGCCACGGCGTCCAGTGGTTGATCGGCGCCGCGCGCCTGCTCGCCGGACAATTTGCGGCGGATGGCGACCTTGCGACGGCGCAATTTTACCGCGACGCCACGATCCGCCTGTGGCGGAAAATTGCGCCAGTTTCGCACGTCACGCCTGATAAAATTGAAATTTACGGCGGCCAACCGAACCAGCAGGCGGCGGACCTGCTCACGCACTTCGAGCCGGGCCGCATGATTTGGAACGGCTACACCGGCGCCGCCGGCTGGATGCTGCGGCAGAGTTGCGAAGGCGTGATCGGCGCGGCGCTGGTCAACAATCGCGTGGTGTTGCCGGATGACATGGCACTGCCTCGCGGCGATTTGAAGGTGGTTCGTATTCAGCGCGAGCCGACGGCAAGTCCGTTTCGAGAACAGTAAAATTTGAATTATGAGGAAATTGTTGCTGATGACAGGATCCGCGCAGCTGCCGGCGCTTTTGCTCGTGCTGCTGGCGGGCTGCCGGACGGTGCCGCACCAGCAAACGGCATTCAATTTTCCCAATGTCAATCCGGCGCACACGCATACGCGGCTGCTGCTGGAGAACGCGATGCTTTATCCCGGCGCCGCCAACGTGATGACCGATCCGGCGTCCGGTTATCCGGTCGAAGGCTGGAATCAGAATCTGAAGAAGGGACTTTACCTGCGCCAGTTCACGCAGTTGACCGCCATCGGCGAGTGGCTGGAGTTGATGGCCAACATCACCGCCGGTTACGCGGACAATCCCTGCATTTCGCGGGACGAGGCGAAGACGCGGCTCATCCAGATTGTCGTGAGTCTGCGCCATGACCAGCAGGACCCGCGGGTCAGCGCCGAAGGTCTGTTGGTGAATTTCATTGGCTTTAAGAACTCGCAGCGCATACCGCCGCTTTCGGAAATCATCGAGAAACAGAAATTCATTGACGCGTACGGGGAGGGAAAGGCCGCCATCCTCTGGAAGGCGATGCGCGAAAAAGGCTGGATTGTTCCCCACCACGACGACAAGGAAGCCGACATCAGACGGAGCGGCCAATACGGAACGAATTATTTTACCGGACCATTGTCGCCCTTCGCGGCGGATGTGGACACGGCGCGGATTATGGCGCTAATGGACCGGCGGGTGGTGCAGATCGTTTTCGGCGACAACGCCAACCTCTCGGCGTCCATGGCCAAGGCAATGGGCTCGTTGCTGCGCCCGGAAGTGCGGAATAATCCCGCCATCGGTGCATTGAGAACCGAGATGGAACTTTTTCTGGAAAACCAGAAGGCGGGCTATGCGCATCTGTTCGACGCGAAGACCGGCACGTTCGTTTTCGGCTGGGACGCCACACGGGACCGGTTGTTCGGCTGGGAAGACGGCGCCGGCAACTACACCGTCGGGCACATGAATTATCTGGTGAACGAATTTCGCGGCCCGCTGACGTTTGTCACGCTGCGGTACGGTTTCCCGGCGGCAGCCGTCGCCAACGCGGGATTCACCATCAAGCCGTTTCGCACCCGGGCCGGCGATGACATTTACACGCTGGCCACGTGGGAAGGTTCGGCGTTTCAATCGTCCGGCCTGACGGTGTTCATGCAGGAACTGGAGAACGCCGGCTGGCGCAAAATTCTGGAGAACACGGTGAACATCGAACTGGATTTCGCCGCCCGCAACCGGCTGCCCGGGTTTCTGTCGGAAGCTTACAGCGGTCAGGGCGTCGAATACACGGGCCGGATTGGCATCCCGGATATCGCCATCGCCGAAGAATTGCGCATCACCAACGCCCCGTCGCTTTACACCTTGGGTGCCGCCAGCCAGATCGCGCCGGACAAAGTCGAACATTTTCTGGAGACGAACTGGCCGGCGATTTCACGTCTCTTTACGAAACACGGGCCGTGGGAAGGTTTCGACACCGAAAGCCGTACCGCCATCAAATATCAAACCACCGCCCACACGCTCGCGCTCATCCTCGGCGGCATCGGCTCCGCGCCGGACAACATGCGGCGCTATCTCGAATTCAAGGGATTGCGCGACAACCTGCTTGCGTGGTACGCGCCCGGCGACGCCGTGGATTTCCTGTCGCCGGAAACGCAAATCATTCCCTGGACCAGCGACGGCAGCCCGATCAATTTTTCCCGTGACGAGAATTCGTTTCACATCGCCGGTCATCCGCTGCGGAATGGCCATATCACGTTGACGGTGCCGCAAGCCGAAGGTGTCAACCTCTCCAATGGTGAATTGCTCATCCGTTACCGTGCCTCAACGCCGGTCGAACACGCGGTCATCACGTTGACCAGGGTTCAAGGCGGCCCTTATGCCGAACCGCAGTTTCCCACCCAGATATTCGTGCGGTTCAAAGCGACGGAAAGCGGGGCGGGGGAAATCCATGTTCCGCTCCCGGCCACGCCGGGTCTGGCCCGCGCCAAAGAACTCGTGCTGGCTTTGGGAAAAGACAACGAAGCGGTGGAGGCGGATTTAACAATCACCGCGCTGAAATTTGTCCCGTTGGCTGGAGGAACCGGGAAAATTCCAGGTTTGGATTTGTAATAATTCCGCCTCCGGCAGCCCGGCGGAGTTCGAGTTGGTGAAGTGATTTTGCGCGAACGGATGTCTCTGTTGACGATCAACCGGCCCTCGAAATCGGCTGAAGTGCTTTGGAAAAAACGGGATTAATTCTTGAAGGAAGCTATGCAGTCTATCCTCTTATTAGGCCACGGTCTCATGATGTGTGCTTCGGCTTCTGATGCTCACTGGATTCTACCATCCGATAAACCGGCGCAGAAGCCGTCTGTGTAACCTTCACTAACTCTGCGCGCTCAGTGTCTGCAATCTTCATGGCTTCAGACAACATCATAATGCCAAGCTGCCTGCCGTCTCTGCCAATCACACGCACATGCTTGTCCGGCTCCTCGCCACCAGAATCTAAACCAACCGCAGTGCTAATCGGCGGACGTGGTGGCACCCTAGAACCTGACGGCTTCGGCTTTGGTTGCTGGTCATCCGGTTTCATAAACGCTCAATGTGGCCTAACAGATAATGAACGGCCCGCTTTGCAGCCTATCCTGTTTCATAAAACGACTGTGATACAGACTGAAATTGTTGTCCAACAGATTCTCACGCCGTCCATGACCCCGGGCGCCTCTCAATTTTTGCGGGGGTGACGCGCCATTGAAAGTCCTTGTGTTTACGGCCCTTTCATTAGCACCCTGCTTTAGCTGGAACGATGCAGTCGGAACGACACCCAAGCTGCCGAACCACACGCGTAGGACAGGCGTCGCGCCTGTCTCCATATGAATATTTGATCGCACCGTTTGGTGGCTGTCAACGAGCTGAGGAAACTTCCGCCTCAAGGCGTTTATTCAAAGTCAGAGACAGGCGCGACGCCTGTCCTACGGCATGGTTCCGGCTAAAGCAGGGTGCTAATGAGACAAGGCTTGCGAGTACACAAAGATTGAGATGCGCCCGTGGCGCCACCCGGCGTGTTTGGTGGTTGACCATCTGTAAAAAATTGAACATTACTTTTGCAAGCTATGCCCGCTATCGTCGCTGGCAAGGCGATTGACCGGATGATTCATATCAAACTGAGGCCACGCGCAACGTTCTGATGGAAGGATTATTCAATATGAAAAACAACATGTCTATCGGCAGGATCGTGTTTCTCATCGGGGCGATGCTGGCCCTGATGCCGGGCGCCCGGCTCACCGCCACGGCGGCGGACACCAACAGCTATCAGAACTTCGATGTCGCGCTCTTCGTTGAGTTGGCGGACATGCGCCACATGGCGTCCGACCCCAAATGGATGGAGGAGAGCTGGAACCTGATCAGCCATTACCTGAAGGTGGACAAGGTGTGGCTGGAAACATACCGGGATGGCCAGCTAACGGCGGAAGCCGACGTGCGGAAGGTCAAGGAGTTCTTCACGAGCAAGGGCATCAAGGTGTCCGGCGGCCTGATGTGCACAAAACCGGGCCGGCCCGGCGACCGCCTCACCGGCTTCGATTACGGGAATCCGGCCGACCGCGAGCAGTTCCGCAAGGTGGTGGCCTACACCGCCGGCCTGTTTGACGAAATCCTCTTCGACGACCTGTTTATTTTCAATTCCCGGTCCGACTTCGATCAACAGGCCAAGGGCGACCTAAGCTGGACCGATTATCGCCTGAAGGTCATGAAGGAAGTAGGCGAGGACCTCGTCGTTAAAAACGCCAGGAGCGTCAACCCCAAGGTCAATCTCATCATCAAACCGCCGAACTGGTATGAGCAATATCAATTCTGCGGCTACAACCTGGAGGCGCAGTCCAAGGCGTTTGATATGATTTATTGCGGCACGGAAACGCGGGACCCGGACAACACCGTCATGCACCTCCAGCAGTACCAGAGCTACGACATCATGCGGTATTACGAGCACACCAAGCCGGGCAAATTCGGTGGCGGCTGGGTGGACCCCGGCGCGCGTCAGACCTTGAACCGCTACACCGAACAGCTCGAAGACACGCTGTTCGCCAAGCCCAGGGAGATCACGCTCTGGTGTTACGGCAACGCGCTCGAGACGTTGCGGGCGGCGGATGGGACAACCAACATCACCAGCATCCTATATGCGGACGCGGGTGACACCTTCGCGAAACTGGACGCGTTCCTCGGCAAACTCGGCCAGCCTTATGGCGTCGCCAGCTATAAACCATTTTCGTCGTCGGGCGAAATGTACCTGCACAATTTCGTGGGGATGATCGGCGTGCCGATGGATTTGTATCCGTATTTTCCGGAAGAGCGCGGGACCGTTTTCCTCACGGAATCCGCCAAGTTCGATCCCGACCTCGTCAGCAAAATTTGGAAGCACCTGAACGCGGACAAGACGGTCGTCATCACCTCCGGCCTTTTGAAGGCGCTGCAAGGGAAGGGGATCGAGAAGATCGTGGAAGTGGAGGACACGGGCCGGAAGGCGCTGGTGAGCCAGTTCACGTTCCGGCGGTTCATGGACGAGGAACCCGCGAACGTGTATTTCTCGGACAGCGGGATTCTGATTCCGGAGCTGGCCTACGGGCTGGTGGATTCGGAGGAAATCATCCAGGGCCTTTACAAGGAAACCAGCCGTTATCCGTTGTTGATCCAGGTGCGTGGCCTGCCCCAGGGCAAATTCTTCATCCTGACCATCCCGGAGAGTTTCGACGACTTGTATCATCTGCCGCCGGAAGTTCTCTCGCAAATCCGGCGGGACCTGATGGACGACATCCCGGTGTATCTGGACAGCCCGGCCAAAATCTGCCTGTTCACCTACGACAACAACACCTTCATCGCCAAGTCCTATCAGCCCTTCCCGGTGCGATACAACATCGTCATCAAAAAGGCGGGGGCCAAACTGTTCAATCTCCAGTCCGGCCGCGAGTTGCACGGCTACGTGAACGGCGAGACGACGGTCTTTGAAGTGTTGCAGCAACCGCGGACGTACAACGTGTACCGGTTCGAATAGGTGGCATTTCGACACTGAGGTGCGGAGAACCGTAGCAGGCGACGTGAGTCGGCTCTGACATCGCTTTGTTTTGGACAAAATGGAGCGGACTCACGTCCGCTGCTACGGGGTTCATCGGGAGGACGGGCGTTACCTCACACAAATTTGCCAGGATTCAGGATGCCCTTCGGGTCGAGGGCGTGCTTCACGGTTCGATGAAGTTCGCGCGCTTCCTTTGAAACGGCCTGCGGCCACCAGCGTTTCTTCGCCAGGCCGATGCCGTGTTCGCCGCTGATGGCGCCGCCCCAGGCAATGACCTGGGCGAAGAGTTCATCGAGCGCGGCTTCGGCGCGTTTTTTGGCGCGCGGCTGGGTCAGGTCCACCATGACGTTGGTGTGGATGTTGCCGTCGCCGGCATGGCCGAAACAAGCGACGGGCAGGCCGTGCTTCTTTTGCAGGCGCGCGGCGAACTGGAACAGGCCGGCCAGCCGGCTGCGCGGCACGACAATGTCTTCGTTAAGCTTGGTCAGGCCGGTGTCGCGGAGGGCGTAGGAAAATTCGCGCCTGATTTTCCAGACAGCCTCGCATTGGGCGGCGCCCAGGCCGCGTTCGATGAACAAAGGTTTTTGCCGGCGGATGATTTTTCCCAGGTCCTGAATCTCGTGGCGGACGGATTTTTCCTGGCCGTCGAGTTCAACGATGAGATGAGCGCGGCAATTGCGGAGGCGTTCGCTCTTGGTACGCTTGTAGGCGGCGGCGAGCGTGAATTCATCGGCCAATTCCAGAGCGCAGGGCAGGAAACCAGCGGCCAGGATGGCTTGCAGCGCGCTCACGGCGTTTTTCATGGAACCAAAACCGACGGCCAGGCTGGCCCGGAATGGCGGCAGCGGAATCAATTTAAGCGTGGCTTCGGTGATGACGCCGAGCAGGCCCTCGGAGCCGACGAAAAGACGGTGGAGGTCAAAGCCGGTTTTGTTTTTGTGCGTCCGGCCGCCGAGCCGGACAACCGTGCCGTCGGCGAGGACGACTTCGAGGCCGAGGACGTAGTCGCGGGTGACACCGTATTTGAGGCAGCGCGGGCCGCCGGCGTTGGTGGCAATGTTGCCGCCGATGAAATTGTCCGCGCGGCTGGCGGGGTCGGGCGGATAAAAAAGCCCGCGTTTCTCGACGGCCGCCTGAAATTTCTCCGTGTTCACGCCCGGCTGAACGACGGCGACGAAATCGCCGGCATTGATTTCCCGGAGGCGGTTCATGCGTTCGAGCGAGAGGACAATGCCGCCGCGCACGGGCACGCAGCCGCCGACGTAGCCGTGGCCCGCGCCGCGGGCGGTGACGGGCAGGCCATGTTGATTCGCAAAGCGCAGAATCGCTGAGACGGATTGGGTGGAGCGGGGCAGGGCGACAGCGTCCGGTTGATGCGAGGCAAACCATTTGTCGCCGGCGTAATTGGCCAGGATTTGCGGGTCAAAAAAGATTTCGCCGGCCGGAAGAATGTTTTTGAGCCGGCAGAGGAGTTTTAATTTTGCAGGACTCATGGCAATGCCAAACTAAACGCCCCTCGCCCCATCCCTCTCCCCGCTTGGGCGGGGCGAGGGTGATTCGTGCAAAGCGGGCGCGGCAGCGCCACCCTGCCTTTGGGGAGAAATGGCATCATTCGGCGGGCGCGGGCGGCGTTTCCAAAAAGCCCTTCGCTTCGGCGGCTTCGGCTTCGGGCACCTGGACATGGATGCCGCCGGCGGCGAGCGAGTAACCGTCCATGCTCAAGGCGGAAAGTTCGCCCGCCACGAACGGATGAAAGCCAGCCGCTTCGAGCCGGGAACGGACGAGCTGCGCGTCGGCTGGGCTCAGGGCGGTGAAGACGGTGGCGAAGTCCATGGCGGAGTTAATTGGCGCGGAATGGCATTCAGACGGTCGGCACTCTTATTTCCGCGAACACGATGACGCCCGCGCCGGTTTGGAGGAGGCTCAGGACCTGGACTTCGACCTGCTGGCCGACGTGCGACTGGCCGTTGCCGACGACGACCATGGTGCCATCGGGCAGGTAGCCAATACCCTGTCCCTTGTCCCGGCCTTCGCGCACGATTTTCAGTTGCAGGGTTTCGCCGGGGAGCAAGATCACTTTGAGGCATTTGGCGACCTCATGGAGATTGACGTAGCTGATTTTTTGCAGTTCAGCGATTTTGGCCAGGTTGTAATCGTTGGTATAAAGCCGGGCATTGAGGTTGTGCGCGAGGTGGATAAGCTTGGTGTCCACTTCATGTTCTTCGGGAAAATCGCCATCGTGAATGCGGACTTCCGTATGTGCATTGCGCTGAAGGCGGTTGAGCATTTCCAGTCCGCGGCGGCCGCGGGCGCGTTTGATGGGGTCGGAGGAATCGGCAATCTGCTGGATTTCCTGCAACACAAAACGCGGCACGACGATCAGCCCCTCCAGAAAGCCGGTTTCAATCAAATCGGCGATGCGCCCGTCAATGATGACGCTGGTGTCGAGCAACAGCAGATTGTCCGGTTTGTTTTGCGGCGCAAAACGGACATAGGGAATGATCAGTGAAAAATCCTCCTTGTTGCTGCGCATGGCGAGGATGATGCCGATGTAGCCGAAACCCAGGAACAGGCAAAGCCGGATGAGCCACTGGACATTGTCGGGGGCGTTTTCAAAAAGGCCGGAGTGATCCACCAACAGGGCGACGACGGTGCCGAGCAACAGACCGAAGGTCGTGGCCGAAAACGCGCGGAGCGAAAAACCCTTGAGCAATTCGTCCAAGGCAACCATCAGCCCGCCAAAACCGAAGCCCGTCATCATGCCGATCAAGCCGCTGTGACTTAGCGTGATAAATTCCGGGCGCACCTGGCTGACGGCGTAACCGCCCATCGTGCAGAGAGCGAGAAACAAAAGCCGGATGGCCCAAAGTGGAGTCATGGTTCAGGGTGGCGCAAAGCTGGTGGTGCGTTGGTGCGCAGCGGTTCGTGGTGCCAGAGCATACCCCACAGTCCGAGCCGGTTCAAATTGCTCGAGGCAATGGCGAGGTTGTTCGCGATGGCTTGCACGTTGGTGGCCAATTGTTCGTTCTGCAGCATGGTTCCAGCAAGACCTTTGCCAGATTGAACGTCGTTCAGCACACTTTTCAACACTTCGGTCGAAGATTCAATGTTTTTTACGGCGGTGGTGATATCCGTGCTGTTGGTGGCCAGCACGCCTTCAGCGGCGTTGGCCAGGTGCATCAAGTCCTGTGAAAAGAAAACGATGTTGCTGACGGCGAGACCGGCCTGCGAACCGTTGGTGGCGATGATCACGTTGATGTCATTCATCGTGGCCAGCGCCTGTTCGGAAAACGTGCGCATGTTGTTCACGGCCACGGAAAAATTGGTGAGCGTATTTTCGTTCAGCACGACGCGCCGCAAATCCGTGACCGAGTCATCGAGCCTTTTGGCGGTATCGTCTATGCGCTTGATGAACCCGGAGGCCGAGCGCGCAACTTCCTGCAAATTAAACGGCTCCTGACAATCGACGTCCGCGCCGTCCTGCAGCAGGGGCGGCGAATTCGTTGTGGGAATGATGGAGACGAATTGGTCGCCGAGAAAGCCGGATTGCTCGATGATGAAACGCGCGTCGTGGTAGATTTTGTTTTCTTTGTAAATGTTCAGGAGAATCGTCACGCTTTTGCCGTCATTGGCAAGTTTGATGTTGGAGACGCTGCCGACCTGGACGCCGGCGAGCAAAACGCCCGCGCGTTGCTTCAGGCCGCCAACGTTGGCCGCGTGCAGGCGCAATTCGTAGGTGCCGCGGAACAGGCTCGCGCCCTTGCTGAACTGAATCAGCAACACCGCCAGCAGCGCCAGCCCGATGAACACAAACAGGCCGACTTTGATTTCCAATCGCGATTTATCCATGACTCAAGGCAAATTTCCCTTCGGATCGGCGACGCCATCAACGAATTGGCGCACCACCGGATCCAGCGAGTCAAAAATCTGGTCTGGCGTGCCGTTCGCGTAAATCTTTTTGTGGTGCAACATCAGCACCCGCTGGCCGACGCGCCGGGCCGTGCGCATGTCGTGCGTGACCACCACCGTCGTCACTTTCAGCCGGTCGCGCACGCGCAGGATCAACTGGTCAATGCTGTCGGACACAATCGGGTCCAGGCCGGTCGTCGGCTCATCATAAAGCACAATCTGCGGTTCGTAAACAATGGCGCGCGCCAGTCCCACGCGCTTGCGCATGCCGCCCGACAGTTCGGCCGGCATTTTGTCTTCCGTGCCGGGCAAATCAACCATTTCGAGCGCTCCGGCCACGCGCCGGCCGATTTCCGCCTCGGTCAAATGTTCATGCCGGCGCAATCCGAACGCCACATTTTCCGCCACCGTCATTGAATCAAACAACGCCGCGCTTTGGAACAACATGCCGAATTTCCGCCGCACGCGCAGCAACTGGCGTTCGTTCATCGGCACGATGTTTTCGCCGTCAATCAACACCGCGCCCGTGTCCGGCTGCAGCAGGCCGATGAGGTGCTTGAGCAGGACGCTTTTGCCGCTGCCGCTGCGACCGATGATGGCGACGGATTCGCCATTTTCAATCTTAAAGCTGATGCTGTCGAGGACCAGTTGCGGGCCGAAACTTTTTGTCAAATTCCGGACTTCAATCATAAAAAACTCACCAGTTTGCCCAGGATCAGCGTGAGGAAAAAGTTCGCGATCAGGATGGTGATGGAGGCGTAAACGACCGCCTCCGTGGTGGCCTGTCCGACGCCTTCCGCGCCCAGGCGGCACGTCATTCCCTTGTAACAGCCGATGAGCGCGATGACGCCGCCGTAAATGAATGCCTTGATCAGGCCGATGACCAGGTCCGCGTCATGCGTGTATCTCAGCATGTTCGCCCAGAGATAGGTCGGCTCGATGTCGAGCAAGTTTACGCTCACGAAATAGCCTCCCAGGATGCCGATGGCGATGGATTCCGCCGTGAGCAAGGGCAATGCGATGTGCGCCGCGACCAGCCGGGGCACGACCAGATAATCCACCGGATGCGTGGCCAGGGCGCGAAGCGCGTCAATTTGTTCCGTCACGCGCATCGTGCCGATCTCGGCGGCCATCGCCGCGCCGACGCGGCCGGCGACCATCAACGCCGTCAACACCGGACCGAGTTCACTGCACATCGAAACGCCCACGACCGCGAGGGTGGCCGTGTCCATTTTGACCTTGTGAAACTGAAAATAAGTCTGCGCCGCCAACACCATGCCCGTGAATGCGCCGGTGATGAGGACGACCGACTGTGATTTCACGCCGATGAAATAAATCTGGTAGAGCAAATCACGCCACGAGGCCCTTCCCTTGAGCAGCGAAGCAGCCGCCTCCCTGGCCAACAAAGTAATCTGGCCCAGCTCGGCGAACGCAGCGTTCACGCGTTTGCTGGCAGAAAGACTGAACATCACGGCCACAGTATCAAATCGGCGGGTTTTGGCCAGCACCGGATTTGCCGTTGGCAGGGACAGTCTGCCGGTTGTCCGAGGACACCAGAATGTGGAGTTTTTAGCCGCAACGGGGCTGTGTGCAAAGCACCAGCTTCGGTACGCCCGAAGGCCAACCAAGGCGCACGACACCTGTTCGCGTCTGTGTCAGGCGCGAGATGGGCGGAGGCGAATCAACCTTTCAGGGCGCCGGCAGTATTTCGATCCCGTTGATCTCGGGGTTTTCCACGTTGGGGGTGAAAGAAATGTTCAACTTGCCGTCGGTAACCTCCACGTTGACGGTTTCGATGTAGGCGCGCTGCTGACCGCCGGCCTTCGCAAATACATCAAAATCCTTGAACTCCTTGCCCTCGACAATAAACGAGAACACCCGCCCGCCCGGCCCGGTGATTCCCTCATAGGTTTCGGCAAAGTGCAGCTTTACCGTGTACTTGCCGTTGGGTACGGGATACGAGAAGGAACTCATGCTGTATCGTTCCGTGCGGTAGAGTGCCGGATCTTTCGTATTGGCGATTTGCATGTCGTCGGGACGCTCCGTAACGTCGCCGTCGGTAAAACCCTGATCCGGAAGCCAGACATTGCCGTCGGAATCCGTGAACGGGGTGGACAGACCGGCCTTGATGCGAACCGGCGGTGGCACCGGCGCGGGTGCGGCCGCTGCTGCTGGTGCAGCCGCTGCCACTGGTTCGGCCGCTGCCGCCGGTGCGGCCGTTGCCGCCGGTGCGGTTGTTGCGGCAGGTGCGGCTGTTGCGGCCATCATCTGGCACGACGTTTTGTTGCAACCACTGTTTTTGGATGACTGGCAGCCGGTGAATAAAATGACGGCCACCACCGAAATACAAGAGACAAACGACCACTGCATCAAACGTTTTGCATTTTGCATAAATTTCCTTTGGGTTCTGCGACTCGCAATGCGAGTTCGCCATCGCCAAAAATGCTATGACGCACCGCGCAAAGCAAAACAAAAATCATGGATTTTCTTAGGTGCTTTGGTCTGTGTGGGGATGGACAATCTTGCGATGGCATCGGGGAAGCATCACTCAATTCGGCAAACGTAAACGCAAACGGGTCCCGATTTTTGCGTTTCTTGACCCGGGCCAGCGATAAATAGTTCAACCGGCTAAAAAAATCAGTGACAGTCATTGTGCCGCTTGTAAAACTGCCAAGAATCATATTATGAAAAATCCATTTCCACTCATCGGTTCCCTTCCCAAAATCGGCGTCCGGCCCACCATTGACGGCCGCCGCAAAGGCGTCCGCGAAACGCTCGAAAAAAAGGTCATGGGCATGGCCAAAAACGCCGCGAAGTTTTTGTCCGCCAACCTGCGTTATCCGGACGGCAGGCCGGTTCAATGTATCATTGCCGATTCCTGCATTGGTGGCGTGGCCGAAGCCGCCGCGTGCGCGGAAAAATTCCGGCGCGAAGGCGTGGGTTTGTCGCTCACCGTCACACCGTGCTGGTGCTATGGCAGTGAAACCATGGACATGGACCCGCTGCTGCCGAAGGCGGTGTGGGGTTTCAATGGCACGGAACGCCCCGGTGCGGTCTATCTCGCCGCCGTGCTCGCCGGTCACAACCAGAAAGGCCTGCCGGCGTTCAGCATTTACGGGCGCGACGTGCAGGACGGCGGCGACACCAGCATCCCGGCCGATGTTCAGGATAAACTGCTGCGCTTTGCCCGCGCCGGGCTTGCCGCTGCCATCATGCGCGGCAAAAGTTATTTGTCGCTCGGCGGTGTTTCAATGGGCATTGCCGGCTCCATCGTGGACCAGACATTTTTTGAAAGTTACCTCGGCATGCGCGTTGAGTGTGTGGACATGGCCGAATTGGTCCGGCGCATTGAGGAAAAAATTTATGACGAGCGCGAATTCAAACGCGCCCACGCCTGGACGCGGGCGAATTGCAAGGAAGGCAAGGACTGGAACCCGCCGAAAGTGCAGCACGATGCCGCGCGCAAGGATTGGGAATGGGAGACGGTCGTGAAGATGACAATGATTGCGCGCGACCTGATGATTGGCAATCCACGCCTGGCGGAACTTGGATTTGGCGAGGAGGCGCTCGGCCACAACGCCATCGCCGGCGGTTTCCAGGGGCAACGGCATTGGACGGACCATTTCCCGAACGGCGATTTCATGGAGGCCATGCTCACGTCGTCGTTTGACTGGAACGGCATTCGTCCACCGATGGTCTTCGCCACGGAAAACGACGCGCTCAACGGCGCGGGCATGTTGTTCGGTTATTTGCTGACGAACACCGCGCAAATATTTGCCGACGTGCGGACGTATTGGAGTCCCTACGCGGTCAAGCGCGTCACCGGCCACACGCTGGCGGGCAAAAGTGAAAACGGCTTGCTGCACCTCATCAACTCCGGCGCGGCCACGCTCGACGGCACCGGCCGGCAAACGCGCGACGGCAAACCGGCGATGAAGCCCTTCTGGGAAATCAGCCGGGAGGAAGCCGCAAAATGTTTGGAGGCGACTTCGTGGCCGGCGGCGGTTTATGAGTATTTCCGCGGTGGCGGTTTTTCGTCGTGTTATTTGTCGCGCGGCGGGATGCCCATGACGATGAGCCGCATCAGCCTGGTGAAAGGCCTCGGACCGGCGCTGCAAATCGCCGAAGGCTGGTCGGTGGATTTGTCGGCAAAAGTGCATCAGACCCTCGACGAGCGAACCAATCCGTCCTGGCCGACGACATGGTTCGCGCCGAACGTGACGGGGCAGGGCGCGTTCCGCGACGTTTACACGGTCATGAACAACTGGAGCGCCAACCACGGCAGCATCAGCTACGGCCACATCGGCGCGGACTTGATTTCGCTGGCCTCGATGCTGCGCATCCCGGTGGCGATGCACAACGTGTCCGGGGAAAAAATCTTCCGGCCCAGTTCGTGGAACCTGTTCGGCGCGCTGGAGCTGCAGGCGGCGGATTATCTGGCCTGCCGGAATTTCGGGCCGCTTTACGGGTGAGTGAAGGCGTGTGACATGTGACGAATGACTTGTGTAATTCTTTTCCCGCGTGAGAAAACTAATCAAACGGATTGCGCTTGGTTTTTTCGTTTTGCTGCTGTTGCTGGCCGTGGCCGCGCTGTTTTTTCCGCAGCCGTTGTTGACCGTGGACAGCGGGCCGGTGAAGGCCGATGTGATTGTGGTATTGGGCGGTGGTTCGCACGAACGGCCGGAACGCGCGGCGGAACTTTTTAACGAACACGCCGCGCCGCGCATCATCATCAGCGGGCTGGGCGATTACGAAATAAACCGGCGGCGGTTGATGGCGGCGGGCGTGCCGGCGAATGCGATTGAAATGGAAACCCGATCCCGCACGACCAGGGAAAATGCGCAGTTCACCGTCAATCTGCTCCGCGAACAGAAACTGAAGCGCGTCATCCTCGTCACGTCGTGGTATCATTCGCGCCGCGCGCTGGCGTGTTTCCGGCATTACGCGCCGGAAATCAAATTTTATTCGCGTCCGTCCTATTTCGCTTCCGCTCGCGCGGATTGGTCGCATAACCGCATTGGCAGCCGCATCCGGTTGGAATACGCAAAGTTGATCGGCTACTGGATTCGCTATGGAGTTTATCCATTCTAAATGGGAGCCGAAATATCTTGCGTCTGAGTCAGCGTTCGACATACTAATCCTCTCTAATCGCGGGGTGGAGCAGCCCGGTAGCTCGTCAGGCTCATAACCTGAAGGTCGCTGGTTCAAATCCAGCCCCCGCAACCAATCTCAACCCCGCCACGCGCGGGGTTTTTTATGTCCGTGACCAATGGCTATCAGGTTTATGTAATCAGGAACGCCACCGGAAAGTTTTACATCGGGCTGAGTGAAAATGTTCAAATCCGGTTGCGGCAGCATAACCAAGGCGTTTCAAAATGGACGCGATATCGCGGACCATGGTCATTGGTTTGGAAAAGTGAATCGTTGACACTTTCCCAGGCACGCAAACCGGAGAATCGGCTTAAGCGACAAAAGGGTGGAAGAGGTTTTCGCAAGCTAATGGGACTGCCAGGTTCGTCAGGCTCATCATCCCGCACCACGGGATTTCAATTCCAGGGAGAATGGCCGCTGTTCCATTTCTGGGCGTCCTGTTTTCCTGCCCGGCCAATTACATGCCCAAAAACAAATTTGAAGTCGTCTAAATGTAATACACCCGGGGAAAAGGCGCTCAACATTTGAAGTGACAGCCGATGGCATCAAAGCTGCACTACGCTCTGGCAGGAAGTTGGAGGAATAAATTGATGACGCAAATGAGCAAGTCGCAAACATCCTGAAACAGCGGAATCAAATGAAATTTATGAAAATTAGCAATGCAATGGCTCTCGTGGCATTGGCCATCACATTGACCTCTTGCGCGACCCCGCCGCCGCCGCCGCAGGCGTTTCACAATACTGACAATAACCCTCTGGTCATCGCGTCTTTGGATGACGGAACCTGCCAGATGATCCAACCAACGGCCTCCAAGGGGGAGAACAACGAGACGGTTCTGGCAAAGGCCATGACGCTGCCCCAACATCAGGCGGCAGTGGTGATCCTGGAGAATTATACAGAGCCGCAGATTGGTGAACAGTTCCGTGATCGTGGCACGGCCTGGTTCGTCGGCTTACGAAACCTCGGATATCAGCACATCGTCTTCCTGCAAGGCAATGGCGGTATCAACCCCGAGGGATTAATTACACTTGCCGAATACAATTAACAAAGTCGGGTTACAAATCCCGCCCGCAGGACACGACTCATGATCCTGCGGGCGGGTTGCTTTTTCAGGCCCCCTTCGCATCCGGTTTCAAGGATGAAAATGACCGGCAAAACTTTGACACCGCGCGTTCAGCCTTTATTCTTGGTCCGTGCGCACCGTTTCCGTACAACTGGGAAATCGCAGTTACGCGATCAAAATTGCGCCGGGTTTGATTGACCAACTCGGCCGCGAATGCGCGCGCCTGAAGCTCGGCGCGCGGTGCGCCATTATCACCGACACCAACGTCGGCAGACGGTTTGCCAAAGCAGCTTTCAATTCCCTCGCCACGACAGGGTTTTCGCCTTCACTGATTGTGGTTCCGGCGGGCGAAACGGCCAAAAGTTTGAAAACCGTCCAGACCTGCTACGACCTGCTCGCGGCGCACCGGCTCGAACGCAAATCCTTCATCGTCGCGCTCGGCGGCGGCGTGGTCGGCGATCTGGCCGGGTTCGTCGCCGCGACGTATTTGCGCGGCATCGCGTTCGTGCAGGTGCCCACGACGCTGCTGGCGCAGGTGGACAGCTCCGTCGGCGGCAAGGTCGGCGTCAATTTAAAGGCTGGGAAAAACCTGGTGGGCGCGTTTTATCAGCCGCGTTTGGTGTTGTGCGATCTCGATACCCTGCGCACTTTGCCTGAACGCGAGTTTCGCGCCGGTCTCGCCGAAGTCATCAAATACGGCATCATTTACGACGCGAAATTGTTCGCGCAACTGGAACGTGACCTGCCCAAGCTGCTGCGGCGTGAACTGAAGACGCTTGCCACTGTCATCGCGCGCTGCTGTGAAATCAAGGCGGAGGTCGTGGGCCAGGACGAGACGGAAAGCGGCCTGCGGGCGATCCTGAATTTCGGCCACACCATCGGCCATGCCATTGAGAACATTTCCGGCTATGGGAAATTTCTACACGGCGAGGCGATATCCATCGGCCAGGTTGCCACCGCAAAACTGTCCTCCGGGCTGGCGGGTTTGTCCGCAGACGATGCCGGGCGGATCCGGGATTTGTTCAAGCGTGCCGGCCTGCCGGTAGGCATCAAATTAAGCACGCCGCGGCGAAGGAGGCTTTTTGCCGCGATGCGGCTGGACAAAAAGGTCAGCGGCGGCGAAATCAAATTTGTGCTTGCCCGAAAAATCGGCAACGTAATCTGGGGACAGCGCGTGCCGGAAAATCTGCTCAACTGCGCGCTCGATGAAATCGTAATTCGCAAATCATAAATCCAAAATCAAACATGGTTCTGGTCATAGATAACTACGATTCGTTCACCTACAACCTCGTGCAGTATCTCGGCGAGTTGCAGGTGGAATTGCAGGTGCGGCGCAACGACGAGGTCACGCTCGACCAAATCCGCGCGCTGAAGCCGGAACGCATCCTCGTGTCGCCGGGACCGTGCTCGCCGCGCGAATCGGGATTGTCGAACGAGGTCATCCGCACGTTCGGGCAGGAAATGCCCGTGTTCGGCGTCTGCCTCGGCCACCAGTGCATCGGGCACGTGTTTGGCGCGGAGGTGGTGGTGAATTACCGCATGATGCACGGCAAAACCTCGCCGATCAAACACAACGGCAAGGACCTTTTCGTGGGCATGGCCAATCCCTTTGTCGCTACCCGCTATCATTCGCTCGTCATCAAGCGCGATACACTGCCTGATTGCCTGGGAATCACCGCCGAGAGCGATGAAGGCGAAATCATGGGTGTGCGGCACAAGACGCTGCCGATCTGGGGCGTGCAGTTTCATCCGGAAAGCATCCTGACCGAAAACGGGCGTCAGATTATCAAGAATTTTCTCAGGTTGAAGTAATGGCGTGGCGCGTTATACTCAAAAGCTCATGCAAATTGTTTTGCTGAAATCGAAGGTTCACCGTGCCACCGTCACCGGCGGCAACGTGAAATATGAGGGCAGTCTGACCATCGCGATTGACCTGATGGAAAAGGCCGGCCTGCAGCCGTATGAAAAAATTCTCTGCGGCAACATGGCCAACGGCGAACGGTTCGAGACTTATGCCATTGCCGGCAAACGCGGTTCAGGCGAAATCATCATGAACGGCGCGGTGGCGCATCTCGGCAAAAAGGGCGATTTGCTGACCATTATGAGCTTCGCGGTCGTCGGCAAGACGAAGGCAAAAAAGTGGCAGCCGCGCGTCGTTGTGCTCGGCAAGGGGAACAAGATTGTGGACGAGCGGGGGATATAAGACGCAAAAAGTCGGGCGGGCAGTCCTCTGCCCGCCGTTCGTCCTACAAAGTTTGCGGCGCGCACGGAGTGACGCGCCCTACCAATAATCTTCAGAAGTTCTTGGCGGCTTCGTTCCAGTTGATCACGTTCCAGACCGCCTTCAGATAATCGGCGCGCTTGTTCTGGTATTTCAGATAGTAAGCATGCTCCCAGACGTCCACGCCGAGCAGCGGTTTGCCTTCACAACCGGCGATGGCCTTGCCCATGAGCGGATTGTCCTGATTGGCAGTGGAGACGATTTCCAGTTTGCCGCCGTTGGAAACGAGCCAGGCCCAGCCGCTGCCGAACCGGCCGATGCCCGCCGCTTCAAACTTCGCCTGAAAATCGGCGAATGAGCCGAAAGCGGTCTTGATGGCGTCGCCGAGCTTGCCGGTGGGCGCGCCGCCGGCCTTGGGCGCGAGGATTTTCCAGAAGAACGAGTGGTTCCAATGGCCGCCGCCGTTGTTGCGCACCGGGCCGCGAATGTTGTCCGGCACAGACGCGAGGTCCTTGATCAACGCGTCGAGCGATTTGGCCTCGAGTATGGCGTTGCCGGCGATGGCTTTGTTGAGGTTGTCCACGTAAGCTTTGTGATGACGGTCGTGATGGATTTCCATCGTCAGCGCGTCAATGTGCGGTTCCAGAGCTTCCTTGGGATAGGGCAGGGGCGGTAGTTCATGTGCCATAATTTTTAATCCTTTCGTTTCCTTTTGTTAATCCTCGAAATCAAATTGCGCCAGAGCCGGAAAAAAAGCAAGTGCGATGAATCAACAACCTATGCACCAATTACTTTTGAACTTCCAACTGGAATTCGTTCTCAAAGTAACTTGTGCCCAAGACCCGGTCTTTGCGAACAACTCCATTATCACAAACAACGCACCCGCTTTGGAGTGCGGTGACATGTCACCGCTTTCAAAGCGCCGACGGCGGCGCAATCCAAAATTTGGTTCGCGGGTACGCTCGTCCCATCAAAATAGCGCAGGTGTCCTGCTGGCAAATCAGGCAAGGTGCAGACCAGAGGCCAGCGCCACTCTCATTTCGCCAGTTCCACAAAATTGTTCAGCAGTTGCAATCCGACCTTCTGGCTTTTTTCCGGGTGAAATTGCGTGGCGAAAACATTGTCGCGCCAGACGGATGACGCGAATTTGTCGCCGTAATCCGTCCGCGTGGCGACAATGCCCGTATCCACCGGTTGCGGATAAAAGCTGTGGACGAAATAGACGTAACTGCCTTCGGCCACGCCGCGAAACAGCGGACAATCCGGTTTTACGATTTCAAGCTGGTTCCAGCCGATTTGGGGAATTTTCAGTCCATGCTTTTCCGAAAAGCGGACGACTTTGCCTTTGAAAATGCCGAGTCCGGCAGCGCAACTGTTGAATTCCTCGCTTTTCTCAAACAGCGCCTGGTAGCCGACGCAGATGCCGAGGAACGGTTTGCCGGATTTGATGAACGCCTGCGCCGCTTCCAGCAGTTCCTGTTTGCGCAGGGCGTTGATGCAATCGTCAAACGCTCCGACGCCGGGCAGCACCATCGCCCGCGCACCGCCGATTTCATCCGGGCGTTGTGCGATGCGTACGTCCGCGCCGGCCTTGAGCAGGGCCTTGTGGACGCTGCGCAGATTGCCGGAACCGTAATCGAGCAAAGCAATCACGCGGCTAATTTAGCCACAAATGGACACGGCGTAAAGCCGCGTGGCGGCCACGCCGCCATACGCGGATAGAACGCAGATTTTTTTTGGGTAAATCCGTCATTGTTTCAAAAAACTTTGGAAAAGAATTTTTTTGTGATATTCCATTTCGGAGATGGACAACCATTCAGCGCCAATCGCAGCATCTGCCCAACGTTCGGTGGTCCGTTTTTGGCCCTGGCTCTTGGTTCTGCTGGTGCTCTTGTTTGTGGGTTTCATCCGGGTTCGACTGCTGGAAATGCCGTTGGAGCGTGACGAAGGAGAATATGCCTACGCGGGACAACTGATTCTGCAGGGAATTCCCCCCTATGAACTGGCGTATAATATGAAGTTGCCGGGGACCTACTTTGCTTACGCGCTCGGCATGGCGGTGTTCGGGCAGACCACCCGCGGGGTGCATTTGACGCTGCTGCTGGCAAACAGCCTTACGCTGGTTTTTATTTTTTTGCTGGCTCGAAAACTTTTCGGAGCGACCGCCGGGGTGGTGGCGTGTGCCAGTTATGGAATCATGTCGCTGAGTCCGGTGGTGTGCGGCACGGCGGCCCATGCGAACCATTTTGTGGTTTTGTTCGCGGTGCCGGCGACCCTGCTTCTGTGGCAGGCTGGAGAATTCGAACGTCCGGCGCTCCTGTTTTTCAGCGGGTTCCTGTATGGGCTGGCATTTTTGATGAAGCAACAGGGGATCTGGTTCTGCCTGTTTGGGTGGGCCGGCCTTGCCTGGCAGGTCATTTCTCCCAAAGCCGTCTCCCGGCTTCAATTCGCCAAAGCGGCTTCCGTTTTTGGGGTGGGAATGGTTTTGCCTTTTGGTATGACCTGCCTTTATCTGGCGGTCGCCGGTGTGTTTGCCCGATTCTGGTTTTGGGCCTTTGGCTACGCGCGCCATTACGTCTTGTCTGACGATTACAGGTTGGGCTGGCAGTATCTTGTCCAACACCTGGAGGGAACGGCCCGGGTTTCGGCTGGATTCTGGCTTCTTGCCATCCTGGCCCTGCCACTTGCCTTGCGTGATCGGGAACTCCGCAGGCGCGCGGGCTTCGCGGCGGTTTTCTGGATTTGTTCGTTTCTCGGCACGGCCACCGGATTCATTTTCCGGGAACATTATTTCATCCTCGTTCTGCCCGCATTTGCCATGTGGGTTGGGCTGGCGGTCGGTTCCTGGCGGCAGGTTTTCCGGTCTGCAATCTTGAAAGCCATGCCAGTGATTTTATTTGTTGCCATTCTGGGTTGGGACGTTTGGATGCAAAAAGAACTGTTTTTCCAGCTGTCTCCGGTCCAGGCCAGCCAGACCATCTATCCGGGCAATCCTTTTGTGGAATCACTGGCGGTCGCCGGGTACATTCGCGAACATTCCTCCCCGACCGACCGGCTGGCGATCCTCGGTTCGGAGCCGGAAATTTATTTTCTGGCGCAACGGCATTCAGCCACCGGTTACATTTACACTTATCCGCTCATGGAGTTGCAGCCATACGCCGAGAAGATGCAACAAGAGATGATCGGTGAAATTGAATCAAACCAGCCGGCCTATCTGGTGCTGGTCATGTATAAAACCTCGTGGCTGATTCGCCACGCCTCGGACGCAGCCATCTTCCACTGGTTCGACGCCTACACCAAGGCGTTTTACGAGCGGGTGGGAGTGGTTGGTGTGCGCCCAACGGGGGAAGCCGTCGGCGTCTGGGATGCTGGTGCCGTTAATTTTCGCGATCCGCTCGACCAGTTCATCATGATTTACCGGCGCCGGCCAGATCTGGCGACGGGTCCGCCCCACCCGAACTAGCCGGCGGCACCGTGCAGTTCCCGTTCCGTCTTCAACCGCAACTGTCCGCAAGCGGCGTCAATGTCGCCGCCTTTTTCGCGGCGCAACGTGGCGATGACCTTTTGCTTCTCCAGCGCGGCGAGAAAATTTTCCTGGGTTTCCTCGTCCGGGCGTTCCCACGGCAGACCCGCGACTTGGTTGTAAGGAATCAAGTTCACCTTGGCAAAAAGCCGGCGCGCGAGCGCGGCCAGCGGTTTGGCCTGCTCAATCGAATCGTTTACACCGGCGATCAAAATATACTCGAACGTGAGCCTCCGGCCTTTTTGTCCCTGGTAATGCTCGCACGCCGCAATCAGTTCCTTGAGCGGATACTTGCGGTTCACCGGCATGATTTTGTTGCGCACTTCGTCGGTGGCGCCATGCAGCGATATCGCGAGGCGAAATTGCAACGGTTCGTCCGCCAGCCTGCGAATTTGCGGCGCGAGGCCGCTGGTGGAAATGGTGATCTTGCGGGCGCCGATGCCGCCGCCCCACGGCGCATTCAAAATGCGCAACCCCTGGAGCAGGTTGTCGTAATTTGCCAGCGGCTCGCCCATGCCCATGACAACCAGATTGTCCAGGAAGCGTGACGGGTGGCGGGTGGCGGGTGGCGGGGTCGCGTCACTTGTCATTTGCCGCTTGTCACTTGCCACGCCGCGTTCGACTGACATGACCTGCTCCACAATTTCGTCCGGGGTCAGGTTGCGTTTCCAGCCGTCGAGGCCGCTCGCGCAAAATTTGCAGCCGTAGGCGCAGCCGACCTGGGTGGAAACGCAGAGCGTATGGCGGTCACTGGCTTCGCCGTAAAGCGCGGGATTGGCAGGAATCAGAACGCTTTCGATGAGCGAATGGTCGTGAAGCCGCCAGAGAAATTTCTGCGTGGTGTCGGGCGCGCCCTGTTTGCGGAGGAGTTCGAGCGTTTGGAGCGAGAAGTTTTCCTTCAACTTTTCACGGAGCGGCCTGGGCAGATTCGTCATCGCTTCCCAGCCCGTGACGCGATGGGCATAAAGCCATTCGAGCAACTGGGCCACGCGATATTGGGGCTGCTGCCAGGCGGCGAACTGCGTTTCCAGTTCCTCGCGCGTCAGCGATTTGATGTCCTGCAACACCTCCGCAACTTAACCGGCGCGGGACGGGAAACCAAGACATTGCGCGCCGGCCACGCGAGTTGACCCGCGGCAAATGGCATGCAAATCGAGGTTGCAGTTTAAGTGGTTGGTGGTAATAGTAAATCTGTGTCACGAAATGGCCAGATTGTCTGCCGGTCGCGTCTTATCGCGCGGCCCGTGAAAGTTTGCACCCCGTCACCCATTGAAAGGATTCATCCATGAAAAATTCACGCAGGAAAAACCACGGACTTGATCGCCGTCAGTTTATCCGGTCTTCCGCCCTCCTGGCCGGCACCGCGCTGCTGTCGCCCTGGGCGATTTCCAACCTCCGCGCCGCCTCCGCTCCCGCCAGCGCTGCCGCCGGCAAACGCACCGCGGTGGACCAGGTGACGCTGGGCAAGACCGGCATCAAACTCAGCCGGCTGGGCATTGGGACCGGCAGCGACAGCGGACGGGAACAAACCGCCCTCGGCCGGGATGGATTCACCAAACTCATCCACTACGCCTACGATCAGGGCATCACCTACATTGACACCGCGGAATCCTACCGCACTTTTGAATGGATCAGCGGTGCGGTCAAAGGATTGCCGCGCGAAAAACTTTTTATTCAGTCCAAGGTGGACGGCAAGCCGGCCGATGTGCTGGCCGTGATTGACCATCACCGCAAGGTGTTCGACACGGACTACATTGACAGCCTGCTGGTCCATTGCATGACGAGAGGCCAATGGAGCGACGAATGGAAGCGCATCACGGACGGTTTCAATGAGGCCAGGGAGAAGAAATGGATCAGTGCGAAGGGCGTTTCCTGCCACTCGCTGCCCGCGTTGCGCGCCGCCGCCGCCAGCGAATGGACCGAGGTGATCCTGGCGCGCGTGAATCCGCAGGGCATCTACACCGATGGCGAGGTGGCGGACTGGAGCAACAGCATCCATCATGACATCGCACCGGTGATGCAGGAGATCAAAACGATGCACGCGAAGGGCGTTGGCGTGATTGGCATGAAAATTTTTGGCGCCGGCAGTTTCACCGACCCGGCGGATCGGGAAAAATCCATCCGCTTCGCGATGGCCAACAAGGACATTGACGCCGTGGTCATCGGCTTTACCAGCGCAAAACAAATTGACGAAGCGATTGCCCAAATGAACCGCGCTCTCGCCGAAGTTTGACGTGGCTAAAGCGCCGGTCGTGGCGGCTCAATAAGTCAGCATTTCCAGTTCGCGGATGCCGGTATCAGTCAATTGCCAGCGGCTGCCGCGTTGAACCACCAGGTGGCGGCAGGGGTTGGCTTTTTCCTCGGCCTCATTGACTGAAAGCAATTGAAACCGGCCCGGGCTGTGAATTTCCGAGGCGGCGCGCGGCATCAGCGCGAACGCGACACAATTGTAATTCAGGGCGATTTCATAGCCCGCGACGCCCTCTTTCTGGGCGATGGGATTGGGCAGGACCAGCATCGGATACCGTTTCAGGTAGTGAAAGTTCGTCGAACGCACCAGCACGCGGCAAAGCTCGGTCTGGCCGCGGATGAAATTCAACAGGCTGAATTTGGCGGCGGGGTTGTGTTCGGCGAGCAGAATTTCGCGCGCGTCGAGGCCGTTGAGGTTCTGGCCGTTCCAAATGCCGTGGTCGTTGCGCTGGGTGGGAAAGGTTTGTTTATACCAGCCGGCAAAGCCCTCGTTGACGAATACGTTCAATTCGAAATGCACATGAGCGCGCTCCTTCAAGATCGTTTCCGCGCTCGAAGTGCGGCCCATCGTGGCGATGACTTCGCCGGCCTTGACTTGTTTGCCGATGGCGAGGCCGGGCTGGATTTCGCTCAAATGCGCGTAAAGCGAATAGATTTCGATGCCCTCGATGATATGGCGGATAACAACGTATTTGCCGTAGTTCGAGAGCGACGGCCTGGTGCTGAAATAGACCACTATGCCATCGGCGGTGGCCATGACGGCGTCGGTCGGTTCGCCATGGCGGTCGTGCTGGAGACTGCGGATGTCGAGGCCTTCGTGCATTTTGTTGCCATCGTTGCGGACGCAGCCAAAGCTGCCGCTCGTCCACTCCTTGTTGGGCGCGGTCGGGGCAAAGAATTTCAGTTCGTCGCCCATTTCATACAACGCGTGATTGGCGGTGGGGAATTGGAACGGCGATTGCGCGAAAAGGCTGGCCCCCAATCCCAGGGACAGCGCAACGGCGGAAAAAATGGCGCGGTCAACAGCGGGGAAAATCATTTTAGATCGGATTTGTGGATTTGCTTCGCGACGTTGTTGAGGCCAAGCACCAATTGATCGGCCTCATCGCGCTCACAATCGGTTGTGAACACCAGCACGCCATTGTCGATACGGCGCGAGATGACTGGCGCGGCGAGCCAGCGGCTGTCAGCACCCTTTTTATGATTCCTGGACAATTCCAGCGGGTAAGCGTCCTCCAGCAGCAGGCGGTTGAGGCGCAGCGGGGTGTTTCCCTCCGGGTTCTGGGCATTCTGAGCGAGGAGTTGCTGCGTTTTCGGCCGCAAAACGACACCCGCAAAACGCTGAGCATCATAGATTGAGTGGCCGCGAATGATTCGGTTAAGGTCCTCCACGAGTGCTGTTTGCAACGGGATTGGGCTGGAGTTTGTCCCTTGGTAGCTCGCCAGTATTTCCAGCGTTGCTGCGGACAACCGGCTCTTGAGGAAGAGGGAAACCGCGTCTGCCGGCTGCTGTAATTTGCCGGCAAAGGATGGCAGATTGACGATGTCATTCGCTGAAAACGGTGAGTAATCATTTTCGCTCCATTGGCTCCAAATGGCGAAATGACCTCCGGGATTGGCGGCGGAATATTGTTCGAGCAACCAGGAGCCGTTTTCATCGAATTTAATTTCGATGGCAAACCCCCCGCGCGTGTCAATGACTTTGGCCGAGACGATATTGGCTTCCGACAATATCGGTTCGCGCTTGATGGTGACGAGTACGGGGTTGGAGCGAAGCACGGAAATGTTCTGGCTCGTGCCGGCGGGGTCGGGACTCACCTCGATATGCACGCGCAAGGTGCCAACCTCCTTTTCCGGTTTGCCAGTCTGGCAGCCGCAAACCGGTCCCAGCAGGAATGCCAGCGCCAAATAGATGTTGAATCGTCGCGCCAAAACTTTCATAGTGGGCCTCACAAAACCGCAACGCGCGAACAAAGTAAAGACACTTATGGGCAAACAATCCAACAAAGTTGAAAATCGAAGACGCCGGAAGAGCTACCTCAAACGCAAACGGACGGCGGCGAAAATGAAAAAAGCCGCGAAGTCCAAACCCGCGGCGTGAGCGCCACTCTTTCGGGAAATCAAAAGGCCATCCGAACGGGTGGCCTTTTTTGTTTTTGCGCAAATTTTCAAATTCTTCAAAAACAAACTTCTTCACCGCGCGGAATTTCCGCCGAAAAACCGGTGAATAATTCCTCGTTCAAACCGGGTGAACCGCCTGATTCCATTGGCGGATTCGAGTTGTTCGCAGGTTGTTCACGGGCCGTTTTCGGTGAACAAGCTGTGCATATCAAATCGTTGTCGGTTTGGGAATTTCAGTTATGATGTTCACAGTTCATTGAAAGAACGAAGCGGGCGGTAAAGATCGAAAGATTGAGTTGTCCGTTTCAGGATAATCCCAGGTGACTGGGGAAAAGTTGGGTCAGGCTGGTTGGCCCGGCTCCTCTGAAGTTGGATCGCAAGGTTTGATCAGGAGGCAGAATTCACCAGTTCCTCTGGCGGTGTTCGCACACCGTCAAATGCGAATGAGGGACTTGGCGGCGAGGGGCGATGAGAAGCCGCTCCAAGCCGGGTCAAGTAGTTCAGGCCGGTTTCGAGCCTGGGCGAATCGCAGTTACCCAGAGGGTATCCGGTTGTTACTGCGCATCAGCACGGACGGGCGACTCTGGCGGTCACGCAAAAAACGGGATCAGCCAAAAGAAAGACGCCGAAAGGCGGGACAACATGAGCGTTCGCACCGGGAAGGACACGACGGCTCGGCAGGCTGCGTGAAAACCTTCCAAGCGTCGGCGATGTTAAAAACGACACCGCTGGGCTGTGAGCGAAAAGCAACCTGAGAGTGAAGAGGCGAGACCCGTGGCTTCGGGCTAACGCGCCGTCAAGAGCGGCGGCTGACCCGGGGCTAAGTGGTGAAGACGCGAAGAGCAAATCACAGACGTGTCTTCATCTGGTTTGCAAGCTGGTGGCGCAACCATCAGTTCAAGCAGGCTGAAAAGCCTCACTCGAAATCCAGTGTCCGCAAGGCGCTGGACGGCCCTGCCACGAGGCCGAAGACTCCGCTTGCCGTGGAGAATGGCGTCGGGAAGCTGACAGCCCCCGAAAGGGGCGCGCCTAATGTCGGCATGGGAAAGAGAGCTTGGCGCACTCCCATCCCCCATTTGTCCCTGCTCGACCGCAAGGCCGGGCAGGGACTTATTGTTTTTACGGATGGGGAAACATTCAACATCGAACATCGAACGCCCAACATCGAATTGAAAACAAGTCGTTGAATCGGCATCTCCATTGGATGTTCGGAGTTCGATGTTGGTTGTTCGATGTTCCAGTCAGTCAGTGCCAGAAAGCCGCAGGAGAAACGGCGGACTTGTCGCGCTGAAATCCTGACGTAGCGGCGTCTCGGCAGAGCGCTGCAAATTGTGCCGAGAATTCAATTGGCGGCTTTCTCCCGAAAGCCACTACGCCGATGGTGGACACTCCGCATTCCGCATTCCGCATTGGCAACGGACGCTTTTCCTGAATTCAGTTTGGGATGGACGATTGGGGCAATTGGCGTTTGAATTTTAACCGTGACGAGATTCGTCTTCCGCAATCACGTCGGCCATTGTGGTGAAAAGAGTCATTGCATCATCAAATACGTTTTTGGCATCTAGCAGATTGACCGGATTATTGCGGTCAAAAGTCGGGCTTTCGTTAGTATTGGGGAATAGTAGTTTAGTGGATCCCTCATCTAACTTGTCAAAAAATCGCATCCCTTTTTCTGTAATAGCATATGAATCGTCGAACCATTGGTCGAATCCGGGCAGGATTCCTTTTTTTAGGGCTTGAGAATATTCTAAACCAAGACGCTTGTGTAGCTGCTCCAAAGAATGTCCTTCACCATTTTTCTTTTTAGGATCAAAAATCGTCGAGTTGCGTCCGCAAAGATAAACCAAACGTGATTTATATCCCAATTCCAGAGTATGCCGCATAAGGAAAAGCAGTGGAACTCCTACTATGTCTGCTGGGCGAAGCTGCAAAATGGTGGCGTAGGGCGGCTGAACAAGGATATGCAGATGCAGAAAGTAATTTGGGTGTTGGCCGACACGATGCCGATGACGTTGCCCCGGTCATCCACCAGCGCCCCGCCCGAATTGCCCGGCTGCACCGGCACGCTGATTTGAAAATAGCGCGGGTCATCCGCCGCGCCGGACAGCGACGCGATTTCCCCCTTGGCCAGCTTGGGCGCGAACCCCTGCAAACCGATGTCGGGAAAACCAATGGTCGCCACCGTGCCGCCCAGATTCACCGTGCGACTGGCGGCAATGGGCAGCGGTGCAGACCTCCCGGTTGCCTTCAACAATGCCAGATCATTGGCCGCATCCACCTGAACCACTTTGGCGTCAATCAAACCGGCGCTCGTGAGCAAACGAACTTTCATCGCATCCTTGACCACATGATAGTTTGAAATCAAATAACCATCATCCGTGATGAAAAAGCCTGTGCCGCTGGCAATGGGAGAATCACTTTGGTCAAGAGTTCCTTCTTTGTGCGGTCTAAATTGTCGGGATAAACGTTGCGCCTCGGCAATTTGGGCAGGGGTCATTTGTTGAGCAATGCGATCTCGACCGGTTTGTGCATTTGGATAGCCTTGAACAGCGGAAAGATTAAACCACTTGTAAGCTTCAACATAATCTTGTGGCACACCCTGACCATCGGCATGCATCGCACCGAGATTGCATTGCGCCAGAATATCACCTTGATTTGCAGCTTTGCGATACCACGTTGCGGCTTCCGTTGTATCGCTCGTAACGCCCCAACCTTTCTCATAAGCAAGCTGGATGCGTCGGCGGCGCTGGCGGCGAGCGGGGCGTTGCCGGAGAATGTTAATTACGCGGTCAAGAGCAGTTTTCTGTTGAGCTTCCTCGAATCTGTCCCCGCCGTTTCCGCTAAACTCAAAGCGCCAATCACGGCTGACCGGAAGTTTGAGGAGGTGGTTAAGTCGGCACAAGCCGCCGCCGTCCTCGTCCTCGTTTATTGATGTAGCAGCGGACGTGAGTCCGCTCATTATTCCGGCGGGAGAAGAAGTTAGAGCCGACTCACGTCGGCTGCTACGGTGGGAGGCGCGGCGGTGCTGGTGCTGTTTTATTGATTTGGTAGGGCGGGCAGTCCTCTGCCCGCCGACCGCCAATCGCAAAAACACGGCGCGCACGGAGTGACACGCCCTACCTTTCGGCTCGCGGAGACGCTCGCCCCACCAAAAAGACGGCGGCGCTCTGCCGAGACGCCGTTACGGAGCAACCGTTCTCATGCCAAAAAAATCTTGCCCTCTTTCCAAACTCATCACAACCTTGACTAACAAGAATAATTAAACGAGTTTGAAAAGGATTTATGGGACGCATTTACAACAACATCGTCGAAACTGTCGGACGCACTCCGCTGGTCAAGTTGAACAAAGTCACCGCCGGCCTGCCCGCGACCATTCTCCTCAAGTGCGAATATTTCAATCCGCTCAGCAGCGTCAAGGACCGCATCGGCATGGCAATGATTGAGGACGCCGAGAAACGCGGCATCCTCAAAAAAGACACCGTCATCATCGAGCCGACGAGCGGCAACACCGGCATCGCGCTCGCGTTCGTCGCGGCCGCCAAGGGTTACAAAATCATTTTGACCATGCCCGAAACGATGTCGGTAGAACGGCGCACGCTTTTGGCCATGCTCGGTGCGAAACTGGTTTTGACGCCCGGCGCGGAGGGCATGAAGGGCGCCATTGCCCGCGCGGAACAGCTCGCCAAGGAAACGCCGAACGCCTGGATTCCGCAGCAGTTTGAAAATCCGGCCAACGTGGAGATTCATCGCAAGACCACGGCGGAGGAAATTTGGGCCGACACGGACGGCAAGGTGGACATCTTGGTCGCCGGTGTGGGAACAGGCGGCACCATCACCGGTTGTGCGGAGGTGATCAAGGCGCGCAAGCCATCCTTTGAAGCCATTGCGGTGGATCCGAAGGATTCGCCGGTGATTGGGCAAACACTAGCCGGCCAGCCGTTGAAGCCCGGCCCGCATAAAATCCAGGGATTGGGTGCCGGGTTTATCCCCAAGAACCTGCATTTGAAGGATGAGAAGGGCAATCCGCTGATCAAGGAATCCATACCTGTTGCCAACGACGACGCGTTTGCCATGGCGCGGCGGCTGGCCAAGGAAGAGGGCATTTTGTGCGGCATTTCAACCGGCGCCAACGTCTGGGCGGCGATTCAAGTGGCCAAACGGCCGGAGAACAAAGGCAAGCTGATCGTCACCATCGCGCCGTCCACGGGCGAGCGTTACCTCAGCACGCCCCTGGCCGCCGAAGCGAAGGCGGAAGTGGGCGGATAGAGGAAGAGGAGTAATGGAAATTGAACCCCGCCAGCCCATTGCTCCACTACTCCAATTTCATTAAAATAATTGTTGCATTTGGCGGGTTTTGCCCGTAATTATTGGGTGTCGAAGGTTTTAAGGACCTCGTTTTTGCGGGGTTGCTTCCCAAGATTCAACAATTCAAAACTGGTTTAGGGATTAATTCCTGCCTTCGAGCACACAACATATGAGCGGTTCAGAAAACAACAACGACGATAAAACGTCGAATTACGGTTCGGGCTTTCTGGAGATTTCCGAAAAGGGTTTCGGGTTTCTCCGCACGGTCGCCAACCATTTTCACCCCAAACCGACCGACATTTTTGTCACGCCGGACACCATCCGGCGCAGTTTCCTGCGCGAGGGCAGCTATGTCGCCGGTCCGACCCAGCCGCCGCATCGCGGCACGAGTCCGCAGCTCAAGGCCGTTGACAAGGTCAATGAGATGCCGTTTGAGGATTACACCAAGGCCGTCCGCTTTGAAAACCTCACCACGATTGACCCGATTGAAAAGTTCAACCTCGAAACCACTCCCGACCTGCTCGAAACGCGCATCATTGACCTCGTCACGCCGATTGGCAAGGGCACGCGCGGGTTGATTGTCTCCCCGCCGCGCAGCGGCAAGACCACCATTCTCAAGCAAATTTGCAACGCCATCACCACGAACCATCCCGATGTCTATGTCATGGTGCTGCTCATTGACGAACGTCCGGAGGAAGTCACGGATTTTCAACGCTCGGTCAAAGCCGAGGTGGTTGCGTCGTCGAACGACATGGATTTGGAAACGCACGTCCGTCTTTCGCGTTTCATGGTTGAGCGTTGCCGGCGCATCGTCGAATCCGGCAAGGACGCTTTTATATTGATGGATTCGCTCACGCGCATCGCCCGCGCCTACAACAGCGTTCATGGCGGCAGCGGCCGCACGATGACCGGCGGGGTGGACGCGCGCGCGCTGGAAATCCCGCGCAAGATGTTCGCCTCGGCGCGCAAAATTGAGGAGGGCGGTTCGCTGACGATTCTGGCCACCGCGCTCGTGGACACCGGGTCGCGCATGGACGAATTGATTTTCCAGGAGTTCAAAGGCACGGGCAACATGGAATTGATTCTCGACCGCAAACTGTCCGACCGGCGGCTGTTCCCGGCCATTGACATTCCCAAGAGCGGCACGCGCAAGGAGGAAAAACTTTTCCCGGCCAAATATCTTGAAGCCATCCGCAAATTGCGCCGCACAATGGTGGACCTGAATCCCATCGAAGCGATGGAAACGCTCACCGCCGCGCTCAAGAAACACAAGACCAACGAAGAGTTGCTCATCAAGCTGGAAAAAGGCAGTTGAGTTGAAATGCGGACGGGCGTTCGGACCGGCATGTTCGGATTTCTTAAAAAACGCCGCCGTGACAGGATTCGGAGCCAGCCGTTCCCTTCCGAATGGCGCGACATTCTCCTGCGCCGTTATTCCATGTATTCCCGCCTCCCGCCGGCGGATCGCCGGGAATTGGAGGGACACATTCACGTTTTCCTGGCGGAGAAACGGTTCGAGGGCTGTGGCGGGCAGGAAATCACCGATGAAGTGAGGGTGTTGATCGCGGCGCAGGCGTGCCTGTTGCTGCTGCACCGGGACACGGACTGCTACCCGCTCCTGCACAGCATCCTGGTTTATCCCTCCAGTTACATCGCCAAAACGTGGCACTGGGAAAAGGACGGGACGATTGCCGAGGGAGAGCAGGTGCGGGGAGGTGAATCCTGGCCGCACGGGACGGTGGTTCTGGCGTGGGATGGGGCGATTGCCGGCGCAGTGGAGTTGAGCAAAGGCCGGAATCTGGTCCTTCATGAATTTGCCCACCAGCTTGACGAGGAAGACGGCATCGCTGACGGCGCTCCGCTCCTGAGCGGGTCAAACTTGTGGCAAATCCACCACCGCTACCAAACGTGGGCCAAAGTTCTGAGCGCGGAATTCCACCAGCTCCGCCGCGCGGCGGAAGACGGCCGGGAGACGGTCCTGGACACCTATGGCGCCCAAAATCCCGCGGAATTTTTCGCCGTGGCCACGGAATGTTTTTTCGAGAAACCCGGTCAACTCAAGGAACGGCATCCGGCGTTGTATGCCGAGTTGCAGGAATTCTACCGGCAGGACCCGATGCTTTATGCGCCGGCGTGCCCGGACAAACATGAAATTTCAACGTGAAAACAAATCCCGGTCGGGAATGACGGCGGCCGGATCGTTTCATTTCGGCGTTCCTAGTAACGATTGGGGTGATAACATATAATATTAAATTGCTATTGACCTCTCCCTTGGGCGTGACATTGTTACAAACATTCCAGCGTTTTGTAATTTCACAATTGATCAATTTTGGATATATACGACATCAACAACACCCTATGAGAACTCCTCAAACCTTGTTGATTTTTGCCGTGGTGATGCGGGGAGCCCTGACTGGATTCGCACAGCCCACCATCATTACCCAGCCGACGAATCAGATTGTTTTTGGTGGCAGCAACGTAATTTTCACTGTAGCGGTATCGGGTACTGGGCCATTCACCTATCAATGGCAGTTCAACGGAACCAATTTGCCGAATGCCATCATCACCACGCTGGCGGGTAATGGCTTTCTTTCTGGTTTCGGTGGTGGTTATTATTCTGGTGATGGTGGCATGGCCACCAACGCCAGCCTATCTATTCCATCCGGGGTTGCCCTAGATCATGTTGGCAACCTGTATATTGCTGACAGCAGCAACAACCGCATCCGAAAGGTGGATACCAACGGCATCATCACTACCGTGATTGGCAATGGCACAAATGGTTTTTCTGGTGATGGCGGTACGGCCACCAACGCCAGTCTGAGCGGCCCTGCCTGTTTGGCCTTTGATGTTCTCGGGAACCTTTATATAGCCGATGCGGGCAACAATCGGATCCGAGAAATGGATACCAACGGTATCATCACCACCGTTGTCGGCAATGGCACAAATGCCTTTTCGGGCGATGGGGGAATGGCAACCAATGCCAGCTTAAGCGGGCCTGCCAGTCTTGCATTTGATGGGCAAGGCAACCTTTACATTGCTGACACCAGTAATAGCCGCATCCGAAAAATTGATGCCAACGGCATCATTACAACGGTCGCTGGCGGTGGTTCCCTTCTGATAATGTGGGGGCCTGATTCAGGGTATGAATCAATTCCGGCAACCAACGCGATATTGAATGAGCCATTTGGCATTGCCGTGGATGCCAACGGGAATCTTTTCCTAGCAGACACATATGATGAGCGTATTGAAATCGTTGACACCAATGGAATCTTAACGGTTATCGCCGGACACGGTATGCTGGAAGGATTTTCAGGCGACGGTGGCGCGGCAACCAACGCACAATTCGTTCGGCCTAAGGGGGTGGCAGTCGATCCGGCTCAAAATTTGTATATTGCGGATACGCTTAATGCACGCATACGCGAAATAGATTCAAATGGCATCATCAATACTGTGGTTGGCAACGGTGCTGGTTATCCTAACGGAGCGTATGGCGGAGATGGCGGCGCCGCAACCAATGCCAGCTTGTATGATCCGATTTCCATGGTTTTCGATCCGTCCGGTAATTTATACATTGCTGATTCTTGGAATGATCGCATCCGGTTTGTTCCTTTTGGCGGCCTGCCGAAACTAGTACTGAACAATGTGGCGCTGACCAATAACGGCAATTACTGCGTGGTGGTAACGGATGCTTCCGGGAGCGTCACCAGCAGCATCGTGTCGCTGACCGTGCTGGTTCCGGCAACAATTAATGTTCAACCGACTAGTCAGATTGCTCCGGTAGGCAGCAACGTCACGCTGAATGTCGGCGGGTATGGAACCATGCCACTCGCCTATCAGTGGTTTTTCAACGGAACCCTGCTGGCTGACCAGACGAATTCACTGCTTGTATTGGAAAACGTCACCACCAACCAGACAGGCAGTTACACAGTCACAGTGACAAATCTTTATGGCAGTGCGACCAGCAGCATTGCGTCATTGATCGTCGGTTATCCTCCAGTAATTACAAGCCAGTCGTCGAACCAGATGGTTTTAATTGGCAGCAACGTACTGTTCTGTACCGAAGTGGCAGGGAGCGGACCCTTCACCTACCAATGGCAGCTTAATGGTAACAATCTCCCGAATAATCTGATTACGACCGTGGCGGGCAAGTCGGGCGCGGGTTACTCCGGTGACGGTGGGGCGGCAACAAACGCCAATCTTTATTCCCCTCAGGATGTGGCAGTGGACTCTGCTGGAAACCTGTTTATCGCTGATGCCGGCAATAACCGCATTCGTAAGGTGGACACCAGTGGAATAATTTCAACCGTAGCGGGGAAGTCCAGTGCGGGTTACTCCGGTGACGGTGGAGCAGCCACCAATGCCAGATTGAATTATGTCCGTGGCGTGGCAATAGATAGTGCCGGTAATCTGTTTGTCGCTGACACCTTCAACAACCGCATACGCAAAGTGGCCACCAACGGCATCATTGCCACTGATGCGGGTAATGCTTCAGTTGGGTTTACTGGTGATGGGGTCGCCGCCACGAATTCGGGACTGTATTATCCCGCTGGCGTGGGCTTTGATGCTGTCGGTGACCTGTTGATCGCCGATACACGGGACAACCGCATCCGCAAAGTGGACACCAACGGCCTCATTTCAACCATTGCTGGCGTAGGACCCGTGTATCCTTCTCCCGGGAGTTACTCCGGCGACGGCGGCGCGGCAACCAGTGCCCATCTAAATAGTCCTCAAGGCGTGGTGGCGGATAGCGCTGGAAATGTGTTGCTCGCAGACGCCAGCAACAACCGCGTTCGTAAAGTGGACACCAGTGGAATTGTTACAACCCTAGCGGGAAAAACCAGCGCGGGATATTCCGGTGATGGTGGGGTGGCGACCAATGCCAGCCTTAATTCCCCGCAGAGCGTGGCAGTAGGTGCCGATAGGAGCTTGTTTATCGCTGACACCGGCAACAACCGCATTCGCAAAGTGGATGGCAGCGGAACGATCACGACCGTGGCAGGTAGATCCGGATCCGGCTTTTCGGGCGATGGAGGGGTGGCGACCAATGCCAGTCTGTATAGTCCCGCAGCTATGGCTTTGGACAGTGCTGGCAATTTATTCATTGCCGACACTTCAAACAATCGAATACGAAAAGTTACTCTCTACGCTAGTTATAGGACACTTTTTTTAGGCAATGTGCAGTTGGGAGATTCGGGCAATTATAGCCTCATTGTAACAAGTCCCTTTGGCAGCGTGACCAGCAGCAATGTCACGTTGACGGTCATTGCTCTGCCGGTGATTACCTCGACACTGGCCAATGTGGATGGCAGTGTGACCTTGAACCTTTCCGGCACGCCAAACGTCAGCAGTCGCTTGTACGCGACCACGAATTTGGTCCCGCCGATCATCTGGAGCCCCATCAGCACCAACCCAGCTGGCGGAGCTTGGCAGTTCACGGATACGAATGCTCCACATCAACCGGTTCAATTCTATCGAACATCGACGCCATAAGCAGTCCGAACCCACAGGGCTGAACCCAAATGAAATGGTCAGGCTGTGAATAATGAAATCCGAAACCTGACCAATGTTACAGAGAACATCGGAAACCGGGCCGCCTTACTGCGGTCCACACCCGGGAAGAAAACTGTTGAAACAGGATTCGGTTTGTTGCTTTCTGTTGTCACCCGGTTGATGCCAGGTGTTAATGAAAAAGTTCGACAAATCCGAGACCAACGCGCTCCATTCGCGGCCGCCGCTGGAGCGGATGTTGCGCATCCATCAGGCGCTTCAATCCGGCAAATTTCCCAACGCCACCACGCTCGCCCGCGAAATCGAAGTCGCCACCAAGACGATTCATCGCGACATCGAATTCATGCGCGACCGGCTCGGACTGCCGGTGGAATATGACAGCGCGCGCATCGGCTATCATTACACCGAGGAAGTCAGCGCGTTCCCGAACATCCAGATTACCGAGGGCGAACTCTTTGCGCTCATTGTCGCTGAAAAGGCGCTCCAGCAATATCGCGGCACGAATTTTGAAAAGCCGCTGCTCAGCGCCATCCGGAAAATGGAGCAGTCGCTGCCTGAAACCATTTCACTCAACCTGGCCGACATCGAGCAGACGATTTCCTTCCGCACCCGCGCCGAGCCGATTTTGAACCTCGATATTTTCGACACGCTGGCCCGGGCGGCCGCGCACCGGCAACAAATCGAACTGGCCTATCGCAAACCCGGTCAGCCGCAGCCGGAGAAGCGCCTCGTTGACCCGTATCATCTGGCGAACATCAACGGCGAATGGTATCTGTTCGCCTACGACCACGCGCGCAAGGACATCCGCACCTTCGTTCCCGCCCGCGTGCAATCCGTGAAGCTGACCGGCCAGACCTTCGAGCGCCCGCAAAAGTTTTCGCTCGAAAAACGTTTGCGCGACAGCTTCGGCGTCCACTCCGGCGAAGGCGAATATGAAGTCGTCATCCGTTTCAACGCCCGCGCCGCCGATTACGTCCGCGAAAAGAAATGGCATGAATCGCAGCAACTCCGCGAATTGAAGGGCGGGGGAGTGGAATTGCGCCTGAAACTTTCCAGCCTGATGGAAATCGAGCGCTGGGTTCTGAGCTGGGGCGGCGACGCGAAAGTTTTGAAGCCGCGGGAACTGGCGGGAGCCGTCAGGAAATCGGCGGAAGCTATTTTGAAACAGCGCGTGTGATTTCGCGCTCACCGCTTGACGTTCAACTCTCAACTGCAAATGGCATCCTTAATTTAGGTGACAGCTCCGGCTGCTGCCAAGCAGGAAGGCCACATGATCCGCGTCATCTGCGAAGTGAGCAATGTGCGCGCAATCTCATTACAAATCATCTTGACAAGACATGCTAATCTGATATAAACTAATAAAGTAACATTCCTTAAATCTAAGAATTAACCGAACTGGTTCTCAGGAAGATTTATGAAGACACGCGTCCATCATCTATTCATCCGCCCCGGCAAAGTCTTGTGTGCCGCCGGGGTCACGCTGGCCTTGCTCTCAACCCTCAACTTTCAACTCTCAATCGCCCGCGCCCAAGGCACGGCGTTCACCTACCAGGGCCGGCTTAATAGCGGCACGAATCCGGCCACCGGAATTTACGATTTGCGTTTTACAGTTTACGACGCTGTGTCGGGAGGCAGCGTGGCGGGCTCCGCGCTGACCAACGCCGCCACGCCCGTCACCAACGGTCTGTTCACCATCATGCTCGACTTCGGCTCAGGCGTGTTCACCGGTTCCGCGCGCTGGCTGGACATCGGCGTGCGCACCAACGGCGGCGGCGCCTTCACCACGCTTTCGCCGCGCCAGAAACTCACGCCCACACCCTATGCGGTGATGGCCAACACGGCCAGCAACCTGCTGGGCACATTGCCCGCGACCCAGCTCGGCGGCACGGTGGCCAACAGCCAATTGGCCAACAATGCCGTTACCGTCGCCGCCGGAACGGGCTTGAGCGGCGGTGGCACGGTGGCGCTGGGTGGCGCGACGACGTTGAACAATGCCGGCGTGCTGTCCGTCACCGGCAACCCGGACATCACCGCCAGCACCCTCAACGGCGCGGTGACGTTGGGCGACACGGCCACCAGCGCGAACACGGCCAGCACGATGGTGAAACGCGATGCCGCCGGGAACTTCTCTGCCGGGAGCATTACCCTCAGCACCAACTTGTATCTGCCGACGGCAACGGCCAGCGCCGGCATTATTTATTCCGGCGGCAACCCCTTTGTCTATGTGGGGGGAAACGGAACGGCAAATTTCTTCGCCGGTATCGGCGCGGGCAATTTGACAATGAGCGGCCACTATAACACGGCGGTTGGTGCTTTGTCGCTGGATGCCGACACCACCGGGGGCAACAACACGGCTTATGGCTACGGGGCGTTGGGTGGAGATACAATCGGCGGTGAAAACACCGCCAGCGGCGTCAATGCGCTATGCTACAACGTGGGTGGCAGCCAAAACGTCGCCAACGGTGCAGCGGCGCTTTTCTTGAACACGAACGGCAGTGCCAACACCGCCAACGGCTATATGGCGCTTTTCTCCAACACGAGCGGTTCCAATAATACGGCCAGCGGCTACAAAACGCTTTACTTGAATACGAACGGCAATGCCAATATCGCGCTGGGCTATCAGGCGGGCTACAACCTCACCTCCGGCAGTTCCAACATTGACATCGGTCACCCGGGCCTGGCCACCGACACCAACATCATCCGCATCGGTTCGGGCCAGACGCAGACCTTCATTGCGGGAACCGTCAACGGCAATGCCGCCGGCTTGACGAATCTCAACCCGGCCGGTTTCAGCGGCTTGTTGCCCGGCAGCAGCATTGACGACGGCGGCAGTTCAACCTATCAGGGGTTTTTGAACGCGGTTCAACCGATCGGCGGCGACAGCTCGGTGGCCTTTGCCAGTCTGGCGCCCGGCGTGGTTATAAATGGCGGCACGCCATCATTCGCTTTCACCCTGAATGGTTCAACCTACGCGGTGCTGGGCTTTTCCGGCAATGAAGGGATTTCCCAGCCCTATGCTTACGAGGTGGAGGTGTTTTCATCGGGTGCCCCGCTGGATCCCGATGCCCAACTCGGTCTGAATGGCAGTCTGACTTACACGCGCAACGGCCGGACGACCAGCTTCGGCGGCATTGTCACGGCCTGCACCTTGTCGGCGTCCAACACCGCGAGTTTGCTTTATACGTTTCGTTTGGAATCACCGCTGGCCAACATGGCGCTCACGACAGATTACCGGGTCAACCAAAACCAGACGGCCCCGGCAGTGGCGGCGGCGCTCTATTTGAGCGATACCACCAACACGGCCAGCCTAAACCTCTACGGAAGTCATCCCCCCCATGACAATCTTATCCAATATGGAGAAACGGACCTGAATTTTTTCAGTCGCATCCTCGAATACGAAGGCATTTTCTATTTCTTCAACCAGGGCGCCAGTCCACCCAGTCTGGTTTTGGGCGACGCCCCATCCGCCTACCTGTCTTCGCCCAATTCGCCTTTTGCCTACTATGGAAACCTGAACACCAACGCCACGGCGGGGACGGAATATATCCAAACCTTCGCAAAGGCGTATCACCAGTCAACGCTCACTTCCGCTGTCGGCGGCTATAATTTCATCCAACCCGCGAGCTCGGTGCTCGCAGACGCTATCGGGACGGAAGGAGTCGGTGAGAATTTCGAGTTTGGTTCTTCCTCGGACCCGAGCAAAGATTACAACGATATTATCGCGGGCGTCCGGCGGGGTCGTCAGACCGTGGCGCGCGCCACCATGGCCGGTTCCAGCACGGCGCCGGATTTGCGCGCGGGTTATACCTTCACGCTCAATGATCAGACCAGCGCCGGGCTTGGCGGCAGTTATCTGGTCACTTCCGTCCACCATGCCGGCTTTGTGCGGGTGACGAATGGCGTGAGCACCTTGTTTTACGGAAATCAATTTCAAGTTGTTCCCGCTTCACTCTATTACCGGCCGCCGCTGGCAACACCCAAGCCGCAGGCCCAACCATGCACGGCCATCGTCACCGGTCCGGCCGGCGAGGAGATTTCCCCCGACAAATACGGCCGAGTCAAAGTGCATTTCTATTGGGACCGTTACGGCACGCTCGATCAAAATTCCAGCGCTTGGCTGCGCGTCGCAACCCTGTGGGCCGGGAGAAATTGGGGCATCCTCTTTCTGCCCCGCATCGGGCAGGAAGTGATGGTGAACTTCATTCAAGGCGACCCCGACCAACCCGTAATCACCGGGAGCTTTTACAATGCCGCCAACGTGCCCCCGTATAACCTGCCGTCCGAAAAAATGGTGAGCGGCATCAGGACTCGTTCTACTCCTGGCGGAGGCAGCGCCAATTATAACGAAATCAAGTTTGACGACACCTTGGGAGCGGAACTCTTCGGCCTCACCGCCGAAAAGGACATGACTATCTCGGTGGGCCACGACCTGACCACCTCGGCGAGTCACAACCTGACCACCTCGGCGAGCCAAGACCTGACAATCTCGGCTGGTAACAACCTGACCACCTCGGCGAGCCAAGACCTGACCATCTCGGCTGGCAACAACTTCATGCTCTCGGCGAGCCAGGGCATCGGCATCAATACCGGCAACAACCCCGCCTATGCTCTAAACGTCAACGGCACGGTTTCGGCCACCGCTTTCCAAGGCAACGGTTCAGGCTTGAGCCTGCCGACGAATATCGCCTATCTCAATTCAAATCAAACCTTCAGTGCCCAGGCCACGTTTGCCAGTCCGGTCGCCCTCGGCAGTACCCTCCAGGTCAGCGGCACGTTAAATGCCAACAACACAATCTATGCTGATGCCGGCGCGCAGAACACCGGCCTGCTCATCCCCGGCCTGATTTTTGGCGGCCCGGCAAGCAGCGAAGGCATTTCCTCCAAACGCACCTCCGGCACCGACCAGTATGGCCTGGACTTTTACACAGCCAACACCATTCGCATGAACATCAACAACAACGGCAACGTCGGCATCGGCACGATCACGCCCATGTTCCCGCTCGAAGTGGCGGGCGACGCGCGGCTGCGCGGCCTGATCCGCTCGGGTTCGGAAAGCGGGACGTCGGAGGCGCCCTACCCGGCCGGCCTGGTCGTGCGCCGGATCAATTCAACCGCCATGATTTCCAACACCGTGGTGGCTGTTGCGCGCACCCTCAACAGCACGGCCAACATTACCCTGGTGCGGGACGGCACCGCCGGCGGTTTCCAGATCCAGTATCCAGCCACGTCTGGCAACATAACCATCGCCTGCATGGGCATGGATAACACCGGCACGGCCAGAAACTATTACACGAATTTGGCCACCTCCGCCTCGGCGGGGACGGTGCAAATCTACTCGAACTCCGTCGGCGTCGTGCATTTCGAATGCACCTTCGGCAACACCTTCAACTCGGGCCAGCACCTCACGCAGGTAACGCTGTCACGCTATGGCACCGACACCTTCTGGTCAGGTACGCTGATGTCCACCTACAACCAGTAACCTCCGTTCAACAAAGATATGAAGACCGGACATTTGAATCTGAAATCCAAGCCAAAGTCATCCGCACCTTGGCTGGCCGGCCATGGTCACTTTTCAATCATCAATTTGAAATGGCTTTCCCTGTCCGTGCTGCTGCTTGCCCTGCCATGGTCAGCCTTCGCCCAAACTTACAGCATTGACTGGTATAAAATCGCCGGGGGCGGGGGCACCAGCACGGGCGGGACTTATTCCATCAGCGGCACCATCGGCCAGGCGGATGCGGGCGGGCCGATGACCGGTGGCAGATACTCGCTCACGGGTGGCTTTTGGAGTCTCATTTCCGTCGTGCAGACACCGGGCCTGCCGAACCTGACGATCACTTTTGTTGGACCGAACAGCGTCAAGGTTTCCTGGCCGGACATAGGCACTTACACGTTGCAGCAGAATTCCAATCTGGCTGGCGGAAGTTGGACGACCAGCGGTTATTCCATCACGACCAGCAACGGCACGAACAGCATCACCATTACCCCGCCGACGGGGGATTTGTTCTTCCGGCTGAAAAATCCGTGAATCACAGCAACTGCGCGAATTGAAGGGCGGTTCCATTTCAAGGCGTTTTGAGCCGGTAAAAGACATTGCCCGCCGGCAAAGGCAGGGAAATTTGATTTTGTAAATTTGTGAGATTGAGCGTTGGCGTGTTCGTCACGTTCGTCCAATTGGCCGCACCTAAATCAGAATTCTGCTGCAACACGAAATTCGTCGAAGGCACAATCCACAAAAATGCGAGTTTGCCATTCGACCTTGCGATGGTTACCCCCGGTGCGGGAGTAGTCTGCGAAGTCCAAATCGCGCCTCTGGAGGTGTTGGCTGCCCCCGCCGCCAGTTTGCTGCCGTCAGCCGAGGAGGCGACCGATTGCCATTGTTGCAACAGCGAACCACCCGGCACACCGTTCGAAATCCAGGTTGTTCCGGAATTGGTCGAGGTATAAATCAGCCCTTTTTGGGCCACAACGATCAGTTTGGTTCCATCCGCCGAGGACGCCGCCACATACCAACTGCTGTTGGGCGGCAGACTGCTGGTCGTCCAGGTGCCTCCCGAATTCGTCGAAGTATAAACTCCGCCTCCAAAATTCACCGCCACCAATCTGGCGCCATCCGCCGAGGAGGCAACCGAATTCCATTTCGCACTGGACGGGCCGGCGGACGGCGTCCAGGTGCCCCCTGAATTGGTCGAGGTATAAATCCAGTCGAGTGCTGTAGCGGCTAATTTGCCTCCATCTGCCGAAGAGGCGACAGAAATCCAATAATTTATGGGTGCGCTGGTTTTCGTCCAAGTGCTTCCGGAGTTGGTTGAGGTGTAAATCTGTTTATCCCCGCCATCAGTGGATGCCGCCACCAGCTTGGTTCCATCCGCCGACGAGGCAACCGAGCACCAATAGTTGAGCGGCGCACTGGTCGCCGTCCATGTGCTTCCGGAATTGGTTGAGGTGTAGATCGGGCCGGATTTCCATGCCACCACCACCAATTTGTTGCCATCCGCCGAAGAGGCGATTGATTGCCAGGACAAATACGGCGCATTATTTGAAATCCAGTTGGCTCCGGAATTGGTCGAGGTGTAAATGCTCAGATCAGTCACGGCCGCCAATTTGGTGCCGTCCGCCGATGAGGCGACCGACCACCAGCGATTGGTCGGGGCGCTGGTCATCGTCCAAGTCTGGGCAAATACGGCGTTAACAGCGGTTAGAAGGGCGCTCAAAAGGATCACCAGCAACAGCAGCGATTGCTTTTTCATGGTGAACGATTTGTAACATAACTTTGACGATGAGGGAACTGTGCGTTTGACCGCACACCCCCAAAAAGTTGCAGTTTGTGCCACGGTGAATTTATTTCGGATCTCAGAGACCGGCGGGACGCCTGTCCTGCGCGGCTTACTTGCTGATGCCGCGCTCGCTAGCGCGGACGAATTGAGCGAGGTATTGAACTTCCGGCAGCGGCGGCAGTTCCTTTTCAATTTTTGCCAGCGCGTTGGGAATGGTCAGGCCTTCCCGGAAGATGATTTTGTACGCCTGGCGCAACGCGCTATGCGCCTCCTCGGAAACGCCGTGACGTTCGAGGCCGATCTTGTTGATGGTGTGAGTTTCCGCGGGACTGCCGTCAGCCAGCATGAACGGCGCAAGGTCCTGGCGCAATTTGGAGCAGCCGCCGACCATGGACAGCTTGCCAATGCGGCAGAATTGATGCACCGCCACGTAGCCACCCAAAACGACGTTGTCCTCGATGACTACATGGCCGGCCAATCCGGCGAAACTGGACATGATAATGCCATTACCCAGCCGGCAGTCATGCGCGATGTGAACGTAGGTCAACAGGACGTTATTGGAGCCGATGATCGTGGTGTCGCCGTCACTGGTCGCGGAGTGAATGGTGGCGCATTCCCGGATGGTATTCCGGTCGCCGATTTCCAATCGCGTCACGCCGCCCTTCCATTTCAAATCCTGCGACTTCAACCCGATGCTTGCGAATGGGAAAATGTCGTTTTCCTTTCCGAGTTTCGTGTGGCCGTCGATGACGACGTGCGAATGCAGCGTGCAGCCGTCACCGAGCGTGACGTGTTCGCCGACGACGCAATACGGCCCGATTTCGCAACCGGCGCCGATTTGCGCCTTGGGATGAATGATGGCCGAGGAGTGAATCATTTGTCGCGCAACATGAAGGTCACTTCCGCCTCGCTCACGGTTTCGCCGCCGACCTTGCACACGCCTTTGGCCTTGCCGATTTTGCCGCGGATTTTCGTCAGCTCGACTTCGATGATGAGCGTGTCGCCGGGCAAGACCGGCTTCCGCCATTTCACGCTCTCGGCGGACATGAAGTACGCCACCTGGCTGGCCAGTTCAGCCTGTTTGAGCAACACAATGCCCGCCACCTGCGCCATCGCCTCGAGCTGCAACACGCCCGGCATGATGGGATGGCCGGGGAAGTGGCCGCGAAAAAAATCCTCATTCATCGTGACGTTTTTCACGCCGACGATTTTGTTGCCGTCAATTTTGAGGATCCGGTCCACCAGCAAAAACGGCGGACGATGCGGCAACAAATTCATGACCTGCTCGATATTCATGGCTCCGTCCGCGGGGATCAGCGGTTCGGGTGGGGCGCCCTTCGCGGGCGGCGGCGCGAACGTCTGCGCGGCGCGCAATGGCTTTTGCATTTGCGTGACGATGTGCCGGACCATTTCGCAGTTCGCCGCGTGGCTCGGCTTCACGGCAATCAGATGCCCGTGAATCGGCCGGCCCAGCAGCGACAGGTCGCCCACGATGTCGAGCATCTTGTGGCGCACGAACTCCTCGGGATAGCGCAGCGGTTCGGTTGTGAGCACCGCGTCGTCGCGGATGACAATGGCATTCTCCAGACTGCCGCCCTTGATGAGGCCGTTTTTGATGAGATATTCGATTTCCTCGTAAAAACAAAATGTCCGGGCGTGGGCCAGCTCCTTTTCCCAGGTCTTGGGCGTGACTTCCGTGCTGTAAAATTGCGTGAACCGTCCCTGCTTGTCCGCGCTCGTGCAGGTGATTTTGAAGGCCTCGTCCGGAAACAACGTCATCGTCGTTTCGCCCACCTGCAACTCAATCGGCGCAGTGGGCGTGTAAGGCTCGCGATTTTCCGCCAGCGGCACGATGCCGGCGGACTGGATGATTTTGCAAAACTCGCGCGAGCTGCCGTCGGCAATGGGCGGTTCGTTTGCGTCCAGTTCCACAATCGCGTTGTCAATGCCGTAACCCGCCAGCGCCGCGAGCACGTGCTCGACGGTGTGGACTTTCACATTCCCCTTGGCCAGCGTCGTGGAGCGGCTCGTCTCGCTGACATTTTCCACGCGCGCCTCGATTTCCGGTTTGCCTTCGAGGTCCACGCGGCGGAACCGCACGCCGCTGTTGGCGGGCGCGGGCAGGATGGTCATGTTCACCCGGTTGCCGCTGTGCAAGCCGGTGCCGGAAAAACTCGCGGGCCGATTCAGAGTCTGCTGGTTAAGCACAGGCAGATTAGACAAAACATGAAGGCGGTTGGCAAGCGGCAGATTCGGAGGGCGGATTCGGAAGGAGACCATTCCCTGAAACCATTTTGGGATGGACGATCGGGGCAATGAGCATTTGGCCGTCGCGGAGCGACGCGATGACAATAGCCCGGCATTTCAATGCCGGGATAAATTCGGAATTGCCAAAGTCCCGCAGGGACGGCTGAAAAAAACACCGCAACGCAGACGACGACCGGTATTTGTGGAAATGAATTTCAGCCGTCCCGGTGGGACTCATGCCGGTGGTGACGATGACCCGGCGTTGAAACGCCGGGCTATTGTCGGATTGTCCCGTTGGGACGAGTGAAGGCGGCCGGGGCCACATACTGCCGACACACCGTTACGCACGGAAGTTTGAGAATGTTGTCAAGTCGGCACAAGATGCAGCGGTTTTGGTGCTGGTGTATTGATGTAGCAGCGGATGTGAGTCCGCTCAGTATCTCAGCCAGAGAAGTTAGAGCCGACGCACGTCGGCTGCTACGGAAGTTTTTAACAGGCGCTAAATCATGTCCACCGCCACCACGCGGATGATTTCTTCCAGCGTCGTTTGGCCAGTGACGGCGCGTTGCAGCCCGTTTTGCCACAACGTGCGCATTCCCTGCTGGATCGCAATCTGTTCCAACGCGGACGTCTGTAGTTTCTTCAGCACCGCTTCCCGGAAAGGCTCGGTGACCGCCAGCAGTTCAGTCACCGGCATGCGGCTGGAGTAACCGGTGTTGTTGCATTGGTCGCAGCCCGCGCCCCGGCGGAATTGGGCTTCGGGCATCAACGCTTCCGGCACAATCTTCAACCGGCTCGGCTCCGGATCGTAAGGCTGCGCGCAACTCGGGCAGTTGCCCCGCACCAGCCGCAACCCCATCACGCCCAGCACGCTCGACGCCAGCATGAACGGCTCGATTTCCATGTTGATGAGCCGCGTGAACGCGCCCGACGAGGTGCCGGAGTGAATCGTGCTGAGCACGAGGTGCCCTGTCAGCCCGGCCTGCACGGCAATGGCCGCCGTCTCCGCGTCGCGAATTTCGCCCACCATGACCACCTGCGGGTCCTGCCGCAGGATGCTTTTCAGCGCCAGGGCGTAGGTGAAATCCTGCGCGGGATTGACCTGCGTCTGGCTGACCATCGGCAGATTGAATTCCACCGGGTCTTCCACCGTGCTGATGCTCATGTTGATGCCTTCGCGTTGCATGATGTAACAAAGCGCCGAATACATTGTGCTCGTTTTGCCCGAGCCGGTGGGGCCGGTGAACAGGAGCAGGCCGCTCGTCCGCTTGAGCAGGCGCAACAGCCCGTGTAACGTCGAATCCTCAAAGCCGAGCGTGTTCAAATCAAACCGCCGGTCTCTGGGATCGAACAGCCGCACGACAATTTTCTCGCCGCGCGTCGTGGGGAAAATGGAAACGCGCAACTGCACGCCGTCCAGTTCCGGCCCGCCGATGGCCGTGCCGTCCTGTGGCATCCCGGCCTGGTAGGTGATCAGGTTGGACATCACCTTGAAACGCATCGAGATTTTGTCCATCAGTTCGAGCGGCAGATGCGCCACCTCGGTCAGCACGCCGTTGACGCGGGCGCGCACCTCGATGGCCTTTTCCCACGGCTCGATGTGCAGATCGCTGGCGCTGAGTTTGATGGCGTCCTGCACCATGCAATTGACCAGTACGATGATTTCGGGCCCCTGCGCGGCGACCGTTTCGGATTGGAGATAATTGGTGGTATAGCTCATGGCCATGGGGAGAAACTCACGGGACGATGGAGCGTCTGCTGATTGAGCATGGGTGGATTAGAACAAAATCCGAAGCTGGTTGGCAAGCGGCAGATTCGGAGGGCAGATTCAGATTGGGAGGGCCGAGTTCAAGGTTCGTTGCAACAACTGCCCGGCAAAATCTCACGCTTGACGGCGGGTTCACGAGCGCGGCTGGGTTTTAAGTTGTTGGAGACGACCGCGCAGGGCGAAGGTAAGCGCTTTGACAGTGATCTCCGAAGTGAGGAACGGCTTTCCCATTAGGTCGTCGCCACCGTTGCGGCTCATTTGTGCGCGCGCGTTGAAGTCGCTCTGTTGGGTGACAAAGACCACCGGAGTGGTGCGGTTGGGAACGGTGTCGCGAATTTTTGAGCAAACCTCAAATCCGTCCATGCCGGGCATTACCACGTCCAGAAAAATCACGTCGAACGGTTTTTCCAGCGCCAGGGCGAGCGCCGCCTCTCCGTTCTCCGCGCTTTCCGGCCGTTCAAAAACCGTTTGCAGGGCGCCGACGAGAGCCCGGCGTGCCACGAGATCATCGTCCACCACCAACATGTGAATCGGCGGATTGATGGCCAGGTCCGCTTTCAGTCCCGGCATACACAAGTCATGGAGCAAAGCCACCGCGGTGGCCACGGTGTCCAGCGCGGATGGAGTGGCATGCTTGGAATCCTGCAGCATTTTTCTAAGCAGTCCTTCCAGCGCGGCACTCATTTGATAAGCTGGATGCACCACCTCAGGGGCAGGCTTGGAAATCAATGAATTCATGCGCAGGAAGCCATCCACCAGCAAGGTCTGTCGCGTTGTCTCAAGGAAGCCATCCACCAGCGGGGTCTGTCGCGTTGCCTCATTCGAGATCTGAAGAATCGTCTGACAAAGTTCCCGCAACGGTCCAAGTTGTTTTAAGGCGCGGGCCAGGAAGGCATTGGTAATCTCGTCCATCTCCAGCGGCGGCGTTGACAGCGGCGGTCGCCGGACGATGGTGAAATTGGGGACGGGACGCGGACCATCCGTGACTGTCGCCAACGAATCCGCCGTGTCCCGGGTCTGGTCGAGTTTCGGGAGAGGCTTCTGAGTGCGCCCCTGGAGACGCCCCTGCAATGCGAGCGTGAGTGCCTTGACGGTGACTTCAAAAGTGAGAAACGGTTTCCCCATGAGATCGTTGCCGCCGCTAAGGGTTGACTTGCAACGCGCGTCGAAGTCGCTCTGTTGGGTGACAAAGACCACCGGAGTGGCACGGTTGGGAACGGTGTCGCGAATTTTTGTGCAAAGCTCAAAGCCGTCCATGCCCGGCATTTGCACGTCGAGGAAGATGACGTCGTAAGCTTGCCGGGTGGCATGGGCCAAAGCCGCTTCGCCGTCCTCCGCGAGGTCCGGCTGGCTGAAAGCTTTTTCCAGCGAGTGGGTCAGGGCCTGACGGCTTATCCTATCGTCGTCCACAACCAAAAACCTGAGGGGGCGATCCGTCAGGAGATCCGGGTGCAATCCCGGCACGCACAAGTCGTCCAGCAAATCCAGGCCGCCCGCGACGGTTCGCAGTGTGGAAGGCGTAACGTTCCTGATTTTTTCGGTGAGCTGTTTGAGCAGTCCCTCCGAGGCGGAAGCCGCCTGCCACACCGGAAGCACCTCCGACAAACCAGCCTCGTCTTTCAGCACACCCATCTCCAAATACAGATCCGTCAGCATTTGTTGCCGAACGGGGTCGCTCGATTCCCGGCCGATGTCCTGAAAAAGCTTTCGCTGCGTGACGAGGAGCTCTTTGGCCCGCACATAAAATTCGTTGATCGGATCGTCCTTCCCGGGCCGGTCGGTGCGTGATGGTGCGGCCGGACCGATCCGGAACACCTTGACGAACTCGGCAAAGGCTTCTTCCTCCGCGCGAACTCCTGCCGAAGGATCCCCCGCGGCTGCCGGGGCAGGCGCCCACGGGTTGAACTGCTGGTTGATGTCAACGAGAACATGGGGGGCAAATCTTCGGACAATCAGACCCCCGGCAAGGACGAACGCGGCGGCGAAAAGAAACACCTGCCGGACGATTCCGGACGAGGCGGTTGGAGAGGGTATTGGGGCCGCCACCATTCTCGGACCATTGATCAAACTGGCCGTGGCGGACCTCGGAACATTTCCGCCAACTGCATCAGGGATTGACACGCGCCTCCGGTAGCGTTCCTGGCGTTCCTTGGCGATGTCATGGTTTATATCCCATTGAATAGACCCCGGCTGCGGTGGTGGCGTCTCGAATTCGCAAGTATTCGTATCCCTGGCTCCGCGCAATGGAAGGCACCCAAGTCCCGCCGTGAAGACAATCAGGAACGCTTTGATCCACGACGCCCGTGACACACCGGGAACCAATCGATGGGCAAGGCCTTTCGCAGCCATTTTGAGCTGGTTTATCAGCCCGAATGGAATCAGCCGGGCAGCCGCTTGCGACCGCAAGCCAGCTGCCAAACCATCGAATGCCAATTTCGGTCCCATTTTTCTGAACATGCATGAAGTCAGCCGGAACGGCGAACTTTTCCGCTGGCTGCGGAATTACGGTGCCACAATTTGGCCTGGAGGCAGGGTGGCCCACTGACCACGAATCACCTTCAGCAAACTCGGTGTCTTCGGCGGAAGCTTGGTCGGGTCGCCGAAATTGGCGTCATAAGCCCAGTTGCGTTTGGGCGGGACATAAACATTCGCCTGGCCCCAAACATTGGTGGCATAGAAACTCGGGAACATCTTGATCATCGAACCATTATAGGTGAATACGTTGGCCAATCCCCAAGTTTCAAGAAAACGCGGGAAGTTTTCCATGCCGCCGCTGTAGTGTCCCGGGGTCGTGTCAACTGCGCCCGTCAGCATCGCGGCGTTGACCGTGGTGGAGGCGGCACCGCGCGAACTTACCGGCTCGGTGCTGTTCGCGTCCGTCCAAGCGTCGGACAGAATTGTGATGGCATCGGCCACCAGCGAAGCCGGCCGGGTGGCGGAGGTGTTGGCGGTTTTAAGATTCGCAGCATTCAATTCATTGTAGTCCCCGAGAACATAGAGTGGCCGCGCCGTGGCCACGGTAAGCCCGCTCGGTGGCAGTTGCAGACCATTAAATACACGAACAGCTCCCAAGCTGGTGCCCGGCAACTTGCGGGTATCCCAAATATACACGGAAGATAAATCGGGTTGCAAATGATTCGCCACGAGGGCAGCGCGTAAAGTGGAATTGGTGCCGCTCCAAGCCGTGAGTTTCCCGATATTTATATCAATGGGCTGGACCGTTTTGCCCTCACGCGCGTCATAGAAACTGTTTGTGGCCGAGACAAACGTCTTCAAATCGTTGGTCGGGATGGGGATTGCAAAGTTGTTAAAATGCCCGCTGGTTGCGTTGATCCCGGCATCCGAAACGACCAGGAGCATGTCGCACTGATTGTAATAACGCAGCCGACCGATGGGCGAGTTGGGATCTTCGCTGGCAGAACTCGGCGGCTCGATGATTTCCCGGATTGCTTCAGGGGTGTTGGCGGTTCCAATGGGAAGCGTCAAAGCCGGAACGGGAGAACTTGGTGCATTGGTATTCGTATAAACTGCGGGGAGACCCGCGGGTCTGCCCCGCGTGTCTCCATCCGCCTCATCCCGCCGATACAGAACGTCCAAAACTGCGGTGACATCGGATTCAAACGTCATGGAGTTGTCCGGCTCGACGTAAAGATGTCCATTGGAATGCACGGGTCCGGTGATGTCGAAAGGCTGGCCGCAACTGATTTCCATGTTCCCCGAGGAATACATGGCAAACTGAAAAATCGGGATGCTGGCCAGTTGCAATTGCTGAAGAACTCCCACGGTGAGATCCTGTGGATTGGCAGTGTCTTTTGCATCTGACACCACCGTGTAAGTCGAGACAAATGCCTGAAGGTTGGTATAAGGCGGATCTATCGAGACATAGCTGACTGAAGTCCCGGGTTGCACATAAGTCTGGCCAAAGTTCCCGCTGGCGTCATTGAATACCCAGGTGCCCCAATAGGCGGAATCCGATGACGAGGGCACCGTATTCCTGTAAGAGTTCAGGTTGTTGACGACCAAACCTGCACCACCATACAGAAAGTCCCGGTTGATCTGGCTTGCCACCTTTTCCGTGGCCGCTTCCGCCGCCGCGACTGACCGGTTATATTGTATGGAGCGGTACGTCAATCGGGTGCTGCTGACCGACCATGACATCGCCCCGGCCAGCAAGGCCAGGGCAATGGCGCTCATGATCAGCGTCAGCATCAGGGCGCTGCCGGTCCGGTCCGGCTTTTGAGTTGTCGGGGTCGTCTTCATATTCATTGCAAGGCACGTCGGGTCATGGAGGTTTCCAGTTTGTAATAATCCGCACCCTGCATGAAACGCTCAGGTTGATAGAATTCAAGGGTGAGGTGAATCAACCGATTGTTATTTTTGTTGGTCAGCACATTCCCCGAAAAGTCCTGCGCGGTAAATATTATGGTGTTGGTAACCGAATCGGCCAGGACCTCAGCGGTGCCCGGTTGGTCCGTGGTTCGCTGGAAGGTCTTGTCCGTTGGATTGACAAAATAGATGATGTAGTTGGTTGTATTCGCGGTCGGATAAATGAGAAGCGCGGTGCCCTGCTGCGTTTCCCCATCCAGCAGCCCCTCGAAAACACCGTTCGTCACATCGCCGACCCACACGGTATCACAAGCGTGGACTTCAGCCGTTATTTTTTCGATCGTTTCGCGGGACCACCGGGTGACGTTGAGCTTGGCCTGATTCATTTGAAACATTTTCAAGCCAAACACGTTCGCGGAAATGATTGCACCGAGCACAAGCAGAAACACCGCCATCGCAATGAGGATTTCCGGCAGGGTGAAACCCTTGTTCGGCGTTGGACATGTACCGCGGCCCAAACCTGAAAATGGAACTTGAAGCTTCATTGGTCGGGGGCGCGAATGGTTTCAATTGTGTTGGTGATCCACTCGGCTCCCCTGAATTGCCAGATGCAATCCGCCCGAATTCCCCTGATCGGCGGGGAGAGTGAAATCTGGGAAATCGTCGTCTTAATTGTGGCCGAAGTGCCCGCTGGACCTGATCCGGGCATGTCCAATGAAACGACCTCGTCGGGAAAATTCGTGGCCACCAAGTAGTCCACTGTCGGCCAGCTGGATGTATCCCATTGGGCGCTTCGAGTCTCCTCGATGCGTTCCATCGCCCTGGCGCTCGCCGCCTGGTTGAATTCGGCCTTTACCGCGGACGTCGTGCAGTAGATGTAGCCTGAAACAATTCCCGCCACCATCAGCCCGGTGATGGCCAAAGCGATAACCACCTCAACCAGCGTCATTCCCGTCCGGCTTCGCGGCGGGCATTGAACGACTTTTTGATATCGATATGTTGTTTTCATCGAATTATGGCCTGTCCGCCAACCGGAGCAATAGCCTTGCTGCGCAACGAATTCCTCTTAAAACCCATCTTTTCGGGGAAAACTAAGCATATTTCGGTCCAATTATAGGACAACGGTAGTGCTTCCTCCCATTCGGAAGGCGGTCCGTTCAGCTACGCGGGCAAATGCCACCGCGCTGAAACTGGCCGTCGCCCGGGTCAAGGAACAATGGCCGCAAATCCAGCTCGATTACGACCCGGTTCTGTTGCGTATCCGGCTGACGAAGCACATCTGTGAGTTGGTGTGATCTTCGAGGGATTCGCTCATTTTTTATGCTCACGACTCGACATTATCAGGTGCCCATTGAGGCTTGCCCTTGTGCGCTTTGACTGCATAAATTCTTGCTGGCGCCAATGCAAAAATTCCAACGCGCGACGATATTCTTTCTGTTATTACTTTGCCTGCCCTCGATTTGGGCGGCGGAAACATCGTCGGAAAAGGCCGCCGCGTTGCTGGATGGATTGATTGAGACCAACGACCCCGGCCTGGCGGTCCTGGTGGCGCAGGCCGGCAAAATTCTTTTTGAAAAGGGCTGCGGCCTGGCCGACCGGGAACATCATGTGCCCGTTATCCCGCAAACCACCTTCCTCATCGGCTCGGTTACCAAGCAGTTCACCGCGTCGGCGATTTTGAAACTGCAGGAGGAGGGAAAACTGAGCGTCAAAGATAAATTGGCCAAATACATCCCTGATTTTCCCTGCGGGGACGTGGTCACCCTGCGCCAATTGCTGACCCACACCTCCGGCATCCACAATTACAACGACGACCCGGGATTCTTTGACCGTGCGACCAACGACACCACCGAGGCCTTCATCGAGGCGATGAAGCAGGAACCTTATGATTTCGATCCGGGGACGAAATGGAGTTACGTCAATTCGGGCTACCTGGTGCTCGGTTACATTGTGGAAAAGGTCTCCGGGCAAAGTTACGGGGATTTTCTGCGCGAGAATTTCTTCCAGCCGCTGGGCATGACCAATACCGGCGTTTATCGCGCGCATCCTGGTCTGCCGCACGAGGCGTTGGGCTACAGCCTGGGCACGAACGGCTTCGAGCCGGCGTTGAACTCGCACCCGTTGTGGTTCGGCGGCGCGGGCGCGCTCTACTCCACGGTGGAGGACCTATATCGCTGGAACGAGGGCATCTTCAACGGCCGGGTACTGGGCGCGGC
>Ga0265323_10000056_pt1 | contig 61629 bp, 74 predicted proteins | sample 41225metaG_FD_193580 | JGI IMG/M metagenome (GOLD analysis project Ga0265323, IMG submission 193580) | Rhizosphere microbial communities from Carex aquatilis grown in University of Washington, Seatle, WA, United States - 4-12-25 metaG | ecosystem: Host-associated > Plants > Roots > Rhizosphere...
GCAGGAGGGGTTTGAACTGTGTGGAAAGTGTATCATTTGAGTTCGGGTTGCAAGCTTTTTCGAAGGATTTCTTCAACTATTTTCGAGCCGGCGGCGTTCAGCCTTGCGCGTCCGCTTGGCCTTGGCCCGGGCGATTTTCTCCGCCTGTTCGGCCGCCGATCCGCGAGACTTCGGAACGGCCGGCGGAGAGAAAACGCGCGAGCCTCCTCCGGCCATGGCGAGACCCAGCAGGGTAAGAGCGAGAAACGATTTCCCGTAGCGGGAGACGACGTGAACGGACTCCCGGCGCGTCAGGACCTGAGCCACGAGCGGCGACGAGGGTGCGGAATCAGCAATGACAATCCGGGGCGGCATGGTTAATCAGTCTCCTTTCGTTGCTCCTCCAGCGCGTGGCGCCAGCTATCCCAGCACAGCCAGCGCACCGCACACCAGAGGACCCGCAGGACCGGCACCGCCGGCCGGGCGGCATAGTCTGCCGCAGCATGGTGCAGCCGGCGGAAGTCGGCCCTTTGGGTTCGCTCGTGTTCGTTCACTTGAAGATTTCCGCCACGACGGCCGCGTCAGCGTCCGGGAGACGGCGTGGAATTTCGCAGCCTTCGAAGTCGGGCTCGGTGCGGCGGATCACCTGACCGGCCGCGTTTTTGATCGCGGTCCGCAGGGTCTGCACCAGTTCGCCCCGCTCCCATTTGTGCCAGTCGGCCCGGCCGACTTCCCACGCTTCGCCGGACTTCGCCACGAGAATATACCCGCGCAGCCCGAAGGCATTGGTCGCACTGGAGACGGACACGACTTTGAATACGACATATTCCACGCGGCCGACCTCGGACGGCGGCGGCGCCGGCACCTCGGGTTGCGCCAGGATCTCACGCGCCTCGCGCGCCGGGACGTGCTGCAGCGAGTTGACGAGGACCAGCCCGTAGAACTGGCCGGATCGCGCGTCTTCGATATAGCAATGGCCGAACGTGCCGTTTTTCGGCGCGCCGCAGCCGGGATGGGTTTTGCGCACCAGCGTCCCGTCGGCCGGGGTGTAGACGCGCTTGTCGAAACGGTCCCAGCCCACCGCTTGGAAGCGGTACACCGGACCCGTTGCTTTTGGTTTTTGGTATGTGCTCATGATTAAAGGGGGGCGACGCGCCACGCGTTCAGGATCAGCCGGCCGGGCTTGGGGGCGAAGCTGTCATGGACCGCGCCGTCAATCAGGGCAAAAACGTGGCCGGTGTAGCGCACCAGAAAGGCGCCGCGCGGGCGTTCACGCACAAAGCGGGACAGCCGGCACGGGGGAAAAGGGACCGGGGTGAACGTCGCGCGCAGCCCGGGAATGAACCGGCCGGCGGCATACCGGTCGAAAATCTCCCGGTGCCGGACCAGCCTGTAAGCGGACGGCGACACCGCGACAACCGGCAGAAACTTGTCGACATTGGTCCCGGTGCAACGCGGTCCCGGGTTATAGTCCGGGGAATTTTCACAAAGCCACTGCTCCACTTGGGCGTAGCTGTTGGGCGTGAGGAGGGTGAGCGCGCGACAGACGCAATCGGACCGGCGCGCAAAGGGTTCGATCACCCGGAACGGCGGCGCCGCGTGGCCGCATTCGGACAGCTGGGTCAAGTCCCATTGCCCGGCCGGCTCCGCGCGGAACGTCCGCTCCGCCTCGCCCCGGCCGCCGTCCGTTTTCACAAAGGGAAGCGGCGGCGGCGGGCGCTGGATCCGGCGCAACTGTTTTTTGCTCCAGTCCATCTTAGTAAAACCTGGCGCACTTGTTGGCGAGGGTGAAGGAGGTCCACTTGTCAACCGGCGGAAGGTCGCTCCGTTTGATCCGGCAGATGTTCCCGAGGGCTGTCGTCACCCACGCAAAGCGCGCGGTCCATCGCACGGACTGCGCCCCGCCCAGCAGTGAGCACGCGGCCGGGAAGACCAGAAACCCGGCGGTGTTGAGTCTCAACGGTACGGGATCCGGCTCACGCGGCCGGAGGTAGCACGCGTGACCGGTCCGCGTGCAAACGGCGAAGTCGACCAGACGGTAAATGGCTTGCTCGGCGCCGGTGTCCCCATGGGGCAGTATGACCCAGACGGCGCCGCCGAATTTCCCTTCCTGACGGACGGCGGAGGGATGCCGCTTTAGAAACTGGGCTAGAGTAGCGGGGATGGACGGTCCGTGGGCGATGTGAACGGCCGGTAGGGAAGCGGCAATCTGGCTGCCGGGCGAAGTGTCGGGATCATGGCTCATGAGGTGTGCCTTTCGTTGGAGTTAGCGTAACGGGAGATTCAGGGCGGCAGCGAGACGCGCGCAAACGGCATCCGTAAACCGTCCCTCAGGACTGGCGTCACCAAACTCGGCGAGGTAGGCGGCACCAAGCTTGTCTTGCAGGAGATACGGCCAGACATCCGCAAGCTCGCTCCATTGCACATGGCGACAGGACCAGCGCTCAAAAGCCCGGCCGCATTCCATGCACTGGCGCAGAAAGTTATCTCCGCCGTTGAAAGCGTCGCTCAGGTTTCGAAGCGCCTTGCGGGCTTCATAAATGGCGAGGGCGGCGGCAAACTCTGCGGCCGGATCCGGAGCATCGATGCTGGCAAGGTTTTTCTTTTTCATGGGATGCGTGGGCTACTGGGTTAAACGGCCGCTGTGTTGGGATCCAAAGCGTCAACGCGCTCAACTTCGCTGAGCTTGTGCACCTTCACGGCTTCCACCGTCACCAGCCCACCAGCCTCGCGCGCAATGCGGGTGCGATTCTGCAGCGCCCGCAGGCCAAACGTGCGGGCGAGCTCGGGCAGGTCCAGCAGCAAAACGAGCTCGGCGGATACCTCGGTTTCCACCGTCTTCTGTTCCGCCCGGCGGAACGGCTGATAGACACACCCGGACTTGGAATCCGGGTATGTGGTGACGAGCGTCCGGCCGGTTTTCTCCCGGCGGGACAGGGTGACCTTCTCAGCCAAGAAGTGAACGGCGAGGGTGCCGTTGGCTGCGTTGTCGAATTTTCCGAGGGTGATGATCATGGGATGCGTGGGTTACTGGGTGACACTGGCGGGGGCAGAATAAAGTCGGATGGTCTCGGCGCGCCGGATCTCCGCCGGCCGCATGGCGCCACGCTCCCAAACGGATTTGGAGCCGTTTTCCTGCTTGGGAAGCAACTGGCAATTCGCGAGGCTGTAGCCTTGGGAGGATTCGATCCGGTCAATCTCCCAGCCGTCCGCGCGGAGGATATGGTAGCCGGTTTCGTGGCAAAACTGGGTGAATTCCTCCAAGGTCCAGAGGACCGCAATGCGCCTTTGCTTGGCGTTCCATTTGTGAATATGCCAGCACGCCACGACTGGGTGGCGGATCCTCCAGCGCCGGAATTGCTCGCGACGCAGCGCCCGGACGTGCGCTTGCTTGCGCTCGGCGAGATTCAGGCGCCGGACGTGCAGTTTGCCAGCTGGCTTTCCGTCAGCTTCCCGGACGATTTTCAAGGAGTGGAACATAAAAGGAAAGGGTTAGCGGATCCGGACCGCAATGCGTCCGTGAGTGGCGCAGGAACTGGCGCCGCCGCCGGCCACGAGGCTGCAGGGGTAGCAGTCGCGCGGATAGCATGGCGCCGGCGCGCTGGGATCGGCCGGATCCCATCCGCAATTTAGGCAACGGCCACCAAAGGTGAGGTGGGTGGCGTGGCAAGGCTGAGACGGGCGAAACCTGGCAATATGTTCGAGGTGGGTCATAAAAGGAGGGTTTCATCTGCCCTCCCGGACGGCCGGAAAGGCAGAGGGAACGCATCCTAATCCAAGCTGGCAAGGTCTTCGTTTGTGTGGGCGCCCGGTTCCTGCGAGGTGTCATTCCACTCCACAAGGACATCCCCGAGGGGCGAGGAAACCAGCACGGCCGACTGACAGAAGCAAATGGCACAGAATTGGGCGAAACGGTAGACCTCGGGAGTATAGTCCGGGCGAAGCTCAGAGACTTCCAAACGGATGGACTTCTCTTCAATCGCCCGGCCGGCCGCGTCATTCCATCCGCCAAAAACCGTGCTTACCGAGTAGCCGCCAAACCGGGCGAGTGCTTCACGTTTCACAGCTGTCAGCTTGGCGCCGGCGTTTCGAACCGGCCGGCCGTTGCGGTCAAATTTGGATCCGATATAGAGGGTAAACATAGGGAGAAAGGGTCGGGTGCTTAGACTACCTGAAAAGCTCGGGCGAAGACTGAATGACAACCGATCGGCCGGACAGTTTGAGGACCTTGCTGGACGGCGCCGGGGTATGCTCCAGAGTTTGGACAATTTCGAAAGCGGAATCAGAGGTAAAAAGTTCCTCCATGGCAAAACAGTACGCCTCATCGTTAGAGGTGAAGCGCTTCGCCCGGTCCAAGGTGGAGAAGTAGGGAGAAAACCCATGGACGGCCACATAGTAGCAATGGGGACCTTCGGCCGCGCGGTGGGTGGATTTGATGACGTAGAACATTTGATGCGCCTTTCGTTAGGGTGTTGGCTGATGCGTTGCGATGCAACTGGGACCATAGATCCCGGCCGTCAGAATGCGAGGGAAAAACACCCTTCATGCAAACGAGTAGACAGGCTTATTCGAGGTAGTGAGACCAACAGTCGCAATAAGAAACCCGTCCACCCAAGGTCTTATTGAGACTCAGTCTCATTACCCGACCCGCAAGGGTGTAATGAGACCAAGTCTCAATAAGACGCCCGACCCGCCTAGTTGAGACCCAGTCTCAATAACACATCCACTCTTGACTCTAATGAGACTTAGTCTCAAAGCTCCTCCAGAGCTTTGCCCCTCCTGTAATGAGACCAAGTCTCAAGAAGAAGGGAGCTCCGCGCCGAGGTGTTGCGGGCCATTCGGACATCAAACCCTGATCCTCTAGCAAGTCAACTGCTTAGGCTCCTGATGGTTAGGAGCCTAACCACTTCGCCACCGCGCCCACAAGGCGCTAGTGGGCTTGGGTATTTGCTGCGCTGTGTCGTTTGCTCTGGGTGACATTTGCCCTTGGTCTCTGGGTACCGTTTGCAATTCGGTTCTCCTTTCTGCGTTTGGTGCCATCGCACCAGAGACGTTGGGGTACCATCTGCGTCCCAGGGCCAGGAAAGGGGCAGGCCTGTGGGGGATCCAGGACTGTTTGCGGGCTGTTACGGGGAACGCATCAACTGGAGAATATACTGGCCAGTAAAGCGGGCCTTTTGGGTAAAAGAATCCTTTGGGACTCCGGTCTGGATTTCGTCAAAAATTATGGTGGGATTTTTTGACAGAACGGGGGCCTGGTTTTGGGCCTGAAAACGGCCTGGAATTTTAGCAGAAAAACCAGGAATTGAATGCAAGGGTGCGGAGGAAACCCATGATAGAGAGGAATAGATGGCAATAACCTATACAAGCTGGCGACTAAAATAATGAATGTATATAGTAGTACCTTCTAATCTGCTCTACCACGGGTTTCCTCCCGTGTTTTCTCGTTCTCCTCGTAGGAGGCTTCCGTTTTTGGGAGATTTTTTTTCTTCAACACTAGATTTATGCTTGACTGTTATAATAAGTTTAGATCTTGTGGGTAACTCAGATCAGATCGTACTTCGTTTCCAGGAACCTCTCTTCTATATTGAAAATAACATGCCCCTCCAAATCATCCCAATTTACCGTATTCAGGCTGGAATTGAGCAGCCGGATCGGACCTGTTTTTTGCGCGAATTATATCGCACTTCCGAGCAGCCCGTTTTTGAGCAGGTTTGCCGCCAGATTTCCGAACTGGTGAAACCGCTTCCCAAGGTTCGAAATATCCGAGGGGGCTCATCACGATCGATCACGGTTTTCAAACTGGTTGACCAGACGGAGGCGACCAAGTGCCGGATGAGTGGGGCCGTCTCGGAAACCGTGGAGGCCGGGTGGATCTTTCCCACCATCGAACTGGCCGCGGAGGCGCTGGGCTACGCGGTGGGCACCCTGACCATGATGCTCTACCGGGCGCGGAAGGCGTCGGGTACGGGAATCGACCAGGACATCGTGGTGCGCGGGTGGCTCGTTGGTTACACGGACAAGTCCCGGTCCTATCGCAAGGCGGAAAGAAATGTTCCATGAAGAACGACCGGTTCCAATGTGGGGTGGAGGTGGTCTTTCCCGGTGGCAAACCCGAGTCGTTTGACAGCCTGGCCGCCGCCAGCCTTTACCTGTGCAAGCCTCCGCAGTGGCTCGCCTGGCAAGTCATCAATTACCGCCGGAGAACCCTGGACGCCTGGCCGGAGGAACTCGTGCTTCCCGGGTTCATCGTCCGGCTGGACTGGACCAACCGGCCGCTGGCCTCTCACCGGGTATCCCTGGCCTCCCGGGTCGCCGGCCGGTCACTGGTGGCCGCTGAGAAATCCTGGACGGGACGTCTGTGAGCACCCATCGAAAACGCCAACTGCCCGACGGGGCCTTCTATGTGGCAGAGGCCAACTGCCGGCCGGCCTGGAACGACGGGCATTCACGGTACGTCGCCGCCAGCCAGGCCTATTACCAGTTGCTGGCCGCGTTCTGCCCGGTGGTGGCCGAGTCCTTTACGGAATTCACACCGGCCGCCTACCGGTCGCTGAACCGCCTGGTGCCTTGTCAGAAGGACCAGGGATTTTATCCGAGGGGTACGTTTGCCCGGATCCACTGTGCCACCGACGACCAGCGCGACGCGCTCGACCGTCTCTTTGATTTTGTTCAGAAGGCGCTGGTCGAGGCCTACGAGGATGGTCGCAAGGACGGCCGGGGACTGCTGGTCTCGCTGGCGCGCGGCGAGATCACGGCGGCTGAACTCGACGGCCATAAGAAATCGGAGGACTCTGACGAATGAACCTCCTGCAAAAAATTTTGAGTCGCTTTTTCAACGTGCCGCTGGCACATCTCTACCCATGTCCGACTCCCCCGAAGACTCTTCCGTTGCCGCCATCCTTGAAGCCGCCGCTGCACCGGTGAAGCCCGGGAAGGTGAAGATCAACGCGCGCACCGGCGGATCGCGCAGCCCCGGGATCAACTGGGCCGCGGCGTTCGTCCTGTTCTGCAAGGGCATGTCCCTGGACGAGATTGCCGGCCAGTTCGGCTGCCAGGTGGTCGTGCTGCAGAAACGCCACCGGTCCGAGGACTGGGGCGCCCTGGCGGCCAAGTCCCGCGCGCTCGTGGCCCCGGCCGTGGCTCCGTCGGATCTCGTGCTCTCCGCCGAGGAAACGGAAAAGAAGGCCCGGCGCATCGAACAGAACCGGGAGTCGGCACTTTCCGTATCACAAAAACTCCGGGCCAGGATCGAGGAGGCCATGCTGAAGATCGACCAGCGGGCCGACGCGATTGCCCGGACGCTGCGCGAGTGGCTGGAGAAAACCGATCGGGGGGACGATGGCCCGAAAGCTCCCGGCCGGATGGCGGTGGTTGCATTTTTTGAACTCGTGAAGGAGTGGGACTACCAGCGTGTCGGGGATATTCTGGCCCTGGCCAAGTCCGCGAAGCTGGTGGACGAGGCCTCGATGACCGCGCTGGGGGACGTCGCCCAGAAGGGCGGCAACCTGGGCAACCCGTCCTCCGTCCCCACCTACATCATCAACCTTCCGGGCGTGGCCTCCCAGCCACGCATGAAGGCGGCTGACCGGGTGCTCGAGATCCCGGCAACTACTAAAGCTGAGCCGGCTAGTAGTGAATTAGTAGATCCCGAGCCCCCGCCGCCAATCGATCCGCCGGGAGCCCCCGAAGTGGATCCTCCGTACCAGCTGTACGAGTCCGACGGCCAGGAGGAGTCGGAGGAGGTGGTCGAGGTCGAGATCATCAGCCCCAACCAGGATGATTCCAAGCCGGCCCCAACCGTGGGGGATACCATCGACTTCGAGAAACTATAACTCTATGAAAAAATTATTCAAGTTAGGCCGCCGGCGATGGTGGCGGCTGGCGCTGGGAATCCCCGGTCTGGTGGCCGGGCTCGTGCTCGGACTCGTCGGCCTGGTGCTCATGACCGTTGGAGAGTGGCTGTATGAATCAGTGGACGGGGGTCTCGAGTCGCTCGGCGACTGGATGAATCAGCCAAGAAAATGAAAGCCGAGTACGCCCAGACAATTTCAGAATTGGACCAGGTTCTTGGGATGGTCCGTCAGCCGGGGATGGCCGAGACTTCCAATCCGGTGCTTACTCCAGAGCAGGTCGACCAGATTGAGAATGGTCCCTGGGCGGCGGAGTGCTATGATGATTCCTTGCCGGGATTCTGAGCATGAGCTACGATGTTCTCCAGGCAGCCAACGGGGACGACGGGGATTTCCGGAAGTTCTCCGACCGGGCGCACGCGATGTGGTACTATCATCGCGAGGGATTCATCGTCGGAGTCTTTGAGTGCGAGGCCTGCGGCCACCGGATGGACACGTTCATTGATCCGCGGATCGTGGTCACCCGGTTCCCGACGTGTGATGCCTGCGGCTTTTTGAAGACTCGGTTCATGTCGGAGATTCCTACTGCGCCTAAATGAAAGCCCGGATCCGAACCTCCTGGCGTGACCGCCACACTGAGAAGGCCGAAACCTGGTATCGTCCCGGCAAGTCGATTGCCGAGTTCCATCAGTCCCAGGCGTTCATCCGCGTGCTCGTGGGCGGCCGGGGATCCCAGAAAACGACGGCGTGCGCGGTGGAGGCTATCCGCCACTGCACGCACTACGCCGGCGCCAAGGTTCTGGCAGTGAGGCAGACCCAGGTGTCCAACGAAGACACGTCGGTCCGCACGTTCAATGAAGTCTACGACCGGTGTGGCTACCGGATCCAGGAGGATGAGGAGACCAGTCTTTTTCGCAAATGGAACGACGGGCTCACGGTTCGCATTCCCTCCGCGGACGCGCTGGCGGCCTACAATGAGCTCATGCAGACGGGTCCCACGCGCCAGCAGATCAAGACCTGGATCGACAATGACGGGGACCGGCTCTGTAGTTACATCGAGTTCCGGGGCCTCAAGGATGAGAACAAGGTCGAGGGCCAGTTGCGCGGTTATGAATGCTCGATGGGCATCCTGGTGGAGGCCGACCTGCTGCAGGAGCAGGATCTGGATCTGTTCGTCGCCTGCCTGAGATGGAAGGACGCCTACGGCAATTACATTCCTGACTACTCCATCATCCTCGACACCAACCCACCCAGCCCGCGGCACTGGATTGCCAAGATGGAGACGCGGGTCCAGGGGGATCCCACCTACCGCTACTGGCACATCCGGACGGAGGAAAACGTCAACCTGCCTCCTGGGTACATCGCCAGCCTCGAGCGTCAGTACCGTAACAAGCCGGCGCACCGCCGCCGGTATTTGCTCGGTGAATACGCCGAGTTGTTCGAGGGTTCCCCGGTGCTCTTCGCCTTTCGGGAGGACAAGCACGCCTTCGAGGACATCCCCTGGCCGAGCGGGGCTTACCTGGTCCGGGGGTGGGACTTCGGCTCGATCCATGCGGTGATCTGGTCGGCCTACTTCAAACTGGATTTCCAGGTCGGCAAGGCGGTGGTCCCCTTCGAATACTGGTGGGATCTGCACGAGTATTTCAACGAGATGAGTGACACGGAGCGCCAGTGCCGCGCGGTGATCGACATCACGGACCGGGAGTTTCCGTTTTGGAATGACCGGAGCATTTGTGCCGGGGTGATGGATTTCTGCGATCCGGCCGGGGCTGCCCGGACCGACAAGGGGTCCTCGGTTGACGTGGTCCGGGCCAACATTCCCGGGATCGTGATGAACTGGCAGACCCGGGTGCGCTCGCTGGACACGACGATTTCCGTTTATAACCGGCTGCTCGAGGCCCGGGATCCAGCCAGCCGGTTTGTGTACAAGCTCGACAAGAAGTGGTGCCCCCGGCTTTACGCCGCCAGCCTGGGCGAGTACCGGTGGCCGCTGCCCGGCGAGGCGGGATATACGTCGGGTGATCCGATCAAGGGGCCAAAGTGCAATGGGGCGGATCACCTGGTCGACGCCAGCCGCTACCCAAAGATCAACTGTCTTCGCATGGCCCAGCGCGTCTTTGATGAAGTGACCAAGAAAAACCTTTTGCCGGGTGGAAAGCCCAAGTCCTTGAACCGATTACGTCGGGATTATTAGAGATCAGGCTTGACCCGGAAAGTTTCCAGCCCGATCCTTTCCCCGAAGGAACATTTTATGAATAACCTCGGCGTCACCAGAAAAGAAGGTCCCGGCGCGATTGCGGAGCCGGCCCAGAATAAGTCCACGACCCGTTTCCCATCTGCCACCTTTGAGGGTGAGCAGGTTGCGGCGATTGGTCTCGAGAAAGCCAAGATCGACACGGAGTACTGCCTCAACAAAGTCTACGTCAAGGTGCGCAGCGTTGAGCGCCCGAGCTATGGGGACGGTGAAAAACGTGTCACCGTCGACCTGCTCCATTCCGCCCCCGCGATTGAAGAGTCGCAGGAGTCGGGTGAGGACGAAGAGTCCGGCGAGGAATCAGGTGATGAGGAATCCGAGTCGGGTTACGAGTCCGAGGGATCCGACGAGGCTGACACCGAGAACGAAACCACGGGCCAGTCCGTGCGTGAGGCTCCTGATTTCAAGACCAGCGCGGTGAGCCCGGCTGAGGCGGGCCTGTAATCCTGATGACCCCGGCTGTCGTAGATCGGGCTGCGGATCCAGCAGCTTCTTCCACTCCGAAGACTTTTAATTCGCTGACAGAGCGGCTGGAGACCGACGAAAAATTTCGAAAAGACCTGCTGAAAATTGTGCAGGATTACGCGATGCACGGCCGCGTGATGCTGGACTACTACATGCCGGACTTTGATGCCGCGCATGACATCATTCAGTGCTTTGCCACCCTGACGCGCAAGGACTACGTCCAGCTGGCAAAAGGAAATCCTCGCCGGTTCACGCTGCCAATCACGACCACGCACGTCCACACGATGACGACCTTCCTGGCCGCGTCGTTGTTTGGGACCAACTCTCCGCATACGGTTGACCCTGGGACTCCGGAATCTGAGGCGCCGGCCCGGGCGATGAATCTTCTCCTGGCCTGGAATGCCGGCAAGCAGGCCGCGGGCATGTACCATCTCGGTTGGATGTGGATCGAGAACTGCCTCACCTACAACCGCGGGGTCATGTATGATAGTTACGTCCCGATCATTCATACGGAGTGGAAGGACGTGCCGGTGCTCGATGAGGCGGGGGAGCCGGTGCTCGATGAGTCCGGCAATCCCACGACCAAGTTGCAAAAGCAGGCCACCCACGTCGCCTCCTATTGCAAGATCGACCTGGTCTCTCCCTACGACTTTTTCATGGACCCGCTGGTTCCGATTTACCGGTTGCAGGAAGGCCGGTTCTGCGCCCACCGTTTTATCAAAAGCTGGATGGAGATGAAGAATCGGTCGCTGCTGCCAAAGGACGATCCGATGTACGTTTCTCCGGCGGCGATCGAGCGCATCAAATCAAAAAGTTCCCGGGCTGCGGGGTTCACCTACCCGGCCGGTGGATCGATCACTGGCGCGCAGGGAGTGGAGAATACCTCCCGCACAGCCTACGAGCGGTCGAAGATTACCACGCCGGCTGACGCCCGGGCTGATTCCAAGGATTTTGGGGTGATGGACGGTCTCGAGATGTGGGTCCGCCTGGTGCCGAAGGAATACGACATCGACGACCGCACGGATCCGGTTCTCTTTCAAATTCTCGAGGCCAATGATCGCGAGGTTCTCGCCGTCAATGAGGCGCCGAACACCCACGATATGTACCCCTATTCCGTGGGGTCGCCCCGGCCGAGTCCGTTCTATCAGTTTGTCCCGTCCTGGGTGATGCTTTTGAAGGCGACGCAGGACTACGTTGACTATCTGAAGAACCGGCACCAGGAGGCTATTTCCCGCACGATCGGAAATGTGTTTATTGCCAAGTCGTCCATGATCGACATTGCCGACTTTGAGGATCCGGACCGAGAGGGTAAGTTCATCACCGTTTTGCCGGAGGCTGGATCTACGCCGCTCAATGACATCATCCGCCAGGTTCCGATCGTGGATATGACCGCCAACTTCCCGAAGGAGATGCAGCAGTTCATCAGTTTTGCTGAGGCCACGAGCGGGGCCAACCAGGGACTGCAGGGCCAGCCGGCAGCCGGAACTCCGTCGGCCACGGAATTTGCCAGCACGCAGCAGAATGCCGGTGGTCGACTGGGGGCGATCGCGCGACTGCTTTCTGCGCAGGGACTGGTGCCCCAGACCGTCCGGTTCGTTTCCAATTTCCAGCAGTGGTACGACGGATCCATGGTCAGGAAGATTGAAGGGGAGGCGCTTTTGGATATGACCGAGGGGGCTCCCACAGCGATCACGATCGATTCTGATTCCATCCAGGGACAGTTCGAATTTCGGCCGCATGACGGGACGCTGCCGGGCGCAGATTCCAAAAAGGTTGCCGCGCTCAGCCGGGCGATTCAGGTCATGCCACTCTTCCCGCAAATTTTTGCACCCGGCCAGGCCGGGCTCAATCCGCGTAAGATCTTCATCGATTTGTTCAGGGCGACCGGAATGAATCCGGAAAACTATCGGTACTCCCAGGAAGAGATAGCCGCGGCTCAACAGGCGATGGCTGCCCAGGCTGCAGCCGCGGCTGGTGGTGCTCCGGGTGGTCCTCCTGGTGGTCCTCCTGGAGGTGGTCCGGCTGGTCCGGCACCGGGATCTCCGCCGGCGCCTCAGAACATGCCTCCGGGTACCGCGCCAGGGGCACTCAACCTGCCAGGACCCAAGCCGCTTTCTACTGGAGTTGTCCCGCCGCTTTCATTGCCGTCGGCGGCTCCTGACCAGATCCGGCCGTCGAACGCTTGATTTACGACACCTGATTTTAGGTGCCGTAAATCACGATTGGGCTTGAGGGTGCCGGTCAGAGGGTTACACCTGAAGTCTCGTTGAACCTCATAAGATCCCTCCACGAAGCCACCGGCCTTTCCCCGGCCGACGAAACGGACATCCGATCCAAGATGCCTACCTCTCCGTTTCGGAAGCTTGTGGAATATGATCTCGAAAAACGCAAGATCGAGGCCCAAGGCGACGCCACTACTGATTTCAAGAAGGGGGTTGTCGAGGGGCTTGCGGTTGCGATTGGAATTCTGAACCGTCCGAACAAATCCTCCTAACCTCTACTACCATGCCTAAAGCTGCTTCTAGCAATGACCCCGCTACCGAACGACAGTTGGACCCTACGTCCAATATCGTGTCCGTCCAGGAGGCCTTTGGGCTTCCCAAACCCGAGGATGTCAAGGCTGAGTTGGCGAAACTTTCCTCGGTCCGCGAGGATCAGGTTGATACTACCCCTGAGGAGGATGCCGCGGCCAAGAAGGCTGCTGAGGATAAGGTCGCGGCGGAAAAGGAGCCGGTGACCGAAACTCCTGAACAAAAGGCCGCGGCTGAGAAAGAGGCGGCTGAAAAGGAAGCGGCAGCCAAAGCTGCGGCTGAGACGCCTGAGCAGAAGGCCGCGGCGGAAAAAGCTACCAAGGAAGCCGCGGAGAAGAAGCTGGCCGAAGAGGCAGCCAAGAATCAAAAAATCCTCGTTGGTGGCAAGGAGTACACGCGTGAGGAGCTCGAGGCAGAGTTGAAGAAGGCCCGCACTCCTCCGGTTGAGCCGGCTAAGGCAGCGCCAGTAAAAGAGCCGACTCCCGAGGAGAAGGCTGCCCAGGCTGTTGAGGTCAAGAAAAAGGAGGACGCCTGGGTTGCTGACACGGCCAAGCTCCTCGAGGCCCCGATCGATGAGGCGTTGCTCGACAAAATTCTTGCCGGAGGCAAGGAGGGGGTGGCCGCCTTCCAGGAACTCCGTCGCCGCGACATGGCTCTTGCCATTCTCTCTGCACGCAAGAGGATCCACCAGGACTTTGAGCCGGTGATACGGGACCTGCTTGATAAGCAGGAGCCTATCCAGAAATTTGTTTCTGACGCTGAAACAGCCCGCGTGGTGTCGGAATTTACCAAGGCCTATCCGCACCTGTCCGACCGGATGGATGTCGTTGACAGTTGTGCCCAGGTGTTGCTTGACACCCGGGGCGACTCTGCCCGCGCCATGAGCCGGGCCGATTTCTTCAAGGAGACCGCAAAACTGGCGGATGACTACATTGCTCATCTGCAGCCGGCCAAGACCAAGATTGGGGATAAGGAGTACACGCGCGAGGAGCTTGAGGCTCTTGTCAAGGGTGCTCCGGCTCCGGCTGCAACTCAGACTCCGGAACAAAAAGCCGCTGCTGAGAAGGCGGCGAAGGAGGCTGCGGCCAAGACCGCCCGGGAAACTGCTGCCAAGAAGAAGCCCCCGCTGGGTGGGAATCCTCCGGGTGGCGGGGCCACTGGTGGCGGAAAGGGTGGCCAAAGTGTTGCTGATCTTCTCCCCTGATAACCCCCTTCTACCATGCCCAAACGTGTAAAGCAGGCGGCCCAGATTCTTGGTCCGACCGACGTAGTTGCTCCGGCTGAGCCGGTAGTTCCTACTCCTCCTTCGGCTTCTTCAGACGAGCGGCCCACCGGCGGTCGTTTTGAGCCTCCTCCTGGTATGCAGGACGGGGAGGTTGTGGCCAACAAGCCTCCCGTTGTTCGGAAGGCTGTAAAGTCGGGGAAGACCTGGCGGTTTGTGAAGAATATCGACACAGACCGGCCGCTCAAATTCTTCGATGGCTCCACCTACGTTTTCTCCCAGGCGTTGCTTGTGACATCGGACGAAAATCTCGCGGCGAAGATTATCTCCGTTGCAAAAAAGAACCACGTCTGCATTGAGCCTCGGGAAAGTTGATTGTTGGACCCGAAAATCGGATCGATGATCAAGTTTTAGTTGACTACCGGACTGTAGAGCTTTCGAGTGGGAAAGTTCTCTCAGTTCTGTAAACCAACCAATCCACACGACCATGAGCCTTATTTCAGGCCTTCTGTCCGCCGGCAATGCCGACACGACCGATCTCACGGGTGAGTGGCAGCAACACGTCCTCGTCCGCCATGCCAAGGGCATTGGCAACGGCGCCGTGCTGTTCGCTCTCATGTCCATGCTCCGCAAAGAAAGCGCGGAAGCTTCCGAATTCAATTGGTTCGAACGCAATCCGGTTCGAAACGATTTCTACTCCAGCGCCGGGGCCAATAGCTCGGCGAGTCCGCTCACGTTTGACGACGGGTCGGGCAATGCGGTCTGGCAGGGTCTTTCCCTCCACACCGTCCTGGAGAACAGCCGCACGGGTGAGCAGGTCTTGGTGACCGCTGATCCGACCAGCGCCAATGTGGCTGTCACTCGCGGTCACGCGGGCACTACGGCCGCGTCGATCAATGACAACGACCTCTGGTCCCGCATCGCGGTGACCGCTGAGGAAGGTGCCGATCCGACGCGTGCGGTGTACGAGACTCCCGAAGAGTTGAAGAACTACATCGGGACGTTTCAGTCCACCGTCTACCTGACGAACGCCTACAAGGGCACGGTCCTGCGCAGTGACCTCGAAGGCCCTCTGAAGGAACGCCGGCTCTATGCGCTGGAGCGCGTCTCCGGTGACATCGAGAAGTCATTCCTCCTGGGGCGGAAAAACCGCAACCTGGGCTCGGATGGCTACATCTACCAGACTGGTGGCATTCGCGATGCACTCGTGAAGGCCGGCTTGACCTCGACCCACATCCTCGATGGCGGCGGCAGTGCCGGCGTCTCGATGGGGGACTTCAAGGATTGGCTGCAGTCGTTCATGGTCTACGGCTCGAACCAGAAGCTCGCGCTTTGCGGGCCGAAGGCTTTCGCCGCGGTGTCGAACTACGCCAATTCGGCGCGGAACGGTTTCCGGATCATGAATAACGAGACGGTGTTTGGAATGAACATCACGACCATCGTCACGCCGAGCGGCATTCTGGAGCTCACGTTCCATCCCTTGCTGCAAGAGCTCACCGCCTACCGCGATTCAATGTTCGTGCTCGACATGGCGAACATCGTCCAAAAGGTCATGGAGCCGCTCTTCCTGGAGCGCAACATCCAGACCCGCGGTAAGGACGCGTACATGGAGCAATTCCGGGCCAAACTCGGTATCAAGCTCAAGTTCGCCGAGTCCTTCGGGTTCGCCTACCGCCTGCGCGGCATCGACGACACCGACGAATCGGGCTCCGATGATTTCGGTGGTTCGGGTGAATCCGGCGAGGCCGGCGCTCCTGCGACCGAGTCCACGGTCTGACCAACTGACCTCAACCAACCAACTCTGTAAATAAGGAGATCACTACCATGGCAAAAACCACTCCCAACGGTCCCACGGCCAGTTCCAAGATCAAGTCGCCTGCTCACAATCCTGCTGAGCAGGAGTCGACCCTCGGTGGAATGCCGCCGCTGAAGACCGAACCGCAGATCAACGATGCCAACGACCCGTCGAAGCGCAAGCCGGCTCCCGACACGGTCCACGGAGTCTGATCCGGCCCGCAGTTAATTCACGGACGGTGGTTCCTGGTTGACAGGGGCCACCGTCCTTTTCATTTGTAGATCAATGATGACCACCGCTGCAGCCCTCGACCGCATTCGGGCCGCCGTCCTCCGTGACGATCTTGAGGATCGTTACATCGACTTTTTGAACGAGGCGATTCATCATCTGGCGTTGCGGCATTCGTGGATCCAGATGAAGACCTATGCGGACCTTGCGGTGCCGGCCAGGTCCCGGGTCGTGGCGCTTCCGGCAGACTTCAAGGAGTTTCAGAACGGGCGTTTCCCGGCGATCCTGGACGTTCCCTACGACGGTAGCTCGGGTGACAGTGATAGTGGCAGCGGAGAGCGGGAACGCCAGCCTGTGCCGGTGTTTGCCCGTCAGGAGATCGAGCATCTTCCGCCTAGCTTCCGGCCCAACCCTCACTTGATCTATCAGCAGGACGATGAGATCTGGCGCGTGGTTTTTCCTGAAAAAACTAACCAGGATCTGGTCCTGACGGTCTACTACTTTGCTTTTCCTCCTCCGCTTTTCGATGAGAGTGGGGAGAGTTCGGAATCGGGCTCCGATGACGCCGGTGACAGCACGCCGTTGCTCGAGGAGTACCCGGACCTGGTGCTTGAGAAGGCTCTGGCGATCGCGTTCAAGTCGATCAATGATCCGGTGGCGGACGAGCATCTCAAGAATTTCGAGGACCTCCTGACCGACTCGATTGCCAAGGATGTTACCCGGTCCCAGCCGGCAGCCCAACTGGAGAAGGATTGAACATGCCTGATCAGCTTCCAGCGCCCAAGTCGTATTACCCGGATGCCTCTAACGCTACGGTAGGGGTGGACACCCGTACTCCTGAACAGAAAATTCAGGATCTGGTTCTCAAGCGGCGTCTGCTCGCTTCTCAGGGCCAGTCTTTGCCGTCCCCGCTTGCATACTATCCCAATCCGGAAAAAGCAACGGTTGGGTTTAGAAAGACGCCATGACGCGCGACGAACTAAAGTCACTGGTCCATAATGCGGTGAAGAACGACGTGCTTCTAGGCATCATCCCCGAGATGATCAACCAGGCGCTGAAGGATTGTCAGCAGCTGCGTTCCTGGCGTGGGATGAAGTCTACACTCCCTTTCACGATCCCCAATGGGGGCACCACTTATGCTCTTCCAGACAATTTCAAGGAGCCTCAGGGGGGCTACAACCCCATGCTGGTATCCACCCTGGACGATGCCGAGGCCACTCCCTGGATGCTCCTTTCCAAGCAGGAGATGAGCCGCCTGCAACGGATTGGCACGGCCACCGCGGATCGCAAGGCCTACATTGACTATGGGGTCGGGCCTACGCCGGTGCTGGTACTCCCGGGTCCGGCGCTGGTGGACTACCAGGTTTCGCTTGACTGCTATCTCTTCCTGCCTCCGTTGACCACAGGAAACTCGGATAACTGGCTGACAAAGGAGTATCCGATGATCGTGCTCAACAAGGCGATCGCTCTGACCTTCAGGCTCGACAATCAGAATCCCAACTTCCAGGCTCAATCCGACGTGTACACGAAGTATTTTAGAGATGATTTCAAACAGGCCTCTGCCGACGACGCTGTCCGTGAGACGCGCGGCCGAAGCTATCGAATGGGGGGCGTATAACTCGAGGATTCCATCATGGCTCTTTTTGGAACAGGTTTCAACATTGCCGACCCGGCTGACGCTTCTCCCGTGAGCGAGGGCGCCTCCTGGATCCGGGATCTGAAGAACATTCTGGTTAATTTTCTTGGAGTAAGTTTCGACCTCGATACAGGGGTGCTCCTTGCCGATGCAGTTCCAAATCCAGTGACTACTCCTTACGGGGCTGCCGGGTCTATCTACACTTCGGATGGCCCTTCGGGTACGCCTTACTGGGGACCACAGTCGGGGATGCCGATCGGTACGGTTGTTATGTGGCCGGTGGCTTCTTTTCCGGATGGTTATCTGGCGTGCGATGGATCTTTGAAGCTGACTGCAGATTATCCAGCCCTGGCAGCCATTCTAGGCATGACCTATGGTGGAGACGGGAGTACGAGCTTTGGGCTTCCGAACTTTTCCGGTCGTGCGCCAGTGGGCGTTGGGGAAAGCGATGCTCCAGATGCAACGGTGTGGACGGCCGGCATGAAGAAGGGTACGGAGACTCATTCTCTGGTGGAAGAGGAACTTCCCCACATTGCGCTCGCGGTCCAGCTGAACCAGTCCCAGGCCGACGCCAATACGCCAAAGCTTGGAGGCATCCTGTGGGGTTCCAATACCCAGGATCTTGCCACGGCGGATACGCTCGAGTTTGGTGGTGACAGCGGTGACAATACGGTCTCCCATAACAATCTGCAGCCCAGCCTTGGAATTTATTTCATCATTAGAGCTCTGTGAGCCATGCGTCGAAAATTAGATCCAGATGCCCCGCCTGCGGCCAATCTTACCGGGGCGGGTGGCCGGTTTGAGATTGTCGTCAGAGCCCCGACGGTCGGGCTCATCACGCGCATTCCCGCGGAGCAGCCAGACCCTCGAGCCTCCCAGTTTGCTTCCAATGTGCGGTTTGACGACGGGGTGGCCCGGACGGCGATGGGCTATGGAAGGCTGACCACGAGTCCGGATCTCGACTCTCTTCTGAACCTTATTTTCTACGGGGAACTGATGACGGGCTCGATGTTGAACATTCGCAACGTGCTGGTTTTTGGGACGGCGCAGAAGCTGTGGGCTACGACCCGGTACGCCGAGGGCTATTTGAGAGTCGACGCCGGTCCCGACCAGGAGTATCTCATTGGAGCGTGAAACTGTACGGCTCCTATCGTGATACCTTTGGGCTTCCGGTCACGACGCTCTGGACACTGAGGTCCGGCGCCGGTCCGGCCACGATTGCCGATCCCGCGAGTTTGGAAACGGACTTCACCGCCTCCGTGGAGGGGGTGTATGTCTTTCGGCTTACAGCAACCAATGCGATCGAGACGGTTCATGACGACGTCCAGATTTTTCTTCGCAAGGGGGCGCTCGAGGTTAATGCCGGCCCGGATCAAACTACCTATTCGGTGGACGGGGTGGTGGTCGGATCGGTGACCAGAGACACCTATGGACTTCCACTTACACTCACCTGGTCGATGGTGTCGGGTCCAGGTGCCGTTACCTTTGATAATCCGTCCTCTCCGTCAACTGGGTTCCACATGTCGTTCCTGGGAACTTATGTGCTTCGTCTGACGGCTACCAATGGGCTGGCCACGGCCTCCGACGATCTGACGGTTTCTCCAAAAATTTCCGGGCGTACCTGGGGCGGCCCCGCGGGTGTGTCGGGGGATTTTCAGTGGTACGGATTCAAGCCGTTCAACTGGTTTTATAACGGCCGGGTGGCGGACTACTATTTGCTCGATACTGGTTCGGGGTTTTCGATGGGGCAATCCTGGGCTGCTCCGCCGTATTCCAATCCGCGTATGGGCTACATCGACGCCGTGAGTTTGGGGGGTGCCAGGGTGGTGAACGTGACTACTGGCGTGGTTAGCGGAGATTTTGGGACGACTTGGGAGTATTCAGGCAACATGTGCTCGGGGAGCAGCTTTCGCTCTTCTTACGGTGGATTTACAGGGGATAGTTTCGTTGACAAGTCTTCCATCCATTTTGCAGATTTGCTTCCGTTCTTCACCAACATTATAAACGGAGGTACGACGCGGGAGTATGTTACAGGGGACTATCCGGAGCCTCCCGGATGGCTCGACACTTACTGTGGTAATCCGGTATGGGGCAACCCGGGTGACATTGCCAGGGAAGAGCTTTCCGAACAGATGACAGTTGACCAGGCTGCAGCGAACGGGGGTAGCGCTGAGGTTTCGTTCACCGGGCATACGCGGGTTGAGAGCTATAGTCCCACCACCGGGCTAGCAGTAGGTGTGGTCAGCGAGCGGGACGTGGTGACTAAAACTCCCAGCAAGACTGGTTGGGTGTTGGCTACTTTTTCATACACGGCGACGCCGATAGCCGGCGGAGCTTCGACAGACATTGTGGAACTGGTTCCGTATCAGGTCGGAGTTGGTGGGTTGCTCGACACCACCCGTACCATCCCAATGATCGTGGGCCAGGATGTGGTCTGCACCAGCATCGCTTACCAGGATCTTGGGGTGTTCATGGACGACGGGGAGCAGCTGCCGGCGGACTCCTATTACGGTTCAAATCAGTCCAGTTATCCCACGCTGGTTGACTGGCCTCAGTCTCCCGCATTCCAGACAGACGGCCCGGGTGAATTTTGGGATGATGGGGAGGACCTGGACGACGGTGTGGTCTCCATTACGACCGGGGGAAACAACTGGGCGGCGACCGGGTTGCTGAGCGCTTTTGATATTCCAGGAGAATTCTGGGACGATGGTGAGGGGTATCCGGACGGTGAACTGGATTTTGAAACGCTTGGCCAGGGCTGGCTTGAAAAAGGCTACTTTACCATCCTGGATTACACTCCGTTCGACGATGCTGGAGAAGATTACCCGGATGGAGCCTTGACAGCCACTACCGGAGGCGATAGCTGGTTGGGGGACGGATCGTTCCAAGTAGATTCCTAATTTTCACCCCGTATGGCTACAAAGTTTACAGTTTCTGGAAAAGCTCAGGTTGCCCAGGCCTCCCACGAGCGGGAGAAGCGGCTGACCAATCTGGGATCAGCCTGGAATGAGGTTCGGATTGGATTCATCGGCACGATGGTTCCGACCGCTTCAGATGATGCTGCCGCGAATGCCGAGAGCGTGGCCTATGCGTCCCTCATTGACTGGTTTGCGTTCGGGCTGATCAACGATCAGTTGGCCATTCCGGGTCAAGCTGGCTGTCAGTTTGTGGGGGCTTGCTCTGATCCTGTTTATACTCAAAACCACGACCACATCCGGGTGACCGACAATGCCGCGGGTGCCGGGCATGTGGGCGAGTACGGGCAGTACGACTATGGTGATTTTGCGGCGCTGGCTTTGAACGGAGCTACCGTTATATCCAAGGGGAGCGGCGCCGTTGGGTCTTTCAACTATCCGATCTATGCCAACGACGGTCGGGGAGCTCTGTTTGCACTCAAGTATGTCGTGGCCAATCCCGGTGCGGCCAACCAGACGATTGCCCTGTCTTACGCCAATCCAGCGACCGCGGTGGTGACAACTCCGTCGACTGCCAAGGCAACGCTGCGCAGCTTGCTCACCGGGGCCGCCTATACTGCCGCGGCCACCCTCAACTGGTACGCGGCTGGAGTGGCGCTTCCACTTCCCGATACTTGGTTTTTGCGCTCTCCGTTCATCAACAATCGGATTCGCTGGGCGGTCAAGGGAGGCCTCATAATTTCCTAGTTCAGTTTGAGATTGGTGCCTTACTTTTATCCCCGATGAACACTGCCCTAGTCTGCGGAGCCGATGGGTTCATTGGCTCTCATCTCGTCGCCCGCCTCAAGGAGGAGGGCTATTACGTCCGAGCGGTTGGCCGCCGTAGTGGGGAGTTCCTCCCACCCGGAACGAAGCTCGCCAATGAGTACCACACGGCTGATCTGAGGTCCGAGGTGGTCTGTAAAGGTGTTGTCCGCCGCGGCGGTCTTCCGTTTGATGAAGTCTACCAACTGGCGGCTGAGATGGGTGGCATGGGGTATATTTCTTCCTCTGAGTGTGACATCATGCGAAACAGCTGCCTGGTGAACCTGCACATGATCCATTCGGCGGCAGAAGCCGGCGTGCGATTGTTTTTCTTTTCGTCCTCGGCGTGTGTTTATCACGACCAGGGGGTTGGAGATCTGGAACTGGCCGAACGCGATGCGTATCCGGCCTATCCCGACAATGAGTACGGCTGGGAGAAACTTTTTTCCGAGCGGGTGCTTCAGGCCTATGGTCGGAAGTACCCGATGGAGGTTCGGATTGGCCGGTTTCAGAACACCTACGGGCCTGATTCCCACTGGTCGGGCATTCGGGCAAAGGCTCCCGCGGCCATGTGCCGAAAGGTGATCGAGTGCCCGCCCGGAGGGACCATTGAGATCTGGGGGAATGGGAGGGCGATGCGGGCCTACACCTTCATCTCCGACACGATCGACGGGATCAGAGTGCTTATGCAGGCACGCCCGGTTGACGCTATCATGCACGACGAACTTTCGGAGCCGTACAACATTGGCCGGCGTGAGTACGTTTCCGTTGACCAACTGGCCCAGGAGGTGATTTCAATTTCAGGCAAGACCCTGAAGATCCAGCATGTGCCAGGCCCGGAGGGTGTGCGTAATCGTGGGTTCCGGGCAGATCGCATTGCTATCCTGGGGTGGGAGTCCAAGGTTTCTTTGCGGGATGGCCTTACGGAAACCTACCGGTGGGTCGAGGAGCAGATCAAAAAACAGTCCCATCCTGCCCATGGGAGCTCTTAGCCAGCTGACGATAGTCATTCCCAATTTCCGGCGCGCCGGGCTCCTAGACCGCGCTCTGGCTTCCGTTCGGGCTGCTGGAATTCGCCGGGTGGTGGTGGCATCCTCGGAGCCTGGGGAGGATGTGATGAAAGTGGTCGATCAGCATCGGGAGGGCTGGGAGTTTTTTCAGGCGGTAATGTTCCCTACGGATATTGGAGCAAATCGGACCTGGCTGATGGGACTCTACGCGGCCAAGACTGATCGAATTCAGATTCTCTATGACGACGATGTTCTGTTTCCCGAGTACGGAGAGGTCTACGAGACGTTGATCGCTCCAGCCCTTGACGTGGGAGCCGGTTTTGCTACCTGGGAGGCCAGTTTCTTTGACGAGGATGGGAGCCGGCGCCCGTCTCGTTACTGGAGCGGACCGACTCGGTTTCTTTTGGCGTCTGAGCTATTGAAAATCGTCGGGATGCCTGGTCGGCTGTCGCTCTCTCCGATCCTCGGGGTGTTTGACCGGGCGACGGCGATCCGGGCGTGTGAGGAGGCTCAAAAATTCTTGGACCAGCCGGCCAATTATACCCGGCCGGGGATGCTCATCGGAAACGATCTTTTGATCTACTACCGGCACATCGAGCGATCGAAATTTTGGTTGTACATAGAGCAACCGCTGTGCGGGTACGGGGTTCATGCGGGCAGTGAGACCATCTCCCACGAGCGAGCCGGAAGCCTGAGGCGGCTTACGAACGCCTATGACCTGGCCCGTGTTCAAGGCAGTAAGCCGGCGCCGGATCTCGGGCTTCAGATTGAGCTTCCCTCTTCCCCGGTTTCAACGACTCGGGAGACGTCTCCGGTGATCCAGCATGTGTTCAGCCATACGATCCCCGGGGACATCGAGACCCTTCGCCGGTACGGATTTGCCCGATCCACCTGGTACCGGGAATATCGTGCTTCTCCGTCGCGGTGGAGGCCGATTCCGGTTTCCGATGGGCAGCTATCCCGAGACGGAAAAAGCAGCCTGGGGGACTTGGCGCCGGTGCCTTTCATCCGTGATCTCATTCAGGAGGGGGTGAAAAATTCTGAAGCCGGGGATATTATTTTCCTTACGAACTCGGATGTCTGCTTTGTACCAGGCATCACCGAGAAGTTGCTTCGGCTGATAGCGAAGCACGGGGCCGCGTTCAGCTACCGGTGGGACTTCCCGGCCCCCATGCTGGCTCCCGTGTTGACTGAACGTGGACTTGAGCGGGGTACCTGGTACCTGGGGTGCGATGCTTTCGCTTTCTCTGTTGAGTGGTGGGCAAAGAATGGCCAGAAGTTCCCTGACATGGTCCTCGGTCGGCATTGCTGGGATACGGTGATGCGCGGCCTGATGAAACTCGAGGGAGGGGTCAATCTTCCTGCGGCGATTTATCATGAGGTCCACCGGTCGTTTTGGAATTTCAGGGGCGCGGCGTGGAGAGATTCTCTGGCCGGGAACATCCATAACGCAGCCCTGGCTAGGAAGTTTTTCCAAGAGTTCAATTGCGGGGGAAACGACTGGCGGACGGCCGAAGATGTTCCGAGAGCAGCCCCGGTTGAGTCGGGAGTCTCGGTTACCCGCCGATCCAATCGACTCTCCCAGCAGAAGCTGGCCCTTTTGCGGGGTCCCCGGTTTTCCCGGCATCTGGTGGAGTATATGCGCCGGCATCCGGAGATCGTCTGGCCGGGGGTGAAGGTATGATCGACATTCTTTACGTTCTTGGGGACGGAAGCAAGTGGGGCAACCAGGAGCTTCGCTTTTCCCTTCGGTCTCTCTGCCGGTTTGCGTCAGGAATCGGGCGGGTGTTTGTAGTGGGGAAGGATCCCGGCTTCTTGAGAGATTGCACGGTCCTGGAGGTGCCAGACCCGACTAAAACGAAGGAGTACAACATCACTTACCAGGTTTTGTGGGCTTGCCAGAACCTGGACATCAGTGAAAATTTTCTCCGGGTCGACGACGATACTTTCTTGGTTGCCCCGATTGGTGCAGAGAACTACCCGAATTACTGTACCGGGACTCTGGAGGAGAAGATCCGGCGGGCGATCGCCCCGCGGTACCGGACAGCACTCACCCTGACCAGGGACAAGCTGATTTCACTGGGCAAGCCGACGATGAGCTTTGAGCCGCACGCTCCGATCATTCTAAATCGCACCCGGTTCAGGGGACTGCTCGAGTACTGGGATGAAAGCCGTCGGTTGAAGTGCGGGTACACCCTGCGTTCTTTTTACTGCAACTACTACGGGGTTCCGGGGACTCCAATGGCTGACTGCAAGCTGCGTTTCCCGCAGGGGCCGGAGGCGGTTATGGCCAGGATCAAGGATCGGCATGTGTTCTCGGTTTTTGATACGGCAATTCCATTGGGGGTGGGTAAAATCCTGGCGGAGATGTTTCCCGAGAAGTGCCGATTTGAGGCTTGACGGCCATGAAGGCCGTGACATCTAATCGGGCTTATGACCAACTGGATTAGGAGCCTGCGCCCCTCGTTTTTGACAGTGATTTTTCCAACTATCGTGCTGGCCATCCTTGGGGGCTTGTGCACGCTTCTGGTTTTTTCCGGGAAGTCATACGCGACCAACTTTGTGGACAATCATCCGGCGATCGTTGAGACGCGGGATTTTATGAAGGAGAGCAAGGCTGATCGGGTTAAGCTGAACCTGAACGTCCACGACATCCAGCTTTCGCTGGTCAATTTGACCGACATTGCCAAGAGCAATAACGAGGCGCTTGGTACGGCGGCGAACATGCAGATCGAAAACGCCCGGCAGATCACGGCGTTGGCTGAGCAGATCCGGGCTTTGAGCTCCCAGGAGGCTCTCGACCATGTGGCGGCTAAGGATCGTGAGGATCATATCGAGGCGTCCTCGGTCGATCGGGACAACCGGCTGCAGGACAGGCTCGACAAGGTACCTATTAAACGCTGAGTTCGGGTTTGACCTTTCTGGCTGGAGGGAAAAGAGTTCTACCCCATGGCCGACCTCACTGCGGACATCCTTCAGATCTATGATTACGGCACTCGGCTGGCGTCCCCCGCCCGTCGCATTACGGCCTGCAGTTTTCTGGACAAGGTGATTTTTGCGCAGCCGGACGCTCCTTTGCTGGCCTGGGCCGGCTCCGGCCAGGCGTCCGAAGTTCCAGGGCTGATCCCCGGTGAGCGATTCTGGGGAGTCTATGCTTTCAAGGACATCCTCCTGTTGTGGGCGGGGAGCCGCCTGAAGTGGAGCGACAGTAACGATTTCACGACCTGGATCCCGGTGGCAAAAACCGCTTCTTCCTTTGTGTTCATTTTGACTCAGCCGTTCATTGTTCCGGCGCTTGGGGTTGAGAGCGGCATGGTCCAGGTAGACCGAGACACGACCGGCCTTGTTGCCGGCCAGTTTCTCCGTCTCGACGATGCTCCGTACTACACGTTTTTTCAGGTGGTGTCGGTGGTTCCGTCCATCGGGGTTGATGGGCAACCCTCTGGGTTTGTCCAGACCGTCGGACCGCTTGCAACCAAGGACTTGTTCCTGCAGGCCTTTGTGCCCTATGTGAAGGGAAATCGGGTCGCTTACGACGGCAGTCTGGCAACTCTCGAGGTGCAGAAGGACGCAGTTCCTGTAAGTTCTGAGGTACTTCAGGTGGCGGAGGATTTCACCAATCCAATGCCGGGCGATACGATCCAGATCAAGCTCACCTCCCAGCCATCCACATCCCCAGGGGGGTATGTCTCGATTGGGGACTCGGTGGTTCCCGGCCAGGATATTTTTGCAGTGAGCTCGGTGGATCCGGCAGCCAAGACCATGGTGATTCAGCGAACGGGGATTGGGGCCGTCTCTTCTCCGCTGGTCCACACTGCCGGCCAGTTCATCGTGGCGCAGCCTTTCGTGCGGGTGAAGAACCTTTCTTCGACTACGGTGGCCACCGGGTCGTTCTTGAACCGGTTGAAGGAGGTGCACGGGTTCACGGTGAAGTCTGTCCGGTTGACCGGGGCTGTTGCGGCCGGCCAGTCCTACCCCGTCGGAACTCAGATGCTCACGTTGGATGCCAACGAGGCTGGAGAGATGGACAATTCGGGGGCCAGTATCAACGGTGAGATCCTTCAGGTCACGAGTCTGGGGGAGCTTGGGTATATTCTCAAACATCAGTCGATCCAGTCGATGCAGTATGTTGGCCCCGACCAGGGGGTTTTCTATACGCGCGCTGAGATCACGGGTGAGGGGCTTCTCAGCCGCTATGCCTTTGTCAAGGTGGGTCTCGATGCAATTTATTTCTGGGGTAACCGGGAGATTTACAAGTACTCCGGAGGAAACCAGCTGGAGCCGATCGCGATGCAGTTCACCAAGCAGCTTTTCAAGGAACTGGACCGGTCACGCGCCGACCAGATTCTTGCCTTCCATAAGGAGAGCCAGAAGGAGATCTGGTTTGTGTATCCGAGCAACCTTCTCCCGAATGTTGGGCCGCTTCGGGTTTTCATTTACAACTACATCGAGAATTCCTGTACGATCGACGATTATCCGGCGTCACTTCAAGGCCTCACAGCGGTTGCCCGGGTGGCTTGGGATACAGCCATTGCCTGGGCTTCGGCGCTTGGGACCTGGCTGAATCCTCTTTCGTGGCCGGTGTTGGCAACCTGGGCCAGTCTTCACGCGGATGTGGCGCCTTCCTACGACCTCATCGGTGCCGAGAGTGGTGAGTCGGATGAGGGATCAGGCGACATCGAGACGACGGCTGGGCTGGTCCACGGGGAGGAGTGTTACAGCCGGTTTGGGCAGCCGTATCTTTCCCTCTGGGAGTCCGCTGACATGGACAACGGAGATCCGGCCGCGTGGAAGTATCCCGATACGATCATTCTTTCGCTGCAGATCAAAGGCGTTCCTCCTCCGCTGGCCACGGTCAATGTTTATCTGGGGACCAAGCTGAATACTGATGACCAGGTTGTTTGGCACGGCCCCAAGGCGGTGCGGGTTGATGCTCTCAGTGGAAAGCCGACCAAGGTTAACATCCCTTGTGCGGGGAAGATCCTGCGACTCAGAATTGACTCCAACACAGCCGATCTGCAGTGGCGGGTTTCTCAGTTCCGGATTCTTGGCCGGCTGGGAGGGACGTACTGATGGCTCTTAGATCCTCAGTTATTGCCGACGCCCCTCGGAAGGTGTCGAAGGATTCTTCTTCCGAGCTTGGGCGCGTAGAGAACGAGGTGACGCTCTGGGCTCGGACGGTGTCTTTGGCAATCCGGTCGCTTCAGAATGCCCAGCCGGCAGCGGCAGCGGCTCCGGTTGCGGCATCTACGCCGGCGGCAGCCGCGGCCACGGTAATAAACCCTCCTTCGCTTCCTCCGACGCCCGCACCCCCGCTGGACAAAAATCTTTTGGCGATTGCCGCGTTGATTGGTGCGGGGTTCCTTCAGAAAACTGTCGAGGGGGTCTGGAGGTTTAATACCAACGTGGCGACGAAAGACGACCTGGCGGGCATTGGGGGCGGTACACCAGGGGCCAACTCAATCCTCTTTACTCAGATCCAGAAGATTCCGGGGATGACCATCCTCGGGAACGATAGTGAGTCGTCTGGGGACATCATGGAGCTCACCATTCCGGAGATTCTTGGGATGCTGGCTTCGACGGATGTGGCACTCGGGGGCGGATCTCCGTCAGACCTTTTGGTACCCACTCAGAAAGCGGTAAAAGCCTATGCGGACCAGCTGCTGGCTGCAAGCGAGGCGATGATCTTCAAGGGGGTTCTGAATTGTTCAGGAAATCCTGATTATCCGGCCGCCACAGCCGGGTGGGTATACAAGATTTCAGTGGCGGGCCGGATCGGTGGAGTTTCCGGCCCCAAGGTCGAGGTGGGGGACACCGTCTATTGCATTACCACCAATGTCGGTGGAACGGATGCTTCGGTTGGAATGGATTTTGTGATTGTCCAGGCCAACATCGATGGCTATGTAATCGGCCCTGCTTCAGCTGTGGACCTTCGGGTGGTGGTTTTCGATGGAGCCACCGGGAAACTGATCAAGGACGGTGGAATTCTTCTTTCGGCGCTCCTGCAGGCCGGACTGATCACTGGTTCCGGCCTGACCATGAGCAACAATCGTTTGCTGGGCCGGTGGGACGCAGGAACGGGGGCTCTCGAGGAGGTCCAACTCGGGACCAACCTTTCTTTGGCCGGGGGGTTTCTATCCGCTGCGAGTGCCGGGGCCACCCTTGACATTCGGGATGTTTGGCTTTTTGAATAGTTTCCGTCTTATCCATGTCAACACCAACACACGCCCCTCTAGTTGCCGGTTACGTTCAACAGATTGCTGCTGCCGTTGCTGCGGTCTATGACAACGGTGTAGGCGTCACCGCTTACATCAAGGGATGGAGGCTGTTCAACACTGGAGCCAGCCCGGAGCTAGTCAAGATTTACGTTGTCCCCGCTGGTGCCGGTCCCGCGCTCGGTGTCGCGGCTGCGGCCAATCAGGTTTTTGAGTACACACTCCAGGCGAAGGAATCCCTGACTGAGGACTTCCCGGCAATGGGCATTGTGCTCGCTAATCAGCACGACAGTATTCAAGCCGTGGCGACAGATGCAGCCACGGTCAACCTCATGCTCTTCGGTGATCCGGCCACCTAACCATATGTTCCGATCCCTCAACTCCGCCGGACTCTTTCCCAAGAACGCCATCGGCAAGCCACCGGCGCGAAACAATGCTCTTGGTCCGGCCAGTCCCTTTTTGCAGGGGGACATGCGCGAGTCTGCTGAGGACTTTCTGGCTGTCGCCTCCGGAACGTACAGCTTGATTCAACCGTGGACAGACCGGAACGGCGTGGTGATCTGGCCAGGCCCAATGATGTTTCTCTTTCTCGACTACACGTGGTGTGATGATGATTTTCTCTCCTACTCCAATGGCAATTACTCCTCCCTCAGTGGGGGCAACGGATGGCTGTCTGACTGGTCATTCTTCGCCCCCACCTAACCCACTACTCCTATGGCCGGTGTCGATGTCGCCACAGTAAACAGTCGTCAGGTTGCCTTGCTGCAAGTCCGCAATGCCGCCCACCGCCGCACCAACATCGGCAACGCATGGAACGAGGCTCGGTTTGGCATGTTCTGGGCGGTTACTCCCTCCGGCAACAACGATGCCGCGGCCACCTCCGAGACATTCACCCCGGCCAGCTATCTGGACTGCGTGCATATTGGACTCAAAGACAGCTCGGTCAATCCTCCAAGAAAGGCGGGCAGTCAGTTTCTTGGTCTGGCGTTTCCCGACCGCAACGGGTTAGACCAGATCATCTGCTCCACCAACTCTGCCGGTGCCGGGAACATCAACACCAATGGCAGCACCCGGAATGATTTCGCCTCCATAAATGGAGCCACGGTGCTCAGTTCAGCTAGCTCCGGGGCCAATTTGAACTTTCCCCAGCAGGCAAGCGGCTGGTCGGTGTTTCTGGGCATCCGGTTTCTGGTGGCGAATCCGGGGTTGGCCAATCAGACCGTCCAGATGTTTTATGCGGGGCTGAACTCCAACACCAATCGCAGTGCTGACCTGTCAAAGGCTGCTCTGCGCAACCTCGTGATGGCGGCTACCTATACCTCAGTCTTGACCGCGACGTGGAACGCAGGCGGCGTGGCCTTGCCCCTCCCGGACTATGTCTGGGTGTACATGCCCTTCAACACTGATCGCTTTCGTATCGCCAATGTGGACGCTTGGAAGATCTCTTGAAAGTTAGGCTTGCTTTTCGGTAAAGCTTTTCCCAGCGTTCATCCCTACCCTCTTATGAAAAACTCCAATCGCGGCGAAGTCGTTACGGCTGCCATGATTCTGTGGCTGCTCGGCGGAATACTCATCGGGTCCTCTGTTCCAGTGATCAAGAATACCGTTGGGATCAAGGATCCTCACGCGGATCAAATACCGGTCCTGCAGAAAAAGGTGGAGGACCAGCAAAAGGTGATCGACGGTGTCCAGGCAAAGGTCGATGCCGCGGTGGCGACCGAGAAAGCGGCTACCAAGGATGCCGCGGGTGTGGCCCAGCAGTGGACCCATGCCACGGTGGCTGAGTTGGGCAAGCCGACTCCCAATATCGAAACCGCTAAGTCAATGGCCCAGAATGCCGACGATTCGCTGGTCAGGATTTTCGGAAAAATTACTGCCGAGCAGCAGGCTCAGGTCGAGCTCGTGATCGAGCTTCGCGCGCAGGGGAAAGTGCAGGAAGCCCAGAAGGCACAGGCCGCGGTGGAGGCTCGGCTGGATGAAAAGGTGAAGCTGATTGCCACCATGGAAACCCAGCAGACCGAGCTCAAGACCCAGTTGAAAACTGCCAACACCGACAAGGCGGATCTTACCGACCAGCTGCATGTGAAGACGGCAGAAGTGGTGACGAAGACTGATGCTCTGGTGGCCAAGGCGACTGAGCACACCGGTCTGCAGGGGGTCTATGATAACTTCGTTCACGTCGTCAAGGTGGTGGCTATCTGGCTGTTCGCCGCGTTCATATTTTTGTTCTGGATCATGCCGTCTCTCGACGATGAGATCGACAAGCATTATCCTCCGGGGGCCGCTACAAATCCCCGATGGGTGGCGTGGTTTCACACCGTCTACAACTTCACGAAGAGTGTGACCTGCGCCCACTGACTTTATGAAATCTGTAGTACGGTCGGGGCTTAATCCGGAACTCGTGGCCAGGATTTGGGCACTCCGGGGAAAGATGAGTGACCGGGAGATCCGGATTGAGATCCGGCGCCTGGCGGAAGTGGGCCGGGCCAGGGGCGATGACATCTTTCGTCAGGTCTTTCGAAAAACCGATACCGGGGCCGAGCCCCCTCCGCCCCTCAAGAGTGCCTCCGTTTCCGAGACCGGAGATTCAGTGATTGCCGAGTCAGTGGATCCCCGCGTTCACACGGTCGAGGAGTTGCTCAAGCTTTGCAAGGTTGACCTGGCCATCTGGGAGGTTGAGAGATTTTTGGTCAACAAATGGGAGGTGGCGATGGCCGAGCCGGCGACGACGGTCGGGGGTGCCGGGAAGCAAGCCCGGCTTGTTCGCGGCAAGGGTGGCCGGGTGCATACCCTTTGGACCCGGGGAAGCAACGAGCCACTTCATGAGCCGCTTTTCCAGGTAAAGGTGTGGCTGAAGCGTCGGCGGGAAGCTGACGCAGTCGACATCATCAAGTTCTTCCAGGATGAGGTTGCACGGGTGAAGGCGCCTTACTTCACTTCTGGTCTCAAGTATCTCGCTGAACCCACGAAGGGGCTGCTCTACGAAATTTGTTCGCCAGATCTCCATCTCGGAAAACTGGCGTGGAAGCCCGAGGCCGGGGAGCATTGGGATTCGAAACTGGCGATCGAGGCTGATAAAAAAGCCACAGGCGCCCTGGTGTCCTATGTTCCGGTCGACCGGATTGCGAGGTTCCTGCTCCCGATCGGCAACGATTTCTTCAACGTGGACAACTCCAACGAGACGACCACGGGCGGCACGCCGCAGCGCGAAGATGGACGCTGGCAGAAGTCTTTCCGGGCCGGCTGTGCGCTGATGGTCGAGAAGATCATCAGTCTCGCCAGCATGGCCCCGGTGGATGTGGTGGTGGTCGCGGGTAACCACGATCACGAGCGGTGCTTCTATCTCGGGGAATACCTTACGGCCTTCTTCAGGAATCATCCGGGAGTTACGATCGACAATTCCCCGAAGACCCGGAAGTACTATGTGTGGCAAAAGATCCTGATTGGCATGTCTCACGGGTCTGAGGAAAAGATCACCGAGCTTCCGCTCATCATGGCCACTGAGCAACCCGCGGCGTGGGCTCAGGCCACGGCCTACAAGGGATTCCAGGTCGGCCATTTTCACCGGTCGGCGCTGCAGAATTTCAATCTTGAGGACATCAAGGGTGTCGAAGTGCAGACGCTTTCCAGTCTCTGTCCTCCGGATGACTGGCACGCGAAACGTGGGTTTGTTGGCAGCATTCGTCGGGCCGAGGGTCTCCTGTTTGACGGTGAAAACGGACTCGTGGCCAAGTACTACTTCAACATGAAATGAGCCGGATTCGGGCCATGGTCACTGCCGGCCTTTTGTCAGCCGAGCGAAAGATCTTTCAACTGCGCAAGCGGTTGAATACGGACCCGGCAAGCTGTGCACTTCTGGTCCAGGTGTACCCGGAAAAAATTCCAGGGTCGGTCTATGCCGCGCGCACGGTGGACGTTCTTCAGGCGGAGTTGGCCAAGCTTCCGCAGACGGTGACGCCGCTTCGGCATACGTTTGTTCCCGGTCTCTATGCCCGGGAGATTTTTGTACCGGCGGGTACGATTGTGATCACCAAGATCCACAAAACAGAGCACGTCTATGTGGTATCCAAGGGAGACCTGGCCGTATGGGTCGACGGCGTCGGGGTGAAGAAGATTTCGGCGCCGTTCACCGGTGTCACCAAGCCGGGTACCCGGCGGGTTTGCTACACTTACACCGATGTTGTGTGGACCACTTTCCACCCCACGGAGGAGACCGATCTGGAGAAGATCGAGGAGGACGTGATTTTCAAACGCGACCTCGAGTTGCCGGCTGGGGAGGATCCCCGGGGCATCGTCCGGGAGCTTTTGCGAGCGGCGTTTCCTCCGCAGCTTCCCGCATAATCCAGTTGACAGGGGTGGGCGGGTGGTAAAACCTTGGGGCTTATGTCCTGGCTCACTGTTGGAACTACTGCAGCTGGCCTCGTTTCCAGCTATCTTGGAAGCAAGCGGCCAACCCAGCAGCTGGCACCGAACGTGTACAACCCCTATGGCGAGTTGAACACGCCGGCCACAGGCGCAATCAATTCTCGCAATCAGATCTTCAACAGCCTGGGCGCCTATCAGCCCGGGCTTACCACGGCGACTGGAAATTATGCGTCGGCTTTGACCAGCGCAGCTTCAGATCCGGCCTTGCAGGCGACTAAGAATTACTCGACGGGGGTTCTTCGGGGCGATTATCTGAGCAGTCCTCAGGTCAATAATTATGCGGATCTGGCCGCAGCTGGGATCAAGGCGTCGGGTGCGGATACCCGGGCTCGCATGGGCGCGGCTCTCGCCCGGGGCGGTCAGGGATTTTCCACCGGGGCGGTGCAAGCTGCCCAGACCGGGGATGCAGCTGCCGCGGCGGAAGCAGAGCGCACGCGGGCCGGCATCAAGATGCAGAATTACCAGGCCGAGCGCCAGATTCAGAATCAGGCGCCGGGTCAGATCCAGAGCGAAGTTGCCCAGCCGTCTCAGTTTTTGAGCGGAGTGGCCGGGGCTTATTTGAACCCGCTGCAGGCCGAGGCTGGGCTGACTACGCAACTGTTGGGTGGTCAGAATCAGATCAAGGACCAGACTCTGATGCAGTCGCCGTCGTTCAGTGACAAGCTGGCAGCTGGTCTGAAGACTGGCACGGGGCTGGCTGACATCATCGGCCAGATCTACGGTAAGACCGGAACCAGTAATCCTAACGGGACTCCAGGCTACGATTCCTATGGCAATCCTGTCTGGAAAGCCCCCAACACCTGACATGCCTGTAATCACTGTAGAAGATCAAGGTCTGCTCAACTCTTCTGATGCCTTTCAGGGGATCGCCCGTGAACTGGCCGCCCGGACCGCGCAGCGTCAGGCGTTGAAGCAACAGGCCGAGGCTTTTCCGCTGGAGCAGCGCAAGCGTGCAGCTGAGGCCACGGCTACCGAGGCAGATGCTGATACTGAAAGTCAGATGCGGGCGATCACGATCAAGGTGCAGGAGGCCCTGGCGAAGCAGCGTGAGGCTGAAGCCGCGCGAAGTCAGGGCACACTTGGCGCCGACATCGAGACCGCGGTAGCGAATGCCCGCAAGGCCACGATCGAGGCCGGGATTGCCGCCGGCAAGTCCGAGTCGGAAATCAGGCTGCTTGCCGCCCAGGCTGAGACCGCCGTTCGTGCCAATTACGCGAAGAATGAGGAGACCACGGTGACCAATCCGTCACCAGGTATCCACATCAGTACGACCAAAAGCACTTTGACGCGCCCGGATGGAACGCAGCTTCCCCCCAGTACGACTACCCAGACCGAGCACAACCGTCCGACGTTGCAGGACTATGGGTACATGGGCCAGCCCGAGGTCACCAAGGATATGTTTGGTCGGGTGACCGGGGCGCTGGCTCTCCGGCTTAACCAGCAGACTGGACTGTTGCAGCCGCAGTACATCGGGGCTGGCCCGCTGGCTCCTGGAGCGCAAAACAGTCAGAATGGCCCGGTGCCCACTCCGGAGCATATTGCCATTTTGAGGGCTCGGCCTGAGACCGCTGAGGCTTTCGACAAACATTATGGCCAGGGAGCCGCTCAGAAGTACCTGACGCAACAGTCCACCACTGGATCCGGCCTCCCTGAGGCCACGTCGCCTTACTCGCAATGACCCCATGGACGACCCCTATGCTACGCCAGGTGCCCCGTCGCCGGCTTCTCTGAGGGCGCCGGGCGCGGATCCTTATGAGGATCCGTATGCCGACGATCCGTATGCGGAAAAGCCCAGCCTTCGAAAGCGGGTAGGCGATTATTTGTCCAAACAGCAGTCCCAGGCTAACCCGGCCTGGATGCGCTACCTGGACCCGGCGTACCTGCTGGACCAGGCTGGCAAAGGTGCCGAGACGGCCACGGATGCCGCGGTGGAGAAGATCCGGCCGATCAGCGAGGCGGCTGACAAGGCGGTCCAGGACATGCAGTCGCCTGATCGCGGGCTGCCCTCCCGGGTTGCTGGCGCCGTACTTTCCTCCGTTCCCAGCGCCGATCAGTCTTTGGTGCCTGTTCCCCGCATTTCCCAAGTGCCGGGGCAGTCCTATCTCAATCCGCTGATCTACCCGGCAATAGCCTGGAACGATGTGGCTGTCCCTCTGGGCGAGATGGCGACTGGCCGCACCCTGGCAACTGTGGGCGCCTTTAGCCCCGCGGCAGTTGCCGAGGCTATTCCTGGCCTGGCTGGGTTGAGTGCCAAGGCTTTGCGCATGGCAGCCGAGGCCAAGTTTGGCAGTGACATGGCTGAATCCACCTGGAACTCCATCAAACAGGCCTGGCAAGCTCTTCATAATCCGAATCTTAGCCCCCAAGAGACTGGTGAGGCCGTTGGCAAGCCAGTGACGCCGTTCATGATGACCGCTGGGCTGGTCGGCCATGTTGTTTCTGAGACCATGCCGCCGGGAGGGGCCACTCCACCCCCTATTTCAGCCAAGGCAGCCGCGCAGGCCAGGATCCAGGCCAGGGCTGGAGGCCCAGAGGCCGGCATTGAGACCGCACCGGAAGCCGCCAAGGTGGCTCCCGCGGCTCCCGTTTTGCTCGATCGGACGATCGACGAGTTCAAGCCGGGCGACAAGTTCACCGCTGGTAAGACTGAGTACACTGTCGGATCTTCAGATCCCGATGGTACGGTTACGGTTACAGGATCAGACGGTGTTGAGGTCCAGCTTCCCAAGGGTACGAAAATGCAGGTCAACGCGCCCAAGGTTCAGGAAACTCCTTACTCACCAGCAGTTAAGCCAACCCCCACGGTTGCCGGGGGTCCTACGACCAAGGTTGAGGCCACGCCGGCGCCCGAGGGATCCACCAGCACGGCCGGGTCCACGCTCAAGCCAGAGGCCCAGGTGGGCCGGGAAAAGGTCCAGGACGCCGCGGCGGCCCCGCCGGCCACTCCGCCGATCGCGGAAGGCTCCCGTGTGGCCGTTGAGTCGCCTTCTGATCGGGCCAAGAATGCGGCTGAGCCGGTTGCAGGCAAGGCGGCTCAGATCCAGCAGGCGGTCCAAACGGAGGGGGTGGATTACCGCTATTCCGTCCAACGGCCCCAGACTGTCGAGGGGCGCACCTACCCCGGTGTCACCCAGGTTGACGTAATCGACCCGAAGGCCGAGCGTCCGCTGGTTTCATCGAACGTGGCGGATCTGAATGCCGCTGGTGCCGGAATCCCTGATGTACCCGACTGGGTGCCGCAGGGCCAGTTTACTCGTGCACAGATCGAACAATTCATCAAAGAGGGTCCTCCTAATGCCACTGGAATCAAAAGCCCAAGTCCGGAAATTCTTCGCAACGCCCAGCCTGCGTCACCTGGTCCACAAGTGGCAGGCGGAGTCCCCGGTGTCGATCAAGGCGCTGCCGGAGCACGTCCGCCAGGAGAAGTCACACAAACCGTCCGTCGGGAGCCACCTGGCGCGGGGGCCGAAGGCGTAAAGCCGTCGATCCTTTGGGATTCCAAAAAGGGGATTGGGAACACCCCGAACGGAGCAGCGGTTGGGCATTTCGGCTTTGAAACGACTATGTCTCCAACTGACTTCCTTGCTCTAGCGGCCAAAGGTGGAGACCTAGAAACAGCAAGTGCTGCCGGCATAGAAACAGTAATTCGAGGCGGGAAATCAATAGCTCCTCCGATCCTGGCGGCCGATTGGGACCCGGTTGACAAGGTCTGGAAGGTAACTTCCCATGAGGGACGAAACCGGTCGATTGCAATTCAGAACATCGATCCTGCAGCCAAGATGCCTGTGCAAATTATGCCCAATAAGGGGCTGAGGGCACGAGATGTTACAGATGAGATGAAGGCTGCTCCGATCATTGCTGAAGGAAAGAAAACGAATCGATTTCAACCTGGCCCGGGGACCGAAGGAGTAGCTCAGACGCCGGCATTTTCTCAAAAGCTGTTTCGAGGCACTGGGGCAACTCCCGAGGAAGTCTATGGTCCGGAAGCGGTGAAGGAAGGCCGGGCTGTTCCGATTCTCGGGAAGGGAAGCTACTACGCGTTTTCCGAGGAGGACGCGGCCAACTACGGCAAGGTCAGCCAGCACCAGGTTGAGCTCAAGAACCCGCTGGTGATTTCTTCCAGTGGTCAATGGTACGATCTGCTTGATGCGGCTAATGCCCAGCATCTCAACAGCCGGGCGGCGCTGTTCTACAAAGAGCCTGGCAAGATCCCGGAAGCAGCCGAGCGGCTCAAGGCCTATGTCCAGTCTCAGGGTCATGATGGGATTATTGTCCGGAACACCGAGCAGCAGAAGGCGCTCCGGGAGTCCTTTGGCCACGACACGGTGGTTTCCTACAACGAGGGTCCTCCGCAGCCCAAGATCTCTCCCAAGCAGGCGGCCCAGACCCGCATTACCCAGCGGGCCACGGCCGACAAGATCCAGACCGCCACGGAGAATGGCGTCGCCAGTACGCCGTTTGAACCGGGCAAGCTTCCCGATGGTGCGGCGGTCACCCGGCCGTCCGAGACCTACCAGAAGGCGCACGAGGCCAGCGGTGGCAAAGGCAACCTCTGGGTCCGGCAGTCTCCGGTCCAGTCCAACGCCGGCCGCACGCTCATGGTCCAGTTTGCCTCGGATGTCCTCTACCCGCCGACGGGTGAGAAGGGCGAAGCCGGGGAGTACTACGACAAGCTCTACGAAAAGCGCGCCGGCGTGGGCTACAAGCGCATGGCCGATTTCTGGGAGGTCCCCCAGTGGCAGGCCGTTCTCTCGCACAACCTGGGGGACAAGGCAGACCTGTATGTTGTGCGGGATCTCGAGGAGGCCAAGAAGTTCCTCAAGAGCTCGGGCTACGACCACGTTGCATTCTCCGTTTTCGAGCCGGCCAAGGCCCATGTGCTGGAGCTCGCTCCTTCGATCGATGGCAAGATCGACCTGGGTGGCTATCCGAACACCAGCACCGATGAGATCACTTCGAAGTTTCCGAATGCCACCCGGTTCGACACGGTGCCGGATTACGTCACGAGCCTGGGCCATGACTACATGCCTGGTTACGACTACCGCCTCTACAAGAACAGTGAGGTGATCCCGCGGCTCGAGCTCTCGACCGGCTGCCGCCACTTCTGCAAGCTCTGCGTGATGGAGCGGGTCGTGACTGAGAAGCCGGCCAGTGAGGTGGCCCAGCAGGTCGATTCCTTTGCAGATCTCCACGGCGACCTGGTCTACCTCAATGACAAGACCTTTGGACAGGCCTCCAATTACAAGGATTTGCCGAAACTGGCGGAGCAGATGCGGGCAAACAATCCGAACTTCAAGGGCTTTGTCATTCAGACCACGGCTGCACAGATGAAGAGCTTCACGCCGGAGTTTCTCAAGGCCTCGGGCATCAAGTTTGTCGAGATCGGCGTTGAGTCGTTCAACGATTCAGTGCTGAAGCTGCAGCGCAAACCGGCCACCGAGGCGTTGATCCAGGCGGCGGCTGACAAGCTGAAGGCAGCTGGCATCGCGATGATTCCCAACCTTGTCATCGGGCTTCCGGGCGAGACCAGTCTTACCTATGATCGTACCCTCTCCTGGCTGAAGGCCAACGAGGACAACATTTCCCACGCCAATATCTACAACCTGGCAGTCTATGAAGGCAGCGACCTGGCCAAGGAGATCACGGCCAAAACGGCGGCCGATGCCGATGAAAACGTGGGTGGCAAGAGCTTCCGCACTCCGGAAGAACTGCAGGCCGATGAGGACTTTTCCCGCGACGTCTACGCCTGGGCCAGCGGGGTGCTCGACAAGACCCCGGCCAGCCTGCAGTCCGCCAAGGAAGGCGCCCAGCTGGAACTGCCGATCGAAGCCACCCCGGAGAAAGCGGTCCAGGCCGTCAAGTCGCCGGATCTCCCCGACCGGCCGGCGCTCGTGGCCGAACTCAACAGGGCCGGACATGCCGGGGAAGAGGTCGTCAAGGGTCTCGAGTCCGGGGATCCCAAGGCGCTCGTGGAAGAGGCCTCCCGCGGCAATGGGTCGGCCGGCCGGATGCAGTCGGCCTACTTCCAGGCGCGTAAACTGGGGCTCATTTCCGACACGGCCAACCGGGCTTTCCGCACGCAGCTGCTGGTGCAGAATCCGGACCTTTTCCGCCTGATCGACGGTGCTGAGAAATCCCAGGGCATCGGGATCGTGGCCGTGCCCAGCGTCCTGGATCCGCCGGCCCTGCTGAAGAAGCTTTCGAGCGCGGCCGAGATCGCCTGGACGGCTGCCCGGGAGGCGCTGTTCAACACCACGGGTGGAGTCAGCCGCCAGGTGTTCGAACTTTTCCACCAGATGCGCGGGAGGAACGCGGCGGCCCTGGATACCGTTTCATCTCTGGCCTATGGGCCGGGTGGAGTTAGCCCGAGCTTCGGGGGCAAAATCACCGAGGAGCAGATGACCGCGGCAGCAGCGTATCTCGACCCCCGCTTTCTCAATCGGTTCTCCAAAGAGGGGGCCGCCGCAGTCCGGGCGGTCATGGCCCAATTGACCGATGCCCAGAAGGCGGCTCTTGATGCGGGCCGGGATTTCATTACCCACGGGTCCGAAACCATGACCGAACTGGGGATCACCAAGGAGGGGCTTTCCGAGGTCATCCGCAACAACTACGGCCGGTACGTCAGCCGGTCCTACAAGATTTTCAGTCGTGAGCAGGGGCCGGCCTACATTCGCGCGCTGCGCACCCCAGGGACTCCGGAGTATCAGACCCGCTACCTGCCCACTATCAAGGCGCTGGCGGCCGACGGAGACATTGAGCAATCGAAGATCTTTGTTGATCGAATGCTGGACACGATCGCCCAGAAGAACGATCTCCCGCGCCGGGTCATCGACAATCTGATTCGAGACGAGGTAAAGCGTTTGGGGTCCAACATCACGCTGAACCGCACGCTGCGGGAGGACTCGATTCGTAATCTCTATGGCGAGATCGTCGATCCGATCCAGCAGCTGGCCCACACCATCATGAAGCAGCAGGAGTTGATCAACACCTGGATGTTTCGAAAGCAGCTGGCCGATAACCTGGGCGAGCAGGGCCTTGTGCGGACGATCGATCCGGACCAGATCGCCCGGGATTATGCCGATCACCAGAAGGAGATCGTCGACGAAGAGGTTGCCAAAGCAGTGAAGGCGGAGACCATGCGCCGGGCCGACACAGATCAACCCATGACTCCGCAGCTGGCCAAGGCGATCGAGGCCACCGTGCGGGATCGCAACCCGTTGTTTTCCCAGAAGGTCCGGACCCGGTCGCAGGAGCTTATGTTCGAGGCCCGGTCCAACGGCCGCACGCCTGATTTCTCCGCCGCCACCCTGAAGGCCGAGCGCGAAGTCTACTCGGAACACCAGGAGCAGGCGCTGGAGTGGTATCGGGACTCCGGCCAGATGGAGCCGGGTGAGTCCCTCTTCGCGCTGGATCCCGCCTACCGGGCCGGAATGCAGATCGACAGCAGCCGGAACATCAACGACCCCTTTGCCAACCTCGTGGTCACCAAGGCGGCGCGGCCGTACTTGATGGAGTACACAAAAATGCTTTCGAAGGGGATGAACCTCTTCCAGGAGGCAACCCAGCTGGTCAACACGGGAGCCACCGTGCTGGCGCCGATGACGGTGGCCCGGAATCTCTTCACCTCTCTGCAGCCAATTATCTCCGCTGGCAATGCACTGCGGCTGGGGACGAGTTATGGCCGAGAAGCCGTTGTCACGGCCCAGGCCATCTGCAACCACTTGATCTTTGGTGCCAAGCTGGACCCGAAGCTGGAGCCGTTGCTCAAGGAATGCTTTGAACAAGGTGCCACTGCCCGGGGCGCGCTCAGCGGCGACACGGCCAACCTGATCACTTCCTTCCGGGACGTCTACAAGCGCACCAGCAAACTTATGCGCGAGGTGAAGGAGACCGGCCAGCCGTCGCTCGAGCCGATCACCTCGAGACTGCCGGGAATGCGCCCGGAGGAGGCGGTGACTAAGATCGCCTGGGGCAACGAGTCCCGGCTCTCCCCGTTGCTGCCCTATGAGGCGATCGCCCGGCACGCCCAGGATCTGTACCGCGGCGGCGATGATTTTCCGAAGATCATCAACTACTTGATCGAAAAGCAGAAGGCATCCGAGGCGTACCCGGACGATCCGGCGCTTGCCCTGTCGGAGGCGCAGAGGAAATTCCGGGCTACGAACTACGACTACGGCCGGATCATCCCGATCGTGCGGCTGGCCCGGCAGGTTCCGATCATCGGGCTGTTCACCTCCTTCGTCAGCGAGTCTTACCGGGTGGTGGCCAACTCCTTTGGCATGGGCCTGCAGGACATGGCCCAGGGCATGAAGACCGGCAACGCGGCCCTCTTGCGCCAGGGATCCGAGCGGCTCATCGGCACCTCGATCGCGGTGGGCGGCCTGGCGGCTTACTGCGAGACCAGCCGCACCGCGGCCGGTCTGTCCTACGAGGATGAGAAGACTCTCCGCAAACTGCTTCCAGCCTGGTCCAACAATTCCCACCTCTACTGGTACAAGGCTGCAGACGGCCACGTTCAGTACATCAACTTCGGAAAGAACGAGATGTTCTCGGCCGTCAGCCAGCCAGCGAGCGCGCTGCTGTCCCGGCTGCAACACGGGGACGTGATGAATGATCCCTCGGCCACGCTGGGCAAGGAGGCGTGGACCCAGGTGCAGGAGGTCCTCAAGCCGTTCATCAGCCCGCAGATCTTTTCCCAGGCCTTGCTCGATGTAGTGGCCGGCCACTCGGCAACCGGCAAGCCGATCTTTGCGCCGGACGACGGTCCCGGTGATCGCGCGGTGAAATCGATGCAGTACATCGCGGCGCACGCACTGAACCCCGGCGTCGCCCGGAGCGCCTGGGCTTCGATCCAGGGTGCCGCCGGAGCCACCAACCGGTTTGGCCAGCCGCTGAAGGCTGAACAGCCGATCCTCAACCTGGCCGGCCTGGGAGACATTGACATGAAGCAGTCCTTCATGTTTTACGCGCTCCGGGGGCAGAGGGATATGCAGGCGATCGAATCCGAGTTCCGTACCATGAGCCAGGACCTGTCGACCGGCGTCACCCTGGACAAGGTCTACGCCAAGCTGCAGGACGTGGAGGAACGCCGCAAGGCCTACTACCTCGACATCCAGCGGGCGGCGCTCGTGGCTCTGAAGACCGGAGTATCCCAGGAGGATCTTTTCACCATTCTGCAGCAACAGGATTTCCAGCGGCGCGACATCGGGACGTTCCTCGAGAACGGAAAATATCTTCCGTTCGTTCCGGCCAAGAGCACGTTCCTGCGGGCGGAACAGATTGGCCGGCCGCTGGATCCGGACAGGGTTCTGTCGATCGTCGGACAGTACGCTCCGTAAAACAGAAGGCCCCGGATCTAAGATCCAGGGCCTTCCGAGTTACCCTAACATCCCGGGCGGAACGGGAGGCGCCCGGAGAGTGAATCAATACTCCGCATTCGTGGGGTGACTGCCCGGATAATTGACGTAGAACTGGTTGACCATGTCCCGCACCGACTGGGCGTCGGCCGCGGCCTGGTCCGCCACGGACTGGGCATGGTTGGCTGCGCCCTGGGCATCCGAATACTGCTGGTCGCAGAACTCGGAGTCGATCACGAAGGGATAGTAAGCGTCCAGCTGGTCCTGCGTTGCGTTGGGCGGCAGGTTGTTCAGCGCCGTGAGAAAGTTGATATAGGCGTCGGCTGCGGCAGCGGCGACGGCTAGTGAGGCAGACACGGCGGCAGCAGCAGCCACAGCAGCAGCAGAAGCGGCCTGAGTGGATGCGTCCACCTTGCTGTCCAACACGGAGCTTTGCGGAGGAGTTCCACCGGCTGGGACGTTTACGAGGGAACTGGTCTGGTCGACCTGCTGGCTGGCAATAGCCCGCTGGGCCATCGCCTCATTGTCCTTAGCGACGGCGGTCGCCTTGCCGTTCGCGGCATTGTCTCTGGGATTTGACATGGTAGGTGTGGTTGATGGTTGCTGAGCACTGAAGCGACTCAGTTCTCCAACACTCCTCTGACCCCTGTCAACCCTTTACTTTGTTGAGACGGGGGTTCGCCCGATGAGCAGCTGGGGAGGCCTTGCGGGCTGCCGCGGCGAGGACCGCACCTGGATTTCGAATGTTGGGCTCTTTCTGCGCGATCACCGCAGCAGCCCTTTTGAAACCAGGATGAGCGGCGGCCATGGCTCAGAGTCTCCGGGCCGCGGAGACCGCACTCGAGGAGAGGGTCTTGGCCTCAGAAGCGGCGATCTCGGCTTCCTTCGCGACCGTGTCCCCCATAGTGACGGCGGCGCTTTCAATCTTCGGGTTCTTGTGGAACACAAAGGCGCTGAGGAGTGCCCCGAGAACCAGGGCGATGAGCAGGTAGCCGGTCAACTTGAGGCCGGAAATGACGAGGGCGAGGACGAGTAGAGAGATCATGGTTATTGGGATTTCGAGGCAAACGCTATGGCGATCGCCATCAGGTTGTCAACTTGGATCAGAGCTTCGCAGGGAGTGGAGGGAAAATCGTAGCCACCGGCCTGGGTCCGGGAGATGAGAGTGCCGGCGTCCACTCCGGTCTGGTAATAGAGCCCCTTGGAGTCATTCGGAACTTTGGGAAGAAGGGGGAGACGGGCGGAGGGGCTGAGCCCAAAATCGGCCGGGTCCAGGTTTACCAGGGCGATTGCCTCATTGATGTCATCCACAGTGCCGGCCAGCACGATCTCGAGGGCTGACAGAATGGCCAACGCCGGGTTGGCGTAGATTACGAGGAACGGGGCCAGGCGCATGGGAATACCCTATTTTACCGGGGAGGCGTGTCGAGTCTTTTTGCGGGCCTTCTTTGCATGAACGACCGTCGGTGCGTCCGGGTTCAACTGGTACCAGAGGGCGATGAGAATCGCGTCCGCGGTGTTGTGGTCCTTCTTCCGCTTGAGAAATTGGGCGCTGCGGGGCAGGAGTCGTTCGCACGTCGCGACGGAGTCAAAAATGGTCTTGTTGCCCTCCAGGATCTGGCCGGTAGCCATGCCGCCCTGGGTGTAAAACCCCTGCCATCGCTGGGGTGTCACCTCTACCAGCCGGCGCTCAAGTGTGGTGGGATCCGGGGCCGTGACGAAACCGCAGGACTGCAGGGTGCCCAGGGCTATGCCGTGCGCCTGGCCAAAGCCGAACATTGAGGACACCCCCTGGCCGGGCATGGCGTGAACAAGCTCGATCACGGCAACCTGGGCCTGGGGAGAAAACTCAGAGATGGCAGCGGAGATGTCCTCCACCGTTTCGAAGTCCCGGCGCACCTCGAGGATGTGGGGACCAAAAAGAGCAACGGCGCCAGAGCGTCCGGGGTCAACGGCGAGGATGTTCATACCATGTAATCGGGTTCGTCGTCCTCAAAGATCCAGACGAGGACGGCAACGAAAAGGAGAAATAAGATTCCGATCCACATAAGTTACTCCTGTTTTCGCCAGGTGATGAACTCGCTGCCACCGGGCGCCTGGCGCGTCTCGACGACGATTCCGTTGGCCACATTTTCCCGCAGGATGGGGAACTCCTCGACGGGGTACTTTTCGGCCTGGGAGTTGAGGATCCACGCCGCACAGCGGCAGGTCGGCTCGTGAAAGCCCCGCCCCTCCTTGGAGAGGAGCTTGCTGAGGCCGGAGGGTGAGATTCCCAGGGTGGCGGCAGCCTTCTGGCGGCCCCCGTGAGGCAGTGCGGCAACGACAGCGTCGAGCCACGATCGTAGAGCATCAGCGTTCATAGTTTGTTTTCCTCTTTGAGGCGTTTGCGCATTTCAACCTGGCCGGGACCGGGGGTGCCACCAGCTACGGGAAAACCCCGGGCGTCATATACAGTCCAGGATTGATCGTGGCGGGTGATGACCCGGAGTGGGCGTGTGCCCATCAGGCGCAGCTTCCAGCGGGCCGCCATGACGGGGCCTGTCAGACCTAAAATTTTACCAACCAAGGCTTCCCCCGTGTGGCGGCTCTTGATGACTATCTTAGACTTTTTTGGCAAAGGCCGTTCGAACCAATTGAAGCGGGGCTCTGTCTGGCTTTCGGTCTTCAGTAACTTGAGAAGTCCGAGCAGAGGACACTCCTGCGCGAGAACCACGGCGCCAGAGGCCAGGCTGAACATTGGGTAGCCTTGAGGAGGCTTCTTTGGCCGGCGCGCGAGGATCATGTGTCCTTTTTAATTCGGACGTTTCCCTCAAGATCCGTGTACAGGCGGAACTCGTTGAGGTTGGTTTCGAAATCGATAGCAATGATCGGAAGGCCCCGTTCGACAAAGCCATCGATCCTGGCCTTCAGGGTGGTGAGAACCTCGGCAGATGGACGGAGGCTGCAGTTGACCCCGGTGACCATTCTGGTCTTTTGGATTCTCACTCCGGGGATCCAACCGGTGAGCGCGCGACGATATACCTCGGCTGTCAGGCTCTGGATTTCCATGGCCAGATCGACCATCTGGTCGTTGACCGGCTTGGCGGCGGCATAGGCGGCCTCGAGCTTTTTCAAAAGTTGCTCTTTTGGCAAACTTTCCAATTTGGGGTCCATTTCGGTTTGGAGGGTCTACGATCAATTTGGGGTTGTCAACTTCTTTTTCAGCTTTCTGCCCCAGTTTTTTGACCGGACCTGAGGCTTCACTTTTACGGTTTTGAAAGTTTGGCCGAGACGTGCGCGGAGAATGGTCAGACGTGAGACTCGAAACCGGTGCGCCAGGAAGGCATCTGCTGATCTCGAATTGCGTATCAGCTTGATTACTCTGGGAGTTAGCTTGGCGTTCACGGGTCAGTCCTTAGTGTACCGGCTGAAGATACCGCCACTGGCGCCGATCGGGAGTCCGGTGGCCCACTCGGGGGTGGTCTGCATGATCTGGCGCGCTTCAAGCAAAGCATCCGCCTTGTCGGCTTCATCCACCTCAACAATTACTTCGTCGTGGGCGTGGAAGCAGACCGGGATTCCCGCGGCTTCGAGGTTGATCACCGCTTCGGCGAGGAGGTCCCGGGCCATGCGCTGGGTGATGTTCTCAACGATCTTGGCTCCGTAGATGTCCTGCAGGTTCTTGGGATCGTGGGACCCCAGGATCTTGGCCCCGGCGAAGGCGTACCGCTGGGAGCCGTCCAGGTTGTTTTTGATGTACTGCTGAACCTTGAAACGCCACATGATCTCACCGTTGGGCATCTGGATGTTCAGGAGACCGTCTCCATGGGCCGCTTCCTCCACGGCGCGCTGCATGTCGCCCCAGAAACCAACGGTCTTGGGGTTGTCACGGCGGTAGCTGAAAACGGTGTCCTGGGACCGCTCCAGAGAGATTTTCAACTGGGCCATTTTCCAGGCGACCAGGGGGAACTTTTTGTAGCCGCACCCGTATCCCAGGCCGAGCACTTCAGCTTTGGCAAGTTTGTAGAGCTCGGGGTTTTCCTTCTTTAGGACCCCCTCCATCCAGTTGAGAAACGCCCGCGCGAAAGCTTCGTAGACCCCGTACCCTTCGCGGATCTTCTGGAGGAAGGTTTCGTTGCCCACCAACCACGCCAGACACCGGGGCTCGATTTGTTCAAAATCGAGAATGATGAACACCTTGCCCGGGCGGGGGACGATGAAGTTACGGAAAAAAATACCTGGCATTGGCTTGCCGTCCCGCTGGGGTGGAAGCGGAGAGAAAAAGTCTGTCAGGATGTCGCCGAAGAGCGGCTCCCGATCCATGTTCTGAAGATTGAAACCGCTGTGGGTATCGTCGCCGCCTTCACTTCCGTCTGAGGATCCCTTGGAGGACCAGCGACGGGTGTGGGGCGCCCCGCAGTAGAGCAAGTCAGGGTAGTAGACCCCTTCAAACGTGCGACTCAGGAACTTTTCGATATGGGAAAGTTTCCTATTAGCAAGTTCATACCTCTGCCGGGCCTTGAGGAAGGGAGCCAAAGTTGGATTGGCCTCCATCCAGGCGGTGAAATCCGCGGCGTCCTTCTGCAGATTGGCCGGCGGCGCAACGCCTTTCTTGCAGCAGAAGGTGTTGAACGCCTGGGCAGCCAGGGCCTTCTCACCCTCCGCCACCCAGGGCATCTCCTTGGCGGCGTTGTGGCGGACCCAGTAGAGGGCCTCCCGGCACTTGCCAATGAACTCTTCATCGAAGGCCATGCCGCGGCGGCTGATCATGCGGGTATGCTCAGCCACGGCCTCCTCTACCGGGGACATCGGGCCGCATTGGCGGGTCAGTTCCCCGATGTCCTGGAGTGCTTGCTGGCTGTCGAGAAGGTTGTAGTCCCGGATCCTCTCTCGATCGAACTCCATGATCTCAGAGTAATGGACTCCCTTCATGGATCCGCGGATGCGTTTGGAAACTTTCTCCCCGGTCAAGATTTCATGAAGCTCAGCCAGGTTGCGCGGCCGTTGGTGGGAAACGGCAAAGTCCGACACACACTGCCAGCGCCGGCCGGCTACCTCAGGGAAGAAGGTCTCGGTCCCTGTCTGGTCGAAGTTCGAGTTGACCGCCCAGAGGTCAAACTGGGGATCCAGGAGGTGCCCCATGGCGATCGGATCGCGGAAGAGCTCTTCGGGCGTGCCAACCCATTTGAAGGCCGCTGTGACCATCGAAAGCAGGTAGACGTAGGATTCCGACCAGTATCTCTGCAGGCACATCTCCTGCACCGAGATCCGGCTGTCGTAGTACGACTCGAGGTCGAGGACCAGAGGTTTCATTGGAGGGTATCCTGACGTTCCTCAGTGGCGGCGCCGTGCAGCGCCGAGAGAATGCCCTTCTTCCGCAAGTGATAGAGGCGGCCCCGGCCGGCCTTGTCGTAGGTAATGCCCGGGATCTGGGCGCGGGCCAGGTCACCCAGCGATTTGGAAAGTTTGGTCGGGTTCCAGTCCTTCAGAAGCTGTTCCAGAGTATCGTTGCCAGACATGACCTGCAGGAGATCGGTCGGGGTGCCAGCCCACTCCTCATTGCCTTCATTCCAGTTTTTCGGACCCATCCACGCGGCGAGGAGCTCGAGAAGGTTGTAGCTCTGCTGCTCCTGGCGGTTGATCCGGGTGAGGAAAGGATCATGGTAGCTGACAACTCCGAACCGGCCGGGCATCTGGACAGCCTCCGGGGGCTGATAGACGTCCAGCAGCCAGCGCAGCAGGTACGGGAGTTCGGCCGCAACCATCTCCCGGTTCTCGAACTTGTCCCCGAATTTGAAATTATGGGCCTGGGCGAGAAAGAACATCATCTTGTCAGCCGTGTTGGGGTTGAGCATGGGCAGCAGTCCCACGTCCTTCGGGCCGTCGTTGAGCGTGACGATCAACCGGCCGCACCACTCAATGCGGACCTTTTTCATGAACTTCGGGTGGTAGCTGTGCTCGTTGTTGGCCACGATCGCCTTGATCTTCTGCTCGAAAATCGCCTTCTTGTGTTCGGCCGGGGCGTCCTCGTCGTTGATCGCCAGGACCGGGGCCTCGAGAATATCATCGCTGAAGTCGGTATCGCCCATCAGGAAGCGGTATGGGTTCGGGGCGCTTCCGCCCATGGCCATCGGCAGCACGAGCTCGCTGATGAAGTTTTTGCCGCAATCCTTGGGACCACAGATGAAGATCGCCTGGCCGTTCAGGGGCTGCATGGTCACCGCACCCCGGTAGAACCGCTCCAGCCACGCCCACCAGTGGTCGAGGCAGACATCGCTGTTCGCGAATACCAAATGGAAAAATTCCCACAGGCGGGGGAAGTCGGCCGGGGTCACCCCGTCCTTGTCGGCAGCCGGCAGCGGCTTGGCCCGGGAGATGTTCAGGACGTTGTGATTCTGGTAGAAGACAACCCCGGGTTTCTGGAAGAGGAGCGGAGCGGCGCCGTCAACACGGCGGTTCTGCTGGACAAAGGACATCACCTCCTCCGCCCGGCTGCTGAACTCACCCTTGCTGCGGGACCGCTCGAATCCATCGATACCCAGCTTCAGAAGATAGTCGACCCGGCTGGTGGAGTAGAACCGGTCCTCCCGCTCGCTCCAGTAGTTGGTTCCGTCGAAAAAAACGCCCCGGGTGGCCTCCTCGTAGCTGAGCGCGCGGAGACTGGTGACCACGGTCTTGCCCAGGAGATCCTCCCAGGTCACCAGCGCCTTTTCACCAGTCACGCAGTATAGGCCCTTGTCGACAACCATGGCGCCATTCTGGTTGTCGGCCTTCTCGTCCCAAAAGCGGATGCCCACCTTCTTGAGCTCGAGTTTGCCACCGTTGAACTGGGCGAAGCGCGGGTACTTTTCCAGGAGGACTTTTTCGAGATCCTCCAGTCTGGCCGGCGCGCGCTGGCCGGCGTTGCGAATGGCCAGGTCCACGGCCAGGCCGCTGAGGAGAGCGAGGGGGAGCGCCCTGGCGCCCTCGACCTGGGTCCAATAGCCGCCGTTGGTCCAGCGCATTTCGCAGCCGTAGCTCTTGCGGTCGATGCCGGGGAGAAACTGTTCGACCTCGACCAGTTTGCCGAGCTCCCGCAGAAAACTGTTGGCAAAGTCGAAGCCGATCATCGCGACCGGCTTTTCGAAGGTCCAGACAGCCCGGACCCGGCCGCCCAGGGTGGTCTCGAACCAGGTCGGAATCCAGCCGCCGAGCTTGATGCGCTCGGCACAGGTGGTCTCGAGGTAGTTTTGGGAAATTGGAACGTCGTAGTCGATCGCCAGGGCCAGCATGTGGGACGGCGGATTTTCCTTGGAGACGTTGGCGAACCAGTTTTCGCCGCGGAAGGTGGAGTAGATGTGCCAGGTCGTTTTGTCCGAGGTCATCAACTCCTTGCGCCTCGGCTTGGCCAGCCGGCGGATGGCCTCGATCTGTTCGGCCGTCACTTCCCAGTCCCAGGGCTGGCACTCGAACCGGGCGGTTTTCTCGCTCAGATTGGGCCAGGAGGGGAACAGGAGAGGGTCGATTGAAGCCATGTTTTCTGTAGCTCAAAAGGCCGGCGGAGAATAGACTGCCGCCGGCCCTGGATGAGGAGAGACGCCGGTCAGGCGTCGATAAACCCGCGGTATTTGACCTGGAGGATCACCGGTTTCGGGCAGAGCTTGCGCTGACGCCGAAGAAACCGCCGGGCTTTCCGCAGGGCGAACTCGGGCTGTGAGCAACCGGTAAGGATCCAGAGGCCAATGGCGGTGGGGAGGCCGGAGGCGTTGACGGAGCCGACTGACACCGCCCAGAGATAGGTGACTTTGTAAGGCAGGGGCATGGTTCCTTTCTATTCCGACCGCGGGGCCAGCAGTTGTTGCGCGAACTTGATCAGGTCGGGCGGAGTCAGTTCGTTGAGCACGGTCACGAGCGGGGTGAAGATCGTGTACTGGCCCGAAATGGCCTTGGTGACCCGCATGGTCCACACGCGCTTGTGGACGACGATCCGGTCCCCCTCGCGGAGGATGAAGTTCGTCGCGTCGATGACCGGCTTGGCAAACGCCCGGTAGGCGCCACCGTTGACGTAGTAGACCGCGGCGGCCCAATACTGGGTGACTCCGTTGATCTCGAGCGGGATGGTGAACCCGGGATGGTTGACGCCCTCGGGGCGCTGGATGAGCAGCGTGATGGCCGCAGCCGGCGACCACGTCGGCTTGGCCCGCTTGCCCTGGCCGTCAACGGTGAACTCCGTCGTGCCGCCGAGGCGCCTCACTTCGTCGTGAGTCAGCGCATTGCGCGGCTTGAGTTGCGAGCCCTCCGGCAGATTTTCGCGGAAGTACTTCTTCAGCGCGACCGGGATGAATCGCATGGGAGCCGTCGGATTGTCGCCTGTCGGCGGGGCAAAGATTACCTGGTCCATGAAGACAAGGTCGCCCTGGTTGTTGTTGATCGTCGCCGGGCCGGAGCCCTGGATGATCTTCAACTGGGGCGTCTTGAAGTCGGACCGGTCAACCTCACCCTCGATCGCGCCGCCCGATTGCTCAGAATACTTGGTCCGAAGGGCGAGCGCCGCATTGTTGGCCTGGGCCAGGCCGGCGGTGTCGTCGTCATGACCGACACCCTCGTCGTCCGGGACAGTGGCTGGCGTGGCGACCGGGGTGGCGTTTTCAAAACGCTCAGTGTCCCCGCTGTCCTCGAGAATCGGATCCGGAGGAACAACCGAGGAAGCCGGCGCAGGGACCCGGGCCGCTTTTTCGGTCTTGGCATCCTCGTAGCCTTTGACCGTTGATGGCGACATTCCCGGCGGCAGGGCAATGCCCGCCACAAAGATCGCCTTCCCGGCCTCGAGCTCGGCTGGAGTGTAGACCAGGACGGCCTTCTTCTGCGCCTCAAGCGCGAGTTTGGCTGAATTGGAGGCGGCCTCGTACCCCTTCACCAGTGCGGCCGGAGAACCGCCGGGCGGCTTGACCCCGGCTTTGAAGAGCGCCTGGCCGGCGGCGAACTGGGCCTTCTCCTCAGGAGTCGGTTCGACCCCGCGCGCGCTTTGAGTTTGCGCGTCGAGCTTCGCCTGTTCCTCGGGGGAAATGGGCAGCGGTTTGCCCTTCGGCTTCCTGGTCTTCACGGTTGCCGGTGTATTGGTGGCATTGGCAGCTGCGGTGTCAGCTACCTCGGCGGCTGGCGGCACAGGAGCAGCCACAACCGCTGCAGCGGCCGGCGCCGGCGCCTTCTTCGTGGACTGGACGGCCAGCGCCTTTTCGATTGCCACGGGATCGAGCCCCATCTCAGTCATGCGCTTCCGCATGTCCTCGATGTGGGGATCGGTTTTGGGTGTGGCGGTGGTTTGAGCAGCAGGCGCCGGGGCGCCGGTAACCGCGGGAGCCGGTGCGATACCGGTACGCATGACATGTTTAGGCATGGGAGTTACGAGTTGAGTTCAGTTTTCGTTGGAAAAGCTTTTTCAAGCACCTGACAGTTTGTTCGCCAGGTGTTAGCAGTACACGGAATCGGCTGGCCATTGAGGTAGTGGACATTGCGTACTCCCGGCCCACATATTGCCGCTTCCGGTACTTTAAGTCGGCAGCCCTCACAGAGCGCCGAGCAGACTTCGTTGTAGGAAAAAAGCGGTCGGTCGCCTGGAAGGTAAGTGCCAAAAGGCGGAGTAGCTTTTCTAGGCATGGGAGTTACGGGTTGAGTTCGGGCTTGATTTTGATTCTTTTCAAAAATGGAAAACTGCCTTCCTCTTGGGCGAGGAGGCCCTTCTTCTGCAGCATGGCACAGAAATCCTTTTCGATCTGGGTGGCGTTGGGCTTCTTGCCTTCACTCAGCAGGCGGTCCACCAGAACCTGCACTGCCACCCGGGTCAGACCGGAGATGTTGACCGAGGCGGCCGTGATGAAGGCCTCAGGAGACATCCAGTGCTTGATCGCATTCCAGATGTCGATCGCCTCACCCAGCTTCCGGGGCGCCCGGCGGGAGAACACCTTGAACTGGACCTGCTCAATGCCCAAGCGGACCGTGAGGTCTCCGCCAGCCACGGCCCGTTTGAGCGCCATTTCCTTGATCTGCTGCATGACGGGCTCGAGCGTGGAAACCCAGTAGCGCAAGAGTGCCAGCTGCTCATCGCTCTTCACCTTGGTCGGGTCAAAGGAGGCTGGGACGATCATCGGGGCCACAACGGTCATCAGGTCTTGCATGGCCTTGATGGAGGCCGGGCAGTCACCGCGGAAGCGGCAGTAGTTGCAATGCTCCCCGGCGTGCAGGACTTTCCACGGCCGTTCAGCGCGCTCGATGATCTCGAGAACCTCCTGCTCCAGGCGGGGCTGGTCCATCATGCGGCGGAACTGATGGATGGTGGACGTGCAGTCCGGCAGGGTGAAGAGAACCGTGAGGTCGGTCACGTCAGGGAAGTCAGCCCAAACGGCGAGCGCGAGGGCGTGGCCCTGGCGGTTCTTCTTCGCCTCGGTGATCTCCCGGCGAACAAACTTGTAATCGATGACAAGGGCGTTGGGGCCGCGGACCAGCAGGACATCGTAGTACCCGAACGAGGCCAGCGTCCCGGTCTCTGGGTTGTTCAGGTTGATCTTCTCCTCGACTCCGATCACCAGATTTTCATCGGCGACAAAGTAGGGCTTGACCTCCTCGGCGATGCGGGCGAGCGACCGGATCTCATCCGGCTCCAGGCCCCGGCTGCACTCGGCAACCACTTCGTCGATCGTGCGCGCCCCGCCCTTCTCCACCTCCGCGACCCACTGCAGCACGGCCTTGCGCATGACCTCGTGAAGCTCGGTGCCGCGTTCACCGGCATCAACCAGGTTCTGTGGCGCCTCAACGGTACGGCGCGCACCGCTGCAGGCATCGAGCACGCCCAGGAACGAAAAACCATACGGGTGATGCTCACGCCCGTCAGATCCCACGCGGACTTGGGTTTCGTCGCTCATGCGGCAAGACGGATCATCGCCCGGCGGGCTCTTTCCCCGTAGATCATGCGGATCCTCCCAGACGCGTCCACGGCGTTGTAGATCCCGGGTTCAACCAAAACCTCGTGAATCTTGGGAGGCCGGCCAACCTTGCGTCGAAAAACCTTTGCCAGGAAGGCGTCCAAAGTGTTGGAGGGGATTTCCATTGGGGGCTAGTGATACAGGTTAAGATTCGTCGGTCAAGTGTATAGTTTGCCGGAAGTCGCCGCAGAGCTCGGCATCGTTGAGAAGATGCAGGCTGTTGAGCTTGTTGCGCACGATCTTGGCGATCGCACCCTCCAGCCCCTGCGAGAAGTAGACCAGCAGCTGCCGGCTGAATCCGCCACCGTCACGCTGCGCCCGGCCCAGGGCCTGCTTCAGGGCCACGCTTGAGAAGGTGGGCAGGATGATGGTGGTGCGCGCGACCTGGGTCACGGGATCGTGGAACGACACTCCAACCCCGCCGGCCTGGATGTTGCACAGCAGGACGTCGAGCTTGTTCGCCTGGAAGTCCGCGATGAACTTCGCCCGCTGAGCCAGGCCGCCCTTGGACGTGCTCTGCTCGCCGCGTACAAACCCGCAGGTCCAGTTTCGCTTTTTGCAGATGGCGATCAGTTCATCGACCGTGCGGTTGAAGTTGGTGAAGATGACGACGCGGCTGGTCTCGAGCGCGTCCTCGACCATGTCCACCACGGCCGGGATCTTCGCAGTCTCCAGGCTCTGGCGGAAGTAGGTCAGCTGGGCAAGCTCGCTTTCGGACTGGTAGCCCTTGACCGCACGCTCGTCGTACCATGCCTTGAGATCCTTGGAGAGGCGCACGACCTGGCGGTCGATGCAGGGCAGCAGGCGCACTTCGATCTGCGTCTGGGGGAAATCCGGAATGTCCGCGATCCTCATCCGGGATCCCCGCCCCGGTCCCTCCGGTCCCCCGTAGAGTTGCTCGTGAAGAAAGCGCATGACGTGCTCATTCTCCTTCGACTTCCAGACCCAGCCACCGAAGGTCCCGGGCTTGGCCCCGCACTTGAGCAGCCAGTCCAGATAATCCTTGCCATTATGCAGCCCGGTCACAAAACCAAAAGCCTTCATCCGCAGCGGCGTGTCAGCCACGGTGGCGGAGAGCGTGAGAATCAGAGCGCCCGTGCGTTTGGCGGCAATCAGCATCTTGGAGTTGATCGTCGTTTTGCCGCCTGACCGGTGGACCTCATCAAACACAAATAAAACCGGCACCGGGTCGTCCCAGGCAAAGAAGGATCCGTTGCCCCAGGGCTGGATGTGTCCCAGCCGGCGCCAGGCCTTCTCATAGTTGATCACCGTGACGTGCTTGCAGCCAAACTCGGCCAGCACGGCTTCCCAGGTCGGCACTACGGAGAGCGGACAGACGACCAGCGTTTCAACGTCGAGTGTTGAGATCACGCCCGCGGCGGCATAGGTCTTGCCGGTCCCGGTGTCGGAGCCGTCATGCGCCACGCGGTTCCTCAACAGGGAGGACAGCAGCGAGACGACGTGGGGCTTCTGGTACTCGTGAAGCGTGGCGGTCACCGGGGTTTTTGGATCTGAAGAAACTTGGCAAACGGGGAGACCGGCTGGGCCATGATCAGCTTGCCCAGGTACACTCCGAAAGGCTGGCCCTTGCGCAACAGGTCCAGTCGCTCCTTTTCCGCCCGGGTAAGCCGGATGGGCACGCGCACCCGGCCGGTGGCCGGCCGTCCGGCGCCGGCGCGTTTGCCGCCGTTGGCGGGGCTACGCTTGCGGTACAGGTGCAAGCTCATCGGAGCGGCGGGGAAGGGTGATGGCCCCGGAGTTGGCGTAAACCCAGTTGCAGAAATCAACCGCGGTGGGGAAGTCATTGGTGACGACGTGGTCGGCATCCAGGCCGCAGACCTCCGTGTTGTCGTGGATCCGTTCGGGCGGCGGCATCCGCTGCACCCAGATCACAACCGGGGTGAAGCCCTGCTCGACAATGTATTTCAGGGCCTCATTGAGCTCTTGCTTCCGACGCACGCCGTCGATGATCCGGCAGTCTCGGGCGATCAGCATCTGCACGAGGGCAGACGGATCCCCGAGCACCATCTGGTTGCCGTAGCGAACCAGGGTGGGGCGGAGAATCTCCTTGTTGGCGGTGCGCAGGATTTGCTCGGCCTCGTCGAGGCCCATGCCCGTGTTGCTGGCCAGCCGCTGGGCCAGCAGTTGGAAGATGGGGTCACTCGTGCTGCCCATCTTGAGATCGAAGGCACAGGCCAGGGTGGCGGCGAGCGTGGTTTTGCCATGCCCGGGCAGCCCGGTGATGATAAAAATGAGGCTATTCATCTTGGAACTCTCGGTTGATCTTTTCGATGGTGGCTTTCTGGCGGGTGATCCGGCCGTCGGCGCAGTCCAGCTGCGCTGCCAGGTCGGCAATCAGCACGTCAGCCTCGCTGGGTGGCGTGTGAAACTTGTGGGCGACCCGGCGTGCCAGCAGTTCCTGGGTCCTGGTGTGGGAGTATTTCATGGGCGGTAGACAAAAATATGGTGACGATTCAATCCCTCGTAGATCTGCCGGGTCAAGTTCTCTGTGATGATGGCCAGGCGTTCCTCGGTTTTGCTGGTGCGGGAGACCGGCCGGCGCCACTCGGCACGCGTCACGTCCATCCGGCCAAGCTTCATGCCAGCCCAGTGAGTGTAACCGACGGCGGCATGAAGGATCTCATGGGCGATGAGCGAGCGGGTGAGCTCCCGGCGCGGCAGCAGGATGTTGCCGATCGGCAGAACGTCCATCTGGGCTCGATGGCACCACTCGTATCCAGTGAGACAGTCGCAGAGGGCTTCGAATTTTCCGGCCCGCTTGACCTCCGCACGCTCGTAGCAAAGCATCGCGGCCCTGTCAGAAAAAACCAGAACGACGTAGTAGCGGCCGGACTGGTAATCCTCGGGGGAAATGGAAAAGGTGGTGACCGGTGCCGTTTTCCGAGCGGCGTTGCAGGGTACCCCCTCCCTGCTCTTTTCCGCGTACTTGTGAGGGCACGGGCTGGGGACGGACTTGCATCCTGCCCCGAGGGATGTAGATGAACCGGTCGGGATCATGCTGTGGGGGCTCCGTGTTCAGCAGCAAGCTTAATCAGTTTTTCCTTCAGCCGGTCGTACCACTCCTCATCGCTGCGGGGCAGCGGGCTCCAGGGCGTGCGGCCATGAGCTCCCCGCGCGTTTGCGCGGTACTCACGAATCTCTCCGGTAAGCCTGGCGCGGAACAGATAAAACCAGCGTGGATCATAGAGCATGGAAAGCTTGTCCGCCCAGCAGAGTTTGCTCGGGCTCGCCCCGACCTTCGCCGCGAGGTGCCGCGAATGGTAAAGGAGGAGGTCGTGGTATTCCTGACCAAGCCGGCGACGGGCGAGTTCCGCAGCCCAGCGAGGATGATCTTCTCCATCGACGCCATCCATGGTCCAGCAGCCCCAATAGCCCCAGTCATGAATGAGGATGCAAAGGCAGGTCTTCCAGTCGGGTAGTCCATAAAGTTTTTTCCAGGCAAGCCAGACCGTGAAGGGGTGCCACAGGAATTGATGAACGCCAAAGAGCAGCGATCGGGCGCCCATGGTCTGCCAGGACTTGAGGATCTTGATCCGGCCGCCCTTGAAGTGCGCGCGAAACTTGTCGACCTCCCGGTCCACGAGCTCGGCATCCTCGAACGTCAGATCCTTGCCCAGGCTTTCATCCACGGAGACGCGCTCGAACTTGGGCGGCTCGGCATCCATCAGTTCCTTCAGCCGTTTCTCGCCGGCCAGCGTCCAGAGCTTGCGCGTGCTCGCGTCCACCTTGAGGCGCGCGGCGCCGTTCGTGATCTCCAGGAGGAGCTCAATGGTGGGCGCCTGCGCGATCAGGGTGGTGATCGGCGGATTGCGATACGTTGTCAGCTTGCGGCTCACTTGGAGAAAGGAACGATCTTGGCCTTGGTGGGGTCCGGGATGATCTTGCCGTCCAGCGTGCGAATGAGGCCTTTTTCCGCCAGCTGCTTCTGCAGTTCGGCCGGCGTCGGCACCGGCTCCACAAAAACGTGGAGTTCGAGTCCGGCGGACTTGAGATCGATGGGCAGAAACCAGTTCCGGCCCATCACCATGTAGGGGCGTTTCGGCCAGTCCTCAGCCCCCTCGGGCATGAGCGGTCCAACCAGGTGGATGATGTCCCCGGGCATGGAGGACCCAACGGAGGGATGGACCTGCGCAACCGGCGCGGGCATTCCCTGCTCGGGCTCGATGTCGGCCCGGTGCAAAACGACGACTGGAGGTGTAACGGTATTGGCTCTCATTTGGTGAAAAGGTGTTTGCGCAGCAGCCAGAACTCACACGTCGCCGTGCTGCACTTCACGGCTTCGCTGCCGGGGGTGGCGTGATAAACCCAGGCCGTGAGGCCGTTGATCCCGGTGCGGCCGTCCGGGTTGCGATAGACGACCCGGTCTCCTGGCTCCAGGTTGCGGCGCCAGCGGGGCAGGGTGACGTACCGGCCCCACAGTTGGCCGCTCCAAATGATGGTCTGGGCGATGCAGACGAGCGTGGCATAGGCCAGCCACAGCGCGCCGAGGATGAAGAACGGAGTGGTGTTCATTGGGAGGATTGGGGAGCGGGGCATGGGGGAGTCGGGACAAGATCGTGGAGAAACTTATGGCTGTACTCATTGCCACAACCCGGGCAGCGAACGGCATCCCAAATACGAAGGCCGGGGGACTCAAACACCGTGCTCCCACACTTGGGACAGGCAAATGTGCTCCCGTTCGAAAGCTTCACCTCGCTCGTGGTTGCTAAGAAAGCCATGGTCTCATCCTTCGTGCTGCCGGGCGGACAGCGCGGCGGTGGTGTCATCTCCCTCTGCGAGTTGCTTATCAAAAGCTCGTGTTACCGTTTCAGAGATTCGCCTAAAAAGAGGATTTTCCGAATCAAGATACATTCCAACTATGTCTCGCAGAAACTCGGCATTCTCGCGCTTCAAGCGGATGTGTAGTTCAACCATCCTTCTCGCCCCGCCCGCCCGGACTGTGCGCTTAGTGGTCATGTGTCATTCTTTCACCCAGGCCCAAAGGTTGAGCTCCTGTACCTTCCACTCCGGGAGCGTGAAATCAAACCGAGGATAGAGTTCGAGGTGCTCCGGATCCCCGGTCTTGAGCGACCGCCGGATGAGTGAGCGGAGAATCCAGCACAGCTTGGACGTGCGCTCCGGCGTATCGCCGTCAGAAACCTGAACGGCCAGCGCCGAATCCCGCACGAAGAACATCCTGAGCTCGCAATCGTCGTTGTCAGGTGTACTTGGCATAGGAAAGGGGGCGGATGAAAGTGAGGCCTTGGACCCACTTGTTCGAACCAGGCCGGCCGACGGTGCATCCAATAGTGCCCTCGCAGCGGACCCAGCGGGAGAAGCCTGGTGCTGCAGTCCGGTCACCCTTGCGGATACGGTGTTTAGGATCCTTGATCCGGTGGAATCCCTTGGGGGTTTTGGGGAGTTTCATAATGAAGTTTTTCGTAGAGGGTGAGGCGGCCGGCCGGGTCGGGGGACTTCAACTGTTCCCAGTGCGGGAACGCCAGGCGCTGGTCATTCAGGGCCATGATCCCCTCCAGGGGTACCAGCTTGTCCCAGGCCGTGAACGCCGCCAGAAAATCGAACAGGTCAACCTTCCAGTCAATGACCAGCAGCCCGACGATGAGAGGAAAGCGGAAGTTGAGGACCATTTCGGCCGGGTCGCCGTCGAGCACGCTGAGAAGCGATTCGAAGTGATAGGCCAGCCGGCGTTCCAGGAAGTCGGTCTTGACTTGCGGCGCGCGGCGCGACCAGCAGTCCAGCGCGTAGCAATGGCCATGGCCGGCAAGCCTGAGGCCCGAGGCGATGTGCAGGGCCGCCTGGCCTTCGCCCGTGCCGATCACCGCGGCACACTGGCCCTCGGGCAGGTTGGACGCGAGGCCGAGCAAATGCCCAGCTTCAGCTTCGGTCAATGGACCGGGGATTTCGGAGAGTTTCATGGCCGGGGGAGGCCGGGGATTTTTTCAGTTACGTTCGGGCGCCACCAAATTTTTCCGGCATTCCAAACTTTTGCTTCAGCGAGGCCCGGTGACCCGGGACGCTGCAGCTGCAGTCGCTGTTGTTTGGCTGGGGGATCGGAACGCCATGGCCGATTCGCTCAGCGCAGGCGGCAAGTTCGCCGGCCACCTGGTCGGCGGAGACTCCGGCGGCCTTGGCGTTCTGGCGGATGATGGTGGGCAGATCGTTCACGGGGGAGGAATGTCGAGTAGCCTGCGCTCCGAGTCAACTTCTTTCGGATGAACCCGGGCATCTGAGCCGGTGACGGCCGGACGTGGCCGGGAAGACCAGAAACCCGGCGGTTGGATCCAAATTTTCAGCCGGCCAAGCTGGGGATCATGTTCGGTCCTGATTATGTCCTCGGCCGTGACCATGGCCAGCAGCTTTTCACTGATGCTGGCCGACCCTCCCTTTGACTGCAGGATGACCCAGAGGATTTGCCTCAGCTGGCCAAGCTGCCGCATCATCCGGTCAATTTCCTCGTTGGAAGCAACCGGCTTGGGATCCTGGAGATGCTTCCGATAGTGGTTAATCGCATCCGAGATCAGCTTCCATCCGACGACCTGCTTGTACAGCCACCAGGCCCCGTGACAAAGGCCGATCAACAGAAGGGTGACGAGGAAGACGGCTCCGAGGATGTCAATCAGCCAGCAGAGCCCGAGGTTCAGAGTTTCGAGGTTCATAAAGTCGGAGGAGAAGGAGGGTTGAAAGTCGAATCGAAATAGAGGTTGAGGACGCGCCGGCCGTAGTCCCGGGCAACGGCGTCGTTAGTGTCGCCCTCCAGGACGTCCATGCCGCCGTCGAAGCCGCGCAGCCAGCAGACCGCGAGCTCGTACACATCCGCCCGGACGTGAACGCCGCGGATCTGATTCTTGAGGGTGTTGAGGTGCCGGCGCGCGCAGACTTCTTGCAGGCCGGGGGAACAAAGGTAGGAGCCTTGCATCTTCTCCTGCTCCCAGGTCTCACGGGAAAGCCCGTAAAGGTTGCCCGGCGTGCCCTCCACCGCGGCAATGCAAGCCAGAAAGTGCGCGGGTGCCACCGCCGTGACGATCTCCGGCCGGGGATAAGAGTGGCACGGGATGGCCCCGGCACCCAGGGCAAGTAGCATGGCGCGGATCATGGGTCGAAAATGGTCTTGCCGTCCAGATGGTCAAGCTCGTGTTGGAACACCCGGGCGCGCAGGCCGGTGAGGATGACTCCGGTCCGGTGTCCCCGCTTGCTGGTCCAGCCGGCGTTGATTTCGTTCCAGCGGACGGCGTAGGCCGTGCGGCCAGGGTAGGTCAAACAGCCCTCGGGCTTGGAGACCCGGCCGCCGGCAGGGCCGGCCACAAAGTCTGGATTCACGGCCAGTACAAACGGAAGCCCGGCGCGCTCCCTGAAGAGAAAGAACCGCAGGCTCAGCCCGACCTGCGGAGCCGCCAGCCCGGCGGCCTCCGGGTGGGCTTCCAGGATCTCCCGCATTTCTGCCAGGTGGGGCAGAACCTGACCCGGGATGTCCGTCACCGGGTTCGCCCAGACGTGCAGGATCGGATCAGTTGAGGGAACGAGGTTCACGAGCAAGAGCGGCGGTGTTTCATGTGCCGCCGGGCACCCTTGGCTGAGGAAATGGCCAGCCGGATCCGCTTCACCAGCTTCGGACAGCCGGCGGCGACAGCATCAGCCAGGGCAAGCCGAAGGCAGCTGTAGCTACCTTCCAGCACAGCAGAGTGAGCGGGGGTTGCGGATTTGATTTTCATAAGAGAGTAAAGCCGCCGGACGGTTGGCGGGCGGGTCTCCGGCGAGGGGGTGCATCAAGCCTCCTGCCTCCCATCCCACGCCGCCCGGCGGCTAAGTTGAGCTTAGAGATTCATGGAAGTTTTTTACCGGACCGGCTTTCGTCGCGCTGCTCCTTCGTGGTTCGCTTTCCGTCGTTCATTGGTTCGCGCATACGATGTGTATGAGATGGGAGGCGGGACAGAACCTGCCGGCCCGGTAGAGTGGCTATGCGCGGAAGAAGGCGATCAGCGCCTC
>Ga0265323_10000057_pt1 | contig 61579 bp, 66 predicted proteins | sample 41225metaG_FD_193580 | JGI IMG/M metagenome (GOLD analysis project Ga0265323, IMG submission 193580) | Rhizosphere microbial communities from Carex aquatilis grown in University of Washington, Seatle, WA, United States - 4-12-25 metaG | ecosystem: Host-associated > Plants > Roots > Rhizosphere...
GAGAAAAAGTTATTCCTTATACTGCAGATTTTAATAAGAATCATGATTGCAAATTTATAAAATTTAATTTTAGTGGATTGATTGGAAAAATATTAAACGAATTATAAAAATAATTTTAAAATGAGCGATAAAAATTGTCCTTATTTTTGAATTGCTCCTGCTACTTTTATGAATATGAAATATTGCAAAATTCAATCAAATGAAGATAATCCTGAAAATTATCATTTTGTTGCATACAATTCTGATAAATGGGAATTGTGTGAAATTGTGGGTTCTTTGAGGAAGAAAGAACCTAACATGGTAGAAAATAGGAAAAATAAATTAGAAAAAGAATTGGATGAATTTAAAAAATTTTATTCTACAACTTCATCTTTCTCAAACCATAAATCAATTTCTCTTTTTGCGTTTTCTGGAGAATCAGAACAATGAAGAACATTTTCAAAAACTTTTGTTTCAGAATGAATTCTTCCATATTTTCCCCTAATTGAAATCGACGACGCCTTTTCAGGATTTGTTTCTCCTGCAAGTTCCCTAACTTTTTTTACTGCATCTTCCCCTTTGTAAACCAAAGCGAAAACTCTATCTGTATGATATTTTCCCTGAATATATTCAAGAGTACTTTCAAAAATTTCATTTCCTTTTTCATTTCCAAACTTTTTTATCAAGCTATTTTTCAAACCAGAATAATGTTTCTCCGCAAGTTCTCTTTTTACTTTAACGACTTTAGCAGCAACAATCTTTAATTTTGCTTCTGTCAACTCAGTTAAAATATTTCCAATTAAATCTTTTACAATTCCATCAGGTTTTATCAACACTAAAGTTTTTTCTTCCATCTTAAAATGATAAATTTTATGTTTAAAAAGTTTTGTTAAAAAATATTTATAAATCCTTTAGCTTTAATAATGAATAAGGGTTAAAAATGGTTGAAGAAAGAGGGGGTTTGATTAAAAAGAATTTTTCTTACTTAATGTTAATTTCTGCATTAGTAATATTTATAGTTTTTATTTTTAATTTTACCTCTGCTGGAACCATTATCAGCGTGGTGAATATTACAAATATAAGTGGGGGGCAGATTAATGCAACGTTCAATTTAATTACAAATTTTTCAAATGCAAATTTTTTACAAATTAATGATTCTGGCTTTCCTTACACTTATAATTTTAGCATTAGTCATATTGCTGTGTCTCAAAATTTAACTGGAATAAATATCACTCTTCCTATAGGATTTAATTTTATTGCTGGTTCAAATGGAACAGGAAATTTAACCAATCCGGGGGCAGCTGTTACCGCTTATTTTTCAAATACTTCTACTCAATTAAGTTGGAACTCATCATCTCTTTCTGCATGGATTGTTAATGCTTCTGGACAAAGTAACTACACTTTTATTTGGTTTAATATGTCTGGTTCCACAACCCCTGGAAAATATAATCTAACTGTTAGATTTATTTACAATCATACAGAAATAAATTCAGCGTTAGGTTATAATGAAACAAATATCCCTATTTTAGTAAATGATACTCATGCCCCTTATTTTGTAAACCCTGTTGGTTCTTTTTTTAAATTTGCAAATATTTCTGGCACTAAAATTTTGAATTTATCTATTTTTGATAATGGTAATCTAACTGCAGGAGCAAGAGAATATGATGTGCAAGGAGTTAACATTACAATATATAACAGTAGTGGGAGCATAAATGTTTCTTATCTCGCATCAAATGTCACTGGAAAATATTGGAATGTAAGTATAAACACCAATCAATTTTCTGATGGAATTTATAATTTAACTATTGTTGCAAATGATACTCTGAATAATTTGAATGTAACAAGTTTTAATATAACCATCGATAACACTGCACCGATTGGAACACTTACTTGTGATTCTTCATCTGTCTCTCTTTCTGGTATAATTACCTGCACATGTTTAGCAAACGATTCCCTTTCAGGTATAGATTCTTCTTCTTATCTTTCTTCATTTAATCCCCCCACGGGATCAGTGGGAACTTTTACAACAAGCTGTACTTTTGCAGATTTAGCTGGAAATACCGGGACATCTAATAGTCTTGCTTATTTGGTTTCTTCAATAAATCCTGGAAATCCTGCTCCTAGTTCAGGCAGTTCAATGCCAGAAATTCCTGTAACAAATAATCAGTTATTCAGTAAAATAATTCCTTCAACTCCGACAATTGTATCTGGCTTTGCAGTAGATTCGGGGGTAAAACAAATACAAATAAATGTTAACTCTGAAGAAGATAATGTTCAGATTATTGTCGATAGATATAATTCACTTCCTTCAGCAATTTCAACTTCCAAAGATAATACTTACAAATATCTTCATATTACCACGCAGAATCTGATTCCAAAATTACAAAATGCTACAATAACAATACAAGTTGGAAATTCATGGATTTCTGATAATGGAATTACTAATAATGATGTAGCTTTATTCAAATATGACGAAAATTTAAATCAATGGAACGAACTTCCAACAATTTTCAAAAGCCAAGATAGCAATTATTCTTATTATGATATTGTATTAAATAATTTTAGCTATTTTGCAATTGCTTCAACTAAAGTTTCATCTACGACTGGAAATAAAACAACAGGAGAACAACTTACAACAACTAACACTAAAGTTTTAGGATTATCTTATTGGATTTGGATAGTGATTATAGTTCTTGTATTAATAATTATTGTTGCATTTATTTTAATTAAGAAAAAAATTATGCACAAAAAGAATTTTGGCTATTAGTGCAGACAAATTTATTAATGGATTTTATCTTTTAATTTTATGAATTCAAAAATAAATTTTGATGAATTTTTATTTGGAGATTTTCACATTCATTCTAGATTTTCAAGAGCATGCAGCACTAATATAACAATTGAAAATCTAGTCAAGTGGGCAAAGATTAAAGGATTAAATTTATTGGGAACAGGAGATTTTACTCATCCTTTATGGTTTAAAGAAATAAAGGAAAAACTAAAGGAAAAAAATGGATTTTATTATTATGAAGATTTTCCGTTTATTATTACGGGAGAAATTTCTTTAATTTACACTCAAGAACGGGGTAGAAGAATCCATTTAGTTATTTTAGTTCCTAATTTGGAAATTGCTGAAAAAATAAATTCTTATTTTGATACAAAAGGAAGACGAGATTATGACGGAAGACCGATATTCAAAATTCCTGGAGATGAATTTGTCAAGGCGATGATGGATATTTCAAAAGATATAGAAATTATTCCCGCACACATTTGGACACCGTGGTTTGGACTTTTCGGTAGCATGTCTGGATTTGACAGCTTGAAAGAATGTTTCAAGGAACAATTTGATAATGTTCATGCAATTGAAACAGGAATGTCATCTGATCCAGAAATGAATTGGAGAATTGCAGAGCTGGAAAATAAAGCTATAGTAAGTTTTTCTGATGCACATAGTTTCTGGCCATTTAGATTAGGAAGAGAAGCAACTATTTTTTACAAGACTGATTCTTATTTTGGGATAATTGAACAAATTAGAAATAAAAGTTTTTTTGCAACAATAGAAACAGAACCCGCGTATGGAAAATATCATTGGAGCGGGCACAGAGATTGCAATTTTTCTTGTTCTGCAGAAGAAGCTAAAAAATTAAATGGAATTTGTCCTGTTTGCAAAAAACCTTTAGTAATTGGAGTTGAAAGTCGAGTTGAAGAACTTGCTTCGCATGAGAAAGGATTCAAAATAGAAAATGCAAAACCATTTTACAAACTTCTTCCTCTTCATGAATTAATTTCATTAGTTTTAGGAAGTCCATTGGAAAGCAAAAATACTTGGAAAGAATATAATTCGTTAATTGAAAAATTTGGAAATGAATTTAATATTTTGCTTAATGTTTCAAAAGAAGAATTTGTGAGAAAAGAAGTCAGTGAAAAAATTATTGATATAATTTTAAGAAATCGTGAAGAAAAAATAAAAGTTCAACCAGGATATGACGGAGAATATGGAAAAGCAATGCTTGGAGAAAAACAAATAACTCTTATTTAACTGAAAATTCAACACCTGATTTTTTTGCTTCTTTTTCAGCAGCATCTGTCATTTCTTTTATTTTTTTATCTGCAATTTTAATATCTTCTGATTCTAATTCCAAACTATATTTTCCTGCGGCGAGATATTTCACTTTTATTCCCTTGAAAATTTCAAGAATTTTTTTTATTAAAGTTATTCCATTTGGCTTTGTTGTTGTCAAATGAATTTCTTTTTTGATTATTGTTTTTTTCTTTTTTTGTGTTTTCAAAACATCAAGAATTTTTTTTGAATTTTCTTTTCCCATAATCTTTTCTAATTTTTCAGGATTTGATTTTGCTTCTTCTAAAAATGAAGGCAAATCATTTTCTTTTGTAATTTCAGCTAGAACTTTTTCCGCTTCTGTTCCTAAAATGCTTTTCAAAATGTTAGTATAACTTTTTTCCTGTTCTGTTTTTTCTATTACTTCTTTTTTTTCTTTTTGTGAAACTCTACGTAAAGATAGATCAATATTTCCTGCTTCAGAAATTCTCAAAACTTTGCAAACTATTTTTTTCTTTGGAACTACATAATCTCTAATATTTCTTATTCTTCCTGGAGCGATTTCACTCATTACAATGCTTCCTTCAATTGAAGTTCCTTCTATTTTGACGAATACAGTTGTTCCAACTATTCTGTCTACGGTGCATAAAATTGTGTCTCCAACTTCCATAAAAATAATAGAAATAAACAGATTTTAAATCTTTACTAATTCAATTTCCAAACTCTTTTTCAAAAAATCAATAAACTCTTTTTCCTTTTCCTGTTTTATCATGCAACCTGCAGCAGCGTCGTGCCCTCCGACTTCTCCACCAATTTCATTTACAACTAAAGTAAGCATTTCTCTTAAATTTCTTTCTGTTTTTCCAACGCTTCTTGAAGAAACTTTTATTTTTTCGTCGTAATAAGCCATTGTTGTGATAATTGTTCCTTCTTCATAAATAGAAGAATTTGAAAGTATGCTTGCAACTGTTCCTATCATTGTATCTTTTATTTTATCTTTTGCATTGATTATTACAAAACCATTTCCTTCAACTTTTTCTGATTCTTTTATTGATTTTAATGCCGTGATGATATGCTGTTTGTATTTTGTGTGCATTAGTTCTGCTCTTTTTTTTGCTTTTTGAGATTCCATACAAAATTGAATTGCAGTTTCACTTTCTCCGATTTTTGAACAAGCATTTATTATCGCACTTAATTCCCTTGCATCTTCAAGCTTGTTAAAAAGTTTTATCAGAAAAATATCCCCAATTATTTCTTTGTTTTTTACTTTTGGATTTTTTAATAATATTGCAGTTACTAATTTGGACATTTCTTCTTCATCTAATTCAATCAAGCTTTTGTATTTTCCATTTGCAGGACAAAGCCCAACATCTCTAAGCAATTGCGTAACTCCTAAAGCATTTCCAGTTATGTCTGGAATGTATGGGTCTGAACAATATTCCAAAGTTCTATTCAGAGGACGCGTTGATGGGTAAATTAGCAAACCTCTTTTTCTTTTGACTTCTCCGTCGTTAATTATTAAATTATTTAATTTATCAATACTTTTTTCCATGCAGTCTCCAATCATTCCCAGAATTGCAAGTTTTGCCAAATCTTTATCTTCTTTAGTTAAATATTTGCAAAATAAATATGTTAGACTTGAAGCACTGATTTTTTCTTTCCCGTTTAATTCCGGATTTACAATGTTTATTCCTTCTGGAACTGCCTGAAAAATTTCGTGATGGTCAATTATAAAAATATCTTTAAAATTTAATTTTGAAATAGAATCCAAACTTCCTGAAGCTAAATCCAAAAAAATTATTACTTTGTCTTTCGGAAGATTGACGAGTGTTTCTTCTTCAATTCTTTTTAAAATTTTTACTGAAAATCTTTTGTCAAGTTTTCTTAATGTTTTTATCATGATTGCTGCAGAAGTTATCCCATCAGTATCAAAATGACTTATCACAAGAATTTCTTTATTTGAAATTGCATCTACGAATTTATCAGCAATTAATTCTATTTCAGATTCTAGATATTTAGATTCCACCCCTTACCTCTTTAATTTTTATTTAGCTAAGTAATTTTTCAATCTTCTTAACTTAGCAGCAATTCTTTCTTTGTCTCTCATTGCTCTTCTATCTTTTTTATTTTTTCCGTAATGCTTTTCTAATTTTGTCAATTTTTCCTGAATATTTTTCATGTCAGGATTTGAATATTTGTTTCCAAGAACTTGTGATATTTTCTTTCCAAATTCTTTAGAATGAATTCCTTCTTTTCTTAATACTTCTCCGATTTTCTCTGCTGTAAGTCCTTTCTCGTGAAGTTCTAGGACTTTCTTTTCAAATTCTTCTTTAGTCGTTTTCTTTGACTTTTTTTCCTTTTCTTCAACTTTTTCTTCTGTTTTTTCTGGCATTTTAATCTACCGCAATTTAATCTTTTAAACCTTACTGTTGAACTAAACTTCTGGTTTCTTTATACTCATTTTCCCATTAAGATACTGTTCACGACTGATTGAAAAAATAGTATTCCAAAATCCTTATAAATTAGAGATAAGTTTCTTCGTGATAGCCCTGTAGTACAGCGGTCAAGTATCTAGCCCTTTGGAGTTCACGAGTGATTCGTTCTCTTCGTTGAACAAAGAGAGGCTGGGACCCAGGTTCGAATCCTGGCAGGGCTAATTATAATTTTTTATTTATTACAAATACATAATGCTTAAATAAAGACTATTTGTCAGATTTTTATGAAACTTTCAAAATCGTTATCTAAAATTCTTGCTGGTGTTGCTGTTGGAAGTGCTTTATTTTTTGGAAATCCTAAATCTGCAAGTGCAGACACCCCTCTTTATCTTTATAATAAAATTGCAGTAGATTATTCCCCAATTGGAACTAACTTTGCTAATATTAACTCTAAATTTTCACTTTCTCCTTCAGTTTCAGGAGACCCAACAAATTTTTTCATTGGGAATTTTTCTTTAGAAGATAATTTTGGAATTGGTTTTGAGAAAGAAAATTTTAATTTTAAAATAGGTCCAACTTTGAGATGGAGCAGTTTTTTTAATCCAATTACTACTACGGATAACCAATATGGTTCTCAAGGAGGATCTTCTAATGGAAATGTTTGGTTAGGAAATGACAATTATTCTGCTTTAAGAAAATCTTCTAAATTTCCTTCTAACTCTAAATTTTTACCAACACCTGGAGTTTCTGCCGAAATAGATTATCTTTTTGAAAATGGATTGGATTGTTTTCTTGAATATTCTACTAATTTTTTTGAAGAACTATCTTTTGAGAATGGGCTTAGAACAACTTCCCAAGGAATTACTAATGGGATATGGGCAGACCATATAGATTATACCTATAACCCCAATGAAACTTTTCCACTTGCGGATCTTATTGAACACCGAATAAAATTAGGAATAAGCGGTCCTTTCAAAAAAGTAGGTTTATTTTTAGAATTATACTTTCCTCAGATTATGAATCCGACTGATTCGACCAAAGAAAAAGGATTAACGGTTTTTCCTTCTATTTCTTTAGGAACTTTTTTTCAGTTAACAAATGAAAAAGGAAACAAAAAATAATTTTATTCTCCTTTATATCGTCCACGTTTTTCAACTACAATTAATCTTTCAAGAATTTTTTTTGATTCTTTATAATTTTCATAACCGCTTTTTACTTCATTAAATAAAATTTCCCAATTCCGAAAATGTTTTGCTTCTAAAGCTTGTTTTAATAAATGCAAATCAACAGCTTTGTCTTCTACTTTTGAAGAAATATATCCTAATCCAAAATCTATGAAAAATATTTTATCTTCATTTAATATCATATTGCTTGTTGTCAAATCCCCGTGAATTATATCTGCTTCGTGAAGTTTTGCAATTTGCTCTCCAATCTTTTCACAAATATTTTTTTGTTTTTCTAAAGAAAAAGAATCCAGATTTTCAGAAAGTCTTTTCCCTTCAATAAAAGGCATTTTTATTTTATCAAATTCTTCAAGAGGAAAAGGATTTGGAGCGTTAATTATTTTGGAAGCTTTTTCTAAAAGTTTTTTTTCTGCTTTTGTCCTCTGTTTTCTTATTTTAATATCAAGTTCTTTTAATCGATAAGATTTTGGAATTCTATCTTTTATTATAAAATTATCTTCTCTTAAAATAATAGCTTCTGCGCCTTGAGAGATTATTTTACTTTTCATTTTTTTAATTCTTTTTTCATTTCAAAAAGAATTTCACTTCCTCTTCTTTCTAAAATTATTAACATCCTTCTTAGTTGAGTAACAAGCACCTCTTTTTCTTTTTCACTTATCTTATCTAAAGTAGAAATTCTATTAAATATATCTTTTTCTATTTTAACAAATCGAATAATTTTTTCAGAAATGGTTTTTACATTAAAATATAATGGACTCGACATCATAAGAAAGTTTTTTCTTTCAGTTTTTAATTTTTGAACAAAATTTTTTATTTCTTTGGAATCTTTTGAAGATTCAAGTTTTTTTATTTCCTGCTTGTATAATCTTGTGTTTTTTTCTATTGTATCTAAAATTTTTTCAAAATAATCAAGTTTTCTCTTGAAAACTAAATCTCTTCTTCCGTATCTCGCACTAAGGTGATTATTAATCATTGGACCTATAGATGCTCCAATAAAAACTCCTACCATTCCAGAAAGTGTTGTAATTAAATTTGCGGGGATATCGAATGCCATAAAGGGAATTGAGAAAGGGGATTTTTAAGGATTTTGCTCGTCAAAGACGAGTTATTAATGAAAATTTTACCAGTCATTCGACGAGGTAAAATTTTAGAGAGAAGAAGTTAATGACGCTTTTTTATTGAAAAGATAAATTTGATTCTTCAATAAAAACTTTTATTTTTATTCCTATTCCATAATACGGACCAAGTGCTAACATTACTATTGCTATAATCAACACTAAAGCAGATGCAAAAGAATATTTTATTATTCCTATTACAGCAGTCCAAAGAGAATTAATTATGATTGGAATAAGAAATCCACTAATTATTGAAGTTATCCAATGTTCAACCCACCAATTAAAATACTTTTCAATACACATTTCTAAAATCTCATCTTTTTTCCGAACTTCTTTGCGAATTTCATCATTTGCTTTTGGCTCATACCTTGCGACATATCCATTCCTGCTCCGCCTGACTTGACAACTTCATTTAACATTTTATATTGTTTAAGCAAAGAACGAACATCACTTGTCGGAACTCCTGCTCCTTTTGCAATTCTCGCAATTCTTGAAGTTTGCTTTTCTAAAAGTTCAGGATTTTCTTTTTCCTCAGCAGTCATTGACTTAACAATATGTTCCCATCTCGCAACCTTTGCTTCCTGACTTTCCAATTTACCTTCTGGAATCTTCGCATCAAGATTAGAAAAACCAGGAATCATAGATTTAATTTTTTCAAAACCGCCCAGAGAACTCATTGACTTAACTTGTTCGATAACGTCATCAAGAGTTAGCTTTCCTTCTTCAAGATTTTTCTGAATTTTCTTTTGGCTTTTTTCTTCTGTAACTGATTTTATTTTTTCAATCAAAGTTTCCAAATCACCCATTCCTAAAAGTCTAGACAAGAAAGATTTCGGATTGAATTCTTCTATATCATTTATTTTTTCACCTGTTCCAATAAAATAAACTGGCGCTTTAGTTTCTGCGCAAGCTGTCAACGCACCTCCGCCCTTCGCAGTTGAATCCATTCTTGTAATAATAACTCCAGAAATATTTACAGCGTCCTTAAAATCACTCGCTTGTTTTTTCGCAGCCTGTCCTATATCCGCAGGAATAACTAAAATAGATTCTGTCGGCTTTGCTTCTTTAGTTATATCTTTTATTTCTTTAACCAACTCGCCATCCAAACTATGTCTTCCTGCTGTATCAATTAAAATTACATTGTAATCTTTTAACTGCTTTTCAAATTTCTTTAAGATTTTTATAGGATTTTTTTCTTCAAAGTCAATAAAATAATTTAATTTATTTTTTTCTGCTAATTGTTTTAATTGTTCCTGCGCTGCTGGACGATGAACGTCTAAACCAACAAGAGCAACACGAAATCCACGCTTAGCATAATAATTCCCCAGTTTTGAAATCGTTGTAGTCTTTCCACTTCCATATAATCCAAGAAGAAGAATTACATTTTTCTTTTCTGTTAATTTTAATTGCTTGTATTCCCCAAGAATTCCCAAAAGTTCATCATGAAGAATTTTAATTATATGTTCTTTTTTTTCTATTCCTTTAATTCTTTCATCAACTGCGGATTTTTTTATCTTATCAGACAACTCTTTTACTAAAGCAACATTAACATCTGCTTCAATCAGTGCTCTCTGCAACTCTCGAACTATATTATCAACTAAATCCTTGTCGAGAAACAGAGCATTTGCTATTTTGTCTGTTGCTTTTCTAATTGCTTCTCCAAGTTTTTCTAACATGAAAAAATGAGTATTCCAATGGTTAATAAATTTGTGGTTTGAAGGATTAATGAATTGTGGAAAATTCTTTAATTGGTTTAATTAAAATTATTTTTAAAAAATAAAATTGCTAAAATAAAAAATTATTAAATATTTTTTCAGTTTCAAATTAAAACATTTAATTAAAATCACCGACGTTATTTTTAATAAATATAATTAAATTAACAATAAAAAAATATTTCTGATAGTTTAATATTTGAGCATTAAAATATATTTTTTATAAAAATTAAAAAAAAGAATAATTTATAAATACCCGAATTTTAATTAAAAGATGAAAAAGGGGCGGATAGTTTGGATTGTTTTAGGAGGATTAGTATTATTAGCAGCACTTGTATATCTTTTATTACCTTCTTTAGTTATTGTGCCTCCTGCAAAAATTGCAGTTATTGTGCCTGCTGTAAATGCTACTCCTGGAATTCCTGAAATAGTTTTTATTGGGGTAACAACTTCTCCTATTGACCTTTCAACAAATCAGGGAGTTATTAATAATATTATTTTAACTTTTAGTGAAGCAATGGATCCTGCAACTGTTAACCAAAATACATTTATTGTAAAAGGACCCAATAATGCAATAATAACTGGAGCAATTACTTCTGATATGACAAAAAAAATATGGACATTTAAGCCAACAATTAATCTTGGATATGACACCATTTACAATGTTACTGTTACTACGGGGGCTAAAGGTGTTTCTGGTAATGCTTTAATAAAGAATTTTTTATGGAGTTTTACAACTAGTTTTAATCTTGGAGGAAGTGGCAATGGTGGAGGATCTGGATCATCAACACCTACAGTTATACCTGGTGCAAGTCCAATATTGACAACTATTACATTATCACCTTTATCTGCAAGTCTTTCTACTGGGGCTACTCGACAGTTGACTCCTACAAGTCTTGATCAATTTGGTTCACCTATTGTCACAACAATTAATTATACTTCTAGTAATTTATCTGTTGCAACTGTAAACGCTTCAGGATTTGTTACAGCATTAGCTCTTGGAAATTCAACAATAACTGCTACCAATGGAGTGATTGGTGGGGCTTCAATAATTTATGTAACTGGGATTGCTTGTCCTGCAGTAGCAGTAAATCTTGGAACAGCTGTTAGTTTTGCAGTTTTATCTAAAGCACAAATAAGTGATTTAGTTACCCCCTCTTTTATTATTGGAGATGTTGGGGCTAGTCCAATTACTGGTTCGTCTATTCATCTATCTTGTACAGAAGTGACTGGAAAAATATATGGTGTTGATGCAGCTTATACTGGTGGATCTGACTCAAATGTCTCATGTTATGCAGGTTTGGGAGCTAACAAAACACTTGTGGATAACGCAATAAGTGATATGGCTTCAGCATATACTGTTTCTAATGGATTAGCTTCATGTGATACAGAACTTGGAGCTGGAAATCTTGGTGGATTGACTATTCCTGCTGGAGTTCATAAATTTAGTAGTAATGTAATAATACCCACTGCTGTCACTCTTTCAGGAAATGCAACTGATGTATGGGTATTCCAGATAGCAGGAAATCTTGATATTAGTTCTGCTACACATGTTAACTTAATTGGTGGTGCATTAGCAAAGAATGTTTACTGGATAGTTGCGGGTCAAACAACACTTGGAACAACTTCAGTCTTTCAAGGAACCATATTATCTGGCGGAGTTTCAACTATTGCGCTAAATACTGGTGCTACACTTAATGGTAGGGCAATGTCTCAGTTTGAAGTTACATTGCTTGCTAATAATGTAACAAAACCCAACTAGATAAAATGAATAAAAAAGGTGTTGGTGGTTGGTTGATTTGGGCAATAATATTTTTGATTATAGCTGTAGTTTCAGGATTATTTGGATTTGGAGTAATCTCTGGAGTTTCATATAGCATTGCAAAATGGATGGCAATAATCTTTGTAATATTATTTGTAATTTCGGTAATCGCTCATACAATAAAAGAAGCTTAAAATTTATTAATGGGATATGAGAAAAAATAATAAGAATATATCAAATATAAGTACATTCTTTAAAGTGATAATATTTATCTCTTTATTACTTTCTGTACTATCTTTTATTCTTTCTCTATGGATATTCTTTAATCCCCCAATTCCCCTTACTGGTGCAACCGGACCAGCTGGCATAAATGGTGCTACTGGAGCTACAGGTTCTACTGGTTCTACCGGAGCTACTGGAGCTACAGGTTCTACTGGTTCTACCGGAGCTACTGGAGCTACAGGTTCTATAGGTTCTACCGGAGCTACTGGTCCAGCGGGGAATAATGGAACAGTATGATACTATATATTTAGTAGAAGGAGGTTATTAAAATGAAAAATAAAAAAGTAAAAACTTCAAAAAAAAATGGGAAAGGAATCGTAAAAAAAATAATTAAACATCCTCTAACACAAGAATATATTGGGAAACAAAAGAGTTTAACAAAAGATACTTTAAAAAAAGTCACAAAATTTGCAGAAAAAGAAATTGATAAAATTCTTAAATAAATTATTATTTTTCCAATTTTTTATTTAGTCTTTATTTTAAATTTTATGGTGGGATATTAGATATTCCTATCATAATCCTTATATCTCGTCGACGAAGTAATGATATGAAACTTTTTAAGAAATTCTAAAATTCAAACAATCGTAACATTTATAAATATATTTTCTGTTAGTATATAATAAAAGAGAGATGGCAAAAGCACTTACAATTATTTTATCAGCAATTTTAGTTATTGCTTTACTAGCATCTGGTTATTTTTATTTTACATTAACTAAATCTCAAGCTCAAGTTACAACTTTGCAATCTCAAGTTACAACTTTGCAATCTCAACTTTCTCAAATTTCTCAGGGTAATTTGAATATTACTTTAACTAAAGCAGATACATTTGATGCTAAACTCCATGATTTATTACAAGAACATACTTTCTTATTGATTAATACTATCCGACGTTCATTAGATTCATCTGCTTCATATAATGCTTCTTTAGTTGCACTTCAAAATAATATAAATGAAGTTGGAACTCTTTTAACTCCGATATATGGAACTAATGCTCAACAATTAGTTAGTTTATGGAATAATAAAACTATTATTTTTATTACTTATAGTAATAATGTAAAAGCTGGAAATGCAAATGCAAATGTAATTTTTGCTTCTGCAGCACAATCCTATGAAGCTTCTGCTGCGACATTCTGGACAAGCACTAATAATCCTTACCCCACTTTTGATTATAATACAATGTTAAGTCTATCAGCTGATCATATGAATGATGTAAAAACAGCAGTAGATGCTTGGAATGCAAAAGATTATCCCACTTATTTTACTGACTTAGAAGTTGCATATAATCAAATGGGACAATATGCAGATGTTGTTGCACAAGGAATTATTAACCAGAATCCTAATTTGTTTATGTAAATTTTTTCTTTAGTTAGATTTATTAATTAATTTTGAGAATATTACCTATGATAAAACCATGGGGGCAAATGCTTTCTATTGATTTGGGAAAATGCGAATATTCTTTATTGACAAATCCACAAAAATTAAAAGAATTTTCTGAAAAGTTTTGCAAGGAAATTAAAATGACTCCCCATGGAAAACCAAGGATAGACAGATTTGGTTATGGAAAATTGGAAGGATATTCTATGATGCAATTTATAGAAACTTCAACAATAACGGTTCATTTAGATGAAGTAGGAATGAGAGCATTCATTGATATTTTTACCTGCAAAAGTTTTGATGTTGAAAAAGCAAAAAAATTCTGCAAGAATTTTTTCAAAGCAAAAACAATAAAAGCAAAAAATTGGGAAAGATAATTATTTGTATTCTTTTTCTACTTCTCTCAAAAATTTATCAAACTTTCCTTCTTTGATTTTTTCTTTTGCTTTTTCAATTAACTTTGTAAGAAAATAAAGATTATGATAAGTTGCAAGATTTTTTCCTGTTGGTTCCTCATTGATTAATTGATATCTTATGAATGCTTTTGAATAACTTTTGCAGACAAAGCAATTGCAATTTTTATCAATTGGAGATTTGTCAAATTTGTATTTTTCATTTGTTATTTTTAAATTTCCTTTTGATGTGAAAAGAGTTCCGTGCCTTGCATTCTGCGTCGGCATTCGCGAATCAAAAATATCAACACCTAAAGCAATTCCTTTTAAGATTTCAACAGGAGTCCCAATTCCCATTAAATAAACTGGTTTGTTTTCTGGAAGAATATTTTTTACAAGTTTTACTATTTTGAATTCTTCATCTATTGTTTCTCCTAATCCAAAACCTCCGATGGAATATCCATCGAAATCTAATTTTAATGAATCATTAACCGATTTTTCTCTTAAGTCTTCAAAAATTCCTCCTTGATTTATTCCAAATAATAATTGTCTTTTGCCTTTCGGAACGCTTTTCCATATTTTATCATGATGAACTTTGCATTTTTTTGCCCACAAAGAAGTTTTTTCGACTGCTTCTTCAATTTCTTTTTTTGAATGCTCATACATAGGCATAGAATCCAAACACATTGCAACGTCGCTGTTTATATCTGCCTGGATTTCCATATCTTTTTCTGGAGTTATAAATAATTTTTCTCCGTTGATTGGATTTCTGAAATGAATTCCTTCATTTGTTGATTTTATGTAAATTCTTGGAGAATACATTTGAAATCCTCCGCAGTCTGTGAAATTAATTCCTTTGAAGTTCATGAACTTTCCAATTCCTCCAAATTTTTTTATTATTTCAGAACCATTTTTTAAATAAAGAATAAATGCGTTTGAAATTACTGCTTGAGCTCCCATTTTTTCAATTTCTTCTGAGGTCAATCCTTTTGTTACTCCGCGTGTCGCAACAGGCATAAAGAAAGGAGTTTCAGCATTTCCATTTTTAGTTTTTAGAATTCCAATTCTTGCATTTGTTTTTTTATCTTTGTGGGAAATTTGGAAAATCATAATCCCAATTTTTCAATAAATTTTTCTTTACTGAATGGTTCTATCTTTTCATATTCCTGTCCTGTTCCTAAATAGAAAATTGGTTTTTTTGTAATGTAACCTACTGATAATGCTGTTCCGCCTTTCTCGTCGATATCTGCTTTTGTCAATACAATTCCGTCAATTCCAATTGCTTCATCAAAACTTCTTACTTGTTCTATTGCATCATTTCCAGTTATACTTTCACCAACAAAAATCTTTTTATCGGGCTTGCAGACTTTTACAATTTTTTCCATTTCTCTCAAAAGATTTTTCTGCGTGTGCATTCTTCCTGCTGTATCAATTAAAACACAATCAATAGAATTTTTTTTCGCGTATTGTATTGCATCAAATCCAACTGCTGCGGGGTCTGCTCCGTAATCATGACTGACAACTTTTACTCCAATTCTTTCTCCGTGAGTTTTTATTTGTTCAATTGAAGCTGCTCTAAATGTATCTCCAGCAGCAATCACACAAGAAATTTTTTTAGTTTTCAAATGTTCTGCAATTTTTGCAATTGTTGTGGTCTTTCCACTTCCATTTATTCCGCAAAATAAAATAACATAAGGCTCTTTTTTGTCTTCAAGAGATTTTTCTTTTATTTCTTCAATCAAATCTGGGGGTGAAATAAGAATTTCGCGAATTATATCTCCAAAAGAATCTCTTATCTCTGATTCAATTTCTTTTTTCAAAATTTCTTTTCCAACTATTTTATTTTTCAAATCCTTGACCATCTTTTCTGCAACTTCCAAAGCCACATTATTTTCAAGCAGAAGCATTTCAAGTTCTTCTCCATAAATCTCAAATTCTTTTTCAGAAATCTTTACTTTTGAAATTTTTTCCCCGAACTTTTTGAAAATACTTTTAACTTGCTCTTCAGGCTCGGTTTCTTCGACAACTTTAATCTTGGTTTCTTTCTCTTGTTTTCTCTCTTCCTTTTTCTGTTCCTTTACTTCTTTCTTTTTTGTTTGTTTTTCTTCTTTTAATTCTTTTTTTGCCTTCTTTTCAAGTTCTTTTTCTGTTTCTTCTTTGACTTTTTCAGCTTCTTCTGATTTTTTTACAAGATTTTTTGTCCAGTTCTGAAGTTTTTCTTTTAATTTTCCAAACATAAATATGAGAGATAATAACAATTTATATGGTTTTCTGGAGAGATAATTTTTATAAAGAACTTCTACCTTTGAAATTAATGAAGGGCGTGCTGATAATTGTGGATGGAATGGGGGATTTACCGAATAAACAACTCGGCGATAAAACTCCTTTGGAAGCAGCGAATATGCCCAATGCGAATTTTTTGGCAGCAAGAGGAGAATTAGGATATATGTATACTGTTAAACCGGGATTTATCCCTGAATCTGACGAAGCGACAATTTCTATTTTTGGTAATGAATTAATTTCCAGTACAAGAGGACAATTAGAAGCAAGAGGAACAGACATAAAACTTGTTCGTGGAGATTTAGCATTAAGAGCAAATTTTGGAACTATTGATTCGCTGAAAGATGGAAATATAATTGACAGAAGAGCAGGAAGAAATCTTTCAACTTACGAATCTGAAGTTTTGACAAAAGCAATTAATAGGAATATAAAATTACCTGTTCAATTTATTTTCAAGCAGACTGTTGGACACAGAGGCGTTTTAGTTTTCAAAGGGGGATTTTCAGATAATATTTCGGGGAATGATAATGTTTATTCAATGGGAAAGACAACTTCATCTGAAAAAATTGGTTTGTGCAAACCTTTGGATGACGAGGACAATTCTCAATACACTGCGAATGTTGTCAATGAATTTTTAGAAAAAGCTTTTGAGGTTTTGAATCATCATCCGATAAATGAGGAAAGAAGAAGAAAAGGATTATTACCTGCGAATTTTCTTTTAGTCAGAGGAGCAGGTGTGGAAATTCCTAAACTTAAACTTTATAAGAAATGGGTTTCTGCTGCTTATATGCCTCTGGAAATTGGTTTTTCTAGAGTTTCGGGAATGAAAACTTTTTCTTTTGATTATCCTAAACTGAAAAAAATTGATGTGTATGCTAATCTTTATGAAGGACTCGCTAAAGCGTGTAAGTTTTCTATTTGGGTTTTGAGAAAAAATTTGAAAAAAGCAGATTATGCCTATATTCATCTTAAAGAAACAGATTTGCCTGGCCACGACGGAAAACCTTTTGAAAAAAAAGAAATGCTTGAATATATTGACAAAACTTTGTTTAATTTTCTAATAAAATTCTGTCCTCAAAATAAAATAAAAGTTGCGATTACTGCAGACCATTCGACTCCATGCAAATTGAAAGCTCATTCAGCTGATCCTGTTCCTGTTCTTCTTTATAATAATTCAATTCCAAAAGAAAAAAAATTCAATGAAACTGAATGCAGAAAAGGAACTTTAGGAAGAATTAATGGAAAAGAATTTTTGACTAAGATTGGATTTAATAAATGATATTTTCTCATACGGAAATTGTTAAAAATGGATAATATGTTTTATTTTTATGATAACGCAACAACACCTCCGGTTTCGTTCGCTTGACCTTCCCACTAAATTTGTTAGAATTGATGATTTATCAAAATGATTACATACAACGATATTTATGAAGCTTCTAGAAAAGAAAGATATGCTGAACAATTACAACCGATTCCGAAGAATTTTGTTAGTGAAGTTGCGACGTATCTTAAAGAAAAAAGAGAGATTGCTTCAAAAGAAAATGATCTTTTTTCTGATGTTATTGTCAAGACAAAAAAACAACTTGAGAACGCAATAACTTTGTTTAAGGAATTAATTTTAAGAAGAAAAAAGAAAATTCTTAATTTAGTTTTAGTTGCTTCTGAAACCGGAATTTCAAAACAGGATTTTGAAAATATGCTTCCTTTTGAAAAAACTTTATTTGAAGACTTGATGAAATCAATTGATTTGTCTGAAAAAATTCTTAGTGATTCTTTAAATGGGAATCAAAATGAAGAAAAGAAAAATGAATTAATTGTTTTCAAAGAAATGGTTGAAGAATTTATTGGATTGGATGGAGAAAAAATGGGACCTTATGACAAAGGACAAATTGCAAATCTTCCGAAGGAAATCACAAAAATTTTAATTGAAGGCGGAAAGTGCGAATTAGTAGAAGGAGATTAGTTATTTCTTATGACAATATTATTTAAAAATAGTAATTCTATTAAAATTTTATGGTATTAAGATACGGAAGAGAAGATTGTAAACATGAATTAAGAGATAGTAATGGGTATGAAGAATATTGTTCTTCTGCTATCTGTATAGAATGCGGAGCTATGGGATGTCTTTGCGATGCTCGAAGAGCAGGCGTTTCAGATAAAGTTTTTTTTGAAAGGAAATATAAAATTGATGCAAATATTAATGGAAAGTGGGAAAATCCTTATGTTGAAAAAAGAAGAGAAGCTGCAAAAGGACTTGTAAAAAAAGTTAATGCCTCTTTTTTAATGAATTAATTTTTTTATATTGATTAAATTTATTAACTTAAAAAATTTATTTTTATAATGAAAGATACTTCAAGAATAATTACTGGAATTTTATTAATCTTATTTGGAATTGCTTTAAGTTCTGTAGTTTTATTAGTAAAAGAAAATTATTCTTCTTTGATTTTAGGAATTCTTTCTTTTATTTTTGGAATCATAATATTAATAAATAAAAAAGAAGATAAAATTGAAGAGGTTAAGAAGAAAAAATGAGCAAACAGGAAATTTGCCCAAAATATAAAATAGGAAATTTTACATAATGAATAAAGAAATAATTGTAACAACAATGAATGATATTCCTGGAAAGAAAATAAAAATAATTGGAATTGTCAAGGGAAATACTGTCAGAAGCAGAAATATCGGAAGAGATATTATGGCAGGATTTAAGAGTATTGTTGGAGGAGAAATTACAACATTTACAGAATTAATCAATCAGTCAAGAGATGAGGCATATAATAGAATGGTTAATCATGCAATTGAAATGGGAGCTGATGGAATTATTGCAATGAGATTTGATGCTTCTTCAATCATGGCGAATTCTTCAGAAATTCTTGCGTATGGAACAGCAGTAAAATTTGTTTAATATCACAATCAGAAATCTTTTAAACCATCTAAATCTAAATATTTTAATGCCTGTATAGCTCAGTGGTAGAGCACCTGCCCTGTAAGCAGGGGGTCGGGAGTCCAAATCTCTCTACAGGCTTTTTCTTATAAATTTGATATTAGAATTATTTACTTTTCTTTACTTTCAAAAACTCTGATTTCACAAAGTGCTAAAGTTCACTTCGTTCCCTTTCGTTCTTTGCTCATTTCTCTTTGCTTTCAAAAATTCTAATTTCGCAAAGAGCGAGAGGATAAATCTTTTTCAATTTAGAACTCAAAACTTTTTGCATTTGATTTTTTAATATATCATCAAATAATACTTCTGATTTTTTGCTCTTTACATATTCAATTAATTCTTCCTTTGCTTTATTTCTTAATTCTTTTCTGATTGCTCTTGAAACTTTTCTTCTTGTTACCAAAAGAGGTTTTATTCTAAGCTTTGCATCTTCACATTCTGCAGCAAAAGAATCCTCGACGTAATTTGTTCCTTTTCTTACCATTCTTCTAATAAAATAAGGCATCACTTCAATTTTTTTAGGAACTGTTAAAACATTAGTTCCTTCAACTTTAACTCTCATAGTTAACATAACACTTTTTCCTCTTAGAATTCTTGTCAAATCATATTTCAAAAATCTTCCATTTAATTCTGCAATTTCATAAGCTTGTATCTGAGTTTGCTTGCCTATCAAGGGCATTTCAACATCAAAAAATTTCTTTTTTCTTTTTTCTATTGCCATTTTATTCTTGAACCACCTTTGCAGTTCTATGTCCTTTTTTCTGGTATTTAGATTTTCCGCATACTGAACATGTGTACATGAAATTTGTTTTTTTATTTGTTTTAGATTTTCTTTTGAATTTTGATACTGCGGGTTTACTTCCCCATTTCCCTTTGTTTCCTATTCCTCTTCCAAGTCCTCTAAGCTTTGCTCTTGTGATACTTCCTCTTGTAAGTGTTCCTCTCTTTGCTCCTGTTCCTACTATTTTTATTTTTTGTTCTGTTTTCTTTTTACAATAAGGACAATATCTTTTTGTTGTCTTAGGTATTTTCATAAATATCAAGGGAAAAATGGGTTTATAAAATTTAGCAAAACGTGGTTTTCATGAGTTTGCTCATTAATTCCCTCCCTCTCGCCAAAGAGAAAGAATTTGTATTCGCAAACTCTTTGATTTTACTAACATGGCCCTGCTACTCGAGTCCGCACTCATTGCCATAAAAATTTCTCGCATTAGTGCAAACTCTCGGAATCGTATCTTTAGAAAAATCTCCATTTATTTTTGTCAAGGTTCTTAGAAGATAAAATCGGATTTTACAATCCGATAAATGGCCCTGCGAAGAATCGGACTCCGGTCTCATCCACGTCAAAGATGTGTCTTAGCCATTGGACTACAGGGCCATTAATTATCTTATTAATAAGAATATTTAAAAAGTTTGGTTTCTATTTTTATTTATGGCAAGATTCAATAGCATTTTATTTTTTGTAAATCTTATCGTAGGATTATATTTTCTAAACATGGGATTAAATTTTGTAAATCTTTCATTCCTTGATTCAATTAAAAATTGGATAGCAATCGGCGGTGGTGCTCTTTTAATTATCAGTGGATTGATGTCCATGAGTAGAAGAACTACTCCATATAGATAATTTCTCATAAGATTTATATATATAATTTCCATTATTTTTTAATGCATAATAAAGAGGGGGAATTAGGATTTTTTTCTAAAAAAAATAATAAAGATGAAAATGAAAAATCCTTTTTCAATTATAATTTTTCCTTAAAAAATCGTAAAGGACAAGTGACTATTTTTATAATAATCGCAATAATTATTGTTGCTGCAGTTGTTATCTTTTTTGCAGTTAGAGGAAATTTAACTGTGCAAACTATTCCTGCAAGCATTCAACCAGTTTACAATTCTTTTTTATCCTGCGTAGAAGATAAAACAAAAGTTGGAATTGATGTTCTGGAAAGTCAGGGAGGATATATTACTCTTCCCCAATTTGAACCGGGAAATGCTTTTATGCCTTTTTCATCTGAATTAAATTTTTTAGGGAATCCAATTCCTTATTGGTATTATGTTTCAGGAAATAATTTTGCAAAAGAACAAGTTCCTTCTCAGAGCGATATGGAAAAAAGTTTAGCTAATTTTATTGATACTAAAATAAGAGAGTGTGATTATCAAAATTATTATTCACAGGGTTTTGAAATAACTCAAGATGTACCGACGGCAATTGTTACTATAAATAATAATAATGTGGCTGTAAATTTGAAAATGAATCTGAAAATAAGCTATGGGAATGATACGAGTTTAATTCAGAATCATAAAGTTTCAGTTAATTCAAATTTGGGACAATTATATAGTTCAGCAAAAACAGTTTATAATAAAGAACAAAAAGAATTATTCTTAGAAAATTTTGGAATTGATGTAATGAGACTTTATGCTCCTGTCGATGGGGTTGATTTATCATGTTCTCCAGAAACATGGAATGCTGAAGATATTTTCAATAATTTAAAAGATGCAATTGAAACAAATACTCTTGCTCTTAATACTCAAACTCCTTCTACAACTTCTGAAAAATATTTTTCTATTTCGGGAATAAATGCAGATGTTAGATTTATCAATTCAAAGAATTGGACAGGAAATAGTTTTGAAGTTAATCCTGCAGACAGCCAATTAATGATTGCAAATCCCGTAGGAAATCAGCAGGGTTTGGGAGTTTTAGGATTTTGTTATGTCCCTTATCATTTTGTTTATAATATTAAATATCCAGTTTTAGTTCAGGTTTTTAATGGTGATGAAGTTTTCCAATTTCCTATCGCTGTTATTATTCAAGGAAATGAACCAAGAACAGCTTTGAATTCAACTGCTAGTACTGCAACTTCAGATTTATGTCCTTACAAAAATACTTTAACAACGGTTAATACTCATGACAATAATTTAAATCCTGTAGATACACAAATTTCTTATGAATGTTTTGGAGAGAGTTGTTACATTGGAAGTACTTCTTCAGGAATTTTATCAACACAATTCCCTCAATGTGTTAATGGATTTGTAATTGCAAGAGCAGATGGATACAAAGAATCAAGACAACAATATTCTACAACGCAGGAAGGAAATGTTGATATCTCATTAGACAAACTTTATCCTCTTAATTTAAATTTAAAACTTGGTGGAGCAGATTATAATGGAAAAGCAATTGTGTATTTTGATTCAGAAGGAAATTCGCAGGCTATTTCTTATCCTGAACAGAAAAATGTTCAATTAAGCGAGGGAAATTATAATATTTCAGTTTATGTTTATCAAAATTCTTCAATTCAGTTTCAGGCAACAACTCAACAAGAATGTACTCAAGTTCCAGATTCAGGAATCGGAGGGATATTTGGTATTACAGAGAAAAAATGTTTTGATGTGAATATTCCTTCGCAATTAATATCAAGCGTTCTTGCAGGAGGAGGAAAACAAACTTATTCTGTATCAGAAGATTCTTTAAAAAATTCCCAAACTATAGAAATAAATGCAGATGCACTTACTATTCCAACGACAATACAACAACTTCAGGATAATTATGTTGCCTTCGATGGAAGTGGACTGGAGGTTAATCTTAAATGATAAATAAAAAAAATTTTAATCTAATTTTTATTTTAGGATTCATTATTTTATTTTCAAATTTATTTTCTGCATACATGAGTGATAATCCGCAGACAACTTTATTCGGTTTAACTGTTCCTACTTCAAGTTCTAGTTCTGTATGTCAGCAAGGAGTAGGACAAGATTTTTTAGTTCAGATTGCTCCATTAGGATGCACTCCTGCAGTTGTGACAAGTGATTTATTAGAAGAAAATGACGTTCCAGTATATTGTCAGTTAGCAGCGACGCAAATAAATCCATTAATAGATGTTCAGTCAATTGATAGCATTTCTTTTTCAGGAAAATATCCTACATCAGTTTCAGGAATTGGATTTCATCCTGCAGAATCTGCACTTGGTGTTCAGGGAGATTTGAATAGTCCGGTTCTAAATAATATTGGATATGTTGTTATTAATTTGAAAAAACAAATTAATGATTCCGCAATGCCTGATTTTGTTATTGGAAATTTAACTGCTAAAATAAGTTATAATATAAAAAATGCTTTTGGGATTGGTAATGCTTTATTTTCTATCCCTGAACTAACTGATGCGGATTGGAATAACCAGAAAAATCAATATAGTTTCTGGGACGGGAGAGGATATTTGAAAGCAAATTCAATAACAAGTACAGGAGCAGATATTTCTGTCTATACTGATACGGGATTGTTATCAACTGTTAGTTTGAAAAGTGGAGAAACTTCAAATAATATTTATCTTCCTGGATTTGATTGTCAAGCAGGATTGAAAGTTCAATTAGTAAGTCTGGATAATCCCGATACAAAAGCTCAACTAAGAATAAATGCAGATGTTACTCAAGCTGCTGTAGGAGAAAAATTCCTAGACAATAAATGTTCTGTACAAAATTTAAAAAGCAATGGATTAGTTCAGCAAGCAGATATTAAATGCCAAGAAGATTCTGGTGCAAATAGTTTTAGTTTATTAATAAGTCCAAAAATAATTTTGAATGTTGCAGGAGAAGATAAAGACTTTTCTTTGGGAGATAAAATAGGCGAAGCAACAGATTCATCAGGAAAATCGAGAGGAATTTATCTAGGATATATTGGAACAATTGGAAATTCAAGAGCAACAAAAGATTTATTTGTTTATCTTGTAACTTTTCCTCTTCCACATTCAGATAAATTAAGTGACAATGAAATTTCTGCGGTTAGTTCCCTTGCAATAGATTTTAAAAATGCAGGAGTAAAACCAAAAGGAATTATTGATCAAGTTTCTGATGCTTTGAAAGGTTTTGCATCAATAACAAATTCTCTTTCAAGAGCAGTAATAAATGGAGAAGCTTTTTATCCGATGTCTTATGGGGATACTTTAGATGTTTCGGGAAAATCAGTTTCTATAAAAGATTTTGCAGGAGTTCAAGATGCTGAATTAACAGGAACTGCATTAGATACTTACAATAAAGCTAAGAATGATTATGAAACAATTCAAAGCAGTTACGCTTCTGAACCTTATGCAACCTCAAGTTATGGAGAGGAAGCGTTGTATCAGGAAATTGCTCTCGCATTTAATGCAGGACAGAAAAAAACCGCATTTGATTTATGCGGTCAATTTTCACAATCTTATCCTAATTCAGTAAGAAATTTACAAAATTATTGTGATGGTTATTCTCTTTCAAATCAGGGAATAAGCGAAGTTTATTTAACAATAAATAAACAAGTTGAGAAGATTTCTTTTGACGGAATTTCTGATCCAACTCCTGATCAATATAGCGCAGAAATTTTAGCAACTAGTCCGAAGGGAACATCTCCATTTGTTTTAACAAAAAATAAAATTACTTATTTGAATGACCAAGGAACAGATTCTATCCAACTTATTTCTTTAGATGACACTTCTGCTAAGATTCAGATTGTTAGTTCAACAAAATCAGGAACAGTTACTTTGCAGAAGGATGTAACAAATAATTTTGCTACTGGATATTCTTTTACTCTTCAAAAAATTAATTTGAAAAAAATCGCAAGAGTTTCTGTTTTATCAAATATAAATAATGGTGGAACAAGTGCAAACTTTAGTTTTAAAATTGGGATTGAAAAAAGAGCGATCAATTTAGCTCCTGCACAAATTAATCAGACAATAAATTTTTTAAATAAAACTATAGATCAATGGAGTAAAATTTCAGGAAATTTAGGAACAGTTACACAAGGATTGAAAACTGCATGCCTTGCTACTGGAGCAGGATTGATTATCAAAAATTTCTTAACAAATTCTGGAGGAGAAGGAATTGCAAGACAAGACGTAATGAGAGGAGTTGGGGGATGGTTTGATCAATGTACCGCTAAAGTTTCACAAGGACAAGCTTCTTCTTTGGACAAATGTTTCTTAGATAATGCAGATCAAATAGATAAAGATACAGCTGATTTAACTGCTAAAATAAATACACAAAATACAAATATAAAAAGTTTAGAACAGGGAAGCACAACAACACAATTCCTTAGTGAAAATGTTGTCAATACAGATTCATTTATGGCTCAATATATTCCTGCGGTGGTTTCCTATTTGCAAACAAGTTCTGGATTTGCAAGTGCTCTTACTGACCCTAGTGGAAAAGGACAATCAATAGATAAGACAGATATTCTAACAATTATTTCTGGAGGATATAGTAATAGAATTTATTCTACGGATCAATTAAAAGAAATTGAGCTTTATACAAAAGTTTTGGATGATTCAACTTCAAGCGATGCATTAAAATCAATTGCTCAATCAAGAGTATATGCTGATTTAGTAACCATAAAAAACAATGCGGGAAATTTTGTTCGGGCTTCTCAATTATCTGGTACCCTTTCTGGAGTAACTGTTAATCAAATAGGATTTTTGGAATTAGATAAAAATGTTAAATCAATTCCTTATACTGGATTGACTTTGGGAGAAACTGGAAAAATTATAACAACTACTGTTTCCTCTCTGTCTGGAACCGAAAATCTTGTAGGGATGACTTCTCAACTTTCTTCAAATACTCCTGTTTATCTTGCTCAATCTTCTGATGGAAATACTTATTTATTTATTCTCGATGGTTCTGTAGGAACATCAAAACTTACTATTCGGAAAGACGGAAATAAATATATGATTTATAATTATCCTTCAATGAATCTTGTTTCAAATCCTTCTTCAGCATTAACAAATATTTATTTCCAAAAATATGATGCTACAACTTATAATAATAAATATCAAAATCCTAAAGTAAGTTATTATGAAACTGCTCCTTATGCTGGATTGCCCGCAATTGTTCCTGTTGATGTAAATAAGGGATGGTATGCTGCAATTAAACAAACTCTTCCTGTGGGAAATAATATTCAATCTTATGATGCTTCTGCAAGAGTTAGCAGTTTTTATTTATGCAATGTCGGAGCAAATGGAATAGAAGAATTTACTACAATTGGCGACGATACTTGTGAGATGATTAATACTGGAACAGGACAACCTTACAATCAGTTTCCAGGATTAAGTGAGGGAGATGCAAAAACTTTGGTTACTAAAGCAACTCAAGCAATTGAAGCAGCTTCAAAATTATACAAATCTGGTTTGTCAGGAACTGTTAGTATTCTTGGACAGAATGTTCAAGTTGGAACTCCTGCTCTTGATATTCCCCAATTTGAATGCCAGGATTTTATGTCTCCAAAAGATTGCTTATTATTATTTAATTTATGTGATCCAGTAATTTGTCCTTCTAGTAGATGTAATTTAGGAGGAGCATATCCCGTTAAAGATGTTATTCAATCAGGAATAATTGGTAGTATTGCTTTATGCTTACCTAATGCACGTGAAGGGATTATAATGCCGGTTTGTTTATCCGGAGTAAAAGCAGGAATTGATGAATTTTTATCTGGAATGAAAGCGTTTAGAGACTGTTTACAAGAAAATTTGAACACTGGAAAGGTAGTTGGAGTTTGTGATGAATCTTTTAGTATTTTCACTTGTGATTTCTTTTGGAAACAAGCGCTTCCATTAACTGATGTTGTTATTCCAAAAATTGTAGAAGTTTTATTCGGACAAAATGTAAGAGGTGGAGGAGAATACCTCGGAATTGAAAATGCATTTTCTACAGCAGATAAATCAATTAATTATTTTGCTAATTATTATGGTGCACTTTCTGGAAGTACATTTACCACAAAGATTCAGGAACTTTCAAGTGAAGTATGTAAATCTTCAATATCTGCAGTTCTTCCTGCAGGAGGAGAATTAATCAATAGTCTAACAAAACCAGATTCTCCGTCGCAATTTACAGGAAGATTTGATGAAAGTCCTCTTACAACGGCAACAGTTCCCCCAACTTCACATTATAAAGTATTTTATCATATTTATGCAGGAGAAGATTCAGGAGCTTCCTATCAAGTTTATCTGAAAGGAGTTGCTGCAAGTTCTTATTACAAAGATACTGCACAATCAGTCCAAATTGCTTCAGGTTATATTGCTGTTGGTGGTTATGCTACTGATACCGTCGATAAAATTGCTACATCAGGATATAAACAATTATGCATTAATGTTAATGGACAGGAAGAATGTGGATTCCAAGAAGTTTCAACTGATTTTGCACTTAATTATATTCAAGATAGTTATCTAAACAGTCAGGCAAATCAAACAGATATCAAAACCTCATCAGATTGTATCTCCGGAACTGCAAGTGCTTATAGTTTATTGAACCCAAATTCACAATCTGCAGTAAATTCTATTATTGATCCTTCAATTTATAATCAGGGAATAATAAGAGTTTGTGCAACAGCTGATCCTGGAAAAGGAACAGACCCTTACAGCGGAACACAAAATTCAAGATGGAAAGAAGTGGGATATTGTGATAATCCTCAAATGAAATGTTGGATTGATAGTCAAAGTATTCAAAATGTAATAAAAACCACAACAGTTCAAGGTTCAACTTTAGATTCTGTTTCAGCAAATTACGATGCAATTCTTGCAAATCAAAATGGATATTTAACGAATGAACAATTTTCTTCTGCAATCGATGGAATAACTAGTGAAAGTGATGATTCAAATAAAATAAATTTAGTTAATAATATAATTGATAATGTATTTTTAAGCAATCAGAAAGTTCAGTTGTATTATCTTAGAGGAAATGCTTATGCAGATTTATTATTTTCTATTTTACCTTCATCAACAACTGTTCCAATATCAACAACAACTTCTACGGAAACTACAACAACTTCCGAAATAATTCCCACTTTAACTGAATTACAACAAAGAGTTATTGATACTGCAAGTAGTATGAATGGAACAAGTGCAACAAGAAAAATTTATCAAACCTGTTGGGATGCAGCTTATGCAGTTTATAATAATGCAGGAGTCCTTCCTTCTTTTACATTTTCTAATTCAAATGGATTTCAATATACTTTTTCAAATTCAAAAACAAGTAGTCAAACTAAAACTGTTACTATCGGAACAAGTACTCAAAATGGATATTTCACTTCTAATGGAGAAATTAAATTTTTCATTTATCCAACTCAATGTGCTGCTGATGTATCTTCATGTTCTACAGATAATACTCAAAAATTAGATCTTCTTATACCTGGAGATTTAATTTCTTATGTTTGGGATGGCACAGAAGGGCATAATGCAATTTTCATCAGCTGGAAAGATAAAGCAAATCATATTGCAAATTTATTTGATTGGAATGGGATACTTAATGACGGACAAACAAATTCACAGGGAGTTGTTTGCAATTCTGCAAATTATCATCCTCAATGGCAACTTTATTCTTCAACTCCATATTGTAATGTTTTCAGATATTACACTGAAGACTTAAGTGATAATTCTCATCCTGTTTATGTAATTTGGAAACCTGCTGTTAAAGCACAAACTAGTGTTGCGGGTTCTGGAGTTAGTGATTCTTCTTTAGCACAATCTCCTCCTGTAAGTTCAACTGTTTCCAGCTCAACATCTACAACAAGTTCCATTTCGACATTAGTTTCAAGTTCAACAAGTCAGACTATTCCAGAAAAAATTTATCTTCAGGCTCAAAGATATTCTAATGTTACCTCACAAAGTACTTCTTTAGATTTAATTATTAATTCATTAAAAGCTGGAGAAATAATTATTTCTGCTTCAGATTATACGACTCTTGATTCAAGTTTGAAAAGTAATCCTAATTTTTATCCAGTTAATATAAATACAAAATTACAAAAAGGAGATATAATTATTTTTGGAAATGGATGTCAAGTTCCTTATTCTGCGGGAATTGTAGCAAGTGTTTCACAATTATCTTCGAATTCTCTTAATAATCTTAATATTTATTCAAATTTGGGGAAAGGAGTTGGAATTCAAAGTTTTATGACATATGATACTCCTCATTATGATATTTTTCCAAATAGTGTATATCCTTACAAAGCATATAGATATTTCGGCGGAGATTTAAGTGATGCAAATAAACAAGCAATTAATCAGGTAATTCCTCCTTGGACATTAAATAATGCATTAAATTATATTTCTACTAATAATTTGAAAGGAAGTTATAGTGATAATAGAATATTTATGAATCAACTTGTTTTCGATGGGATTTTAAATAAAACCGAATGTAACTCCCTTAATGGTGTTATTGGAATTGGACAAAAAGATATTTCTTGGTTAAATGAAGAATTGTTATCTAAAAAAATTTCAGCATCAACTCCAGTATCAACTATAAGTCCCATTGCACAAAAAATTACTAATCAAGCTCAAGCATATGTAGATGCTAATTCACAAAGTACTTCTCTAGATTTAATTATTCAATCATTAAAATCTGCAGGAATAACTATTTCAGCTTCGGGTTATGTTAGTAATTTGGTTTTAAGTTTGGAAAAAACTAATTTATTTTATCCAATTGATGTAACTCAAACTCAACCAGGAGATATTGTTCTTTTAAGAGATGGATGTGAAATTCTTTATAATATTGGAATTGTAGGAACATCTTCTAATGCAAATGAAATGAATATTTATTCAAATTTTGCAGGCAAAGTAACTCTTCAATCTTTTAGTTTGTCCACTAGCGATTCTTTAGGTAGTACTGCTCCTTACAAAGCTTACAGATATATTGGAGATTTAAGTACAGCAGATAAAAATAAAATTACAAAATTAATTCCTTGGACAATAACCAGCGCACTTAAATATATCAGCGATAACAAACCTAGTGGAAGTTATTCCAATAACAAAGCATTCATGAATCAACTTGTTTATGACGGTGTTTTGACTCAAACAGAATGTAATACTATGATAGGAGGGGTTTTTGGATTTGGACAGAAAGATATCCCTTGGCTTAAAACAGAATTATTATCTAGAAGCAGTTAATTCTAAAGATTTTTATATTGATAATTAATTTAATTATTACGCGGGATTGCCAGAGAACTCGAGCCCCCACTCGTTGCATTTATATTTTTTCGGCACTCGTGGAAACTCTCGGGTCAAATATTTGCCCGCTCTTCTAAAACTTTTTATATCCATGATTTTATAATATCCTATGCGGGATTGCCAGAGTGGTCAAATGGGACAGGCCTAGGACCTGTTGGCTCAGTGCCTACAAAGGTTCGAATCCTTTATCCCGCATATTTCTTGATTCGCAAATTAATGACTCAGAAATCGACTTTGTCAGATTTCTTCACTAAGAAAAAAGTTAATGAAGAAAATTTTTGAAGTAAAGTTCAACTAATAAGAAATTTATTAAGGGTTATAAAATTAAAAATATTTAATCTTTTTTCTTAGGTTCTTTTTCTTTTATCTTATCTTCGAGTTTTAATTTTTCAATTAATTCTTTGTATCTATTTCTAATTGTTACTTCTGTAATTCCTGCAATGTCCGCCACTTCTCTTTGTGTTTTTTTCTCATCATTCATCAAAGCAGCGACGTAAAGTGCAGCAGCAGCAATTCCTGCTGGTCCTCTTCCTGAAGTTAATTCAACTTTTTCTGCGTTTCTTAAAACACTAAGAGCATCATTTTGTGTTTTTGGAGAAAGTTTCAATACTGAAGAGAATCTTGAAATATAATCTTTTGGAGAACTTTGTTTAACTTTAATTCCTAATTTTCTTATTATAAATCTGTAAGTTCTTCCGATTTCTTTTCTTTCAACGTCGGAAGCTGTTGCCATTTCATCCAAAGTTCTTGGAATATTATAACTTCTACATGCTGCATACAAACAAGCAGTGATTACTGATTCCATACTTCTTCCTCTTACCATCCCTCTTTGCAAAACATAATTGTAAATTCTTGATGCTTCATCTCTTACAACATTTGGAAGATTTAGATAAGATGCGATGACTCTTAATTCCGCCATTGCTAATCTTAAATTTCTTTCAATAGAAGTTGAAACTCTTTCCTGCCATTTTTTTAATCTTAAGAATTTTCTTGTTTGTCCTGGTTCAAGTTTGTAAATATCAGAAATTTCTCCGACGTTAGTTGTTAATCCTTTGTCGAATTTTTGCATACTTATAGGAGCTCCGCCTCTTCCTTTTTTTTCATCTTTGTCGAATTTTCCTTGAACATCCGCGCCGTTATCAGTCATCTTTTCTTCGACGACAAGTCCACAATCATTACAAATTACTTCACCAAGATGAGAATCATAAGTAAGATTTATACTACCACATTCGGGGCATTTTTTTACAAAATTCATTTTAACTTATTTTTACGCAACCTTTATAAATCTTTTTCTTATATAAATCTTTCTCTTTTTGTGAGTATGTATAAGAAGTAAAAGTCAAACAAAAAATTAATTTTGTTTTTCTTCTTTGATAAGAATTCCGTTAATTATTCCTGTTTGCGTCGGACGATTTGTTACTTTAACTTTTCCAGAATCTGTTAATACTATTGTTCCTTTTGTAATAACATTTTGTCTTGCTAAGAATCTATTTGATGGAGTTTCAAGAACATTTTTTATTTCTAATTTTTTGCTCTTTCCTTTTTCCTGCAAATTAATGAATTGGGCTTTAAGCAAAAATACTTTTTTATTCCCCCCAGTGCATTTTTTTGCTCTTCTTTTTTCTGTTCCAAGTTTTACTATTCTTTTCTGTCCTGCTCTATCTGAAACTTTCTTTTTTCTATTTCTGATATATTTACCGCCGGAAATTTTTCTTCCTTTATTCATATTAAGATTTTTGATTTTTTGTTTAAATATCTTTCTGTTTCATTTGAAAATCCGTTCGTTTCATTATAATACTGTACTGGCGAAACTTTTATAAATAAAATTTAATGAATTAACTTATGGTTAGCGGTATTGAGAGACCTTTAGACTTATTGAATGTCTCAAAAGGAAAAGAAGTTTTGGTTTATTTAAAAGGAGATAAGCAATTCGTAGGAACTTTGCTTGCTTTTGATATCCATATCAATTTGGTATTGGATAACATAAAAGAAATGCAAAATGGTGAAGTTAAGAGAAACCTTGGATTGACTTTCTTGCGTGGAGATACAATAATTTGCATTTCTCCAGCATCAACTGCATTAAAAAAATAAAACGCCTTTTTTAAAATTGTATTGGCAAGTTATATAAATGTTTTTTCATTTGTATATCTATGATTAAATTAGTTTTTCTAGGAACGTCAGACGCTGTTCCAAGCAAGGAAAGAAATCACACTTCTATTTTATTGAACTATAAAGATGAAAATATTTTAGTAGATTGCGGGGAAGGAACGCAAAGACAATTTAGAAAAGCAGATTTAAATCCGTGCAAATTGACTCGACTTCTTATAACTCATTGGCATGGAGACCATGTTTTAGGAATTCCGGGATTATTGCAAACATTAAATTTCAGTGATTATCGAAAACCTCTTTTAATTTATGGACCAAAAGGAACAAAAGAATTTATGAATCAAGTTATGAAAACTTTTATTTTTCAGGGAAAGTTTAATATTGAGGTTAAGGAAGTTGAGGGAAAATTTTTTGAGAATGATGATTTCTATTTGGAATCTAAAAAAATGACTCATGGAGTTCCATGCAATGCTTATAGTTTTGTTTTGAAAAATAAAATAAGAATTGACAAGAAAAAATTGGAAAAAACAAAAATTCAGGGACCAATTTTGCAGAAATTAAAGCAAGGGAAAGACATTATTTACGAGGGTAAAAAATATCTTGCTAAAAATTTAACTTATCAGGAAGAAGGAAAAAAAATTTCTTTTGTATTGGATACTTCTTTTAATAAAGATATTATTCCTTTTGTTAAAAATTCGGATTTGCTAATTTGTGAGTCTACTTTTGGAGAAGAATTTGAAAAAAAGGCAGTAGAATACAGACATCTTACCGCAAAACAAACTGCAGAAATTGCGAAAAAATCGAATTCCAAGAAATTAATTCTTACACATATAAGTCAGAGATACAGCAAAAATCCTGAACAAATTTTGAAAACTGCAAAAAAGATTTTTAAGAATTCTTTTCTGGCTAAAGATTTGGATATTGTGGAAATTAAGTAAAAGAGAAAGATTTTAAATAGAATTTCTTCTTTAATTTTAAGATGCCCTGGTAGCTCAGCCTGGATAGAGCATTAGCCTTCTAAGCTAAGGGTCGCAGGTTCAAATCCTGTCCGGGGCGCTTTGCGGAGGTGGCACAGCGGCTACTGCAATCGGCTGCAGCCCGGTTTTTCGTGGGTTCGAGTCCCACCCTCCGCTTTCTATTTAGGTATTAATAAAATTTAAATAGAATGTAGTGCCTAATAATTTATGGCTTTTATTGTAAAAAAAACAATAAGCGGGAAGGAATATTATTACTTGAATGAAAACAAAAGAGTTGACGGAAAAATTAAAACTAAAAGCTTGGCTTATTTAGGAAAGACAAAAAAGGAAGCTGAAAAAAAAGCGAAAGAATTTATAGAAAACATGGAAAAAAATAAAGTGGAAGAAAAAGAAAATAAAAAAAATCCCGAAAAAATAATTGTTGAAAATGAAAAAGAAATAAATAAAAAATTCATTTCTCCAGTAATAAAATTACCCGAGGAAAAAAAAGATTCTAATATTACAATTGAGGAAATTTCTAATTTTTGCAAAGCGAAAGGATTTGTTTTTAGAAGTTCTGAAATTTATGGGGGAATTTCTGGATTTTGGGATTTTGGTCCTTTGGGAGTTGAATTATTTAATAATATCAAGAAAGAATGGTGGAAATTTTTTGTTTATGAAAAAGAAAATGTTGTTGGAATTGATGCTAGCATAATTTCTCATCCGAGAACTTGGAAAGCTTCGGGGCATATTGCTAATTTTAACGACGTCGCCGTGATGAATAAAAAAACTAAGCAGGCGATGAAGATAGATAAGAGCGAAGTTGAAAAATTTACAAAAGAAAATCCAGATTGGGAAGTTCAAGGAGAATTCAGCTTGATGTTTAAGACAAAAGTTGGGGCCTTGAATGCAGAAGAAGCATATCTAAGAGGGGAGACTGCCCAGGGAATGTTTCTGGATTTCAAACTTGTTCAGCAGACTTCAAGAATGCAATTACCTTTTGGAATTGCTCAAATTGGGACATGTTTTAGAAATGAAATTGCTCCAAGAGATTTTTTATTCAGAAGTCGAGAATTTCATATTGGTGAATTTGAATTTTTTATAAATCCTGAAGAAAAAAAATGTGATTTGCTTGACGAAGAACATTTGAATGTTGAATTTAATTTTTTAGATGAAGAAACTCAAAAGGAAAATAAGGAAACTTTGAAAAAAGTCAAGATGAAAGATATCTTGAAAAAAGGAAAGTTGGAAGAATGGCATGCTTATTGGCTTGCTGAAATGATTTTGTGGCTTAAGAGTGTGGGACTAACCGAAATTAAAATTAGGGAACACACAAAAGAAGAATTGAGTCATTATAGTTCTGCAACATTTGATATTGATTATGAATATCCCTTTGGCTCAAAAGAAATTGGGGGAATTGCAAACAGAGGACAATATGATTTGACTCAGCATCAGAACGAAAGCAAAGAAAATATGGAAATCTTCGATGAGAAATATGGAAAAAAAGTTTTGCCGAAAGTTATTGAACCAACATTAGGAATTGAAAGAATTTTTTTGGCGATTTTAACAAAAGCATATCATTATGACAAAGAAAGAGAAAATGTTGTTTTGAAATTGCCCCCGAAATTAGCACCGATAAAAGCAGCAATTTTTCCGATTGTGAAAAAAGAAGAATTTGAAAAAATTTGCTTTGACATTTTAAAAGATTTGAAAAAAGAATGGAATGTTTTTTATGACAAGTCTGGAAGCATTGGAAGGAGATATTCAAGAAATGATGAAATCGGAACTCCTTTTTGCATAACTATTGATGAAGATTCTTTGAAAGGAAAAGATGTTACCATAAGGGATAGAGATACAAAAAAACAAATTCGCGTAAAAATTTCTGAATTGAAAGAAACTTTGAAAAAATTAATCAGTGAAGAAATTAAGTTTGAAAAAGCTGGAAAATTAGTTAGTTAAGTAGTTAACAAACCTGAAAATAAAGACTTTTAAATTATCTTTTTCTACTAATTTCGTCTCTGTAGCTCAGTGTTAGAGCGCTGCTCTCATAAGGCAGAGGTCGGGAGTTAAATTCTCCCCAGAGACATTATATAATTATAATTTTAGAAAAAATTATTTTCTTCGAGCTTTTTCTTTTTCAATCTGGGCTAATTCTTGTCCTCGTGTTCTTGTCATTAATCCAGCCATTTGGTTTCTTAGTTTTTTACTAAGAGTTAAACCAATGAGTATCTTTTTGTTTTTTTCAAAACTTTCGTTGAAATTAACCCCTGAACTATTCAGTATTTTTGCTGATTTTCTTATAGATTTTGACTTGGTTTTTCCCATATTATTTTTTTGTCTCTTGCTTATTTAAAGCTTTCTTTTACTCGATTTTGTCTATACTAGAAAGATTTTTGATGGCTAATATTAAATCATTTAACTTTTTTGTAGTTTCACCCAAGGAAAGTATGCTATAAGGAATATTTTCTTCAGATGCTATTTTATGCGCATCTAGAATTTCCTTTTCGCTTATTCTTTTTTTGTTAAATACAAAAAGCAATTCTTCTTGATTATCTTTTTTTACTTTTAAAAGTGCTTGATTATTTTTGAAATCTTTTATATCAATAATTTCAATTTCTTTTTTAGAAAGGAATTCTTTTATTGTATTGAAAAAATTATCATCCTTCTTTTCATTTTTGATTGATTTTTTTATTTTTGTTTCGGATTTTATTTTTTTCTGAAGTTTTTCTTTTTTAGGAATTTGTTCATTTACAATTTCGCTCGCTAATTCCCGCCCGTCCGCCCTAGAGGAAATATTTTCTGCTCGCGAAATTTCTTCGGTTTCAGTTTCTTCTTCTTCAACTTCTTTTTCTTTTGGTTCTTCTTCTACTTCAATAATATCAATTTCTATTTTTTCTGGTTCCTCAATTAAAAAATATCTCCAGAATATTTCATCATTTTTTTCAAAAGGAATTGCAAAATCTTTTATTTCACGAAGAGCAACTCTAATTGCAGGCTGTAATTCCGAATCTTTTAAAATTTTTTTATCCTTCAAAAGAAGATATGCTTCTTTTTCTTTACCTTTGATATATTGAGAAAATCTTTCTAATTGGGGTTCTTGTCCTGGAAGAAAATATAATGGAGAACTTCCAACCCGGAGATTGCTTATATTAATTATTTTTTCTCCGAATAATTCTGAAAGAAATGCAGAAGCGAATAAAATACTTAATCCTGTATCTCTTGCAATCTGAACAGGCAGACTTGGTCCATTATCTCTAATAAAAGAAATTATTCTACCTCTTATTTGTGCCGCGTCTTGTGACATAATTTTGGAATGTAAAAATGATTAATAAGATTTGTTGTGGTATTAGGGTTTAATCCATTTAACTTCATAATAACTTACATCGCCTTCTTCATCAACAATTGCAAGAAGCAAATTTTTTTTAGTTGAATGGGCAACTCTGTTTTTAGCAGAAAATTCGTGCCATGTTAATCTTTTTGATTCATAGTCTGTGAAGACAATCCATTTTGCATGTTCTTCTCCAACTTTTGCTCCTTTATCATAAACTCTGAAGTCTGCTCCAAATTTTAATGCAGTTTTAACAGTATAACCTTTTTCTCTCAAATCTTTGAAAACAGGATATTTTATCTGAATTTTTTTATCTATCCTCATGAATTTTTCAATTAAATCTTTTTTAGAAATCTTTTTTTTATTTGAAAAAATTTCCATTTTTCCTTTTTCAAAAAGATACAATGATTCAGTCAAGGAGTATTGAACTTTATCTTCATTAATTTCTCCAAAACGGCTTTTTTCATGAAGAGAAAACGCTTCTGAATCTACACTTGAAACTAATTCTCCAACAATATAAGCTTTTATTTTTTCCACAAATTATAGAGGGAAAACTGATATTTAAAAATATGCTTTAAATCTAAATCAAAAACATTTTAAAGAATTGAAACTCTTCTATTGAATGGAAATTGATTTTGCAAAAATAGAAAAAAAATGGCAGAATAAATGGGAAAAATCAAAATGCTTTAAGGTTAATGAGAATTCAAAGAAGAAAAAATATTATGTTCTTGAAATGTATCCTTATCCATCTGCGTCTTTTCTTCATATGGGGCATGTGAGAAATTATACTATTGGTGATGTTTATGCAAGGTTTAGAAGAATGCAAGGATTTAATGTTCTTTATCCGATGGGTTATGATTCTTTCGGATTGCCTGCTGAAACTGCCGCGAAAAAAGTTGGAATTCATCCAAGAAAATATACTGAAGAATCAATAGACAAAATTATGCAATTTCAGAAAGCTTTGGGAAATAGTTATGATTGGAGCAGGGTTATTTCAAGTCACGAACCTGATTATTACAAATGGAATCAATATTTCTTTTTGAAATTATTTGAAAAAGGATTAGCATACAGAAAAAAAGCACCTGTTAATTGGTGTGAGAAATGCGGAAGTGTTCTTGCGAACGAAGAAGCTGAAGGAGGAAAATGCTGGAGATGCGGAGAAGAAGTCGTTAAGAAAGATATGGAACAATGGTTTTTCAAAATTACTGCGTATGCGGATAAACTTTTGAAAGATTTGGATGACATTGATTGGCCTGAGCAAATAAAAACAATGCAGAGAAATTGGATTGGAAGAAGTGAAGGTGTTGAAATTGATTTTGAAATTAATAATAAAAAATGGCACGTATTCACTACACGTCCTGATACTCTTTTTGGGGTTACTTTTTTAGTAATAAGCACACATCATCCAAAACTTTTTGAAATTGTTACAGAAAAACAAAAAAAAGAAGTTGAAAAATTTTTGGGAAAAGTTGCTTCTACTAAACAAGAAGATTTGAATAAACTAGATAAGGAAGGAGTTTTCACTGGAAGTTATGCTATTAATCCAATGACAAAAGAAAAAGTTCCTGTCTATGCGGGGAATTTTGTCGTCGCTGATTATGCTTCTGGAATGGTTATGGCTGTTCCGGCACATGATGAAAGAGATTTTGAATTTGCACAAAAATATAATATTCCTATGAAAATTGTTATTCAACCTGAAGAACATTTAGCTCCTGAAAGAATGCTGGAAGCTTACGCTGGAGAAGGAAGACTTGTTAACTCTGGAGATTTTGACGGATTGCAAAGTGATGAAGCGAAAGAACATATCACTCAATTTCTTGAATTGAAAAAATTAGGAAAGAGGATGGTTAATTATAAAATTCGTGATTGGATGATTTCACGACAGAGATATTGGGGAACTCCGATTCCAATAATTTATTGCGAGAAGTGCGGGATTGTTCCAGTCAAAGAAAAAGATTTACCTGTTTTGCTTCCTGAAAAAGTTGATTTCAAAGTTGCAGGAAATCCTTTAGCAAGCAATAAAACTTTTTTGAATGTGAAATGTCCCAAATGCGGAAAAAAAGGAATAAGAGAAACAGATACAATGGGAGGATTTGTTGATTCGTCATGGTATTTCTTGAGATATTGTGATTCAAAAAATAAAACAAAACCATTTGACACAAAGAAAGTTGATTACTGGATGCCTGTTGACCAATATATTGGCGGAGCAGAACATGCAGTTATGCATTTAATGTATGCGAGATTTTTTGTCAAGGCACTTAAAGATTTGGGTTTAATAAAATTCAATGAACCTTTCAAGAAATTATTCAATCAGGGAATTGTTTACAAAGAGGGAGCAAAGATGAGCAAAAGTTCTGGAAATGTTGTTTACCAAACTGATATTTCAAATAAATATGGTATTGATACTGCGAGATTATTTTTGATGTCTGTTTCTTCTCCTGACAAGCAGATGGAATGGAATGACGAGGGTGTTGAAGGAAGCTACAGATTTATCAGAAAACTTTTTGATTATTTTGAAAATATAAAAATAAAAAAAGAGTCTGATGAAAAGATTGAGAGTAAATTAAACAAAACTATAAAACAAGTCACAATACAAATTGAAAATTTTGAATATAATTCCGCAATTATCGGAATAAGAAGTTTATTTGATTCTTTACCTAAAGAAATTAACAAATCTATTCTAGAAAAATCTCTAAAACTTTTGCATCCATTTTGTCCTCATACCACAGAAGAACTTTGGGAAAAATTAGGAAATAAAAATTTTATTAGTTTAGAAAAATGGCCAGAATTCGACGAGAAAAAAATAAATGATAAGTTTGAACAACAGGAAAGAACAGTTGAGAATTTAATTAATGATATAAACAATATTTTGAAAATTGTTGGAATGAAAAAAAAGATATTTATTTATTCTCTTCCAAATGAAAAAGAAATTTACAAAGAAGCAATTGAAACTATAAAAAAGAAAACTAATCTTGAAGTTTCAGTTTATGCAGTTAACGACAAAGATAAGTACGACCCAGAAAACAAATCAAAAAAAGCAAAACCCCAGAAACCTGCAATCTATTTGCAGTGATTTAGATAAGTTTTTATAATTCTTCAGACTTTTTAACAAATGAAAAAAAGGGTGTCTTTTGATTTTATATTTAACACTATAATTATCATTTTTATTCTAATCGCATTATTAATTATCTTTTTTCTTTTTTTTATTAACAAACCTGTTCTTTTATGCAATGATGGAACAAATTATAACCAATGCCTAAAAATAAAACCTTACTTTTGTTCTAATGGAAATATAATCAAAAATAATTCTTTTTGTGGATGTTCTAATATCTCAACAGTTCAGGGAAGTGAATGTTTTTCGAATTATCAATATAATCCTAAAAATATAACTTTAAATTATACTTTAAATGGAAAATTTGGAGAAATAAATTTTGTTGTTTACAAAAAATTAGCAGATTATCTTTCAAAACTTCCTCGTTACATGCAATATAACTCTTCTGAAAGGTCTGTTCTTTTGGATTTTAAACTTCGAAGTTTGGATAATGAAGAACAAAATCAATTACTTTTACCCCTTGTTATTGCAATACAAAATTTAACTTCTAATAAAGATGACCAGGCAAGAATTGCAATCAGCGTTGTTCAAAATATCCCCTTTGGGAGTTCAAACAAAACATTGAATTTTGCTGGACTTGCAATTGATTATTACAGATATCCTTATGAGGTTCTTTATGACCTGCAGGGAGTTTGCGGAGAGAAATCTGAATTGCTTGCAGTTCTTCTAAGAGAAATTGGATATAGCAGTGCTTTTATTTATTACAAACCTGAAAATCATGAAGCACTTGGAATAAAATGTCCTATGCAAAAAAGTTTGAACAATAGCGGTTATTGTTTTATAGAAACTACAGGTCCTGCTATAATTACAGATTATCAAACTGGATATGTTGGAATAGGACAGCTTAAATCAACTCCGCAAATTATTCCAATTCCTGATGGTGATATTATTTTTGGACAAAATTCTTTTTATGAATATGATGATACTAAAATTTTAGATGTAATAAGACAAAGGGATATAGATTATGGAACAATAAATTTTATTCAACATTTGCAATTTCAAGAATTAAAAAAGAAATATGGCTTGGCGGGATTTTAATCAATAATAGCTTTTATACGACGGACGCCAGAAGATGAAGATTCTTCTTTTGTTATTTTAAATTTTCCAATTTCTTTTGTATTTGAAACATGCGGGCCTGCACATATTTCTTTTGAAAAATCTTCTATTGTATAAACAGAAACTACCTCTCCATATTTTTCATCGAAAATTCCTCCAGCACCTTTCTTTTTTGCTTCGCTCGGAGACATTTCTTCTCTTATCACTTTGCATGATTTGTGAATTTCTCCGTTGACTAAATCTTCAATTTTTTTTATTTCCTCATCTGTTAATTTTCTTGGAAAATTAAAATCTAATCTTAATCTTTCTGGAGTTATATTACTCCCTTTCTGAATTATATTTTTATCTTTTAAAACAATTCTCAAAGCTGCTAAAAGCAAATGCGAAGCTGTATGAAGTTTTGTTGTTCTTTCTGAATTATCTGCAAGTCCTGATTTGAATTTCCCTTGGGTTGCTGTTCTTGAAAGTTCCTGATGAACTTTACATTCTGTTTCAAATTTTTCTTTAGAGAATTTTATTTTTCTTTTTTTACATTCTTCTTCAATCATCTCAATTGGAAAACCATAGCTCTGATATAACAAGAAAGAATCTTTGCAATCAATTTCTTTTTTATCTTTTGTTAATTTTACAAAAATGTTCATTCCTTTTTCCAAAGTTTCCAAAAATTTATTTTCTTCTTTCTGGATTTCTTCCAATATTTTTTCTTTATTTCTTTTAAGATTTTCATAATCCGAATAAATTTCGAAAACGGGTTTTGCTATCTCAACTAAAGAATTTTTCATTCCTAAATCTCTTTTATATTTTACTGCTCTTCTGAGTAATCTTCTTAAAATATAACCTTGTTCTTTATTTCCAGGAACAATCCCGTCGGCAATTATAAAAACAGAAGCCTTTACATGGTCTGCGATTATTCTCATTGCTTTTGTTGTTTCCTTATCTTTTTCATATCTTTTTTCCGATATTTTTTCTATTTCTTTTATTATTAAAGAAAAACAATCTGTCAGATAATTATCTTTTAGGTTATTCAAATTAGCGAGTGTTCTTTCCACTCCCATTCCAGTATCGACATTTTTTTGAGTCAAAGGAACAAATTTTCCAGATTTATCTTTATTATACTGCATAAATACATCATTCCAGATTTCAACTCCATTGACAAACATTTCTGTATCTGGTCCGCAAGGTCCTGTTATTCCTGCAGGTCCCCACCAATTATCTTCTTTAGGAAGAAATTTTATTTTTTTTATTCCGACTTCTTTCCAAATTTTTGCAGACTCTTCATCTTTAGGAGCATCTTTATTTCCTTCAAAACAAGTTACTGAAATTTTTTCTATTGGTATTTTCAAAACTTTTGTCAAGAATTCAAAACTATTTTCTATTGCACCTTTTTTGAAATAATCTCCTAAACTCCAGTCCCCCAGCATTTCAAAAAAAGTGTGGTGTGTTTCATCTCCAACTTCTTCAATATCCCCTGTTCTTATACATCTTTGTACATTTACCAATAATTTTCCTGTTGGATGAGGTTGTCCTAAAAGATATGGAACAATTGGATGCATCCCTGCTGTTGTGAAAAGAACAGTTGGGTCATTTTCTGGAATAAGCGAAGAATTTCTAATCTCTTTATGTCCCTTTGATTTAAAAAAATCAAAATATTTTTTTATTAATTCTTTTCTATTTATCATATTAGAAACAAGATTAAAGATTTTAAAAATATTTGTTAAATTATCTACTAAGAGCAGCTAATCTGTTCTGAATATCCTGAAGTTCTAAGTCTAAACTATTCTTGGCTTTTTCTTGAGGCATTCTTACTTCTTTTGCAACAGGAGTTTCTCTTTTTGATTTTATTTCAGGAATTTTCAAGAAGGGAAATACAGCTTTAGTTTTTCTCATTGTCAAATTCAATTCTTTTATTGCTTTGTATATTTCTGATTTAATTTTTAATTCCTGCAATCTGACATAATGATAAGCTTTTATTGATTTTATTAAATTTAACAAAGAAACTTCTGTTGAAAGAATATTTTTTTTTGATTCAAGGGATTCATCATATCCCATCTTGACATAAACAGGATTTTTTTGTTCCATTAGTCTAATTTAGAAAAAATGTTATAATCTATTTTTTCGATTTTTTCTTTTATTTGTCTTAACTCTTCTTCAAAATTTTGCATTTCTCTTTCTTCATCTTCTTTGACTTTTTTCAAATCGTCAAACATTTTTTCAATATCTGAAATTTGTTTTTTAGCCTGCTCAAATGTTTTTGAACCTTCTTCAAATTTATCAATTCTAATAAAAAGAGGTTCAGATTCTCTTACTTTTTCAAAATTATTTTGTCTTTTTCCAATTTCTTTTGTCATTATCGGTTTGGTCATTGGCTTTGACATCGTCGGCATTTCTTCATCATCTGCAGATTCATCTGCCTCAGCCTCATCCTCTTTTTCTCCAGTTATTGCTTCTTTGATATTATATCTTGAAAATTTATTTCCAATAGAATTATTAGGATAACTCGGAAGCTGAGCAATTAGTTCGTCTGAATCTCCTGTTGTTTCTGGAAAATCTGGCAGTTCAGGCAACTTTGGAATGTCAGGAAATCCATTTACTTCTTGTTTCTCCTCTTTTTTTTTGAATAAACCCATAGTAATTGATATGTTTTAATATATATAAGATACAATACAGGTTTAAAAATCTTTATTTTTTTACAACCAAAAATGAAATTAATTTTCCAATCATTTCAACAAGTTGAACTGAAAGCAAAAAATAAAATTTTTTTCATTCGTTTCTTCGAACCGAAAGGTATTTATTTGAATTCTTTTTAATAATTTTATGCTAAAAAAACTTCTTATGGAAATAGTTGTATCGATTGCGGGAAAACAAGCTGAAGAAATAGTTAATTTACTTGACGGAGAAAAATATGTCAACGAATTTATAATCGCGAAAAAATTGAATCTTACAATTAATCAGACAAGAAATATCTTGTATAAAATTTCTGATGAAGGACTTGTTTCTTTTATAAGAAAAAAAGACAAGAGAAAAGGATGGTATACTTATTTTTGGAAGATAGAAGTTTTGAAAAGTTTGGAATTTTTGAAAGAAAATTTAATGAAAAAAATGGACCAGGTTTCTCATCAAATAAAAAGCAGGCAAACAAAAGAATTTTACTCCTGTGAGACTTGCAATATAGAATTCAGCGAAGAAAATGCACTTATTCGTGATTTTACTTGCAATGAATGCGGAAATATAGTTTCCAGAAAAGATAATTCTTCAGCAATTAAAGAATATACAAAAGAACTTGACAAATTAAAAAAAGAACTTGAATTAGTTGAAGAAGAAGTTAGAATTGAAAAAGAAAAAGTTGATAAAAAGAAAGCGAAAGAAATGAAGAAAGAAGAAAAATTGAAACTTATTGAGAAAGAAAAAACAAAAAAGAAAAATGCTGCTTTGAGAGCGAAAAATAAAAAAGAAAAAAAACCCGAAGTTAAAAAAGCTAAAAAAATTGTAAAGAAGAAAAAATAATGGCTGAATTTTATCAAATTCAAAATAAGCGAAGCAGGTTATTTAATCTTAATATGACTTTTTTGTTAATAATTGCTAATGTTGTTATTTTTTTCCTTGTTTTAATTACAGAATCTTTTTATCCAAAATTAAACGATTACATTGCTTTAACTCCAAATTTAATTATCCATGGACAATATTTATGGACTTTAGTGACGAGCATTTTTGTCCACGCAAGTTTTGCGCATTTATTTTTCAATATGGTTTCACTTTTCTTTTTAGGAATGCTTGTTGAAAGAATTATCGGCAAAAAAAGATTTTTCTGGTTTTTTTTAATCGCAGGAATTTTTGCGGGATTATTTTTTGCTTTGCTATCTGGATTTTTTGGATATGGATTTGGAGAAAAGATTTTTGGAAGTCCGCTTATTCCTGGAGTTGGAGCGTCGGGAGCGATATTTGGATTAGTTGGAATTTTAACTGTTTTGATTCCTAAGAAAAAAGTTTATCTTGTTGCAGGTCCGTTAATTGCGATAATAATTCAAGCAGTTTTGGATTCAGTTTTTTCAACCAATCCTTTAATAGGTGTGTTGGATACAATAGTAAGCATTTATGTGATCATTTCTATTTTCTCTATGCTTTCGCCTAATCCTTTCTTTCAGAAACTTTCAATCCCTTTAGGAATGCCTTTCTGGGTATTTCCAATCATTTCAATAATTCCTTTGATTATAATCGGATTATTTGTTACACTTCCAATAGGAAATACTGCTCATCTGGGAGGATTTGTTTTGGGAATAGTTTATGGATTTTATTTAAAGAAAAAGTATAAGAACAAAACAAAGTATATTAGTAATTATTTCAAATGATTAAAAAAAATAAAAAAAGGGGAAAAAGATTCAGTCTTCTTAATGAATACAAAGAAGCTTGGAATTATATAAAAGAATCAAAAAAATTTATTTATGTTGTAATTGGGATTTTTTTCTTTTTTGCTTTGTTTGCTTATTTTATTCCTGCTCCGCAATTTATTTCTGATAAGATGATGGTTTTCATAAAAGATTTAGTAAATCAAACTAAAGGAATGTCGCAATGGACTTTGATTGATTTTATTATTTCTAATAATGTAAAAAGCACATTTGTCGGAATTTTATCGGGAATATTCTTGGGAATTTTTCCTCTTATTAGTGCAATAGCAAATGGTTATGTTCTTGGGTTTGTATCTTTTCTTAGTGTTAAAACTGGAGGAATTTTGACTCTTTGGAAAATTTTCCCCCACGGAATTTTTGAAATGCCTGCTGTTTTTATTTCCCTTGGGCTTGGAGTAAAAATGGGAACATTTATTTTTCAGAAGAAAAAATTAAAATCTTTCATTGATTATTCAATTAAATCGCTAAAAGTATTTTTGTTAATAACAATTCCTCTTCTAATTATAGCAGGAATTATTGAAGGAACCTTGATTATCTTATTAAAATAGAAATTAAAATAATTAATCTTTAAGGTCGCTTATTCCAAGTATAATAAAAATTAATCCTACTAAGATTACCATCCAAACCAATCCGCCTTTGAAAAAAGTCCATGCTGCTGCTCCAAGTCCCCATAAATTTGTAGACCAACAGAAGATTGCCCCGTTAAGGAAAATCAATCCAAGTAAGATTTCTATCCATTTATTCATAGGATTTCTATAAATTCATCATTTAAAAAGATTTTTATGATACAATGTAGTTCTTAAATAATAAAATGCATACTTTTTTAAATAAAATTCGGGGGATATTACTATGGAACCAATAGAACCAATCAAGATAAAAAAAGGCATGAAAGTCTCTGAATTAGCCGAAGGAATGAGCAAAATGGGGTTTGGAGCAGGAAAAATCGCAAAAGCAAGTTCAATAATGAAAAAAATGTTCAAGGATAAAGAATGCACAGTTTTCTTAGGAGTTGCTGGAGCAATGGTTCCTGCTGGAATGAAACAAATAATTATGGATTTGCTTGATGATGTTGAAGTTTTTGTAACTACTGGAGCGAATTTGACTCATGATTTAATTGAATCTGTCGGAGAGAAACATTATCAAGGAACAGATTTAATTGATGACAAAACTTTGAATAAAGAAGGAATTGACAGAATTTACAATGTTTTTATGAAAAATTCTGTTTATGAAAAGCTGGAAGATTTTTTTGAAAAAAATTTTGATGAATTCAAGAAATGCACAAACATAAAAGAATTGCTTTGGAAAATTGGAGAACTTTGTCCTGGAAATGGAATTTTAAAAAAATGTTATGAGAAAAAAATTCCAATATTTTGCCCTGGAATTGCCGATTCAGGAATTGGCTTGATGATGTGGGGAAGAATTGTTGAAGGAAAAGGAAAAACAAACATTGATGTTTTTGATGATATGAAAGAAATAATTGACATTTCATGGACTGCAAAAAAAAGAGGAATAATTTATGTTGGCGGAGGATTGCCTAAAAATTTTATTCAACAGTCTTTGCAATTTTCAAAAGGAGCAGAATATGGAATTCAAATTACAACAGATAGAACAGAACCAGGAGGAAGTTCTGGAGCTCCGCTGAAAGAAGGAGTTTCATGGGGAAAAATGAATAATGACGCAGAATTCGTCGACGTATTTTGTGATGCTACAATTGCTTTGCCTTTAATTTACGCTGCTATTAAGGAATAATTATGTTAACAAAAAAACAAATTGGTGAAATTCGAGAACATTTAGAGAAAACGCAAAATCCAATTTTCTTTTTTGATAATGATCCTGATGGACTTTGTTCTTTTTTGCTTTTGCAAAGATATATTGGAAGAGGAAAAGGAATTGCGATAAAATCTTTTCCAGAAATGACTGATGAATATTTTCGAAGAGTTACTGAATTGAATGCAGATTATATTTTCATTTTGGACAAGCCTGTTGTTTCTAAAGAATTTTTTGATGAAGTTCAGAAATTTAATATTCCTGTTGTTTGGATTGACCATCATAATATTGAAGGATTGAAAGTTCCGAAGTTTGTTCATTATTATAATTCAGCTATGAAGAATCCTGAGAAAAATGAACCTGTCACTTATCTTTGTCAGCAAATTGCAAATAGAAAAGAAGATATGTGGATTGCAGTTTTAGGATGTGTTTTTGATAGATATGTTCCTGATTTTTATTCTGATTTTTGCAAACTTTACCCCGACTTGACAATTAAAACAAAAGATGCTTATGATATTTATTACAAATCGCAAATTGGAAATATCGTAAAGATGCTTTGCTTTGCTTTGAAAGACAGAATTACAAATGTGATTAAGATGCTGAAATTTTTGACAGAAGTAAAAACTCCGTATGAGGTTTTGGAAGAGAGCAATAAAAATATGGAAATGCATATCAGATTTAAACAGATAAATAAAAAATACCAGAAACTTTTGGAGAAAGCCAAATTGCTTGCAACTGAAAATAAACTTTTATTTTTTCAATATGCAGGAGATATGAGTATCAGTGCAGATTTGGCAAATGAACTTTGTTATTTATTTCCTGAGAAAATAATTGTTGTTGTTTATGTTTCAGGAATTAAAGGAAATATTTCTGGAAGAGGTGAGAAGGTTAAAGGAATTATTTTAAAAGCAATTGAAGGAATTGAAGGTGCGACTGGTGGAGGACATGAAAATGCCGTCGGTGCGCAGGTGAAAATAGAAGACTTGGAAAAATTCAGAGAAAATATTGAGAAATTAGTTTAATTATTTAGAAAGAAAATTTACTAAATCAACTGTTCCGATAATAGTTCCAGTAACAAATGCAATATTATACATTGCTAATATCCAATTTCTTCCAATGCATTTAACTCTGTATTCTTCAAAATCTCTTTTGTAAGGATTATGATGGCGCCAAGATTCGTAAATACATCTGTCTCTATAATTTTTTAATCCAATCACAGGAAAGAAATCTTCTAGTCTTAATTTGTAAACTTCTTTTTTCATTTTATTTTAATAATAATTTTGCAAGTCCTACAACAACTCCCCCGATAATGATGCAATTGTATACTAATAATCCTGTTGACCTTAAAGCATCTTGAGCTTGATAAGAATAATCTAAATGATTTGGGTCTGTTGAAGTTCTTTCTGCATGATCTATAAGTCCTTTTATTGGAATAAAATCTTCCTTTCTAAATTTATACAATTCTTTTTCCATTTTATTTAGAAAGCAATACTGCAACTTCTATGCCTATTCCTGAACCTATTATTACTCCAATTCCAGTATTATACGCATTTAATACATCATGTCTTTTAAGACATTCATTTCTATAGGTTCTTTTTTGTTCATCTTCTATAGATTCAAGATTCTTTAAAGTTCTTTTATCATAATTAACCCATCCAATTAATGGAATAAAATCTGCTGCTTTTAATTTGTAAACTGGTTTTGAATAATGCATTCTTCTTTCTTCCAATTCAATAAATTCTTCATCTCGCATAAATTTGCTTTAACTTTTTTATTTATAAATTTTATTGCAGTGATTTTTACTACGAAAACTATAAAAATGCTACTTTATTATATCTTTTATGAAGAATAGACTTAATACAAGTTGGAATTTTTATAGACTGTGTATGATAGTTAACACTTCAATTAAACCACACAATTAATTCAAGATTTTTCTTAAGTCCTTGAATTGATTGGTACTTCTAATCAATTGGGGCAAGAAATCTTGAAGAGATTGAAATAAAAATGAAAGAGAGAGAAAACATGGAGAAAAAAATTGTAGAACAAGAGTTGAGCCAGTTGATGGAACTTACTCTGAGATTGGAAGACGAATTGAACTTAATGAAAGATTAGTTTAATCCCTGAATAATCAGAGTTTTTGCTATTATCAATACGCTTTCACAAAAAATTGCTATCTAATAGGTTTTTCCAATATAAACCCAATAATCTGCTTTGCTATCGCAAATTATGCATTTCTTACCTTTAACAGAAGTTCCTTTTGGGTCAATGAACAGAGTTTTTGCTCCGCCAGTTTCTTCTTTAAGAATATCTTCACATTTTTCTGAAGAACACATTGGAACAAGAACCATTTTTTTATTTTTGATAGACTGAATCATCTCTTTTTTATTTTCTGTTTTTTCTGTATTTGAATTAAGAAGTTTTTCTGCATTTTTGTAAAGTTCTTTTTGGATTTCTTCCAATAATTTTGGAATTTCTTTTTTCATAGAAGTTAGTTTTATAAATAATTTTTTTGAATCATTTCTTTTAACAATTGTTATTTGTTTCTTTTCCAAATCTTTTGGACCGATTTCAATTCTTAACGGAATTCCTCTCAGTTCCCATTCACTGAATTTTCTTCCAGGAGAATAATCTTCTCTTTCATCTAATATCGGAGAAAATTCTTTTAGTTCTTTTTCTAATTTCTTAGCTTCTTTTAAAATCTTTCCTTCTTTCCCTTTTATTAAAATCGGAATTATTACAATTTTATTTTCTGCCATTTTTGGAGGAATAACCAATCCTTTGTCATCGCTATGAGTTGCATACATTGCCCCGAGCATTCTTGTTGAAATTGCCCACGTGTTTTGCCACGCATATTTTTCTTTTTCATCTTTGTCTAAAAATTTTATATCATATGCTTTTGCAAAATTTTGCCCGTCATGGTGAAAGCATGGACCTTCGATTACTCTGCTATTCGGAAGCATGTAATGTAATTTTTCTGAAAAAATTGCGCCAGCAAATTTTTCTTTTTCTGTTTTTCTTCCGTAAATTCCTGGAAGTGCCATAAATTCTTCAACCACTTTTTCATAAGCTTTTCTTATCTTTGGTCCCTCTTCAAGAGCTTCTTTCTCTGTTGCAAAAGCAGTATGCCCCTCATTGAATAAAAATTCACGAGTTCTAAAAAATAAAACGGGATTGTTAAATTCCCATCTAACTACATTCACCCATTGATTGTATTTAATCGGCAAATCTTTCCATGAACGAATCCATTTTGAATAAGAAGGATAAATTATTGTTTCTGATGTCGGACGAATTGCAAGACGTTCACTTAATTTTGTATTTCCTGTTTCTGTAACCCATGCAACTTCAGGAGCAAATCCTTTTACATGTTCTGCTTCTTTTGATAAAAGTTTTTCCGGAATAAATAAAGGGAAATAAACATTTTTTACTCCAATTTTTTTGAATTCCTTGTCGCATTCTTCTTTAATTTTTTCCCACATTGCAAAAGATGACGGACGAAAAACAATACAACCAGAAACTTCTGAATAATCTGCCAGTTCTGATTTCAAAACTAGTTGCTGAAACCATTCACTGAAGTTTTCATCTTTTTTTATTGTTATTCCTTCCTGAGATTTTTTTTCCATTTTAAATTAAATCTTTCCCATAAGCTTTTTGAGAAATACTATTGACTGTGCTCTTTATGTAATTTGATTCAAGTGCGAATCCGATATTTTCGCTTCCACTTATTTTGAAATTATTTATTCCTATAACTTTTCCATTAGTATTTATTAATGGTCCGCCAGAGTTTCCAGGATTTAATGAAGCATCTGTTTGTATATAATCATTTAATTTATTTTCTCCTGCTCTGTTTACTGCAGAAACAATTCCTTCTGAAACTGAGAACTGTAAACCTAAAGGATTACCTATCGCAATAACTTTTTCTCCAATTTGAACATTATTTGAATCTTCTAATGTAATAGGATTATAACTTGTATCATCAATTTTTAATAAAGCAATATCCATTGTGGCATCTGAACCTGCTAATGAAACCAGATGACTTTTTCCATCGTAAGTGATTACTATTGCTGCAGTTGCTCCTTCCATTACATGTTGATTTGTTACAACATATCCTCCTGAAGCGATTACAAAACCAGAACCCTGCCCTGTATCTGTTTTTATTGTTACAACAGATTTTATTGCGTCGCCAATAATTCCCGAAAAATCAGAACTCGCAGATGCTTTTAATTTTGTTAATTCAGAATCTAATGAACCAATTTGTGAACCCAGAGAAGTTAATCCATTTTTTGTATCCAAAACCGTCGTAGATAAATCATTTAATTTTGTTTGCGTGTCTGTTTGTAAACTTGTTAATTTGCTGTTTAATTGATTGAAATCTGTTGTTTGTTTTGTAAACATCATATACATGAAAAGACTGCTTGCTACCATGAATAAAATTAATAGAAAACTTACTCCGCCGATAATTACTTTGTGATGTGTTTTTAATGGCATTAATTAATTAGATTATTAAGATATAAAAACCTAACTTTATCACTTATATTGTTCGCGACCCCGCTCATTGCTCACAAAAGTAACTAGCATTCGCGAAATCACTCAGGGCCCGTGGTGTAATGGATAGCACAATCGGCTTCGGCAAGGAAGTTCGCAAGGTACATCATGCGGACGTACTTTGGAGGAACCGGTTAATCGGGGTTCAATTCCTCGCGGGCTCATTGTTCTAATTAAAATTTCGCTCCTTTATTCCCTCCCTCCCGCCCTGAGGGAGAATGTTTCTACCCGAGAAATTTTTTTATTATAATAATATTTAAGAATAAGAGAATTGTTTTATCTTTATGTTGGAAGGAATCTTTGGGATAAATTATCTTGAGGAAGGAAAAAAATATTTAAGAAAAAAAGATAAAATTGAAGAAGCAGGAAAACAAAAACCATACTGTTCTGCTATTGGTGGAAAATGTTTTTCTTGTGAGGATTTTAGTTCTTGTCCTACTTATATTTCTTTAAAATTTTAATAATCTTATTTTAATAATTTTTCCAAAACTTCCCTCGTTGTTTTGAAATCTGCACGCTTATTTGTTTTTTGCATAACTTTTCCGATTAAGAAATTTAATGATTCTTTTTTTCCGCTTTTATAATCCTTAACTGCATTTGGATTTTCTTTAATTATTTCTTTAGATGCTTTTTCCAATTCGTTTTCAGAAGAAATTTTTGAACTGCCTTCTGCTTCTTTCAAAGGGGAAATAGATTTTTCTTTCCAGCTTCTTAAAATTTCTTTTGCTTTCAATTCTGTAATTTTTTTATTTTCTATTAATTTCAAAAGTTCAATGAAATGTTCTGGTTTTATGTCAACTTCTTCAAATTCTTTTTTATTATAATTCAAAACACTCAAGAGTTCAATTGTTGTCCATTGTGAAGCAAGTTTTGGATTTACTTTTTCAATTATTTTTTCAAAGAATTCAGCAATGTCAATTTTTTTTGTAAGAATTTCAGCATATTTCTTTTCTAAATCATATTTTTTAATTAATCTCTTTAATTTTTCCTGCGGAGTTTCTGGAAGAGCAGATTTTATTTTTTCAATTCTTGATTTCTCAATTATCATTGCAGGAAGATCGGGATCGGAAATAAATCTATAATCATCTGCATGTTCTTTGCTTCGCATTTTTACTGTTATACCTTTTCCTTCGTCAAACATTCGAGTTTCCTGGCTTTTTGGTATGTCAGATTTCTGGCGGATTATTTCTGATTCAATTGTACTTCTAATATTTTTCAGAGAATTAACATTTTTTACTTCAACTCTTTCACCTTTTAATTCTGGAAGTGAAATATTCACATCTGCTTTTATTCCTGCGGATTTATCAAGTACTTTTATGTAACCTAAAGTTGTTATTAATTGTTTTAACCAGTCAATAACTTGTTCTGAGGAATTGAAATCTGGTTCTGTTACAATTTCTATCAAGGGGAGTCCTGAACGATTGTAATCTATTTCTCCTGTTTTTGGATTCCATGCAGCAGGGTCTTCTTCTAAATGACATTCTCTTATTTTTATTCCTAAAAATTCTCCGCCTTCGCCTGTTGGAATTGCATGCGGACCTGAAAGTGTATTCTGATAACCTTTTGGCAAGTCAGGCCAGTCATAATGCTTTCTCTGCCAGATTAATTTTTGATTTATTTTACATTTTAAAATTGATGCTATTTGAATTGATTTCTCGACGGCATTTTTATTTGGGAGCATTGGTTTGCTTCCTGGCTGTCCAGTACAAACAGGGCAAATATTTGTATTAGGTACGGAATTTTTCAATCCGTGACTGGTTTTACATTTACAGAAAAGTTTTTGATTTGTGTTAAGATAACCATGAATTTCTAATCCTATTTTCGTCATATTAAATGGAGAATGAAGCAATTTATTAATTTTTGTATCTAAATATTTAAAAGTAATTTTTGTTTTTTTGTTTTATGTTTGAACATTTATTCAGAAAAAAAGTTTATTGTCAAGGATGTAAAAAAGATATAACTCTGGAAGGAGGATATGTTACTTCAGATAGAGATATTTATTGTGTCAGCGAGAGAATGGAAAATTTTCAAATCCGTTCAATGAAAGGAAATTTTAAAATGGATTACAGAACTTCAAAAGAAGTTCAGGGGGATATAAAAGAAAAGAAATTAATTCATTTTGGAAAACTGGAAGAGGTTCTAAGAGAATAAAAGATAGTTTTTTATATATTTCTTATCTGTTTTTATTATGGAAAAAACCAAGGCGGTTCCTGGAGATTATGTTGAAGTTCATCTTACAAAATTAATTTATGAAGGAATTTTATTAGAAACCCCTGAAAATGAAAAAGGAATTGTTTTGTTGAAATTAGATTCTGGATATGACATTGGATTTAACAGGAAAGATGTTTTGAAAATTGTTGTTCTTAAAAAAAATAAGGAAATTGAAAAAGTAAATTTCGAGGTCAAGAAAAATCCAGAAAAGAAAAATGTTGCTGTGATTATTACTGGCGGAACAATTGCTGCGAGATTAAATCCAAAAAAAGGTGGAGTTGATTGGTTAACTTCTCCTGAAGATTTATTTAAATTTTATCCTGAAATTTTTGATAAAGTAAATATTTCAAAAGTTGAAATTCCATTCATGAAAGCTTCTGAAGATATGGATTACAAAGACTGGCAGAAAATTGCGAAAACTGCTGTTGAACTTTTGAATGATTCAAATATTCAAGGAATAATAATAACTCACGGAACTGATTTCTTGCATTATACTTCTGCTGCACTTAGTTTTTTTATCAGGAATTTAAACAAGCCAGTTGTTTTGACTTATTCGCAGAGAAGTATTGACAGGGCTTCTTCCGATGCTAATTTGAATTTGCAGTGTGCTTCGCTTGCTGCAATTTCTGATCTTGCTGAAGTTTCTCTTGTTGGACATGCTTCTTCAAATGATGATTTTTGTTATGCCATGCCTGGAGCGAAAGTTAGAAAATTACATTCATCAAGAAGAGATGCATTTAAAGTTGTTAATGGAAAACCATTTGCAAAAATTTTTCCTGATAAGATTGAAAGAATTTCAGAATGGAAATTAAGAAATAAAAATAAAGCAATTTTAGATTCCAAGTTTGAAGAAAAAGTTGCGCTGGTTAAAGTTTATCCTGGACAAGATGCAGATATTTTAGATTATTATGTTAGGAAAGGTTACAAAGGAATTGTCTTGGAACTTTCAGGATTGGGGCATGCTCCGACGAAAAGAGCAAGAAATGCATGGACACAGAAATTAAAAGATGTTCAGAAAAAAGGATTGATTGTTTGCGCTGTTTCACAATGTATTTATGGAAGAGTTGACCCCTTAGTTTATTCTAATGGAAGAGAAATTTTAGAAACAGGAGTGATTTATTTGGAAGATATGCTCGCTGAAACTGCATTAGTAAAGTTAGGATGGGTTTTAGGACATGATGAATGGAAGAAAAATAAAAAAATAGTCAAACAAAAAATGTTAGAAAATATTTCTCACGAATTGAATAATAGATTAGAAGAATAGTGGGTTCTTTTAGAAAAAGAACCTAACCTGGTAGAAAAGAGGAAAAGGAAAAATTATTTTAATTTTTTCTTAAGCATTTCTTTAATTTCTTTAATTTCTTCTTCTGCTTTTTTGTTTATCTGATAATCATATTCTGTTTTTATTCTGTCTTTTTGTGCTTCTCTGTTTTGGGACATCATAATTATTGGAGCTTGGATTACTGCAAGGCCTGCCAATACTAAATTAAGAAAAACAAAAGGATAAGGGTCAAAGGGACCTTGAGAATATTTTATTAAAATAATTGTGTTCATTACAATCCAGGTTAAAAATAACAATCCAAGAGAAAAAATAAATGCCCAACTTCCTGTGATTTCTGTTACTTTGTCGGCGGCTTTTTGTCCGAATGTTCTTCTATTATGATATACTTTTAATATAGGATGTTCTAAATGTTCAAATTTTATTTCCCCTTTTTTCATAATTTATTAAACATAAATCTTCTTTTATACTTTTTCTTAATATCATTTGTAACTATAAAGGGAAGACAAAAGAAAGGATTTAAATAATTAGGAATAATTAATTATTTATGAAAAAAGCACTATTAACTTACGGGATTCCCAATAAAGAGGATAATCCCTCTCACTTTCAGGAATTTGTAAATACAAATCTTCGTTTGATGTCCCAAGTTGCACAAGTTAGTGGATACGCCCCAAAAATAATTGCGGTTTCACAACTTGACCCTTATTTTGAAGAATATCAAAAATCAGAGGGATTTCTTTTTGGTTATGTTGGACATGGTGAAGGACATTTTTTGGGAGCTTTTCCTTTAAAGAGAATTGTTCGTTCAATTGAAAAACTTCCTGGAGAAAAAATGATTGTTTTAGATTCTTGCACAGACACTTTTGTATCGAGATATAATCCTCATAAAGGAACAACTCTTGTTGGTGCATTCGAAGTTCCATTTTGTAGTCCTATTTCTGCTTCTTTATATGATGCAGTTATTGCAAGAAAAACTCCTTTAGAATTCGTAATCCAAGAAACTTTAGATGGAATGAAACATAACTGGGTAAAAATTAAAAGGAATAGTTTCTAAATAGGTATTGTACAAGAATAATCTTTAAATAAAAGTTTGTCTATTTGAGTTAGATGAAGGAAATGTATGTTGTACTTAATCTTTTTACACGAACTTATATTTATTATGAATCTCTTACTAAGAAATCTGAAATGAAAAACAGAAAGGAATTAGGATTTGAAGGGATTTCCTTGACACAAAAACTTTCTTTTATAAATTTAAATAGAAAAGCGGTTCTTCATTTAGAAGATATTCCCTCTGAAGAATTAGAAAAACTTGAAGAGTATTTTTTAAAATCTAAAGTTATTCTTTCATGATTAATTTATAGATTTATTAATAAATTTAATAAACTCTTATTCTTTTCTAAAATAATGGAATCTAATGATAAAATTGATTATGAAAAACTTGGATTCAAATCGGGATTGGAAATTCATCAGCAACTTGATACTAAGAAATTATTTTGCAATTGTCCTTCTGTTTTAAGGCAGGATGAACCAGGCTTTATTGTCAAGAGAAAACTGCATGTCGTTGCTGGAGAAAGTGGTGAAGTTGATGCTGCTGCAAAACATGAAGCTGAAAAAGACAAAGAATTTGTTTATGAAGGATATGAAACGACTTGTCTGGTTGAATTAGATGAAATGCCTCCTTATGAAATGAATAAAGAAGCTTTAGAAATTGCTCTTCAGATTGCTATTATGTTAAATGCAAGAATTCTTCCTATTACTCAAATTATGAGAAAGACAGTTATTGACGGGAGCAATACTTCTGGATTTCAAAGGACAACTTTAATCGCACATGATGGTTGGGTTATCACAAAATCGGGAAGAGTTGGAATCCAAAGCATTTGTTTGGAAGAAGATGCTGCGAGAATCGTTGAGAAAAAAGATAATTATAAAATTTTTAGATTAGATAGATTAGGAATTCCACTTGTTGAAATTGCGACAGACCCAGATATGAAGGACCCAGAACAAATTAAAGAAGTCGCTTTGTACATTGGAAAAATTTTGAGAAGTTGTAAAATTAGAAGAGGAATTGGAACAATAAGACAGGATATTAATGTTTCAATACGAAAGGGTGAGCGAGTTGAAATAAAAGGATTTCAGGACCCTGCGATGATGGTAGAAACAGTAAATTCTGAAATTAAAAGACAATTGGATTTGCTCGACAGAAAAGAAATGATTAAATCTGAAGTAAGAAATGCACTTCCCGACGGTAAAACTGAATTTTTGCGTCCGATGCCTGGAGCAGACAGAATGTATCCAGAAACAGATTTACCTTTACTAAAAATTTCAAGAGATATGATTAATGAAGCAAAGAAAAATCTTCCTGAACTTAGAGAAGATATTGAAAAAGATTTGAAAAAAATTGGATTGAATGAAGAGATGATAAAATTGCTTATGAAAGAAGAAAGAGTTGATGACTTTAAAGAAATGCTTGAAGTTTTTCATGAGCCAATGTTTATTGCGAAAATTTTGCTTGTTCTTCCAAAAGAAATCGCAAGTCATGAAAAAAAAATGACAGAAGAAGTTGAAAAAATTTTAAACAAAGATGTTTTAGTTTTTGTTGCTGAATCTTTGAAGAATAAAAAAATTTCAAGAGAGCAAGTTAAATTAGTTTTGGAAAAAATTGTCAAAGGAGAAGAAATGAATAAAGCAATTGAATTTGAGAAACAAGAAGAGAATGTTGAAGAAGAAATTTTGAGATTGATAAAAGAAAAACCAGGACTTTCTGAAAATGCTTACATGGGATTGGCTATGGGAAAGATGAAAGGAAAAGTTAATGCTGGAGAAGTTATGGGAATTATAAGAAAGCTTTTAAATAAATGATTGATGAATAAAATATGCAAGATAGAATTCCAATTTCAGAAGTTTTCAGCGGAAAAAGTAAGAAAGTCGAATTAGCAGGTTGGGTAAAAAATACTCGTGCTTTGGGAAAAATAAAATTTTTAGTTCTTAGAGATATTTCTGGAGAAATTCAAGTTACTGCTGTTGAAAAAGAAACAGACAAGAAAATTTTTGAAATGATTGATAAAATTCCTCGTGAATCTGTTATTTCTATTGAAGGAGATGTTAAAGAATCAAAACAAGCTCCGAATGGAAAAGAAATTGCTCCGACAAAAATAATTGTTTTAAATAAAGCAGAAGATTTGCCTATTGATATTTCTGATTCTTCAAAAACAGAATTGCCCAAGAGATTAGATTATAGATTTTTAGATTTTCATAGAAAAAAAATTCAGGCAATTTTCAAAATACAAAATGTAATTGAAAATACTTTTAGAGAACATTTTTACAAAAAAGGATTTTTTGAAATGCAAGCTCCGTGCATAATCAGTGCATCATCTGAAGGAGGAACAGAATTATTTACTGTTCAATATTTTGAAAAGAAAGCTTATTTAGCACAAAGTCCTCAATTATACAAACAAATGCTCGCGTGTTCTATGGAAAAAGTTTTTACAATAACTCCTGTTTGGAGAGCAGAGAAACATAATACTACAAGGCATATTAATGAAATCAGACAAATGGATATTGAAGTTGCATTCAAGAATCAAGTTGAAATTATGAAAGAAGAGGAAGAAGTTGTTATTGATATTGTCAAAACGGTTTTGGAAAAATGCAAAGATGAATTAGAAATTTTAGAAGTTAAATTGAAAGTTCCGAAAGGAATTTATTTAAGTTATGAAGACGCGATAAAAAAAGTTGGCGGAAAAATCGGAGAAGATTTCACCCCAGAACAAGAAATAAAACTTTGCGCGATGTATCCTGGGGATTTAGTTTTTACGCATTCATGGCCAGCGTCGTTAAAACCATTTTATATCATGCCTGAAAATGAAAAAGCAAATTCAAAAGTCAGTCAAGGATTTGATGCTTTGTATCTGGGGGTTGAAATTTCATCTGGCGGGCAAAGAATTCATCTTCCTGAATTATTAATTGAAAGACTTAAAGCTAAAGGGCTTAATCCAAAAAATTTTGAATCTTATACTGATTCATTTAGATATGGAGCTCCGCCTCATGCAGGATGGAGTATTGGTTTGGAAAGAATTACACAAAAAATTTGTGGATTAGATAATATTAAAGAAGCGACAATGTTTCCAAGAGATAGGGATAGATTAACACCTTAATTTGCTCGCGTATAAAATAAATTTTCGCAAGTATAGATTATTCTGTAATTTATTCTATAGTGTCATTCTATAATAGTAATATTTAAATAGTTTTGAAGATTAAAATAGATATGGACTGGATGGAACCAACAGAACAAGAGAAGAAAGCGGTTCGTGACCCATTAGATATTCCTATAATCGCAGTTATTAAAGGATTAGGTTGCGAAGACAGAAAATTAATTTATGATTCAATTAGAGTTAAAGAAGATTACCAAGCTGATTTTATGGAAACACAGGGATTTTGGATTAGTGATTTTAAAGAATATTGGATTGAAAATCATAATTATCAAGACCCGACCGGTTGTGTTGAATTTGGAAATGATTTAGTTAATAGCAAAGAATTTGAAAGATTCAGACTTTACTATGCAGCAAAATATCCTGAAAGAATAGAAATTAAAAAAGTAAACAAGAGAGTTTTGGAATTTCTTTTAGAAACAGAAGAATTTATGAGAATTGAAAAATTGATAGTTTCAACAGTTAAATAATTAATTTTTTATACCCTTTATTCTTCTAAGTTTTATGGATTTTTTATGGCATCAGATGTCTGAAAAGGAAAAAGAAGAAGTAAAGAAACAAGTTAATTCTATAATTGATTCTTTCTCAAAAAAACTTTCTTCTATCAAAGAAAAGATTGATGAACAATTTATTGAACGAGAAAAATTTGAAAGAGATGAGGAAGGAAATGCTTCTGAAATAAAAAAAGAAATTATGTTTGAAAATGCTCCTGAATCAAATAAAGATTTCATTATCACGGAAAAGAAAAGATGGTAATGAATACTCAAGAAAGATTGAAAATTTTTCTTGAAGAAATTGAAGAACATAATAAATCGGGGAATAGAATAAATGCAATTTTGGAAATAAATCCTAACGTGATGGAAGAAGCGAAAAAAATAGACGAGAAAATAAAAAAAGGAAAAGCTGGAAAACTTGCGGGGAAAATTATTTCTGTTAAAGCCGTAATAAATGTTCTGGGATTGCATGCGTCGTGCGGAAGCAAAACTCTTGAAGATTACAAATCTTCTTATGACGCAACTGTTATTGAGAAAATAAAAAAAGAAGATGGATTAATTATTGGAATTGCAAACTGCGACGAGTTCGCGTGTGGTTGGAGCGGAGAAACAAGTGCATTCGGAGCAACAAATAATCCCCAAGCATTAGGATATGTTGCAGGAGGAAGTTCGAGCGGAAGTTGTGCGAGTGTTTCTGCTGATTTTTGTGACATGTCTTTAGGAACAGATACTGGTGGAAGCATAAGGGTTCCTGCAAGTCATTGTGGTGTTGTCGGATTAAAACCAAGTTATGCAAGTGTTTCACGATATGGATTAATAGATATGAGTATGAGTCTAGATCAAATCGGACCAATTGCAAAAAATGTTTCTGATACTGCACTTTTATTTGATGTAATTGTGGGCAAAGATGAGCGGGATGCAATAAGTTTAGGAAGCAAAATAGATATCAAGGAAATTGAATCCATTCCACGAGATATTAAAATTGGAGTTTTAGATTTTCAGATAAAAGATTCAAGAATTCAAAAATTAATTGATGAAAAAATTGAAGAAGCGGTTAAGAAATATAAATGGAAAGTTGAAAAAATAAAATTAGATTATATTGATTTTGCTGTCGCAACTTATTTTCCTATTGTATATAATGAATTTTTTTCTGCCACAAGAAAATTTGACGGAAGAAGATTTGGAAAAAGAATCGAAGAAGTTTGCGGGCCTGAAGTTTTGAGAAGAATAATCGGAGGAAGCGAGATGAGCAAAGCAGAACATGCAGGAAGATATTATCATTTGGCTTTGAAAGCAAGAAAATTAATTGAAGATGAATTCAAAAAAACTTTCAAAAAATTTGACTGCATAATTTGTCCGACTGTTCCGCGATTACCTCACTTAATTGGAGAAAAAATTTCCATTGAAGAAATGTTTCAATATGATGCACTGACTTCTCCAATAAATCTTTCTGGGGATTGTGCGATAAGCATTCCTGTTGGTATGGTTGATAAAATTCCTATAGGTATGCAGATAATTTGCGAAAAATTCCAAGAACAGAAACTTTTTAAAATCGCTCGTAGCTTTGAAAGATTAGACTGATATGGAATACTTATTAGGAAACAAACAAGAATTTCTTGATTACTTAAACAAATTAGGAAAGAAAGATAGAATTGCAGTTC
>Ga0265323_10000058_pt1 | contig 61416 bp, 54 predicted proteins | sample 41225metaG_FD_193580 | JGI IMG/M metagenome (GOLD analysis project Ga0265323, IMG submission 193580) | Rhizosphere microbial communities from Carex aquatilis grown in University of Washington, Seatle, WA, United States - 4-12-25 metaG | ecosystem: Host-associated > Plants > Roots > Rhizosphere...
CCTCGGATAACCGACCCACCAATTCATCAGAGTGATATTTAACAGAAACGGGCTGCAATGTGATGAATAAGGGACACATTGCGTGATTTGAGGGGTGGATTGCCCCAGGCAAGGGGCGGAATTCCAAAGTAAAATGAGGCCGGACCTTTATCCTTCAGCTTTGCCTCTTCAACCCATTTCCCTTGAATCCTTCGTGGCGGGCGGGCAATTTGCGACGCCGTGAAGATTTTTTTCATGCTACTGATCGCGTTGTGCCTGGTGTTCTGCCTGTCGCCGGCGCATGCCGCCGCCTTTAACGGCCAAAGCTACGTGCCGATCGCGGATTGGGCGCGCGCGAACGGCTTGCGTTGTTTCTGGCTCAAACGCGGCGACGAAATCGTGGCCACCAACCGCACGACGCGGCTGGTTATTGACAAGTATTCGCGCATGGCGGAGGTCAACGGCATCAATGTGGCGCTGTCCTTCCCGGTGGCGTTGGACCACGGTACACTGCTCATCGCCCAAATGGATCTCAACACAGCCATCCGGCCGCTGTTATTCCTCCCCCGGTTCGCCGACCCCAAACGCATTACGACCATCTGCCTCGATCCCGGCCACGGCGGCAAGGACACGGGCAACCACACGTTCTGGCACAGTGAGAAGACCTACACGCTGGCGCTGGCGCTGGAGTTGCGCGACCAGCTCCAAAGGGCCGGGTTTAATGTCATCCTGACGCGCAGCAAGGACACGTATGTCGAATTGCCCGACCGTCCGGCGCTGGCCAACCGGCGCGGCGCGGATTTGTTCGTGAGTTTGCATTTCAACGCGACGCCAACCGGGAAAGACGATGTCGAAGGACCGCAGACGTATTGCATCACGCCCGTCGGCGCCAGTTCCACCGACGCGCAGGGCGAAGGCGCCAATTACGGTCCGACCACGGCAAATCGCGCCGAGCAAAAGAGTTTGCTGCTGGCGTATCAAATGCAGAAGTCGCTGGTGCAAAGCCTGCGCGTGCCGGACCGCGGCGTGCGCCGGGCGCGTTATGCGGTTTTGCGCGACGCCACGATGCCGGCGATTTTAATTGAAGGCGGTTACATGACACATCCGGCTGAACGCAAAAAGATTTACGATGCCGTTTATCGCCGCCAGATGGCACTGGCAATGGTGAAGGGCATTCTGGCTTATCAAAGATTGGTTTCGCCGTCGCCGGTAGTGCCAGCCACCAATCGTCCGGTGGTGAAAATCCCGCCGTCCAGTTGGACGGGCACAAATAAAATTTCAACGAATAACCAGATGCGGTAGATTTCGAAAAGACAAAAACGAGGACGATTAAAGGCCGGATGAGCATTGCGACCAAAAACGGGGATGACGGCACGACGGCGTTGATGTATGACCGGCGGGTGCCGAAAACCCATCCGCGCGTCGAGGCGTGCGGCGCGGTGGACGAGTTGAACGCCGCGGTCGGGTTGGCGCACGCGTCGGCGAAGCACGATTTCGTGCGCAACAATCTGCTGGTGATTCAGAAGGACCTGATTGTCTTGATGGGTGAACTGTGCGTCCAGCCGGAGGATTTGCCGCGTTACGTCAAGGACGGTTATTTGCTGGTCACGCCAGCGATGACGGCAACGCTCGACGCGCTGGTGGGCGAAATCGAGGGGCAGAACGTGAGTTCCAAGGGCTGGGCGACCCCGGGCGCGACCCCGCTGGGCGCGGCATTGGACCTGGCACGGACGATTTGCCGCCGGGCGGAACGGCGTGTGTGCGGCTTGAAGGATACCAGCGGGTTAAAAAACGCGGAGATTGTGATTTATCTCAACCGGCTGAGTGATTTGCTGTGGCTGTTCGCGCGTTGGGTGGAAACGAAAGCCGAAACTGGTTAGATAAGGGAATACCCACACCGAAACAAATCGGTTCAACGGTAAAGCGGCACTGCCTGCTCGCGGTCTGTCAGAGCTGCGCGGCCGAGTCAGGCGGCCGCGAAGCAAAGCAGCCCTGCCAAGAATGTTACTTTATCGTTCAACCTGCTTCTAAACCGGCAAACATGGGCGTTTTATTCCCGTTACGAACCGGTTACAGCCAGCGTTGCCGGCTTGTGAATAAGTTGGACGTTACTCACCGCCGCGGTACCCGCCGGAATATGGCAAAAACCTCGTTTCCGATGCGCTTAAATGACTTGATTTGAAGAGGTAGGGCTTCCGCCAACCGGCGGAAACCTCCGCCGTCAGCGATGGCAGGGGCATTGCGCCCGCCGAAAATTTTCGGGCAGATTGTGAGATGCAGTTCATCCAACAAACCGGCCCGGAACAGGGTGTCATTCAATCCGCCACCGCCTTCGCAGAGCAGGCGTTTGACACCCCATTTCCAGCGCAACCAGCAAAATGCCTCGCGGAAATTAATTTCGCGCCTGCCGCAAACCTTTACTTCGTCTGCCAAAGCCCGTAGTTGACGCAACCTGGCTTTCGATGCCCGTCCGGTGGTGAGGATGATGATGGGCGAGAAACGATGTTTGAAAACTTCCGCGGCGGGATTGAGCGTGCCTTTGCCGCTGACGATCACGCGCAGATTGTACTCCATCAGCCCGTTTTTAAGACGCAAACGCCGGAATCTGGCTGGACCTGGTCCCAGGTTGATGGCCGCCGAATCCACGGTGCGCGCCCCGGCCATCACCGCGTCCGCCGTCGCCCGTAATTTCAGCAAGTGCTTGTGGTCGCGTGTGCTGCCGAACGACGACACCGCGCGATTCGCCGTCGCGATTTTACCGTCCGCCGTCATCGCCATGTTCACGAAAACAAAAGGCAGCCTTGGACTTCGGACTTTGGACTTTGGACTCATATAATCAGCATCGCGTCTCCATAACTGAAGAAGCGATAACGTTTGCGGATCGCTTCGGCGTAGGCGGATAAAACCATTTCACGTCCGCGCGTTTCACCCGGCGCGGCGAACGCGCTGACGAGCATCAGCAGCGTGGAGCAGGGCAGATGGAAGTTTGTCAACAGCGCGTCCGCGATTCGAAATTGAAACGGCGGGTAAATGAAAATATGCGTCCGACCATTGAAAACATTGAGTTTTCCATTGTTCTGTGAGGCGATGCTCTCAAGCACGCGCACCGTTGTCGTGCCGACGGCGAAAACGCGGCGACCGGCACTTTTGGCCTCGTTTATGGTGTGCGCGGCTCCTTCGCCCAGCTCGAATCGTTCTTCATGCATTTTATGCGCGGCCAGCGTTTCGGTTTTCACCGGCGCAAATGTGCCGGGTCCGATGTGCAGCGTGACAAAGCAGATGGTCACGCCGCGCGCGCGAATTTCATCGAGTAATTTCCCGGTGAAATGCAAACCGGCAGTCGGTGCCGCGACCGAACCGTCGGTTCGGGCATAAACGGTTTGATAACGCTCCCGGTCCCCGCCCATTTCATCCGGATTGGCGCGGGTAATGTAGGGCGGCAGCGGAACTTCACCCAGCCGATCCAATTCGCGGCGGATGTCCGGCGTGCCGGAAAATTGCAGCCGCCGGTGCCCCTCATCGTTCACTTCCACGATGGTGGCGCAAATCGGGGTCTTTTGGCGGTTGCCGTGAAGAACGATTTGCGTCCCGACGCGGGCGCTTTTGCCGGGACGCAGCATGACCCACCAGTCGTTGGCCGCTTTTTCTTCAAGCAAAAGAATTTCAAATTTGCCGCCGGTCCGGGCATTCGCGCCGCGAAGCCGGGCTGGAATCACGCGCGAATTGTTGAGAACCAGCACGTCGCCGGCGCTAAAAACCCCCGGCAAATCCAGAAAGCGACGGTGTTCGATGTTTCCATCGGGACGATGCAGGAACAGCAACCGTGATTCATCACGCTGAGGCGCGGGATGTTGCGCGATCAGTCCGGGCGGCAGGTCAAAATTGAAATCAGCGGTTCGCACGCCGCGAGTTTCGAGCGTCGGGATTCAAGTTTCAAGCCGCGATGCATAAGATTTCAACTTAAAGCTTTAAACCCCAACTTTTTGGTTGTGAATAACTTTTGAATAAATCGCAAAATTTATATTGACATAAGGTGGGGCAAAGTGGATATAAATGGGTCGTTGTGGGGAGAAAAGCAGCTTGGGGTCAGGATTGTGGATATATGAGGAACGCGGTGAATAAAGAACCGACTTATTACAATTCACTCTATCGGCATGGAGTGGATGAGAAGCGGCGCGTCCAAATCCCGGCCAAGTGGCGGCCGGAAAAGCCGGGTACGGAACTGACCCTGATGCTTTGGCCGAAGTCGAAAGAGGGCCCGTGTTTGCGCGTTTTACCGCCGGCGGAAATGGCGAAGATGGTGAAAGCCATTGATGCGATGTCCAACGGCGACCCGAACAAGGTGGTTTTGAAACGTTTCATCGGCAGCGAGTCGGTGCAGGTGAGTGTGGACAAGGCGGGACGGATTTGCCTGCCGGAGGGAATGGCGCGCGTGGCGGGCATCAAGGACGAGGCCATGCTGGTCGGGTTGCTGGACCGCTTTGAGATTTGGAATCCGCAGAGTTACGAAAAGGTCAAGGCTTCCGACGCCGTGCTGGCGCACGAAGCCTTCAAACTGATGGAGTAAATATGAATCTTGGAAAATTATTGGTGGCAGGGAAAAGCGTCATCAACGGATGCGCGAAAATTTCGTATCGTGCCAACCGGCACGTTTATCTGCCCAAATTCGGTCTGGCGCAAAATCCATTCAAGTCGCCGGACGAGGCGGAACCGGCGAAACCGGTGGCGGAAACTGTCGCTGCCTCAATTAAAAAAACCGCCCCGCCCGTCGCCGCCAAGACGCAAAAAATACCGCCCTGGCCGGCGCGTCCGGCGCGCGCGACATCCTGGGCCAGCAAATTGAATCCAATTTCGATCTGGCGCGGTTCGACCCCGGCGGCGCCCAGCGCCCCGTGTCCGGTACAGTCCGAACTTTCGCTGGACAGCGTGAAAGTCGTGCATAACGACCTCAGCGACGCCGACGTGGAAGTGGTGCCGATCAAATCGCGCACGGCGGACAAGACGGCCGTGCCGACGCTGCCGCCCCCGGAAAAATCCTGGGAATTTCTGGCGGAGCGGATGTTTCACGCAACGGTGGATTAAACCAACGGGATAACGATGCACAGTGCCGGATTTCGTTCACAAAACAGTGATGGCGGCGGAGGTGCTGAACGCGCTAAAGCCGAACCCGGGCGGTCGTTACGCCGACGGGACGCTCGGTGGGGCTGGACACGCAGAGAGCATTCTGGCCGCGAGTTCACCGACTGGATGGCTGTTTGGGTGCGATCGCGATGGCGCCGCGATTGAAGCCGCGGGAAAACGGCTCGCGGAAAAATTCGCCGGACGGTTTGAGATCCGGCAGGGAAATTTTGCGGAAATGGCCGGCTGGATTCCGGCGGCGGGATGCGACGGCGTGCTGCTCGACCTGGGCGTGAGTTCGCCGCAACTGGATTCGCCCGGACGCGGATTCAGTTTCCAGCACGACGGCCCGCTGGACATGCGGATGGACACACGGCAGGCACTGGCGGCGGCGGAGTTGGTGAACGGCGCCGGCGCGGAAGAACTGGCGAAGATTTTTTGGGAATTTGGCGGCGAACGCGAGTCGCGGCGGTTTGCAAAGGCAATCGCGCATGACCGTGAACGCCGAAAATTTGAGACGACGCGGCAACTGGCGGAATTGATCGAACGGCTCAGTCCGCGCCGCGGGAAAAAGGCGCATCCGGCGACGAAGATTTTTCAGGCGCTGCGGATCGCGGTAAACGACGAAATGGGTTCTTTGAAACGCGGGCTGGCAGCGGCGGTGACAATTTTGAAGCCGGGCGGACGTCTGGCGGTCATCACGTTTCATTCGCTGGAGGACCGGGCGTTGAAGGAATTTGGCCGGGAACGGACGCGCGCTTACACGTTCAGCGGCGGGGTGGACGTGCCGGAATTGCGCCGGCCGCGCACGCCCGAACTGAAATGGGTGGCGCGCAAGGCAATCAAACCCGGCGCGGATGAGTTGAACGACAATCCGCGCAGCCGCAGCGCGCAATTGCGGGTGCTGGAGAAAATTTAAATGGCAAAAAATCGAAAAAATCAGTCGGCGGCAATCCGGTTTGGGCCGGCGCTGAAGGCGTTGTTTTTGTGCCTGCTGATCGCCGGTTCGGCGGTGGGTTACGTCTGGCAAAAAAGCCAGATTTACCAGCTCGGCCAGCAGATCCGGCAGCGCGAGGTCCGCCTGGCACGCTTGCAAAACGATGACCGAAGACTCAGCGACCAACTTTCAATTTTGCGGTCGCCGACGATGCTGGACCGCCGTGTCCATGAATTGAATCTCGGTCTTTTGCCGGCGCAACCGATGCAGGTTTTGCGGCTGGCGGAACCGGCGTCCGCGCCGCCGGAAAATAAAATTTTGACGCGCCAGTTTGCGGAAAAACCCGCCGGTGCAATGACCCAATAACATGAAAATTTTGGCCGCCGCTCGTGACGCCATTGGTTGAGGAACCGATCGCCGCGGGCGGCTGGCCGCTTTTTGCGATGACCAAACAGCTGCAATTGAAACGGGTGCTGACCCTGTTGGGACTGTTGTGCCTGGCGTTCGCCGGCCTGGGTTCCCGCCTCGTGGAATTGCAGGTGGTGCGGCACGACGAACTGGCCGCCAAGGCGCAGCAAAACACCCAGCGCGAGTTTTGGCGCGCGCCGCGCCGCGGCGACATCCTCGACGCGCACGGCAATTTGCTCGCCACGAGCATTTTTGTGAAAACGGTTTGCGCCGATCCGGTCCTGATTGGCAGCCAGCAGGCCGTGGTCGCCCGCCAGCTCGCACCACTGCTGCAAATGAGCGAGGCCGATTTGTATCAGCGCCTGCTTCCCCGCCCGGTGAAAAATCAAAAGGGGGAAACAGTCGCGAACCGATACGTCGTGCTGCAACACAAGGTTCCGGATGAAACCTGGCAGAAAATCCAGATGACGATGACCAACCTTTCCTTCGGTGTGGACGAGAAAAAATTGTCCCGATCCGACCGCGCCATTTTCCGGGATTTGCGCGCGAGCGCGATTTTTACCGATCCGGTGGATGATCAATTGCGCGTGTATCCAAACGGCCCGCTGGCGGCGCACGTGCTCGGTTTCGTGGGAACGGAGAATGGCAGCAACCACGTTTCGCAAACGGTCGGGCGCGACGGCGTGGAACTGATTTTGAATCCGGCATTGAGCGGCGTGGCGGGCTGGCGCGTGACGCAAACGGATCGTCAGAAGCGCGAGCTGGTCGCGTTGCGCGATGAAGACGTGCAGGCCCGCGACGGCCTGAACGTGGTGCTTACCATTGACGCGGCGATCCAGCACATCGTGGAAACCGCGCTGGCCGACACGCTGCAAAAACACACGCCCATCAGCATCACCGCCGTCGTCACCCGTCCGCGCACGGGCGAGATTCTGGCGATGGTGACGCTGCCGAATTTTGATCCGAACAATCCCGGGGCTTCGCCTGCCGATGCGCGCCGCAATCGCGTCATCAGCGACCTGATGGAACCCGGCTCAACGTTCAAAATTGTCGTCGTATCGGGAGCGTTAAACGAAGGGGTCGTGCGCCTGGCGGATACGTTTGATTGCGAGCACGGGCATTTTGCCTTTGCGGGCCGGGTTTTGCACGACCATGAATCTTATGGCGTGCTGACGACCGAGAACATCATCACCAAGTCGTCGAACATCGGCGCGGCAAAGATCGGCATCCGCCTGGGTGAAGACCGGCTTTACGATTACGCGCGGGATTTTGGCTTTGGCCAGCGCACGGGTATTTCCCTGCCGGGGGAAGTCAGGGGAATTTTGTACCCGGTGAAGGACTGGAGCAAGGTTTCCATCGCGCAAATTCCCATGGGACAGGGAATCGCGGTGACGCGGTTGCAAATGGCCATGGCCATGAGCGCGCTGGCGAACGACGGCTGGCTCATGCGGCCGATGCTGGTGAATCGTCTCGAAGACCGCAATGGGAACGTGGTGCAGCAATACGCGCCGCAGAGGGTGCGGCAGGTCATCAGCGAATCCACGGACAAATTGATGGTTGAAGCGCTCAAAACCGTCGTGACGCCGGACGGCACGGCGCCCGGCGCGGCGATGAAGGATTACACCGACGCGGGCAAGACCGGCACGGCGCAAAAAGTCGAGAATGGAACCTATGCCGAACATAAATTTTACTCCTCGTTCGTCGGATTTTTCCCAGCCGACAACCCGGAGCTTTGCATCTCGGTCGTGATGGACGAGCCGAAGGAAGGTTATTTCGGCGGCCAGGTTTGCGGGCCGGTCTTCAAGGAAATTGCCGAACGCTGCGCCAGTTATTTGAATATTCCGGCGGACAAAAATTTGCAACCGGCGGCAGCGTCGCCGCCGCTCGTGGCGGCGGGTGGCTCGCGGGTGCCGATGAACGCCCAAAACCCATGAATGACCGGTGAAATTTTACAGTGGAAACACGCTCTTTGAAATTTGTCGCCGAGGCCTGCGCCGCCGAACTCAGGCGCGGGTCGGCGGAAGCAGCCGTTCAACGCGCTTGCATTGATTCGCGGCAGGCGAAGCCGGGCGACCTGTTTTTCGCCATCAAGGGCGAGCGTTTTGACGGCCACGACTTTTTGAACGAGGTCGCGGCCAAAGGCGTTGCCGCCGTGGTTGTGGAGCGAAAAAAAGTTCCCGCAGCTTTGCCGGGATGCGCGGTTCTCGTCGTGGATGACGCGCGCATGGCGCTCGGGAAGTTCGCCGCGGCGTACCGGCGGGAATTTGATTTGCCGGTGATTGCCGTTGGTGGTTCCAACGGCAAGACGACGACGAAGGAATTGATCGCGTCGGCGTTGCGGCAAAAGCTGGTCACGGTCTGGAGCGAGGCGAGTTTCAACAATGACATCGGCGTGCCGCTGACGTTGTTGCGCCTGGAAAAGTCGCACCAGGCCGCGGTGCTCGAAGCGGGCACGAATCATCCGGGCGAACTTGCGCCGCTGGTGAAAATGATCCGGCCGAAATACGGCGTGTTGACGAACATCGGCCGCGAGCATCTGGAATTTTTTGGCGACCTGGCGGGCGTGGTTCAGGAAGAAGTCTGGCTGGCGGAATTGCTGCCGGCGGACGGAAAGCTCTTTGTCAACGGTGACAGCGAATGGACGGAGCCGGTCATCCGGCGCACGCGCGCGACGGTCGTGCGCGTTGGGCTTGGTGAAAAAAACGACTGGCGGGCGCGTTCGATTCGCCTGGACAAGAACGGCGTGACCTTTCGCGTGGACGCGCCCAAGGCTGAATTCAGCGGCGAGTATCGGATCAATTTATTGGGGCGGCATCAGGTGACAAACGCTTTGTTTGCGGTTGCGGTCAGTGAGGAACTAGGCTTGGGCCGTCCCGCAGTGCGGGACGGCCTGGCCGAATGCCAGCCGGCGAAGATGCGGCTGCAATTTTGGGAAGCGGGCGGCGTGCGCGTGCTTGACGACGCCTACAACGCGAACGCGGATTCGACGCTCGCGGCGCTGGAAACACTTTGCGATTTGCCGTTGCAGGGCCGGCGCGTGGCAGTGCTCGGCGACATGAACGAGCTGGGCGCGCACAGCGAGGCGGCGCACGCGGAGGTCGGACGCCGCGCGGCGGAACTCGGCATCGGGCAGATGTTTGCCATCGGCAAAATGGCATCGGTGACGGCGCGCGCGGCGCGCGCGGCGGGATTGAACCGGGTGATTGAATTTGCGGACGTGGAAGCGGCGATGACGGCGGTGAAAAACTTTTTGAAGGCGGGCGATGTGGTTTTGTTGAAGGCGTCGCGGGCGTCGCGTTTGGAGCGCATCGCCGGGATGCTAAAGTCGGAAAAGTTGTGAACCGGAATCATGTTATATTACTTGAGCCAGCTGTTGCTCGATTGGTCGAAGGGAACGCCCTGGGCGGGCCACCTCTCGGCCTTGCGGCTTTTTCGTTACATCACGGTGCGGAGTTCAGGCGCGGCGGTCACGGCGTTGATGCTGAGTTGGTGGCTTGGGCCGAGAATCATTCACTGGCTGAAACAGTTGAAATTCGGCCAGGACTATGCGGACCGGGCCGAGGAGGCCGGCGGTCTGGCTGCGCGGGTGTTGAGCAAAAAAGGAACGCCGACGATGGGCGGCATTTTGATTGTGGCGGTGCTGTTTTTTTCCACCGTGCTGTGGACGCAGTTGGACAACAAGCTGGTGCTGCTGACGCTGCTCTCGGTGCTGGTGCTGGCGGGACTGGGATTTTACGACGATTACGCAAAAATCATCCAGCAAACCGGCGGCGGCACCCCGCCGCGCGTCAAGCTGGTGGCGCAATTCGCGCTGGCGACTTTTATCGCCGTCTATTTGTGGATGACGCCTTCGACGACCAAACTGGTTTCGGACATCATGGTTCCGTTTTGCAAACATCCGGTGGCGACGGGCGCCGGCTGGATCGGTTTGCTGGTGGTGGTGCTGGCGATTGTCGGCAGCTCGAATGCGGTGAACTTGACGGACGGCCTCGATGGCCTGGCGATTGGCTGCACGCTGATTGTGGCCTTTGTGTTTCTCGTGTTCACATACGTGGCGGGCAACTTCCGGACGGCGGGCTATTTGCAAATTCCTTATGTGCCCGGCGCGGGCGAATTGACGGTGTTCTGCGCGGCGATGATTGGCGCGGGCCTTGGTTTTTTGTGGTTCAACTGCCATCCGGCGCAGGTGTTCATGGGCGACACCGGGTCGCTGGCGCTCGGGGGCGCGTTCGGCATCATCGCGGTGTTGATTCATCAGCCGTTTGTGCTGATGATTGCGGGCGGCGTATTTGTGCTGGAAGCCGTTTCGGTGATTTTGCAAACCGGCTGGTTCCGCTTCACGCGAAAGTTTTATGGCACCGGCCGGCGGATTTTTTTGATGGCCCCGCTGCATCATCATTTCGAGAAAAAGGGCTGGTACGAATCGCAGGTGGTGATGCGATTTTACATTTTGTGCGTGCTGTTTGCGGTTGTCGCCCTGGCGACGCTGAAACTGAGGTAGAAATGACACTGCCATTGGACCAAAATGAAGTTTTGAGCGGTCGCTTTGCTCCTTGCACAAGCGGCCTCCGGCTGTTAATAACTTTGGCGGCAGCAGCCAGACGCGCAATGGCCGGCGGAGTGTTCGTTTCACCAGCCGGTTTGAAATTTTGCGGCGCCTTCAGTCCGTCGCCAATGAACAAAATGAATTTAACACGCCGCGAAATTTGCCGAGGGAAAATTTCGCGGCGAACAAAATCAACCAACCTCGAAGAAAGGACGCAATCAGCGCCAAATCAATGAATAACCCGAACCCATTCGTACCCAAAGGCTCCCTGTTGGAGCAGCAGAGCAAACGCCGTTCGCACATGAGACTCGGCGTGCTCTGCGTGTCCGTGGTCGGAACCGCCAGCCTGATCGCCATGCTCATTCAGGGCTGCAAACGCGAACAGGTCAGCGAAGAAAACCAGCCGCCGCCAGTGGATACCAATACGGTGGTCATGGATACGAATCCGCCGCCGACGGTTGCCTCCAATCCGCCCGTGGTTCCGCCGCCGGTCGTGGTGCAGCCGCCTGTGGCGCCAGCCGGGACCGAATACGTCATCGTCCACGGCGACACGCTCGCAAAAATTGCGAAGAAGAATGGCGTGACGCTCAGTGCGCTTAAAACGGCCAACCCCGGCGTTGAGCCGACCAAGTTGAAGGTCGGACAGAAACTGACCATCCCGGCCGGGGGCACGGCCCCGGCAGCGAACGGCGCTTCCGTCGCGCCCGACACCAGCATGAGTGGCGAAACTTACACGGTGAAATCCGGCGATACACTGACCAAGATTGCGAAGGCACATGGTACCACCGTCAAGGCGATCAAAGCCGCAAGCAATCTGACGACGGACCATATCAAAGTCGGGCAGAAGCTGACCATTCCGGCAAAAGCCGAAGCGGCGGCCCCGGCGCCCGCACCCGCACCCGTAACGGCCACGCCGCCACCGGGACCAGCGCCTGCGCCCGCCGGCACGCCTGCCGGTCAATAAACGTTGAAATGATAGCGGCTGGGTCCCGCGTTGCGGGATTTTGAGGCATTGATATGAAAGTCGCCGTCACAACTTTGGCGTTTTGCGTTGCCGCCCTGCTGGCGCTGGGGCTGGTGATGCTCTACAGTTCGAGTGTGACGCAGGCCGGCGGGCACTACCTGATGATGCAACTCATCTGGTGCGCGTTCGGCTTTACCCTCTGTGTGGCGGCGACCACCCTCGACTATCAATGGCTCAAAAAATTCGCCGGGCCGATTTTCATCCTCGCGCTGTTCCTGCTCGTGCTGGTGCTCATCCCGCACATTGGCAGAAAAATCAATGGCGCGCGCCGGTGGTTCGATTTCCACCACGGCGTGCGCTTTCAACCGTCCGAACTCGGAAAAATCGCGCTCATCATCATCCTCGCGTGGTATGGCGACCGTTACCAGCGGCAGATGCAGACCTGGAAACGCGGCGTCCTTTTCCCCGGCGCGCTCATTGCGTTGATGCTCGGTCTGATCTTTGTTGAACCGGATCGCGGCACAACGATCCTGCTCGCCGCCGTCAGCGGCACAATGCTGCTCATTGCCGGGGTCCGCTGGAAATATATTGTTCCACCCGTTTTGCTCGGCGCCGCCGGACTGGCGGTTTCCATTTTGCACGACCCGATGCGTCTGCGGCGCATTTTCAGCTGGTGGGACATGGAACAGCACCGGGAAGGCGTCGGTTATCAGGCGTATCAGGCCATGATTGCGCTTGGCTCCGGCGGGTGGATGGGACTCGGGCTTGGCAACGGCCGTCAAAAACTCGGTTTCGTTCCGGAAGATCACACCGATTTTATTTTTTCCATCATCGGCGAAGAGCTCGGTTTGATCGCGACGCTGCTCGTCGTTCTGGCGTTTGTCGTCATCGCCATTTGCGGGATTTACATTGCACTCCGTGCGCGCGACCCGTTTGGCAGTTTGCTGGCGGTGGGGGTCACATTTCTAATCAGCCTTCAGGCCGCCATCAACATCGGCGTCGTCACCAGCGCGCTGCCGAACAAGGGCCTGCCCCTGCCATTCATCAGCTACGGCGGCTCGAACCTGCTGGCCATGCTCACGTGCGTCGGTCTGTTGTTCAGCATCGCCCGTCATGCGCCTGCGCGGGAAAAGGTCCGGACGACAGCCCCCGTCATTGACGAGAATCCGTTTGCCGCCAAAGCCGCCACATGACTTCCCCCGGAGCCAACACGCCCTTCGTCGCCATCGCCTGCGGCGGCACTGGCGGGCATCTGTTTCCGGGTCTGGCGGTGGCGGAACAACTTCAGAAACGCGGCTGCGCCGTGGCCCTGCTGGTTTCGCCCAAGGACGTGGACCAGGAAGCCGTGAAATCCGCGCACGGCATGGAAGTCATCACGCTGCCCGCCGTCGCGCTGCAGAATCGCAACTACCTTTCATTTGTGCGCAGCTTCTGGCAATCGTGGCGCGCGTCGCGAATTTTTTTTAAATCCCGTCCGCCGCACGCCGTTCTCGCCATGGGCGGATTCACCAGCGCGCCGCCGGTTCTGGCCGCGAAAAAATTCGGCGCCAACACTTTCCTGCACGAATCCAACACCATCCCCGGCCGGGCCAACCGCCTTCTGGCCCGCTTCGTGGACGAGGCGTTCGTTGGCTTTCCTGACGCCGCCGCCCGCCTGCGCGCCCGCAAGGTGACCACGACCGGCACGCCGGTCCGCCCGCAATTTCAACCAGGCCATCCGGCGCCGTGCCGCGCTGCATTCGGACTTGAACCAGATCGTCCGACCGTTCTGGTGACGGGCGGCAGCCAGGGCGCCAGCGGCATCAACGAAATGATTTTGTCCGCGTTGACGCTGCTCGACGGGCGCGACTGGCAATGGCTGCATCTTACTGGCGCGAAAGATGTTGAAACTGTGAGAGCTGCCTATGACAAACTCAGCCTCGATGCCGTTGTGAAATCCTTTTTTGCGAAAATGGATCTGGCCCTCGGCGCGGCGACCGTGGCCGTGAGCCGTGCCGGAGCATCGTCGCTGGCTGAAATTGCCGCCATGCGCCTGCCGTCGTTGCTCGTGCCGCTTCCAACCGCGGCGGACAATCATCAATTTCACAATGCGCGGGCGTTTGAAGCCACCGGCGCGGCGCGATTGCTCGAGCAAAAAAATGCGACGCCGGAAAAGCTGGTTGCCTTGTTGTGCGAACTGGTTGAAGGCCAGGCCGCCCGCGAAAAAATTCAGGCCGCGCTGGCGCAATGGCACGCGCCCAAGGCGGCGGAGCAAATCACGGAAATCATGCTGGCGGCCATTGCGCGGCAACAAGGGCAGGCAGCGGCACAGGCGTCAAAATGCTCCTGCGGCTGTGCCAACAAGTCCGCAAAGCAGGCGGGGTCGCTGGGCGCATGACCATGACCGATTCCATTCAAAATGACCGATGAAAACCGGGGCGCAAATTGCCGGTGAGCTGGCCGGACGCGTTTCGCTGGCTACGGACATTTGCCGCGACGAACCGCTGGCGAAGCACACCACCCTGCGCATTGGCGGACCGGCGGACTTGTATATCGAGCCGGTATCGGAATCGGACCTGTCCGCGATCGTGAAGTTTTGCCATGAAGGCAGCCTGCCGTTTTTCGTGATAGGCCGCGGCTCGAACCTGCTCGTGCGCGACGGCGGTGTTCGCGGCGTGGTGATTTGCCTGGCGCACGCGAGCTTCAGCCGCATTGAGGTTGCCGGAGAACGATTGCATTGCGGCGCGGGGGCAAAATTGAAAAATGTCGCGGTCGAGGCGAAGCGAAATGGTCTGGGCGGCGTGGAATTTCTCGAAGGCATTCCCGGCAGCGTCGGCGGCGCATTGCGCATGAACGCCGGCGCGATGGGCGGCGCGACATTTAATGTCATCGAGTCGGTGCGGTTCATGGATCACGCCGGGAAAATCCTTGAACGCAGCCGCGCCGGCATGCCGGTGGAATATCGCTGCTGTGCGCTGCTGAAAGATCACATTGCGCTGGGCGCGGTATTCAGGTGCCTGCCGGCGCCGCGCGAGGAAATCGAGAAGCGAATGAAGGAGTTCAGCGAGAGACGCTGGGCCTCGCAACCCGCCGCGCCGAGTGCCGGCTGCATGTTCAAAAATCCGGCAACGATTTCAGCGGGCAAATTGATTGACGAGTTGGGATTGAAAGGCACGCGCGTCGGCGGGGCGGTGGTTTCCACCGAGCACGGCAATTTCATCGTGAACGACGGCAATGCGACGGCGCGCGACGTTCTGGAATTGATTGCGATTTTGCAACGGCGCGCAAAAGACGAGCGTGGAATTGATTTACAGACGGAAGTCGAAATCATCGGCGAGGATTGAGCGGAGATTTTGTTGACATCCAAAATGGTTGCGTTATGGTTGCGGCATGATAACGATCACCATCAAGGGCATATCGAAGGAAGTGCACCGCGAGTTGAAGCGGCGCGCGGTGACGCATGGGCGCAGTTTGAACACGGAAGCCATCGCCGTCTTGGAATCCAGCGTCCGCAGCGTGCTGGTGGATCCGCAGGCGCTGATTGCGCGGGCGCGGGCGTTGCGGGCGACGATGAAGTTCAAGGCGACGGCGGCGCAAATTGACCGGTGGAAGCGCGAGGGCCGGGAATGATTGTCGCGGACACCAATCTTATTGCCTATTTTTCGATTCACACTGAGCACTCGGCCCTGGCCGAAGCGGTGTGTGCGGTGGATTCGGTTTGGGCCGCGCCATTGCTGTGGCGTTCGGAATACTGCGCGACGCTGCTGAAATATATCCGGCATGCCGGGATGAATATTGAGGCGGCGATCAGTTCGCTGCGGTTGGCGGAAGATACGGTCGCCGGGCGCGAGTATTCCGTGGACGCGCGGAAAGTTCTGGAACTGGCTTATCGGACGAAATGCTCCGCCTACGACTGCGAATATGTGGCGCTGGCGCAGGATTTGAATACGGAGTTGGTCACGATGGACAAACAGGTCTTGAAGACGTTTCCTGACCTCGCCGTGTCGCTGGAAAAATTTGCGAAGAAAAAGTGAGCCGGAAATTGAACATCACCGTGATGCTGGGCGGCCCGAGCGCCGAGCGCGAAGTGTCGCTGCGTTCCGGCGCGGCGGTGGCCGGGGCGTTGCGCTCACTCGGCCATGAAGTCCAGGAACTCGATCCCCGGGATGCATCCTGGGTTTTGCCACCGGGGACGGATGTGGTTTTTCTCGCGTTGCACGGGACCTACGGCGAGGACGGCACGGTGCAGCGGCGGCTGGACGAATTGGGCGCTCTTTACACCGGCTGTGACGCCGAAGCGAGCCGCACCGCATTTAACAAGGTGTTGACGAAGAATCTCTGCCTAAAAGCCGGAGTTCCGACGGCAAAATATCTGGTCGTGAATTCCAAACCCGTTCCGTGGCCGAAAGGCTGGCAGCCGCCGCTGGTGGTGAAACCGGTGCGGCAGGGTTCCAGCGTCGGTCTACAATTCGTTGAGCAGAAGACCGATTGGCTGGCCGCGCTGGCTGCAGCGCTGCAATTTGACTCGGAAGTTATGGTGGAGGAGAAAATTATCGGTCGCGAAACCACGGTTGGCATTCTGGGCGGCGAGCCGCTGCCGGTGCTGGAAATCCGGCCCAAAGTGGGCAGTTACGATTACAAAAACAAATACACGGCCGGCCGCACGGAATATTTTTGTCCGGCGGAATTTGATGCCGCGACGACAAAACGGATTCAAGCAACCGCGCTGGGAGCGTTCCAGGCGGTTGGCGGGCGCGATTATGCGCGGGTGGACATGATGGTGCGTGATGGCGGCGAACCGGTGGTGCTGGAAGTGAACACGCTGCCGGGCATGACGGAGACGAGTTTGCTGCCGAAGGCGGCGGCGGCGGCGGGGCTGAATTACGCGCAGCTCTGCCAGCGGATGGTGGACCTGGCGTTGAAACGTAATGGTCGGATACATTGAACACTGAACATCGAACCTCGAACGCCGAAAGTTAAGACGGGCGGGTTGTTCGATGTTGGATGTTGGGTGTTGGGTGTTCGGCAAAGCTAAAATTTGAATTATGTGGTTCAGGCGCGAACAAAAAAACCGGCGGTTGCACCGCGGGCACGTGCTGGACGTAAAGCTGCGTTCCGACCAGGTGCGCGCGACGCGCACGCGGCTGGCGGCGCTGACGGCGGGCATCCTGTTCGGCACGGTGTTCGGTCTTTATCTGCTCTGGCGGACGGGCGAGTGGGCGCTGGACAAATTCGTCTATGAAAACTCTGAATTCGCCATTCAACATGTCGAAGTGAAGACCGACGGCATGATTGCGCCGGATCAATTGCGCCGGTGGTCGAAGGTGAAGCTGGGTGACAATTTGATTGCGCTCGATTTGACGGCGGTGAAGCGGAATCTGGAACTGGTTTCGACGATCGGTTCCGTCTCCATCGAGCGCATTCTGCCGCGCACACTGAAGATTAGCGTGACGGAGCGTGACCCGGTGGCCCAGGTGGACATCCCGCGCGCCGACGCGGCCGGCGGCATTGCCGTGGAGGTGTTCCAACTCGATGCCGATGGCTATGTCATGCAACCGCTGGATCCGCGGTTGTGCGTGATTCCGCTGGCGCAGGTGGACAGCCAGTTGCCGGTGATTTCCGGGCTGAATGTGTATCAATTGCAATCAGGCCATCGCCTTGAATTGCCGCAGGTGCAGGCGGCGCTGGAATTGATCGGCGCGTTCGGCCATTCCCCGATGGCCGGGCTGGTGGATTTGCGGCGTATTGATGTGTCCCTGCCGGGAGCCGTGGTCGCGACGACGGGGCAGGGCGGCGAAATAACTTTCGGTTTGAACAATTTGGAGCAACAATTGCGGCGCTGGCGCGAAATTTATGATTTGGGACAGCGCATGAACAAAGCGGTGGTGTCGCTCAATCTGGCGGTTTCCAACAACGTTCCCGTCCGTTGGATGGAAGCCGTCGCGGTGCCGTCGGCATCGCCCAGGACAGTCAACCCCCAAAATACCCGGAGGTAAAATGTTTGATGATTCATCCATCATCGTCGGTCTGGAAATCGGTACGTCCAAAGTCTGCGCCGTCGTCGGCGAGCGAAACGCCGACGGCTCGCTGAATGTCATCGGTCTCGGCCAGGCGCGCTCGCGCGGCGTGCGCAAGGGCGAGGTCGTGGACACCACGCAGGCCGAGGAGGACGTGCGCAACGCCATCGTCGAGGCCGAGCAGATGGCCGACGTGGAAATCCGGAACGTGTATCTCGGGGTCACCGGCGCGCATATCCGCGGCTTCAACAATCGCGGCGTACATCCGGTGGTTTCCGCCGACCGCGAAATATCCGAGGACGACGTGCAGGACGTGGTTAAAAACGCGAAGGCGATCAATTTGCCGACGGAAAACAACGTCGTTCACGCCATCCGCCAGCATTTTTTTGTGGACGGCCAGGATGGCGTCACGAATCCCGTCGGGATGCTCGGTTCGCGGCTCGAAGTGGACGTCCATGTCGTTCACGGCAACACGAACCGGCTCCAAAACGCCATCCGCCTCGTCAAGGGTTTGCAGTTGGAAGTGGATGAAATTGTTTTCAACGGCCTGGCGTCGTCGCTGGCGCTGCTGTCCAGCGAACAGAAGGAGCTGGGCGCGCTGGTCATTGACATTGGCGGCGGCACGACGGACTACGTCGTTTACACCAATGGCGTCATCCGGCACACGGGCGTTCTGGCGATTGGCGGGGATCATGTTTCCAACGACCTGGCTTACGGCCTGAAAGTGCCCTTGAGCCGTGCTGAAAAACTCAAGCTCGAACACGGTTCGGCGCTGGTGGACAAGGAAACCAAGGGTCAGTCGATTACCATTACGAACGAACTCGGCCTGCCGCTGAAAACGGTCAACGTCGAACATTTGCGCCGCATCATGTCGCTGCGGTTCGAGGAAATTTTCCAGCTGGTCGCGCAGGATTTGGAACAGGCCGGACTCTTCGATTATCTGCGCGCGGGTGTTTTTCTGTGCGGCGGTTGCGCCCGCGTCCCGCAAATTGCGGCGCTCGCCGAGCAGGCGATGCAAATGCCGGTGTCGCTCGGCCAGACCAATTCCATCAGCGGCCTGAAATCCGCGCTCGACCAGCCGGAATTTGTCAGCGCCATCGGCCTCGTCAAATTCGGTTCGTTCAAAACCCGCAAACGCGAAGGCAAACCGTCCCTGGCCCAGGTAATCAAGGGCACCATCGCCAGTTTTTTGCGCCGTTCCTAAATCCAATTCATCATGAAAACCAAATCCCAGACTCCAGCGGCCATGCTCGAGCCGGCCCCGGCCCCGGCGGTGAAAATTTTCGGCGTGGGCAGTTCCGGCGTCGCCATGCTCGACGCGTTGAACGGCGGGGATTTTGCGGGCGCGGTTTTTGCGGCGGTCAACACCGACGCGTCGTCGCTGGCGTCGTCGTCCGCGACCGTCAAAATTCAACTCGAAACGAAATTGCTGCGCGGCCTGGGCACCGGCGGCGACCCGGAACGCGGCCGCGCCATTGCCGAGGAACAATTTGCCACGCTCAAGACCGCGTGCGAAGGGGCGGATGTGGTTTTTGTGATTGCCGGTCTGGGTGGCGGCGCGGGCAGCGGCATCAGCGCCGTGCTCGCCCGCGCGGCGAAGGAAGCCGGCGCGCTGGTGCTGGCGTTTGTGACGCTGCCGTTCGCGTGCGAGGGCAACCGCCGCCAGCAACAGGCGCAGCAGGGACTCGACCAGCTCAAGTCCATTGCCGACGGCGTCATCTACCTGCCGTGCCAGAAGACCTTCAAATTGATTGACGAGAACACCAGCGTGCTGGACACCTTCCACATCACCGACGGGCTGCTCGTGGAAAGCGTGCGCGGCGTCTGGCGTTTGCTCACGCGGAAGGGTTTGATCCGGATTCATTTCGACGATTTGTGTACGTTGCTGCGCGACCGTCATTCCGAGAGCGTGTTTGCCTGCGTTGAAGCCATCGGCCCGGCGCGCGCGAGAGAGGTCGTCGAAAAATTGATTGCGCATCCGCTGCTCGACGAGGGCCGGGCGCTGGCCGAGTCCAGCGCGGTGCTGGTGAGTCTGATGGGCGGGAAGGAACTGGCCATGGCTGAGGTGAATCGCGTGATGGAACAAATCGGCCGGCAATGCGAACACGCGCAAATCATCATGGGCGCCGCCGTGGACGAAACGCTGAAAAACCGTTTGTCGGTGACCGTGATTGCGGCCAAACCCGGCCCGGTTCCCATGGAATTGCCTCCACTCGCGGCGTCCGGTGATTCAGAGGAACAAGTAACTGGGCGCGGCATCATTGCGCGGCCGGGTTCGCGTTGCAGTTCACCGTCAATGACACCGGAGCAGCGCGAACAGTCGGTGGCCAGAAACGCCGGAAGTCGCGCGCGAAAAACCGGTCCCAAAATGCGCCAGGCGCAGTTGTCGCTGGCGATCATTTCCAAGGGACGTTTTGACAAAAGCGAGCCGACGATTCACAAGGGCGAAGACCTCGACATCCCGACCTACGTCCGCCGTGGTGTGGCGTTGAATTGAATTTTGATCAGTTATTCCTCGACCACGCGGTCAGCTTGCCGTTGGGGTCGAAGGTCAATTGCAGCATCTGGCTATTATAGCTGGCTCCGATGGTTTGGTTCGCGCCGAAGCCGTTGTTGCCATAATAGGACATGCCGCTATTGAAGCGGGGAGTGACCGGGGGTTGGACAAACCATTTATACACGGCTTTGCCATCGCTGAGTCTGGCCTGCCGGTCCGGCGGACCGAGGTCGGTTACCGCCTGGTCATAGGTGTAATGCCCGATGCGGCTGTCCCAGTCAACCGGTGGCGTCTTGCAGCCGGTGAGAAACGCAACGGCGAGGGCCAGGATGACCGGCGATGAAAATATCACGGCGATGTTCATTTTCATAAATACAACTTAGCAGAACACATGCCACCTGCAAAGATGTCTTTCGCAGGTGTCTTTCGGAGGAGCAAGCCCTGCGAGTCCCTGAATTTCCTTCAGCAGAAGTGGGACTCGTGGAACTCGCCCCTCCGAAAGATCACACATCCTTCCGCGGAAACAAGGGCGTGGGTTCGCCGATTTTGTGGCCGGCGGGCAAACCGCCCCAGGTCGCGGCGTCCAGTTTGTCCGGTGTGCCGGTTAAACCGAGTTGTGCGTAAATCTTCACCGCCGTGCCGGGCAGAAACGGCCAGAGCAAAACCGCCAGCACCCGGCAGGTTTCCGTCAGATTGTAGAGCACTTCGTCCAGCCGTCTGGCCTGTGCCGGGTCCTTGGCCAGCTTGAACGGCGCGGTCTGGTCCACGTATTGGTTGGCGCGCGTGACAAGTCCCCAGATGCTCTGCAACGCGGACTGGAGCTGGTTTTGTTTGAGCAATGCTCGCGTTTCGTCCGCGGCTTTCGCGGCGGCGGCGGCGAGTTCGTCATGCTTCGCCGGCACGACGCCGTTGCGGTAACGCTTGAGCATCGAGAGCGAGCGGTTGACGAGATTGCCCAAACCGTTCGCCAGTTCGGCCTGATAACGCGACTTGAATCCGGCGTCCGTCCAGTTGCCGTCCGGTCCGATGTCCAGTTCGCGCAAAACATAAAAACGAAAGGCGTCCAGGCCCCATTCATCAATGACCGCAATCGGGTCAACGATGTTGCCGGTGCTTTTGCTGATTTTGGCGCCGTCCTTCTGCCACCAGCCATGGACGAGAATTTGTTTCGGCAGCGGCAGGCCCATCGCCTTGAGCATGATCGGCCAATAGACGGCGTGAAATTTCACGATGTCCTTGCCGATGACGTGAACGTCGGCGGGCCAAAGGTAAAGCGGCGAGGGATGCGTGCGGGCTGACGGGGACAGGGCGGACAGAACGGTGGGATCGCCGTGGGCGGCGGGGATGCTGATGTAATTCACCAGCGCGTCGAACCAGACGTAGGTGACAAAATCCTTGTCGAAGGGCAGGGGAATGCCCCAGTTCAAACGCGCCGCCGGACGCGAGATGCACAGGTCTTCCAGTTCGTTGTTCTTGAGAAAGCCGAGCACCTCGTTGCGGCGATGATCGGGCTGGACGAACGTTGGATTCGCCGCCAGGTAATCAATCAGCCACTGCTGATGCTCCTTCAGCTTGAAGAAATAATTTTCTTCCTTCAGTTCGATGACCTCGCCGTAGCTGGGATCAAAGGTTCCATCCGGACGGCGGTCCTTCTCAGTCAGGAAGGTTTCTTCCTTTGTGGAATAAAAGCCCGAGTAAATTTTTTTATAAATCTGGCCGGCGTCCTGGACTTTCGCCAGGCTCGCTTGGACGATTTCCTTGTGGCGCGGTTCCGTCGTGCGGACAAAATCGTCATTGCTCACGTTCAGCTTCGCGGCGAACGCCTTCCAGACCAGCGCGAGCTCGTCGCAATGCTGCTGAGGCGTGCGCCCTCGCTTCTCGGCGGCCTGCTGCACCTTCTGCCCGTGCTCATCCAGCCCGGTCAGGAAAAAGACCTCATCGCCCAGCGCCCGATGAAAGCGCGATAACACGTCCGCCAGAATGGTCGTGTAAGCGTGGCCGATATGCGGCGCGTCGTTGACGTAATAGATGGGTGTCGTGATGTAAAACTGTTTGTTCATCAAGGTGGACAGTGTGACGGACAAATCTGCCGTTGGCAATCCTGTGACTAGCTGGGTGGTGAGTTATTTTGACTAAAACCGCGGTCGTGAGTTTCCCTCAAAAAAGCGCATTCCCATCGAATGACTAATGACTAAACCATAATGCCTAAAGAATGACGAAGCCCGAATGACAATACAATTTCCGGCTTGCGGACATCAAGGATTGGTCATTGGGAATTCTTTAGTCATTCGGATTTGGGAATTAGTGATTTCGCCTCCCTTCACCCCGTCTTTCAACCCAGCGGCAAACGCGCTTGCAGTGGAACGGTTTTATATTACGATATCCGTCGGCTGTGGCGGAAAACCAGCCGGCAAACAAAAACCGCATGACCACCGAGCTTTTAAACTTTGCCGCGCGTTTGCGCGAGGCCATTCTTTCGGAGTGCCGAATTCCACGAGGCCCTGACTCCGAACTCCCAACTCCGAACTCCCAACTCCCAAGCAGAGATGGGGGCTCGTGTAACTCGCCCCTCCGAGATTTTAACCGGCTCGCGCTCGAACTCTTCGCACTTCAGTTCAAATCCAATGCCGCCTATCGGAAAATCTGTGAAGCTCGCAGACTCACACCCAAAGTCGTCGAACATTGGACGCAAATTTCCGCCGCGCCGACGTCGGCATTTAAGGAATTGGATTTGACGTGTCTGACACCTGACGAGCGCACCACGGTTTTCCATTCCAGCGGCACGACGGAACAAAGTCCAAGCCGGCACTTCCATTCGCCGGAGTCGTTGAAATTATATGAGGCATCATTGCTGCCCTGGTTTCTGGGCAATGTGCCTCAGAATTGCGGATTGCGGATTGCGGATTGCGGATTGGTGATTTTGACTCCATCGCCAGCGCAAGCGCCGCATTCGTCTCTCGTCCACATGTTTGAAACGGTGAGACAAAAACTGGGCGCGGCGGATACAGCATTCGTCGGCAAACTTTCGGACGACGGCTCGTGGACTCTGGATTTCTCGGCAGTGGTTGAGGCTTTGTCTCCCAGACGCCAAACCCCAGACGCGAGACCCCAGCTTTTGCTCGGAACCGCCTTTTCCCTCGTCCATTTGCTGGATTTTCTGGCGGAGAATAACCTGCGTTTCGATTTGCCCGCTGGTTCCCGGGTGATGGAAACCGGCGGTTATAAAAATCGTTCTCGCGCGATGCCACAAATCGAACTGCACCAACTCATTACCGAGCGGCTTGGCGTGCCGCCATCGCACATCATCTGCGAATACGGCATGAGTGAGTTGAGTTCACAAGCTTATGAGAACGTGACAGGTGACACGTGGCAGGTGACACGAAGCGGCAGCGCGTCTTGTCACGTGTCACTTGTCACTCGTCACTTTCGCTTTCCGCCTTGGACGCGGGTGCAAATCATTTCGCCCGAAACCGGGCGCGAGGTGGCCGACGGCGAAACGGGTTTGATTCGCGTGTTCGATTTGGCGAACGTGTTTTCCGTCATGGCCATCCAAACGGAAGATTTGGGGATTCGTCGTGGCGACGAATTTGAATTAATCGGACGGGTGGCACTGGCTGAAGCTCGTGGCTGTTCACTGATGACAATCTAAGACCGGTCGTTATGAAACGAATCTCCATTCTTTTTACACTGCTGGCTTTGGTGGTTTTGGCTTATGTATTCAGGCCTTACGTTTGGGCGGCCATCTCTCCCGTGGCGATGAAGTTCACCAAGGCCAAAACGGTTGCCGAGCGGCTCAATCAGTTTGGCGAAGCCGCCCGGGGCAGGTGGAAACCATATTTTAACAAGGCGCAAACCGCTTATCCGCCGGCGGGCGTAAAACTCGTCGCTTTAAAAACTGAACGGATTTTGCAGGTTTATGCCGTCGATAAATCGGGCCGCAGCCACTGGATTCGTTCGTATCCCATCCTCGCGGCCAGCGGCATCCCCGGACCAAAGTTGCAGGAAGGTGATGGACAGGTGCCGGAAGGCGTTTACCCGATTGAATCACTCAATCCCAACAGCCGTTTTCATGTGGCCTTGCGGGTTGGCTATCCGAATGCATTTGACCGTTCGCAAGCGGAAAAGGACGGCCGCACAAAATTGGGAGGGGACATCATGATTCATGGCAGCTCGGTTTCGGTGGGATGCCTGGCCATGGGAGATGAAACCGCGGAGGATTTGTTTGTCCTGGCGGCGGACGCGGGGTTGCCAAACATCACCGTGATCATTGCGCCCGTGGATTTCCGCACAGGAAAATCAGTGCCGAAACCGGTCAAACTGCCGGGTTGGTCAGACATGCTTTATTCACAAATCAAGGTACAACTCGCCGGGCTGGCCCCGGAAGCATCCAGATGAACCTGCCCGATTATTTTTTCGCCGATCTGCCGCCGGAAGTGACGCTGTCGCCGGCGATGATCACGGAGGCGTGCCAGACGCTGAAGCGCAATCGCGAGCGTTACCTCGCCGGCCGTTCAACGGAACAGCTCATACAAACACTGAGCGACGTGGCGGAGGGCTGGTTGCAGCCGGGAAATCGTTTCCGTAAGCTGGCGCTGGAGCAAACGTGGAGCGCCGGCCTCCGGCACGGCACGAAAGGCATGACGGAACACGCCGGACCGGAGGCCGGCGCTCCAAGCTCGTGTTTTTCACGCGTCACATTGGAAAAAGGCCTGGACAATTTTTTCCGGCAGCTCACAGCCGAAAATTCGGAGGCGCTGCTGGAACAGGAATTGGGTGACGCCATCAATGTGACAGGTGACGGGTGTCAGGGAACAAGCAAAGCGGTTTCCCCGCGTCACTCGCCACTCGCCACCTGTCATTTTTGGCGCGGCCCGGAATTTCTCGTCCACATCGCGGCGGGCAACATTCCGAATCCGGCGTTGATGAGCATCGTGCTCGGCCTGTTGACCCGTTCGGCGCAATTCGTGAAATGCGCGAGCGGCACGGCGTTTTTGCCCCGGCTGTTTGCCCATTCGCTATATGATGCCGATCCCAAACTGGGCGCCTGCCTGGAAATCGCCTAGTGGCGCGGTGGCAAGGTTGATTTGGAAACCGCATTGTTTGCCGAGGCTGACTGCGTGACGGCGACGGGCAGTGATGAGACGCTGGCGGCCATTCGTGCGCGTTTGCCGGTCAAAACCCATTTTCTTGGTTATGGCCATCGCGTGAGTTTTGGTTTTGTGGACAGTGCGGTTTTACATGGTTCGTGTGCCCGGCAAATTGTTTCACAAGCGGCGGACGACGTGGTGGCGTGGAACCAGCTGGGCTGTCTTTCGCCACACGTTATTTATGTCGCGTCCGGTGGCAAGGTTTTGCCGGACCAATTCGCGGAGCTGCTCGCGGACGAGCTGGAGCGGCGCGAGCAAACGGAGCCGCGTGGTGAACTGGCGGCGGAACATGCCGCCGTCATCGCTTCACGCCAGGCGTTCTACGAAGTGCGCGCGGCAGCCCACGCTGAAGGAACGGAGACGCTGATGTGGCACAGCCGGAATTCAACGGCTTGGACGGTGATTTACGAAACCGACCCGCGTTTCCAACTGTCGTGCCTGAACCGGTTCGTTTATGTAAAAGGCGTGAAAGATTTGCAGGAAATGCTGCAAAACGCCGAAAGCGTGCGCGACCAGGTTTCAACCGTCGGCATCGCCGCGCCGGAACGAAAAACGCACGAACTGGCAGAGCAACTGGCGCGCTGGGGTGTGACCCGGGTGTGCCCGCTGGGCCGGATGCAGAACCCGCCGCTGACCTGGCGGCACGACGGCCGTCCGGCGCTGGGGGATATGGTGACGTGGACGGACATGGAAACATGAAACGTGAAACGTGAACTGGTCGTGCGTCACGTTTCACTCATCACGTTTTACAAAATATGAAAATGGAATTGCGAAAAACGTTTCAATTCGAGGCGGCGCATCTGCTGCCGCGTTTGCCCAAGGCGCACAAGTGCCGGCGATTGCACGGGCATAGCTTCAAGGTGGACGTGGTGGTGGCGGGCGAGTGCGACGCGAAGCTAGGCTGGCTGATGGATTACGCGGACATCACGGCGGCGTTCAAGCCCATCTGGGAAAAGATTGACCACAATTATCTGAACCAAATCCCCGGCCTGGAAAATCCGACCAGCGAGGAAATCGCGATCTGGATTTGGAAAAAACTGAAGCCGAAGCTGGCGTTGCTCACGGAAGTTGTGGTGGCGGAAACCTGCACGGCGCGCGCCGTTTACCGCGGGGAGTGAAAATGATCTTTCGGAGGGGCGAGTTATACGAGTCCGTGACTGCGAATTCCTAACCGTGACCGCAGGATTTGAATGGGGGCTCGTATAACTCGCCCCTCCGAAAGTTTACGGCGTCAAAACCAGGTTCGTGCCGCTGACCGGGTCTTTGGGAACCACCTTGAGATAGTCTGGCACCAAATCGGCTACGCTTGCGGGACGATGGCCATTTTCCAATTGGTAAGCGCGGGCGGCGAGGTCAACCAGCAACTGGCGGGTCATTAATTGTTGTTTGTTGAATTTTCGTTCGGCTGCTTGATGGGATTTCTTTGACGACAAAGACCTAACCAGTTCAGTCCATCTATATTTGATGCCCGGATAAGCCCGGCGTTCCCACGCGCTTCCCTGTTGCACGACCTCGTTCCACGTTTGTCTTTGGGCATCGAGCGTTTCCAAGGTTGCGGCGGTTTCATGACACGTTTTGGCGTCGAGATGGTCAACGAGTTTTTGCAGGTGACTTACTCCCATTGCCTCGATGGCTGTGCCGACCAATTGATCTATCAAAACGCCACCATGGAAGGATTTGTGTCCCAGACGAATTGTATCCAAATAAGATTTTACCGCATCGCCCGGACGATTTTCCATTCCTGCCAGCATACCTTCAGCCACAAACGCTTGGGCCAGCCTTTTGTAGTCGGCCAATTCCGGAAGGTGCCGGCTCACCCAGTCCCGGGAAAACTGAAGCGGCACGGCGCAATCCTCCTGCAGGCTGGCCCGCGCCAGTTGCAGCGCGTCGGAGTTTTTGGCCACCAGCTTGCGCAATTCCTCCAAATTCATTTTGTCCCAATTCTCATCCCCGGCAGCGTAGTTAGCCGAGACCATTTCTCCCGCTTTCACAAATTCGTCGTAACTGTTTGGATTGGGCAGGGGCTGGATGGGCGGCAGCGGTTGGGTGTCTTTGAAAATCAACAGGCTGGTCGCGACGATAATTGCTGCCACCGGAACCGAAAGGACCCCGATGAGCCAATTGCGCGATTTTTTCGTCATGCGGTTGCGGCAGGGTGGCAGAAAGGCAGTTGGCGTCAATAATTCAAGTATTGACGAAGTGCCTGGAATTGATTTAACGAATGGTTGGCAACGGACCAACAAATTGAGGTGACCATGAATAAAACCGGAAGCACGGGAAATCTGGCAGTCTGGCAGGATAAATTCGTCGATTACATCATCTTGCACGCCGGCGCGCTCATTTCGGCGCTGGTCGTCGTGGTGGTTGGTTTCATCGTCGCGCGTTGGATCGGCAAACTGTTGGACCGCTGGCTGACGAGCAAGGCGATGGAACCGCCGATGCGCAAATTACTGGTGCGCATCCTGCGCCTGCTCATATTTGCCTTGGCCCTGGTCGTCGCGCTGGGCACGGCGGGTATGGACGTGACGGCGTTGATTGCCGGTGTCGGCGTGGCCGGCGTGGGAATTGGACTGGCCATGCAGGGCATCCTCAGCAATCTCATGGCGGGGTTGACCATTATTTTCACCAAGCCCTTTCATTTCGGCGAATATATTGAAATTGCCGGCGTGCAGGGGCAGGTGACGAGCATCGAACTTTTCACGACCACGCTGCTGCATGCCGACCATTCCCAGGTAATCATTCCCAACCGGAAAATTGTCGGCGAGATTTTGCACAACTACGGCCACATCCGGCAGCTCAACCTGAACGTCGGTGTCAGCTACGGGACGAACATCAACACGGCCATGACCATTGTGCGCGGGGTGCTGTCGCGCAACGCGCGGGTGCTCAAGGAACCCACCCCGGGCGTCGGCATCACCATGCTGGCCGATTCGTCCATCAACTTTGCCATCTGCCCGTGGACGACCGTGGCCGATTACGGTCCGGCGCAGACGGAAATTTACCAGGCCATTGTCGAGCAATTCCGGGCCAACAACATCCAGATTCCCTATCCGCAACGCGAAGTACGGACGCTCAGCACCCCGGCCTGAACCGGGTCAGCCGCCTTTGCTGTCTTGAGCGCCTCAATGGAACGGGCGGAGGAAGTCAACCAGTGGGAAATTTGCTGCCTGTTCTCACATTAGGCGGCATCTTTTTTATCTGCCTTTTCCTTTTCGGCAGCTTCCCGCTTCTCCCGTTTCTGATTTTCATTGCGTTGCCAGATTAGCGCCACGAGGCAGACCGCGCCAATCATCCATCCGACCCAACCCAGAGCATTAATCAATTCCCACATAAATATTGAAGGTTGTCCCTTTTCCTGTTTGTGAGTGTGTTTCGCATTTAAGTTTCTGTCCGGCACACTGCTTAACGCGCCACTTTACCCGCATCTTCGAGCGCCTCAGAAAACTGCCTGGCTACATTCTGCATGATTTTTTCATATTGAAGCATCTGTTGCAGCAGTTCCTCTCTTCTTTGCCTCTGATCCGGACTTAATATTTTTACATTCTGGAGCGCCTCGAAATTTAGAAATAACTCCAGCGCTTGTTTCGAGATTTCCGTGTAAGCTTTTACCGCTTCGTGCATGTCTGCGTAGCGAATCACCTCCCCCGAATTCATATGGCTGAGAGCCCCAGTCGAGAGTGCGGTATCCCAGCTTGTGGCCCGATAGAAATAGAAGCCCGGTTTGATCGGTTCTTGCAATGGAGCCGCCGACCCCTCAGCGGTTTCATACTGGGCCAGTGCTGCGATAATGGCTTGCTGCGTGTCGCGCAAATTTTCCATTTCGGCTGCCAGATGCGTTCGATTCTCTTGCACATCCAGACGGAAATTCTCACGCGCCTCCCGCACCAGTCGCCGTTCCCGCATGCTTTCGCGTACTCCGTCCAGCGACAAAGCAATGAGAATCCCGATGGTAACAACCAGAATATGTGCCAGGAACTCCTTAAGAGAGCGCAACGGATGATGAGGTTCGTGTATTTCCATAGAATGTGCAAATAAAAGTCTAACAGATAATGGGCAGCTGGTTTTGCGGCCTGTCCGATTTTAAGTTTGTGCGCGCATTTCGCATTTAAGTTTCTGTCCAGCACACGGCTTCCCCAACAACTGAAAGATTGATGGCGATTATCCGCCGGCCGGCGGCCAGTGCAATTCTTTTTTAGGGGGATTCACTGAGAAACGCAGAGGCGCGGTGAATTTGTAGATATCGGAGGGGCGAGTTATACGAGCCCCTAACTCATCGAATGGCTCTGAAAATGGGGACTCGTGTAACTCGCCCCTCCGACAGATTTGCAGGCTCACGCCTTGGCGTGATGCACTTCGGCATGGACTTTCGCCAGGGCGTTGGCCAGCGCGTCCCAGTCGGCTTCGGTCGTTTCCCAACCGCTGCTGAAACGCAGCACCCGATGCGCTTCCGCGGATTTGAAATTCATCGCCGCCAGCACGTGCGACGGTTCTTCCTTGCCGGTGGTGCAGGCGGAGCCGGTGGAAACCGCAAACCCGGCCTTGTCGAGTCTGGTCAGCCAGCGCAATTGCACGCCTTCGGGCATCAACGCCGAAACGGTGTTCCACAGGCGCGGTGAATTCGCGCCGACGACAACCGTGCCGGGCAGTTTGTGCAAAAGCTGCCTTTCAAAATTCTCGTGCCAGACGCCGCGCAGGATGTGTTCGCTGCGGGCCATCTGTTTTTCACGCGCTTCCAGGGCGGCGAGCATGGACACTATGATTGGAACATTTTCCGTTCCGGCCCGGCGGCCTTGTTCCTGTTTGCCGCCGAGAATCAGGGGAATGACCTGGCTGCGATGCGGCACTTTCAAAAAGCCCACGCCACGCGGCCCGCCAAACTTGTGCGCCGCGCCGCTCAGATAATCGCATTCGCCCAGTCCCCTGGCCGGCATTTTGCCGAGCCATTGCACGGCGTCGGAGAAAAATGGTACCTGGTATTGACGGCAAATCGCCAGCGCCTCGCGCCAGGGCTGGATGACGCCGGTCTCGTTGTTCGCAGCCATGATGCCAACGAGTCCGGGGCGCGTGTCGGCGAGTTCCGCCGTGAGCCAGTCAAGGTCAATCACGCCGTCGTGCGTGACTGGAATCAATCTGGCGCGCTTGCCGAAATAATGCTTTGCGGATTCATGGACGCACGGATGTTCGATGGCAGAAATCCAGACCTCGCTCTTGGCGTCGAGCGTCCGCGCGAAGTGGTGCATGACGGTGTTGTTCGCCTCGGTCGCGCCGCTGGTCCAGATGATGTCCGCCGGCTGGCAGCCAAGAAAATGCGCGAGTTTTTCGCGCGCTTCCCTGAGCGCGGTGCCGGCGCGACCCCCGATTTGGTGCGGGCTGGACGCGTTGCCCGGATTGTGCTCGGTGGCCTCGAGCCAGGCTTCGCGCGCCTCGCGGATGACCGGCGCGGTGGCGTTATGGTCGAAATAAATCACGTTAACAAAATACAATTGCCGGGCGCGCTGGCGAGTTTTTTATGGTAGCACCCGCGTCCCGCGGGTTGTTTCGGGCGTCGCGCCCGAAACCATCGGCAAACAGAGATTGCAAACATTCGTTCCATTGCCAACCGCCCGACCCGCGCCGATACAATTCGGCGGGACGCCAAATTGGACCCGCGGGACGCGGGTGCTACCTACATCATCGGCCGGTTACTGGAGTTTGTTCAGAATTGTTTTGTGCGCGGCGGTGAAGGCGAGTTTTCGAAGCTGGACGGGCGTCAGCCAGACGCCGTTTTTTTCGGAGGGGCGAGTTATACGAGTCCCTGACATTTCTCGTTTTGGATGGGGACTCGTGTAACTCGTCCCTCCGAGATGAACGTAAAAGGCTTCCAGCGTGATGCGGTAACGGGTGATGGAATGTTTCAACGTGCAAAGCGGTTGGAAGGTTGCTGATTCAATACCGAGGCTTTTGGCTGCGCGGACAATTTCCAAATCGTGCTTTTGAATCGTAGCAGCCGACGTCAGTCGGCTCTGACTTTTCTTGCCGGAATAATGAGCGGACTGATGTCCGCTGCTACTTGGGCTTGGAGGGATTTCAACGTTTGGAAACTCCCACAGGTGTGCGTTGACGACTCCGGCGGGCCGCTGGCGGACCAGGAATCGTCCGTTTCTCTCAACCACAAAGGCAACGAAATGTCTCGCGGTGGCGGCTTCGCGTTTGCCCAGGTTCGGCAATTCCCCGATGCGGCCTTCGCGAAACCCGACGCAGAGTTTTTTTACCGGGCAAATTTGGCACTGCGGATTTCGCGGGGTGCAGACGAGCGCGCCGAGTTCCATCAACGACTGGTTGAGAAATGAATGGTAGGGCGCGGTGTCTCTACCGCGCCGCGGCGGGCTGGGGACAGCCCGCCCTACCAAATCTTCCGCCAGTTGCCAGAGTTGCGCGGTGGTTTTCTTTTCACGCGGATTTTTTCCGATGCCAAACACGCGCGTCAGCACGCGGATGACATTGCCGTCGAGAATCGGCGTCGGCTGGTTGAACGCAATGCTGCAAATCGCGCCGGCGGTGTAACGGCCGATGCCCGGCAGCGCAAGCACGTCATCGAAATTATCCGGGAATTTGTAGGAGACGACGTGAGGAGTCTCTAATTCCTTTTTAGTTTGAGACTCGTTACCTCGTCTCCTACGGGTTTCTGGTCGGGCATCGTGTTGTGCGATGATTTGCTTCGCGGCCTTTTGCAGGTTCCGGGCGCGGGTGTAGTAGCCGAGACCTTCCCAGAGTTTGTGAATCTTATCCGAACGCGCTTTTGCCACCGCCTCGATGGTCGGCAATTCGCGCATCCAGCGTTTCCAGTACGGGATTACGGTTTTGACCTGGGTTTGCTGGAGCATGATTTCAGAGACCCAGATGGCGTACGGATCGCGGGTGCGCCGCCACGGCAGGTCGCGGGCATTGGCGGAGAACCAGTCAAGCAACGCCGGGACCAACCGGCGTAGTTTTGATTTTTGAATTTTTGGTTTTGAGTTGGAGCGCACAACAATTTGGTGGGGCGAGGCTACCGACGAGCCGCGTTTCGGGCAAAGGTTTTTGACAACGGCTCGCGGGGTTGCCGCAGAGTTGGAGTTCAAGCTTCAGCTTGTCACGGCGGGTTTCTTGCAATGAAACAAGCTGAAGCTTGAACTCCAACCAGAACCGGCAAAAATCTTTGTGTTCTTTGTGCTCTTTGTGGTTATTCTTTTTTCAGTGAAACCACTCACTTCCTACACGGGCAGGCTCACCGACGAACAGGCGTCGGCGCTCGAAGCCGCCCTGAGTTCGCGTGGCTTCAAGTTCCGCGCGGTGCCGTATGCGCGGTTTGCCGGCGAAAAGGACAAAATCAACGTGGTGTTCTACGAGAGCGGCAAACTGGTGGTGCAGGGGAAGGGCACACAGGAATTCATCGAGTTCGTCCTGGAACCGGAAGTCCTGAAACAGGCGCGGCTCGGCTACGAGGCAATCCTGAATCCCGATTTGCTGCTGCCACGCATCGGCGTGGACGAAAGCGGCAAGGGCGATTTCTTCGGTCCGCTCTGCATCGCCGGCGCGTACATCAACGAAAGCGTCGTCAAGGCATGGAAAGATGCCGGCATCCGCGATTCCAAAAACATTGCCAGCGACAAGAAAATATCCGACCTTGCAGAGCTGATCCGCAAAACGCCGGGTTGCGTGGTGAACACCGTCACGATTGGCAACGAAGCTTACAACCGGCTTTACGCCAAAATGAAAAGCGTAAACACCATCCTGGCGTGGGGTCATGCGCGCGTGATTGAAAATCTGATGGCGTTGCGGCACCAGATGAACCCCGCGCCGGTCAAGGCCATCAGCGACCAGTTCGCGTCCAGCAAGGACGTGGTGTCGAAGGCGCTGATGTCGCTGGGCCGGGAGATTGAACTGGTCCAGAAGCACCGGGCGGAAGAGGACCTGGCGGTGGCGGCGGCATCCATTCTGGCGCGGGACGGATTTGTGAAAGGCCTGGCGAAGCTGGAGAAACAATTCAACGTGGAACTGCCGAAAGGCGCTTCGACGTTCGTGGACGAGGCGGCAAAGAAATTTGTGACGGAGCAGGGCGCGGAAAACCTGTCAAAAATCGCCAAGGTCCATTTCCGCACGGCTTATCGGGCGCAGGGCCTGCCCGAGCCGCCGAAAAAAGAATGGAAACGGCGCTGATTTTTCGGAGGGGCGAGCTCTGCGAGCCCCATTCGTTTCAATTGAAAATAGGGCCTCGTGGAACTCGGCCCTCCGAATAGTAATGAAACCCAATTCCATCGAATTGCCGGATTGCGAGCCGATCCCGATTTTGTACGAGGACCGGGCGGTCATCGCGATTGACAAGCCGCGCGGCTGGATGCTCGCGCCGGTGGCGTGGCAGAACACGTCGCGCAATTTGCAGGCGGCCATTGAATCCTCCATCGCGGCGCGGGATTTCTGGTCGCAATCGCGCGGACTGAAATTTCTTCGCCATGTCCATCGGCTCGACGCGGACACCAGCGGCGTTTTGCTCTTTGCGAAAAGCCCCGGTGCGGTCAAAAGGTTTTTTGATTTGTTCGAGAGCCGCCAAATGGAGAAGACGTATCTGGCCGTCGTGGCTGGCGAGCCGAGGCAAAATGAATGGACGTGCGAACTCAAACTCGCGCCGGACAAAAAGCGATTCAGAAAAATGAAGGTGGATTCACGTCATGGCAAAAATTCCGAAACGCATTTCCGGGTTTTGGAAAAACGCGGAAAACTTTCACTGGTGGAAGCGCGGCCCGTTACCGGCCGCACGCATCAAATCCGTGTCCACCTCGCGGAATCCGGACTGCCCGTTGTTGGCGACGAGCTTTACGGACGCGAAGACGACAGGCTGGGATTGGGTTTGCGCGCGGTGCGGCTGGCTTACGTCGATCCGTTCACGAAACGGCGCGTGGAGATTCGCGCGCCGACGGAAGAATTTCTCCGCGAGTTCGGATTTGATAGCTGTAGCGGCGGTCTGCGACCGTCGCCAAATAGCAAATTGAGTCAGCGACGGTCATAGACCGCCGCTACAGGTTTAAGATCATGCCGACAGCACTGAACAGCTTGACCGTTGCGGACACGGCGCTGGTTTATTTTCACCCGTCCGCCATTCATGGCATCGGCGGATTTGCGAAGGCGAACATCGCCGCCAGCACACGCGTCATCGAATACGTCGGTGAAAAGATCACCAAGGCCGAATCGCTCCGCCGGTGCGAATCGGCCAATGAATACATTTTCTCGCTGGATGAATCCCATGACCTGGATGGCAACGTGCCGTGGAATCCGGCACGATTCCTGAATCACAGTTGCGACCCGAATTGCGAAGCGGAACCGGACGGCGGGCGCGTTTGGATTGTGGCGCGGCGTGACATCCGGGCCGGGGCGGAAATCACGTTTAACTACGGTTACGATCTGGAGGATTACCGGGAGCATCCCTGCTGCTGTGGCGCGGCGGATTGTGCTGGCTACATCGTGGCCGAAGAGTTTTTCGGGCATGTGACACGGCAGCACGAGTTTGCCCGCGAGGCAAGCCAGGATGCTGCGCGCAATTCGTGAGTGGACGCCAAACGCTTCGCGTTTTGGACTGCGGTGGCAAGCGAAGCGCGACACCGCTTTGGTAACGAGTTGGTGAAATCATTCCAACCGTTTCTCACCCCCAAAAGCGCCGTCGCCGCTGCGCTCTGCCGGCGCAATCCAAGACGCTTCGCGCGTGCCAGATAAACCGGACAGTCGAGGTGTGATTTGACTTGGGATGAAGAAAAAGGGCGCCGTTTTAACGGCACTCCTCCTTGGCACTATATATTAAGAGCAGTTTAATCCGCGTATTTGACGCTGCAACCGTAAGGCTTTGTCTGGGCGACGGGCACCGGTTTCCCGGCGAGCAGGGAGTTTACGGCTTCGCGGACATAATTGTGCGCGGTGCGCGGGTCATGTTGCGGGTCTGGCTTGTCGTCAATCGCGCCCTGGTAAACCAGCACGCCATTCTTATCAATCACATACATGTCCGGCGTGGTTTTCATGTCGTAAAGGTGGCCGACGGCGCCGGAACTGTCGTCAATCCAGGCCGTCGCAACAATTTTCTTGTCGGCGATTTCCTGTCTGGCCTGGTCGGGTGTGCGATGGCTGGCATTGTTGGGATTGACGGAATTGACGATGAGCCAGACAACGCCCTTGGCGGCGAGTTCCTTTTGCAAATCCTGCGTCGCGCCGGTTTTGTATTGGTTGTTACAAAACGGGCAGTCGGAGTTGTAGGATTCGAGCACGACAATCTTGCCCGCGTAATCGCTGAGCTTGACCGTCTTGCCGTTGACGTCCGTGGTCGTGAAATCCGGCGCGGGTTTGCCGATTTCGGCGGCCAGCACGCTCGCGGCCAACGCCATGGTGGCAAATACAACAAATACTCTTTTCATATATTCAGAAACGTTAATTGTTTAGTTAAGTGACACAAATCTAGCCATTTCGTTCAAAATGTCAACTGACGTACCTCCCCGCGCGTAAAACTTGTAGCCGAGGACGTCAGTCCGCGCATTCTTTACTTATGAAGATTAGCGCCGACTCACGTCGGCGGCTACGGTTCAAACTATCATTGCGCCGCACGGTCAAGGGCATTGAGCACGATGCCCGGCGTTAGAATTTCAGGCAGGACAATCGGCGGCGCGGTGGCGTCCTTGGGATAAACCAAAACCAAAGGCACTCCGGCGCGATTGAACCGGTTTAATTCCGCCGAAATGTTCTCCGGGAAATGTGTGTAATCGCCGAACAAAGCGACGGCATTGCACTCTTTCAGCTTCGCGCGCACGGACGGGATTTCAATGCTGGTCTTTTTGTTGACCTGGCAGGTCAGGCACCAGTCGGCAGTAAAATCCACGATTGTCGGGCGACCTTCGCTACGCGCTTTGGCCACAGCGTCAGGGCTCCAGCGTTGCCAGTCAATTCCGCCCGGAGATTCTTTGAGCGAATCGGTTGCGTCCGGCGCCGTGATGGTCGCGCGCCAGTTCAGTTGATTTTCGAGCGCGAAGGTGTAACCGCCAATCAACAAAATCAAGACGACGACAAGCGCGATGCCTTTGCGAGTGCGACCGCGCTGGACGAATTCACCGAAGATCCACACTGCGAACGCAACGAGCACGAGAAAAATGCCGAGCCACAAAACCGATTTGCCGTAGCTGCCGGCGGCAAGGTTGAACAACCATACGGCGGTCGCCAACATCGGAAAGCCCATCGCGATCTTGAACTTTTCCATCCATGCGCCGGGCTTGGGCAGAAATTTCAGCCATGCCGGATTCCAGCTCAGCACGACATACGGCGCGGCCAGTCCCACACCGACGGCGAGAAACATCAGCAAAATCACCGGCGCTTTTTGGGCGAAGGCGAAGCCGAGCGCGATGCTCAAAAATGGCGCGGTGCAAGGCGTCGCGAGCACCGTGGCCAGCACGCCATTGAAAAATGCGCCCGCTGCGCCAGGCTTCGACGCCAGTCCGCCCGCCGCGTCGAGCGCACGCCCGCCGAGATTGACTTCAAACACGCCAAAGAGATTCAGCGCGACGAGCATGACCAGCGTGGTGAGGCAGACCACAAAAACCGGGCTGCCAAATTGCATGCCCCAACCGGTATGACGTCCGGCGGCCTTGACGCCGATGACAATGGCAGCGAGAGCGGCGAACGACACCAGCACGCCGAGCGCATAGACCAGACCGAGTTTGCGGACATGACGCGGGTCGCTTCTGGATTCGCCGACAAAGCCGAGGATTTTCAGCGCGATGACCGGCAGGACGCACGGCATGATGTTCAGAATCAATCCGCCGATGAAGGCGTAGAGCAGCATTGAGAGTAGGGCAGGCGTCCCGCCTGCCCGGACGGGCGCGACGCCTGTCCTACTCTCCGGTAACGTTTGTGCGGATATTGCTTGGTTGGCGGGCGTTTGTTCGCTAACAGGTAATTTTACTTCAAAACCAGTTCGCAGGTTTCCGGTTTCAGTAACAATCACGCCGCTGATTCTTTTGGGCCAATCGCCTGAGTATTTTTTTACGTATTTATTTACTATCGTTGAGTTACTATATTCGTCAAAAGTAATTTTAGTTTCGGGTTGAAATTCAAAATTGTCGCTTGCATCTGGAAAAAAGTCTGCGACGCCAGATTGGGGAGGTTTGATTTGGATTAAGAGTGATCTTGGATTGACGTTTGTTGAATCATACCACCATGCATTGACGGTTAAATTTGCGGCTGATTTTGGAACTTTATTTTGCCATGATTCAATGAGCGCGGCATCGGCGGACGCTTTGGTTTGGTCGCCGATGTTGAGGGTGGCCTCAACGCTGCCGCTGCCAGGGATGCAGGCTTCCTTGCATTCGAGCCAGGAGACCTTGGCCTTCAAATCGAGCGGGCCGGGTTTCAAATCGGCGGCCAGTTTCAGCGGTACCAACAGGACGACTTCATTGTCATAACCGTAGGTGGTGACTTCGATGGGCGGCAATTTTTCCGGGAGCGGCCATTGGATTTCGCCGGCGGTAACACCGGGCGGAAGTTGCCATTCGATTTTGGTGGCCATGCCGGCGGCGCCGGGATTTTTCCAGTAGGTGTGCCAGCCCGGCTCCATTTTCAATTCCACGCCAGCCAGCACGGTGTCGCCCGGACGCGCGGTGTCGGCGGACAGAATCAGCCGCGCCTGTGTGTGGGCGGCGTGCGCGGCAAGGGCCGTGAGGCAAATCCAGCCCGCCAGTATGGGTCCGATGCGTCGCACAGGGATTAGATGCCACATTTGGCGAAACGTTTGAAGTCATTTCGGACAGAACCACCAAACGATGGAATTCCCTGTACCTGTACCGTAGCCACCGACGTGAGTCGACGCTGACTTTCATTGGACTCAAAGTGCGCGGGCTGACGTCCGCGGCTACAAAGTTTTCGAGGAAAATAAGGATCATTCGCCATGCCTTGAACATTTGTGTGACGGGATTGGCCGGACGGTCATTTCGTGACGGAAAGCGGTGCTGAAGCCACCGCAGTCCAGACGCTGGCGCGTGGTCCGGGCATCCTTGAATTGCGCGAAGCGTTTGGAGTGCGGCGCGTTCACCGCCGCTTTGGTTGTTGCTGTGTTGTCAGACTACAGCATTTCAACCGCGACTTCCGAAATGCGGTGGCCTAAAATTGCTCATGCGCTTGTGGACGTTGCATCCGAAATATCTGGACCCCCGGGGGCTGGTGGCGCTCTGGCGCGAGGCGTTGCTGGCGCAAAAGGTCCTGCGCGGCGCGACCCGCGGCTACCGGCATCATCCGCAATTGCGCCGTTTTTCCGGGCTGGCCAATCCTCCTGCCGCGCTGGCGACCTATCTGGCGGCGGTGCAGGAGGAAGCCGTCCGGCGCGGTTATAAATTTGATGCGTCCAAAATCGGCCGACGGCGGATTCGCGAAAAATTGAAGGAGACGCGCGGCCAGTTGCTTTACGAATGGCGGCACTTGAAACGGAAATTGAAACGGCGGGACGTGAAAAGGCATCGCGATCTTTTGCCGGTGAAAATTCCCGCGCCGCATCCGCTGTTCCGGATTGTTCCCGGCCGGGTGCAGGATTGGGAAAAAGTGCGTTGAGAGTGTCAACGGTTCATGGTTTCATGGATTCCTTATTGAAACCAAAACGGCGCGTACGGTGTGACGCACCCTGCCAATCCGCGTCAATCCGCGGTTGAAAAATTTTGTGTTCTTCATGCCTCTGTGGCCAAATATTTCAATTTTTTTTTTGCGGGTAAGATTTGACAAAAAAGATTTTCTTCGCATGTTTGCCGCGCCCGGTGTACAAGCGCGGGCATAGAAATGGGCAAAACTCTCATCATCGCGGAGAAACCGTCCGTCGCCGGCGACATCGCCAAGGCGCTTGGCGGTTTCAAGAAGCAGGGCGACTTTTACGAAAGCGACCAATACGTCGTTTCGTCGGCGGTCGGCCATCTGCTCACCATCGTGCCGCCGGAAGGCGTGGAGGCGGCGCGGGGGAAATGGACGTTCAAACATCTGCCCGTCATTCCGCCGCATTTTGATTTGCTGCCGATCGAAAAAACCGAGCCGCGGCTGAAGGTCCTCAAAAAACTGATCAAGCGCGCCGACGTGGACGCGCTGGTCAACGCCTGTGACGCGGGGCGCGAAGGGGAGTTGATTTTCCGCAACATCGTCCGGTTCACCAGGGCGAAGCAGCCCATCAAACGGCTCTGGCTGCAATCCATGACGCCGGCGGCCATCCGCGAAGGGTTCGCGCAGCTCCGCGAAGACAAGGACATGCTGCCGCTGGCCGACGCCGCGTACAGCCGGTCGGAAGCCGACTGGCTGGTGGGCATCAACGGCACGCGCGCGATGACGGCGTTCAACTCGAAGCTCGGCGGTTTTTTCAAGACCACCGTTGGCCGCGTTCAGACGCCGACGCTGGCCATCGTGGTCGAGCGCGAGGCGAGGATCCGCAAATTTGTTTCGCGCGATTTCTGGGAGGTTATCGGCACGTTCGATGCGGCGGCGGGGCAATACCCCGGGCGCTGGTTCGATGAACAATTTTCCAGGTCCGACGCGAAGGACGGCGACGACCAGCTCAAGCCGGAGCGTCTCTGGGACAAGGTGCGGGCGGAAGCCATCCGGGAAAAGTGCCTGGGCAAACCGGGCATCGTCACCGAGGAAAGCAAGCCGAGCACGTCGCTGTCGCCGTTGCTTTACGATTTGACCAGTTTGCAGCGCGACGCGAACTCGCGGTTTGGGTTTTCCGCGAAGAACACGCTCGGCCTGGCGCAGGCGCTTTACGAACGGCACAAGGTGCTGACGTATCCGCGCACCGATTCGCGCGCGTTGCCGGAGGATTACATCGGCACGGTGAAGAATGCGCTGAAGATGCTCGGCGAAACCGGCTACGCGGCCCTTGCCGAGACCATTCTCAAGAACAACTGGGTGCATCCCAACAAACGCATCTTCAACAACTCCAAGGTTTCCGACCACTTCGCCATCATTCCGACCACGCAGACGCCGCATGGTTTGTCCGAGCCGGAACGGAAGCTGTACGACCTGGTGACGAAGCGGTTCCTCGCCATTTTTTATCCGGCGGCGGAATTCCTTGAAACCAACCGCATCACCCGCGTCGAAGGCGAACCGTTCAAGAGCGCCGGCAAGGTGCTGGTGACTCCGGGCTGGCTGGCGGTCTATGGCAAGGAGGCGGAATCGGATGACACGCCGACGCTCACGCCGGTGAAACCGGATGAAAAGGTCAACACCAGCAGCATCGAGGTAAAACCCAACGTCACCAAACCGCCGCCGCGCCACACGGAAGCGACATTACTTTCGGCGATGGAAGGCGCGGGCAAGCTGGTGGAGGATGACGAATTGCGCGAGGCGATGCGTGAGAAGGGTTTGGGCACGCCCGCCACCCGCGCGGCGACCATCGAGGGATTGATTTACGAGGATTACATCCATCGCAACGGACGCGAGCTGCAGGCAACAGCGAAGGCGTTTTCACTGATGGAACTGCTGAACGGCCTGGGCATTCCGGAATTGACCAAACCGGAGTTGACCGGCGATTGGGAATTCAAGCTGCGCCAGATCCAACGCCGGCAGAAGAGCCGCGCCGAATTCATGTTGGAGATTGGCGACATGACACGGCACATCGTCGAGCGCGCCAAAAAATTCGAGGAGGACACGATTCCCGGTGATTTCGGCGTGCTCAAGACGCCGTGTCCCAAGTGCGGCGGCGAGGTCCACGAAAAATACAAGCAATTCCAGTGTGTCAACGAAAAGTGCGATTTCGCGATCTGGAAAACGCTGTGCAGCCGGATGTTTGAGATGGAGGAGGTGGAAAAGCTCATCACGGAAAAACAAGTCGGGCCGTTGCAGAATTTCCGCAGCAAACAGGGATTTCCCTTCACCGCCGTGCTGAAGCTGACGCCCGAGTTCAAGATCGAGTTTGATTTCGGCAACGGCCAGCAAAAGGACGGTACGGACGCCGCGCCGGTGGATTTTACCGGCAAGGAGCCGCTGGGCAAATGTCCCAAGTGCGGCGCGCGGGTGTTCGACGCCGGGATGAATTACATCTGCGAGAAGGCGACGGGCTCGGACCGGACGTGCAAGTTCCGCACCGGCAAGATTATTTTGCAGCAGAACATCGAGCCGGCACAGGTGAAGAAACTGCTCGCCGAAGGCAAAACGGATTTGCTCAAGGGGTTTGTGTCCAAGAAAACCAACCGCAAGTTCGAGGCGTTCCTGGTGATCAAGGATGGCGGCACGGCGTTTGAATTCGCGCCGCGCGAGCGGAAAACCAGGGCGAAGGGGGCGGCGCCCAAGGAGCCGCTGCCAAAGATTGATTTTACTGGCAAGGCGCCGCTGGGCAAATGTCCGAAATGCGGCGGCAGGGTTTTCGACACGGAATCAGGGTATCTGTGCGAGAAATCGCAGGCGGACACCAAGCCGTGCAAATTCAAGATCAGCCGGGAAATTTTGCAGCAGCCGATTGAACCGGCGCAGGCGCAAAAACTGTTGGCGACGGGCAAGACCGATTTGCTCGACAAATTTATTTCCAAGGCCGGGAGACCGTTTCCGGCGTATCTGGTGATGGATGACAAGGGCAAGGTCACGTTTGATTTTCCTCCGCGCGAAGGGGAGAAATAGGCGGGAATCGTCCATCGCCGGGCTTGCCAGCCGGTTGAAACCCATTAATCTGCCGGCATGAAGGCAAGCTGGTTGGTCCGGGGGTTTCTGCTGCCGTTGCTGAACGCAATGGTTCTTCAACTTTCCGCCCAACAGTTCAATGCCAACACCCTGTTGTTCGAGGAAATCAAGGCCAAGGCGGAAAAAGGCGATGCCGCGGTGCAGTATCAACTCGGCCTTTGCTACTACGGCGGTCTGGGTGTGTCCAAGGATTACCTGGAGGCGGCGAAATGGTGGCATAAAGCGGCTGACCAGGACAATGCCAGCGCCCAATTCAAACTCGGCCTTTGTTATTACGGCGGCTATGGCGTGGCCAGGGATTATGAAGCGGCGGTGAAATGGTGGCGCAAAGCCGCCAATGCGGGGAATGACGAGGCGCAATACAATCTCGGCTGCTGTTGCTATTATGGTTACGGCACCGGCAAGGACTATGTGGAGGCGGACAAATGGTTGAAACTGGCTTCGGCTCAGGCCAATGGGAATGCCAATCAGTTGCTGCCCACGGTTGAGAAACAGATGTCGCCGGAGCAAATGACCGGGGTGCAGCAGCTGGTCCGCAGTTTCAAACCGAGTGAGCCGCCGGAATCAAAGGCGGCCGGTTCCGGCGGGGACAGCGCTCATGCCGATGCCGTTGCCAGCGGCACGGGTTTTTTCATCACCGAGGACGGATTTCTCGTCACCAATGATCATGTGGTCAGGCACGCGACCCAGGTGAGTCTCATCACCGGCAAGGGACGCATCACGGCCAGCGTGGTGAAGACGGACGCGGCGCATGATCTGGCGTTGCTCAAGGCGGAGGGAATGTTCACGCCGTTGCCGGTGGCCACCAACGGAACGGTGCGATTGGGCAGCACGGTGGCCACCGTCGGTTTCCCCAACGTGAGACTGCAGGGTTTTTCGCCGAAACTGGCCAAGGGGGAGATTGCCGCGCTTTCCGGCATGGAAGACGACCCGCGTTATTTCCAAATCAGCGTGCCGTTGCAGCCGGGCAATTCCGGCGGCGCGCTGGTGGATGAGCGCGGCAATGTGGTCGGCATCGTTTCCGCCAAACTCGATGCCAATGCGGCCCTGCTCACGAGCGGGGCGTTGCCGGAGAACGTGAATTACGCGGTCAAAAGCAGTTGCCTCCTCAGCTTCCTCGAATCCATGCCGGAAATTTCCGCCAAACTCAAAACGCCCAACACCCATGATGAGAAATTTGAGGACGCGGTGAAAGCCGCCGAACAAGCCACGGTGATGGTGCTGGTTCGTTGAATACAAAACCAGGAAACCGGCAAGGCGGAAGCGAAGTTTGTTCATGGTTTCATGGATTCCTTGTTCAAATCAAAGACGGTGTTTCCATTTTGCTGCATATCCCGGTGAAATGGTGTATTTATTTCGTGTGACTGATGCTGCAAAGACCAAGCCGGCTGCCGACGACCAGTGGATCCGGAAATTTCTCGCGCACCTGGCCACGGACCGCGGCGCGTCGGTTTACACGCAGCGGAATTACCGGCAGGCGCTGCTGGATTTTTTTCACTGGCATCACGAGGAGCGTCAGCAGTCCCCCGCCTGGGAAAAACTTCAACGCGATGATTTTCGCGGGTACCTCCGGTTTTTGGGCCGGCAAAACCTGGGCCGTGCGGCGATCCAACTGCGCTTCTGCGCATTGCGGACGTTTTACAAGTTTCTGATCCGGCATGGTGTGGCCGGGGCGTCGCCGATAAAAAATCTGGCGTTGCCGAAGCAGGGCCGGCGATTGCCGAAATTTCTCACGATCCAGCAAATGAGCGATTTGCTCGGCGCACCGGTCAAACTCATGGCCACGCCCCGGCGCAAAGGGCCGGGCCGGCCGGTTTCGGCCAGCGTGTGCCTGCGGGATGTTGCCGTGCTGGAAACGATTTACTCATGCGGGTTACGCGTGAGCGAGTTGTGCGGGTTGCGCGTGGAGGATATTGATTGGAGCGGGCAGCTGGTGCGGGTGCGCGGCAAGGGAAAAAAGGAGCGGCTTTTGCCGATTGGCGAACCGGCATTGAAGGCGATTGGGAGTTATTGGAGCACGTTGAGGCCGCCGCCGTCCGGGGAATTGCCGGTGTTTTCTGCGGAAACGAAAAAGGCCGCGCCGTTGCAGCCGGTCCAGTTGTCCCGGCGTTTGAAACAATATCTCATCATCGCCGGGCTCGATCCCGGCCTGACCCCGCACAAATTGCGGCACAGTTACGCGACGCACCTGCTGGATGCCGGCGCGGATTTGCGGAGCGTGCAGGAATTGCTCGGCCACGCGCACCTCATCACGACGCAGGTTTACACCCACGTCACCACCGAGCGATTGAAGAAAGCTTACGACGCGGCGCATCCACGGGCGTAGGCATTGCCCCGGCCGTTCCTGTCAGGGCAGGTAGGCCCGGTAATACCGGCTTGGCGGATTTCCTAATAACGGATCGGACAGCATCACGTTGCCATTGGCATCGGCGGAGGCGGTGCCCAGAGTATGCCATTGCGGCGGAGTGAATGACAGTGTGTATTCGACCTGGCAGAGCGATCCCGGCGCCGCCTGAAATTGAAGGTTCACGGTGGCACCTGCAAGTTTGGTCATCTTTAGCGCTGACAGGGTGTGCGGGCTGTAATAAATGATTCCCGACGGAGGACTTTCGGTTCCCGCAGCATTGTATGTGACCGCATAGAAAAAATAATTCGAAGATGCCAGAAGATTGAAAAGGGTGACACGGTTGGTCAATCCCAGGGCCAGACGATTGGTCACCCCCGAAACCGCAATCCCGTAGTAGAGGGCGTAACCCGCAACCGCGTCATCCGTGCTGTTATCCCAAGCCAGCGTGCAGGGGCTGGCATGAAGAACCGCAGCCTCAATCCGCGTAATATGGGTAAATAGTGCCAGCGAACCTATCAGGAGAATCCTCCCAATCGAAAGGCTTCCACGCCAAACCGACACAGTCTTGCTGCATGTACAACTCTGCATATGACGATGCCCGATTAAGCATGGCGCGTGCTATTTTTTTGATTGTTGATGAATCTGCCAACTTTATGTTCGCAAATGACAAGATAGGGTGAAATATAGTTGCTAATAGCAGGAATTTTTGGAAAAAATGCGACGCAAGGCATTTGCGGGTGTGGAAATTGACCTTCAAACTCAAGATGACCGGTCTCGGAGTGTCAGAAAAAACAGCCCAATCGAACCAGTTTGCCGGATTTTCTGACAACCGATCAGTTATTGGGTGGTGGTACAACTCAAGGCTGGCTAGCGAGCTGGATTGAGACAGGGGTATATCCGTCATGACCAATTTGCTTTCTCCGCGGATTGGGCATGACTCGCCAAAGGTTATGGCGCGGGATTGGCTGATTTGGGGGCGGGCGAAAGGCGGCCAATGGCCACCAAGATGCCATGCAGCAGCGCATGCGGATTCGGTGGACAGCCGGGAATGTAAACGTCCACGGGCAGGACCGCGTCCACGGCACCGACGGTGGCATAATTTCGGCCAAAGATGCCGCCGCTGCAACCACAGGCGCCCACAGCCACCACCAGGCGCGGTGCGGGCATGGCATCGTACGTTTTTCGCAGCGCCAGTTCCATGTTCCGCGTTACCGGACCAGTCACCAGCAGGAGGTCGGCGTGCCGCGGCGAGGCGACAAAATGAATGCCGAAACGTTCGAGGTCATAGATCGGGCTGTTCAATCCCACAATTTCAATTTCGCAACCGTTGCAGGAGCCGGCGTCCACTTCGCGGATGTGCAGGGACCGGCCCAATACGATGTCCACCTGCGCTTTGATTTTTTGCCCCAAAACGTCAAGGGAGCCTGGCACCAGCGGAGCATTTTTGTTGAGGTGGGATTTCTTGCTGTCCGGGGTAGCCACGAGCCGCTCGTGCCGGCCGTCGGGCTTGAGGCTGTAACTGGCTTCGGTCACCAGATCGTCGCGGTGGCGGGCGGCGCATTCGCAGACGTTGGTCATGCGGATGGTTTTGTCGGCTTCGGCGCACAGTCCGCAGAAGGTGCATTTGGCCAGGTCCAGCCGCACGTTGCGCCGCTCTCCGGCGTCCTGACAACTGATTGCTCCCGTCGGGCAGGCGGCGGTCGCGGGGCGCGCATCCTCCCACTTGTGCCAGTCAATTTCGGGACGGCCCCGGGCGAAACGGGAAATTTCCACGGGCGTTTCCGGGTAACTCGTCGTTACGATGCCGGTGCGCAGGCTTTTTCGGAGAATTTCAAACATAATTGACCTCAACCGTATCTGTTCAATTCAATCACGGATGAACGCGGATTAAGACCAGGCAAAAGGTTCTTCCGCGAATCCGGAAAACCCCGCTGATTGGTGAACTCGTTTGCATTTTCGTAATTTCTTTCCTGTCCGTGTTTATCTGTGTCCATCCGTGGTTAAAAGTTTATTGCTGCATGAGTGCGGTTCAACGGTCCGTGCCGGAGTAGGACAGGTTGAAACTTTTGTTCACGACCGGGAAATCGGGCACGATGTTGCCCAAAATCGCCTCGCTCAACGCCGGCCAGTTTTGCAGCGACGGGTCCTTGACCTTGCATCGCGCCAGCCGGTTGCCCGGTGCCGTGCGGATCCAATGATAAATCTCCCCGCGCCAGCCCTCCACGTAGCCGAGAGCGGTCTGGCCGGCGGGCAGTTCGCCGATTTCAACGCGCAACGCGCCGGCGGGGCGGGCCGCTGCGAGCTGCCGGATGATGGACAGCGACTCCCGCACCTCGTCGATGCGCACCTGCATCCGGTGTTCCACGTCGCCTTCCTGGTAAACCGGCACGCGGAATTTCACCCGGTCATAGGCCGCATGGGGAAAATCACGCCGCAAATCATGGTCGAATCCTGACGCGCGTCCGGCGATGCCCACGACACCCAGGTCCCGCGCCACCTTCGGTTTCAGGATGCCGGTGTCTTCGAGCCGGTCGCGCGTGGAGGAGGAATTCTCGATGAGTTCGACCAGCGAATCAAATTCCGGCCCGAGTTCCGCAGCCAGTTTTTCCAGGACCTTGATTTGTCCGTCATCCCAATCGAAGCGCACGCCGCCCAGGCAGGCCATGCCGCGCAGCAGGCGGTTGCCGGTGAGCTGTTCATTGACGCGCAGCACGCGTTCCTTGAGCCGCATGGCGTGCATGTTGGCCACCACAAACGCCACGTCGGTGGCAATCGCGCCGATGTCGCCGATATGGTTGTAGAGACGCTCCAGTTCCAGGCAAAGGGTGCGGAGCGCCTGCGCCCGCGGCGGCGCCTCCACGCCCGCGGCGCGCTCAATCGCGTGGCAAAACGCCGTGGCGTGGGCGAAGCTGGAATCGCCGGAGATGCTTTCGGCCAGCCGCACGCCGTGCGTCACCGGCAGATGCTCAAAAAGTTTTTCCGTGCCCTTGTGCGTGTAGAACAGGCGCATTTGCAGGTAAAGCACCGGTTCGCCGGCCACGCTGAAAAGAAAATGCCCCGGCTCAATGATGCCGGCATGCACCGGCCCCACCGGCACTTGAAAGACGCCTTCGCCTTCGACCGGGCGGAATTTGTGCCGTTCGCCTTGGAACGGCGGCAGTTGGGTGTGCAGGTCAAAATCCTTGCGCAACGGATGAACGTCCGGCCAGTCGTCGTGCAAGGCACAACGGCGGGGGTTGGGGTGGCCGATGAGTTTCAGGCCGAACAGGTCCTGGATTTCACGTTCCTGCACATCGGCGGCGGGAATCGCGTTGGCGAGCGAGGTGAACTCCGGTTTGTCCGGCGGCACGGGCACGCGCAGGATGAAAAAGGCATGGGCGGCGTCGAGCGCATAGACATAATAAAGATGGAAAACGCTTTCCTGCCCGCGCACGTCATCGGCGAAAATGCCCGCCAGCCGCGCATTCCAGTTTTTGTATAGATGGGCGCTGAAGCCGGCGACCAGGTCCATTTTGGCGTCGAAATAAATTTCGTCGCGCCGGGACACGCGCACGGCATCCAGCCGGTCGCCGAAACGCTCCCGCACTTCAGCCACAATTCCGGTCACGCTGGGTAGATCGTTCATGGAGCACCTCCAATGATTTGGGTTGTCTGGCTTACCAGTTCATAGAGCGGGCCGGGCAGCCAGAAGCCCAGACCGATGACCACGACGGCCACGATTGCCATGGCGCTCAATTTCCAGGGGCACTCGGCGACACGCGGTCCGGGTTGCACGGGCACACCCAGGCTCAGCTTGGACATGTGCACCAGGAAACCCGCGAAAATCGTCACCACGCCACCGATGAACAGGAAGGCCATCCAGCCGCGATCGGCGGCCAGCGCCCCGCTCAGGATGTTGAACTCGCTTTGGAAAAGGCTGAACGGCGGCGTGCCGGTGACCGCCAGCGTCGCGACCAAAAACAACCCGCCCGTCCACGGCAGCGTGTGCATGACGCCGTGGACTTTCCGAAAATGAGGCGTGCCGAAATGCTGCTGCACGTTGCCGGCGCAGAAAAACATCAGCGGCTTGGTCACACCGTGAAAAACCATGTGCAGCGCCGCGCCCAATGCGCCCAGTTTGCCGCCAAAACCCAATCCCGCCACCATGATGCCCGCGTGGTCAATGCTCGAATACGCCAGCAGCCGTCGGAAATTTCGTTGCACGAGCACGAAGGGCACGGCCACCAGAATCGAAGCGACACCGAAACCCGCCAGCAGTTTGCCGGGAAAATCGTGGCCGAGACATTTTTCCGTCAGCACGTCGAAGCGCATGATGGCGTAAATGGCGCAGTTGATGAACGCAGCGCCCAGCAACGCGGCGGCGGGAACGGGCGCTTCCGCGTAGGCGTCGGGCTTCCACGTGTGCATCGGCGCCAGGCCCGCCTTGGTGCCGTAACCGAGCAGCACCAGGATGAACGCCAGGCGCATGGCAGGCTGGTTGAGCTTGTCCGCCACACCCGCCAGCACCGACCAGTTCATGCCGCCGTGCGCTTCCGGTCCGAGCAGGCCGACGCCCGCGTAGTACGTGAAAATCGTGCCGAACAACGCCAGCGAAATGCCGACGCTGCCAATGATGATGTATTTCCAGCCCGCCTCGAACGAAGTTTTTTTGTTGTAGAACGTGACCAGCAGCACCGACGCCAGCGTGGTGCTTTCGATGGCCACCCACATCACGCCCAGATTGTCCGCCATCGGCACCAGCAGCATGGCGCCGACGAACAACGGTGTAAGCACGTAATAACGCCGCAATTGCATCCGGGTGATTTTGCCGGCGGACTCGTCCCGGCGAAAATAACCCACCGCATAAATCGAGCAGACCAGCGACACGAAACCGGTCAGCGCCAGCACGAGCGCGCTCAGGGCGTCGGCGCGCAGGAAACCGCCCAGCGCGGTCACGGGGCCTTGTACGGACACGTCGCCGGCTACTTTGAATGACAACCCGGCAACGACCGCGAAAGCGCCGAGGTTCAACCGCTCCCACCTCGCGCGCGAGCCGGTCGCGAAGCAGAGCAGGCCGGCTGCCAGCGGCACCATCAATAACAATATCAATTCCATCGTTCTATTCTTTCAAATTCGATCTGTTGTAGCAGCCGACGTCAGTCGGCTCATTTATTGTGCAGTTGCGATTGAAATTTAGAGCGGACTCACGTCCGCTGCTACGGGATGGAAACAATAGCATCACGATTTCCCCCCAATGATCCCCGCTGCCTGGTGAATCAATTGCAGCAGCGAAGCGGGACACCACACGCTGAACACCAGCAATCCGCCCACCAGCAACCCCATCGCCGGCACGCCGTCCAAAGCCTTGGCGTCGTTGGGGCGTTCAACCTTGCGAGCGCCAAGCAAAATGCGCGTGAGCTGTTTGAGAATGCCGCAAAACGCCGCGATCAACGCCAGTAGGATGAGAAAGCTGATAAACGTCCGGCCCGCCGCGAACCCGCCGCTGAGCACCGTCAACTCGCTGTAAAACAACCCGAACGGCGGCAGGCCCATGGCCGCCACCGCCGCCAAGCCCATGAACAGCACCGTCACCGGCAAAACCTTTATCACGCCGGGCCCGATGACCCGGAATTTCAGGGTATGAAACGTCTGGTGGATGTTGCCCGCCGCAAAGAACAACACCGGTTTGGTCAGCGCATGATAGCCCATGTGCAGCAACGCGCCGAAAATGGTGATCGGCGTGTTCAGCCCGACGGCGGTGCAGATGAGGCCGACGTGTTCGAGGCTGGAGTAGGCAAGCATGCGCTTGAGGTTGCTTTGCACCAGAATGAACGGCGCGGCCAGGAACATGGAGAAAAGGCCGAAGCCCAGCAGCAGCGTGCGGCTGTATCCGGTGCCGAGGCATTGCGTGGTGAGAATGTGAAAGCGGAGCAGGGCGTAGATCGCGATTTTCAGCGACACGCCGGATAGCATGGCGCTGGTCGGCGACGGCGCCTCGCTGTGCGCGTCGGGCAGCCAGGTGTGCATCGGCGCGAGACCCGCCTTGGTGCCGTAGCCGACGAGCACGAAGATAAACGCCAGTTGCATCAGCCGCGGATCGAATTGCGCTGCCACCGTCATCAAATGCGACCAGTTGAAACTCGGCAGCCGTTCGCCCCCATCCTGTCCAATTGCCGCTGCGTAGGTGATCACGGTTCCAAACAAGGCCAGTGCCAGTCCCAAACTGCCGAGGATGACGTATTTCCACGCTGCTTCGAGCGAGGTCTTGCGATTATACAACGCCACCAGCAGCACGGACGACAGGGCGGTGGCCTCCAGCGCGAACCACATCACGCCCAGGTTGTTCGCCAGCACCACCAGGAACATGCCGGTGGCAAACACCGGTGTGAGCACGAAAAACTCCTTGACCCGGCCGGCGGTCACCACCCCGGCGGCGAGGTCGCGGCGAAAATAACGTCCGGCATAGAGTGACGTGCCCAAGGACACGGCCGAGATCAGCAGTACCATCCACGCGCTCAGAGCATCGGCGTAGAAAAATTCCTTCCATTCCGTCACCACGCTGTGTGGTGGCAGCACTTGCGGGAACAGCCGGACGCCCAGCGCCAGCGTGGCGGCAAACGCCAGGATGTTGATCCATTCCATGAGCCGCCGCCACGGCACCAGCGAGCAGAGCAGGGCGGCTGCCAGCGGAATCATGAGAATGGGAGTCAACATATCAAAAGGTTAAATAAGTAAATCACTAGTCAGTGCTCGCGTGTTTAGCGATTTCTGTATCCGTGTTCATCCGTGGTTAAAAACTCCGGTCTCTTTTTGTTCTTTTCTAGCATTGGATGTTCGATGTTGAATGTTTGATGTTCCCCTTTATTCAGCCTTATCCCTTAAGCTGGTCCAGTTTGCCGGTGTCCATGGAGGCAAACGTTTCACGGATGCGATAGACCAAAATGCCCAGCACCATCACCGCCACCATCACATCGAAGAAAATGCCCAGTTCAACCACCAGCGGCATGCCGTAGGTGGTGAGCGCCACGGCGGCGAGCATGACGCCGTTTTCAATCGTCAGCAGCGCGAGCACCTGGGAGATTGCCTTCCGGCGGTTGATCATGAGGAAAAAGCCGGTGAGCAGCAGCGTGATGGCAATGGCCAGCGTGTTGTTGCCAAGCTTGTGCAACGTCGTGAACGGCCGCGCCACCAGATAACCCAGCAACGTCAGCCCGCCGCAGATGAGCATCGAGGTGGGCGCGTTGAACAGCGGTTCGATTTCCTGGACGATGTTGATGCGGCGAACGATCCGGTTGAGCAGCCAGGGCAGAAAGATGACCTTGCCGACCAGGGTCAGCACGGCAACGATATAAACGTGCGTGGCGTTGTAATAATAGGCGACCACGGCAGCGATGGCCGTCAGCATGAGCGATTGCAGCGCGAAGAGGCGGACGTTGATGAGCAACATCCGCTGCACCACCAGCAGCAGTTGCATCACCAGCATCAACGCGGCAAACAACATGATAAGCTGCGAGCCGACTTCAATGGAAAGGGTATTGTTCATGATCAATGAAAGAGGAATGTGGACAACAAGGCCATGGCCGCGAGCACGAAGGCCGCGCTCAACAGGTCCGGCACCCGAAACAGGCGCAGCTTGGCGTTGGCGGTCTCCACCATCACCACCGCGGCTGACAACAGGAAAATCTTGACGAGGAAAAACGCCAGCCCCAGGCCGAGCGCGAGCACCGTGCCATCGGCGGCCAGGCCCACCGGCAGAAAAATGTTCACCAGAATGGCCATCAGCACCAGTTGTTTGATGGACGCGCCCCATTCCATCAGGGCGAGATAACGCCCCGAATATTCCAGCAGCATCGCCTCGTGGATCATGGTCAGTTCGAGATGCGTGGACGGATTGTCAACGGGGATTCGGCCGGTCTCGGCCAGCAGCACAATGAACAGCGCCGCAAAGGCCATGAGATGCGTCGGGTTCAGCATGTCCCAGCCCGATTGCTGTGAGGCGGCGACCATGTGGCTGAAGTCGGTGGAACCGACGGTGATGGCCACGGTGAAAATCGCCAGCATCAACGCCGGTTCGGCAATGGCGGCAATGGTCATCTCACGGCTGCTGCCCATGCCGCCAAAGGCGCTGGCCGGGTCGAGCCCGCCCAGTGCCATGAAAAATCTCCCGAGTGCCAGCAAACCAACGACCGCCAGCACGCCGCCGAACAGGCTCAACGGCGCCTGCACGGTCACCATCGGCACCATCAATCCCACCAGCAATGCGGTGATGAAGACGACGTAGGGCGCGGCCGAGAACACCCACGACGCGTGCTCGGAAATGACCATGTCCTTGCGCAGAAATTTTATCAGGTCGGAATACGGCTGCCAGATGCGCGGACCGCGGCGGTTTTGCAGCCGGGCCTTCCAGTTCCGGATGCAACCGGTGATCAACGGCGCCAGCACGAGCAACAGCGCTGTTTGCAATACGATGGCGAAGGTGTCCGGTTTCATAACGCAAATATCAGGAGCAGCAGCAACGTGATGAAAATATAAATGAGGTACGCTTGCAGACTGCCGGCCTGCAGCGCGCGCATCCGCCGCGAAAGGCGCAGCACCTGCCGCTGCAACGGACGATAAATCCGCGTCTCGAAGACCTCCTCGACATGCGCCTCAAAACGGATGCTCGTGGTGAAGTAGGGCGAAAAGTCGTATTCCCGCTGCACTTCGCGGCGCGGACGGAAGAGCGCCTTGAAAATCATCCGGATCGGTTTCGAGAAACCGGTGGCGGTATATTCCATGCGCGGGGTCAAACCTTGGAGGCCGCAATCCCACGTCGGCCCGATGCGGGTTTTTGTTTTTTGCCCCAGGACCAGCCACAACGCGAAAGGAATGAACAACAGGCCAACCCCCAGCGCGGCAATGCCGAGGGTCGAAACCGTGCCGCCGTTCTGGTTGACGCCGGAAAGCACCAGCCCATTGGCCAGGGTCAGTTGCGGGCTGATTTGCAGGCCGGTGAGCTGTTGCGTCAATGGGTCGAGGATTCGGAGGAAAACGGTGGGAAAAAGGCCTAGAAACAAGCAGGCCGCCACGAGGACGCCCTGGCCCAGCAGCATGGTGAGCGGGGCTTCGTGCGCCTGCGCCGCCGCTTCACTCCGCGGTTGCGCCAGGAAGGTGATGCCAAAAGCCTTCACGAAACACGCCGCCGCCAGCGCGCTCGTCAGCGCCAGCAATGCCCCGCCAATCGGGAACATGAGCCGCAGCAAACTGTCCGTGGAACCGAATCCCTGGAGCAACGACTGGTAGGTGAGCCATTCGCTGACAAACCCGTTGAGCGGCGGCAGCGCGGAAATGGCCACGGCGCCGATCAGAAAACAGAACGCCGTCTGCGGCATCCGCTTGGCCAGCCCGCCCATGTGTTCCATGTCGCGCGTGTGGGTGGCGTGCAGCACCGCGCCCGCGCCGAGGAACAGCAACCCCTTGAACACGGCGTGATTGATGGTGTGATACAGGCCCGCGATGAGCGCCAGCGTGGCCAGCAATGGATGGCCCGTGTGCAGGAACATCAGCGACGCGCCGAAACCCATCAGGATGATGCCGATGTTTTCGATGCTGTGATAGGCCAGCAGCCGCTTCAAATCATGTTGCATCAGGGCATACAACACGCCCAGCACAGCTGAAACCGTGCCGATGGCCAGCACGGTGACGCCCCACCACATTGGCGGGGTGCCGAGGAAATAAAAAAACGCCCGAGCCATCCCGTAGATGCCGGTTTTGATGAGCACGCCGGACATGAAGGCGGAAACGTTGCTGGGCGCGACCGGATGGGCCGCCGGCAGCCAGGTGTGCAACGGCACGATGCCCGCCTTGATGCCGAAGCCGATCAGGAACAGCAGAAAGGCGGCGTTGCGCGAACCGGAGGCCATCCAGCCCGCATTTTCGGTCAGCGCATGAAAGCCGGCAAAGCCATAGCCGCCGGAAGCCTGGAACAGCAGCAAAAAGCCGAGCATGATGCAGCCGGTGCCGATGTGCGACATGACGAAGTAAAGGACGCCGGCGCTGCGCGTCTCGGGTTTCTCATGTTCGAAACTGACGAGACAGTAAGCCGACAGCGCCATAATTTCCCAGACCATGAGGAAGAAGAATGCATTGTCCGCCATGACCACCAGCGTCGTCGCCAGCAGCATCAGGTTGAAGAACGCGCCCAGCACGCCGACATTCTTGCGTCCAAAAAACCCGCGCGCATAACCGATCGAATACAGCGACAGCGCAAAGGCAAGCAGTGAAACGAGCAGTCCAAAAAAAGCCGACAGCGGATCGAGGCGCACGGTGAATTGGACGTACGGAATGAGGGTCGGGAGCAATTGCAATTGCAAGGGGGCGGCGGTGGTGGCGCCGGCCGCCAGCGACATCACGCACCCGACCGCTCCGCACAAGGCGCCCAGGGTGCCGCAACCGAATGAAAAAACGTTGGCCAGTCTTTCGTGGCGGAGAAACAGCAATCCCGCCACGCAACCCAGGACATAACCCAAAAATGCCAGGGGCAGCAAAGTGGTTGGCGTAATATCCATAAGCGATGCGTTCAGGCGGCAGACCTGGTGGTCTGGCCCGGCTCCAGCAACAACCGGTGGTGGCGGAACGAAATTGGTGCGTTCATGTTTGTAATTTCGGCAAAACTCCAAAAACTACAGAGAAAATGCTCACAGCATGGTCCCATGTTGGAGCAACCGTCGCAAAACTCAATTCTTTTCGTGCGAACGCTTTTTACACAGAAGCAAACGAAGGGAACGAAGAGGGCTGTAAACAATGAATCTGCCTTTTTCCATCGCTTCGTTCCCTTTCCTTTGTTTCCTTCTGTAAAAATCCTATGCCATGCCCGCCGCTGTCCAGTTGGTGGTTAAATTTCCGAGCTCAGCGCCCATTTCAGCCTTCCCTGTCCACCATAGCCTCGGCGACGGTGGAAGCCTTTGTTTTTGGCCTTCCTTTGGCCTTCCGCCGCCGAGTCATTTGTAACCGGAAAACCAGGCCGGTTTTCTATTGCCTAAAATCCACTGCGGCATACGATTCGCGGGGAATCTTTATGGCTAGTGGAAAAACTCAGAAACCGGCCGACGGCTCCGCGCTCGAATTTGAAGCCCAGCTTTGGGCCGCCGCTGACAAGATGCGCGGGCACATGGACGCTTCGGAATACAAGGCTAAAGATCAAAGGCTAAAGGCTAAAATGGCCGGCATTGCCCGGATTGATCAGCCGCACAAACATAATCACGGATTCTTCGTGCGCATGCAGCGCGCGGGAAATGTTTTCGGTGCGGAAGCACGGTTACCGCAAAGCCAAACTGTTGGCCATTCGCGCTCGACACGCCGGCTTGCGGAACATGGAATGAGAGCCTTAAACTATGAATCAAAAAATGAACGATACACCGCTTAAGCCCCACGTTCCGGATTCGGTTGGAAAACATTTGCCCGCCCCGGAAGGGTCCAAGCCGGCGGGAATGAATCGACAGGCTTTCAGGAGTCTGAAGTGTGTATTATCGCATGATGAGTTCGCGGCGGTGCGCTGGGCGGCCAATCGTGCCGGCAAATCCGCGATGCCACTGGCGGAATTCTTCCGGGCGGCCTTGCTGGAGAAAGTGCAGGCGATTGCCGGTCAGGATGTCGAGCGCGGGCACAAGTTGCCGCCGGATATCGCGCGTCTCCACTGAGTTACGCCGCGGCAAGTCGCCGCGCCAAGGAGTTGAGGATTGAGGGCGGTGGGAAAATCGTCCCTCCGGAATCCGTGTTCATCTGTGTTCATCCGTGGTTGAAGATTTTTCGGCTATTGCGTTCTTTGTGATCTTCCGCCTTCATCGGATTTCGGCGCGACAAGCTACGGTTAAATGAAGCCGGCGGCGCGCACGGAGTGACGCGCCCTACCATCCATGTTCATTCGTGGTTTAAAAAGCGGAACATCCAATATCGAACATCCAACTCCGATAAATCGCGAGTGGGCATCCACGTTGAACATCGAATGGAAGGGTCAGTATTGCTTTTGGGTGGTCAAGGTCAGGAGGGCCGGAGTCAAACCCTCTGAACTCACCGTCAGGTTGATCGTTCCGGGAACCAAGGTTGATTGAATGACGACAAGCGCTTTCCCTTGGTAAGCTTTCCTGCTGGTTGCCTTGAAAGGCTCATTGTTCTTCCAGTCGCCGCTGGCAATGCCAAGGCTTCTCCCCGGGCCGGTCATGGCAAATTCGATCGAATTTGTTGCGGCGAAAACGGGATTGCCGTCCGCATCCTCAATGTCCACTTCGATGGAGGAGGCATCATTCCCATCCGCATAAAGGGTGGTGCGATCGGACTTGAGCGTGATTTTTGCCGGAGCGCCCGCGGTCTTGATGCTGTCCGTGGCCGCCTCCTTGCCGTTCTTGAAGCCGATGGCCTTGATCATGCCGGGCGCCCACGGGACGTTCGTCCATTGCATGACCCCATTGGTGGCGAAATCACCCGATTGTTTGGTCCCGATTTTTGTGGAGTTGACGTAGAGATCAACACTGTCGCAACTGGTAAAGGTGACAACGTCAACGGTTCCGGTGGTCTGGTTCCAATTCTCGGCCAGCTTGGGCATGGCGTGTCCGTTTCCAGTGCCGTTGCCGATCGTGATATGGACCATGGGCAAATCGCTCCACTGGCTCTGCTGATAATAGAACCATGACTTGCGGAAGAGGCAATTATCAAGGAAGCCGCTGGTCGCGCCCAGGGTTTTTTTGGACTCGCCAAGATAATCCACGCCCGTCCACAAATGATGACCCACAACATAGGGGGCGTTCCTCACGAAAAACCAGGTGGGGATATCGCTGCCGGGAAACGCATACGGGTCTTGTTCGGTGCCGCAAATCACGGCGTTCGTATTGATGGAATGAATGGAGCCGTAAAGGAAATCCTGGTAATTGACACCGACAATATCTTCGACATTCGCCAGCGCGGCAAAGCCGGGGGCGTCGTTCCATCCCGAAACGCACGCATGAGTGTAGGGACGGGTGCTGTCGAGCTTCTTCGCAAACGGAACCAGCATTTTGAGGGTGTTGGGAATGTAAGCCGGTATTTTGGCGGCGGCCACCACCTCATTGCCCAGGCTCCACATCACAATGCTGGGATGATTTCTGTCCCGTTCGATGAACGAGGTGAGGTCCTTTTGCCAGACCTGATCAAAATCCGCATAGTACGAACCCGCGTTGGTCTGCCACCACTTGTCACACCATTCATCCATGACCAGCATGCCCAATTGGTCGCAATAGTCATAAAACTCCGGGCTTTGCGGATTATGCGACGTCCGGATGGAAGTGCATCCTGAAGCCTGCAATTCCTTGATGACTCGCTCCCACATGACATCCGGCACGGCGGCTCCGGCCGGAATCAGCGTGTGATGGATGCACACGCCCTTCAACTTGGTGGGAACTCCGTTGAGGGTGAAACCCGCGCTCGCTGAATACTTCAGCTCCCGGATGCCGAAGGGGGTGACGTAGTCATCGGTCGGCTTCTTTTTGTTCAGAATCCTGGAATAGGCATAGTAGCGCACCGGGGTTGAAGGCGACCAGAGTTTGCAGTTGGAAAGGGAGAGCGTCTGCACGCATGTGTTCGTGCTGTTCGCTTTGAGCTTGATGGGTGTTGCGACGGTCTGCAGGGTGTTGCCGGCTTCATCGTAAATCGTCGTTTCCACCGTGCGCTTCTGCCGGGTCGCCAGTTCATTCACCACGTCGGTCTGGACCCGGACTTGCGATTGCGCCACCGCCACATTGGGTGTGGTTACGGCGGTTCCCCAGTTTTTGACATGGACCATATCGGTGGCGATCAGCCACACATGGCGGTAAATTCCGGTCCCGGAATAGAAATGCGAACGGCGGCTGGTCTGGTTGTCAACAAACACGGCCAGCACGTTGTCGCCCGTGGCATTCAGGTGCGGCGTCAGGTCACAACAGAAGCTGACGTACCCGAATCGCTGGCTGCCGATCTGCGTGCCGTTCAGGTAGATTTTTGAGTCATGATAAACGCCGTCAAACTGGACGATGACCTTTTTCCCCACAAACCCGGGAGGAAGCGTGAAATGTTTCCGGTACCAGCCGATGGCGCCGGGATCACTATTGGTTGTGCTGACCAGCGTGATGCTCATGTCGTGGGGAACAGTCGTCGTGGCCCAGTCCGCATCATTGAATGCCGTTGCCTCCGCCCCGGTGATATTACCGGTCTGCACCTTCCAGTCTTCATCCATCCGCAGCTTGATGCGACTTTTGAGATACTTGGCATCGAGACGTTCGGTGGGAGTGGCCTGGACATTGCCGGCCAGAAGAACAAGCACCACAAAACACATTGAAACGGCGGACACAGTGGAATTTCGCATAGGTTGTTTTGAAAAGAATTTGCCCATTATACAGCCTCGATAGTGACGTCGGACGGGTGAGGGAGAATTGTTTTCCACTCACATTTATTCTGGCGAAAGGCTGTCAAACCGGCGGGAGCTTGTCAACCGGCGGTGGCACGCCTTAGGTGAAGGCTGAAGGCTAAAAGGCCAAAGTGGAGCAGGGCGGTGTTTAAAATTTGAAGCTGACGCCGAGGCCGGGGTCCAGGCGCGTTGGGATCGGCGCCTCCGGATTGGGATACCCCGGTTTTAAATTCAGCTTGAAGGCGAAGCCTTCCGAGCCGAAGAGTTCGTAGTTGAGTTCCCGGTTCTCCACCGTGAGCGCGGTTTTGGTTGCATCGCCCGACTTGGGTGGCAACTGGTTGAAACTTCCCGACGGAAGGTCTTTTTGAAAGTTGAAACCTGCGTGATTGGGGCCCGAATCATGGATGGTTGCCGGCGCATCGAGCGATAAATTTATATCGTCCAGGAAGCCACTGTTCGTCGCCGGACACGGCAGGTCCGTCTTGGCGTACGTCAATACCGGTGTGGTGAAGTGACTTTTGCCGATTGCCGGCGGGGGCGGCTTCATATACCAGATGGCTTCCGCCAGAAATAAAATTCCCACCAGGATCAGGCATCGTTTCAGGTTGATGAGTTTAAACCTCATTTCAGTTTGCGTTCCCGGCGTGTTCCGGGTTAACGGCCCAACGAGAGCCGTTTCTTTTGCGAATTGCGGTCGGAACCCTCACGCGGTTCCGGCGGAGACCATGGCCGTTCTCGTTATGGAAAAGGCCGGCTGGCCGGCCAGGTCACCGAACGTCAATACCGTTTTCCGCTTGATGTTCATTCGGCATATACTATCCCCGGAAACTTTCCTCCGCCATAGGGTGTTACCCCCATGTTCCGACTTCAAACTTCCACCAGTCTTCGCTGCGCTTCGCCTCGGCAAGACATCGAATTGGAGCGGGGCAGATGGGAAAGGAGTGTTCAACTTTGTTAACTTCGTTTTCTTCTGTGAACGATTTTGCGATTTTTTGTGGCCTTCAGCCTTCATCAGATTTCGGCGCGACAAGTTGCGGCTAAATGAGGCAGGCGGCGCGCACGGAGTGACGCGCCCTGCCATCCGCGCCAAGTCAATCCGTGGTTAAAACTCTCCGTCTTTTGAATTGCCCGGGAGAATCGTCCAATGATTTAATCCTCCCGTCAGCGCTCAACCCTGAATATGATTGCCAACATTGAACCGACGGCGGCCAGGTCCGCTACCCCGATCTATCAACTGAAGGTCGTCCTGCTCGGCACGAAGCCGCCCATCTGGCGGCGGTTGCGAGTGCCAGGCAATGCCAGCCTCGGCTGGCTCCACGCTGTCCTGCAAGTCGCGATGGGATGGACCAACAGTCACTTGCATCATTTTCTCACCAGCGATGCCTGCTATGCCGATCTCCTGCATAGCGAAGACATGGGCTTCGGTGAGGATCGGGATCGGGATGAAATGAAAACTACCCTGATGCAGGTTGTCCCCAACGAAGACGCACAATTCGGCTATGAATACGATTTCGGTGATTCCTGGGAGCACGAAATCACCGTCGAGGAGATTCTGCCGCCCTATCCCGCGTTGGCGACGACCGCGCTTTGTCTGGGCGGAGCCCTCGCCTGTCCGCCGGAAGATTGCGGCGGCATCTGGGGTTACGCGAACCTGCTCAAGATTCTCAAGAACCGGAAACACCCGGAGCACAAAGGCATGAAAGAATGGATTGGCGGCTCCTTTGACGCCGCCGCCTTTGATCCGACGGAAATCAACCTCTGGCTGCGGAAACTCAAATGGCCGCGGGTGACGGAAGCGCAACTGCGCAAGGTGCTCATGAGCCGGGACGGTTACCCTTGACCAGCCAAACCATGCCAGACACGAACGACGCCGCCCGCACGGACGATAAATTCGTTCAGGGTCTCGGCCTGCTGGATTCCATCATGATTGTCGCCGGTTCGATGATTGGGTCGGGTATTTTCATTGTTTCGGCGGACATTTCGCGGCAGGTGGGTTCGGCCGGCTGGCTCCTGGTCGTGTGGCTCTTCACCGGCGCGCTCACCCTCATCGGCGCCCTGGGCTACGGCGAGCTGGCCGCCATGATGCCGCGAGCGGGCGGACAATACGTTTATCTGCGCGAAGCCTACAGCCCGCTCTGGGGTTTTCTCTACGGCTGGACGCTGTTCCTGGTCATCCAGACCGGAACCATCGCGGCGGTCGCGGTGGCCTTCGCCCGGTTTCTGGGTGTCCTGCTGCCGTCGGTTTCGCCCACCGCCTGGATCATCCGGCCAGTGAATCTCCCGGCCGGTTACGCCCTCAGCCTTTCGACGCAGCAACTGGTCGCGATTCTCCTCATCGTGCTGTTGACCTTCATCAACACCCGCGGATTGAAGCTCGGAAAAATCATCCAGAACATTTTCACCTCGACAAAAATTCTGTC